>Ga0184627_10000725_pt1 | contig 12774 bp, 10 predicted proteins | sample PLM3_127_b1_FD_133150 | JGI IMG/M metagenome (GOLD analysis project Ga0184627, IMG submission 133150) | Groundwater sediment microbial communities from an aquifer in East River, Colorado, USA - PLM3_127_b1 | ecosystem: Environmental > Terrestrial > Soil > Riparian zone | place: USA: East River...
CTGCCGACTTCCGGGTCGCGGCGAAAGGCCGCGCACGCATGCCGATAACCGCTGATTAGAATCAGCGCGATCAGGCAGACGCCCACCCAGCCGAGATTGAGGTAAACCTCGATATAACCGTTGTGCGCTTGGTTGAGATCCTGGGGGTTAAACCAACCAGGCCACACCTTCTCCAGGCTGCTCGGCGAGGCCCAGAAGCTCTCGAACCCGGCACCGACGACCGCGTTCGGCGTTGCGGGAATCACGGCCTCCCAGATGTCCGTACGGCCGGTAAGGTTCGTCTCCCTGCCCAATGCACCCACGACTGCTGCCTGCCCGCCGAAGAGCATTGTGAGCCCGCTGGCTAGTGTAAGCGTGAGAACGATTGCATGCACGGCGACGGGGCGGCGTCTGATCACACCTAGGCCGGTCGCAACGATCAGCCCGCTGCCCAGGACGAAGCAGGCCACGGAGGTGGCCGAGTTGGCCATCACCAAAAGCGCCACGCCAAAGGCGAACAGAGTACCCTGAGCCAGAAGGTGCCGGCCTCTGTTGGGCTGCCGTCCAGCACGAAGGAGCGCGCGAACCCGCCATAGCGCGCCCAACGCAAGAACCAATGTGACGAGACCGAGAGTATTTTTGTTGTCCGTTACACCAGTATTTATTGAGTTCCCGCTCGGGTCAGTTAGGCGGCCCAGATCGAAGTACCCGATAAAGAGCACGGAAGCGGGCAATAGAATAAAGCCTGTGCGGGAAAGAAGGCGCTTAAGTGCTGCGATTGGCTCGGCATCCGTTGCAACGATAAGGACCATCACTAGGTCGCCGATGGCCTTGGTCCAACGCTTGAAAGCTACATCTGGATAATCCGACCAAAGGACACTCAGAAGACAATAGGAAAAGTAGATAAGGATGAGACCGTTGGCTCTGAGCAAGGCTCTGGTCCGGCTGCTCCGGCGGAGGAGGACTATGATACCGGCAACCACAAGAACCGTGAAAACAAGCCGGTCGGCGGGGTTGCCTTCAGTGCGGTTTCGGTTCCCCAGCCAGAAGGAGACGGACCTCGATCCCACGATCAAGAACCAAACGACTGGCAGCCAGAGGGCTCTGGACTTGCGAATGGACTCATCACGATCAAGAAAGAAAAGACCGGCGATCCCAATGACACAGATGAGGAGAGCGAACGAAGCCATGCTACACGCCTTTTGAAGAATCTTGGCGCTAACCGTACTGATCAGGTCGCGAGCCGCGCTTCGAAATGCTCCTGATCACCAGCTGGAGCATCCATGTTCAGTCGATGAAAAGTCTGTGTAGCAGTTCCAGGGAGAGAAGCCGGTGAATCTCAGTTGTGTAATTGCGGTTACCCTTTAGATGACCACAGACAACGGTCTCGACGCCTGTCCGCTCCAGGTATGGACGCGCGAGCGTGCGCGGGTCGAGCAGCATTTCTCTAACGTACTTGGACAGGACCTCCCTGTACCATACTCTGTAGTGGCATAACTTGTGCCGGCCGAGAAAAAGGCGTTCGAGACGAAACGGCGAAAAGAAGTGATCTATTCCCGCCATCCATTGAGGCATACCGTAGTCGTACGCATATTCCGCCTTGAACGTGAACTCAAGGAGATTCCGTGAAGCCCACGAAAGAAGGCCTGGGCTCCCGGCGAAGCCACGATCGGTCCGAATCAGTTGAAGCGCCGCGCTGCCGTCGCCAATCAAGCGTACGCGAAGATCGTTATTCGCGGTCGCCGACCTCGGCCCTCGGAAGACCGTCCGGACTAAGTCGTTGTCGAGGAATGGCGTTCGCACGGTCAGTTGCGTCTGTTCCAGCGACAGAATGCCGTAGTGGTGCCAGGGTGCTTGTCGAAACGCAGCAAAGGAGGTCGGATGTCCTTGAATTGTTTCCGCGTAAGTCTCGCGAGCCCCGCGGACGTACGAGAGAAAACTTGGAGCCAGCAGCCCCGGGGTGGGCTCGACGGGCTTGAACGCTCGAACCTGAGGGCGGAGAATCTCGTCCCCATATAGCCCCGTCATCCTTACCGGACCAATCTCGCGAGCCCTCTCGCTGAGATACAAATCGGGAGCTCGAGCCACGTCGACGCAGGCGTCAGTCAGGTACATGCTGCGCTCGGCATAGTAGGGAAAGCGCGAAAGAAAATCGTTTCCTACCGAAATCACTTCGTGGGATTGTTCGCATGCCTGAGCAACTTGGCGTGCCACTATGACGTCCCGACTTTCTCGACACATTCCCCCGTACGTGTAACAAGGAAGCGACCCAGGCGTGAAGTCTTGCCAAGCCATGACCACCCGGGTGTCCAGTCCACCAGTCAATGACATCCCGATGCGCTCCCGACCGTTGAGGTAGCGCGGAAGGTTGCTCGAAAAGACGTCCAGGAGACGCTCGTGATAGGGCTCAAGCTCTAACGGATCTTGCTGCTCCCACTCTCGCGGCTCAAAGTACGTGTCTTTCTTCTCGATTGAGCCTGCCCGAAAGGTCCAGGCCGATCCGGGGGCGAGGACCTGGATACCCTCGAAAAGTGTTCGACTCTCCAAAACACACCCACAGGCAACAAACTCCCCCAAGCCACGCGGGTCTAGCCTCCGAAGTTCGGGACGGACAGCAAGCACAGCTTTCGCTTCCACGGCAAAGTAGAAGGCCTCCCTTGACTCGTGGTAGTAGAGGCGGTGCATCCCATAGCGGTCGTTGAACAGCATCGTTCTGCCGCCAACCCCCTCCGATACGAGCCCCTGAAATCGTCCATTCAGGCATTTCGGGAAGGAGGCATCCTCTTCATAGAGATGGATCAGATAGGAAGGTCCCTCCATCTCGAACTCATGGCCCCGCTCCTTGAGGTGGCGAGCGGTGGCGGGATCCGGATATTCCTCACCGGAAAAGACGAGAACCTTGTCTCCCTGCTCGTTTCGGACGGGCATTCCGTCGGAGAAAGAATTCTTCTGCGCTGTCCACCCGACATACACGCCAGACGACTCATCAACCCAAGTTCCTGTCGTGTAGAACGATTCGTGGCGAAGGACCTCAAGCATCCGCAGAAGTTGCGCCTCGGCCCATTCGCGAGGCCTTTTGCTTATAAGACCGACGATTCCTGGCATTTAAGATTCGATTGGTTCAGAACGGAAAGTTTCAGACCCGATCAACGACCGTCTGCGGGCAGATTAGATCGACGGAACTTAGATTAGCAGCCCGTGGTGAAAGTGACTCGGGCCCAGTTTCGTGATCGACACGATCGATCAGTCGTACTACACTGCGTGTCATGGCGATGGTACCCGCAAAGACGAGCAAGCCCCGTTGTGGATCGCGACGTCGGACCTCCCGGTCTGGGCATCCGTTCGATACCCGGTTGACTCTCGGTGCTCGATGCCCACGGCTTGGGCTCGGTTAGCGCGCCAGATCGAGACCAATGAGACACTAACGGGAATCATCAGGAACGGAAGGACCGGGATGCTGTACCGAGCATGCGCGATAATTGGGGCGTGAACTGCCACAACGTAAGAGACGAACATCAACATAATACCCATCCTTTGCAGCCGGCCGCGCTTTCCCAGCACATAAACGCCGCCCAACGCCAATACGAGCAACGGAACCTCTAGGACCGCATTAAGCCACGTCGTCTGATGTGTTTTGCCAAGTAGCCAGAAGTTGACAAGATTCTGTCCGACACACCGTGCTAGAAGCGTCGGGGTCTCGCGATACTGCCTAGCAACTTCCTGAAGTAGGCTCTTGTTGAACGCTACCTCGTCTTGCGCGGTATAGAATAACTGGTAGTAGTAGCCTTTAAACGGTACGCCAAGTCGACTCGCTAGCTCGTTGCGCTTCTGTCCAGCTTCTGTCTGCAATACGGAAAAATCTCTGCCAGATGACAGACGCTGACAAGTGTATTGTCCTTCTTGAGCAGAGATCCCCAGGACAGTCGCTGTTGGCACCAACTCGTGGACCAACGTATAGTTACGAATCATCCACGGCAATAGGACAACCACCATACCGAACGTGAGAACCGCAACGTTTAGTGTGAGTTTCAGTCGCTTCCTTGAGCCGTTCGCGGTAAGAACCAGGTAAACCAACAAGAACGCGGGAAAGAATAGCAGCGTACTCCTCACCAGAACCGCAGCTCCCAGTCCAGCTCCAGCAACGAAGTAGCTCGTGAAAGTGTCTCTCTCCATTGCCCGATGGAGCGCGAGCATCAACAACATCACGACGAATATGAAGGCGACTTCAACGCCTCCCCTTGCTTCAGAAATGAGAGTGCCCGGGTGAAAAATAAACAGCAGCGTCGCGATCAGCATGGTTGCTCGATCGTCCGTTACTCTTTGCGTCAGGCGCATCATCATCCAGGCAATGCCACAGACAAGCAGCAGGTTCGCCAATCGAGCCGCCTCGATATGGTAGCCACTGATTCTGAACACGCTGGCGAGGAAGAACGGATATCCGGGCTCCCTGATCATCGTCTCGCTCATGCTCGGTTCGACCCGGTATCCGATTCCCTGAACCAGATTGTTGGCGATCTGATCATAGAGGTCAACGAAACCCATGCTGTATCTTGAAGACCCAAATTGGCCCACAATCGGCAACACTGCAAAGATCAAGACAGCCTTAATGACGAATGCAGCCAAGAGAACAACAATTGATCTCACTGTCTGGCTTGCGAAGGCCGCCCATGCCCGCGTCACCTTTGTCATCCTGACATTGCTTGCCTGGCCTGTGCGGACTCGCCGGTAACATCAGTCAACGGGACTATAGGTATTGGAGCCGGCGGGGGGATTTGAACACCCCATCTATCGATTACAAGCTCGACCGCTCTGACATTGAGCTACACCGGCTCACCTTTTGCCAGAAATCGTACCATTTCGCTCGTGCTCTCAAGGCAGTTGTAATCGCGCTGAGCGGCAGAACCGCTAAGAGTCCGCGGTGGAGTTTCATTCTCAAGCAATGTGACCCCCATGGCGTTAAGGGGATATAGAACCTCGGCACCAACACCTCTTCGAACCCATTCCGAATCTTGAAGTCGATCAGAGAGCTCTCCCGCTTGTTGCCGTAATTGAACATCCCATAGGTCAGGTATGAGACTCCCTTTTCTTCACAGCGTTCAACGGCCTTCGCGATCAACGCGTTCGCGGGTCTCTTATCGTGGTGGCTGGCCCGCGGCAGTATTTGCAAAATCGAGGCAACCGATCCTCTGTACACGATCTTGATAAAACCGATCAAGTCATCGCCAAGATACGCGCAGATGAAGTCGCTGCGATCACCAAAACAACTCTGGTCTTTCTTTACCTGGTCAAACGTCTTTCCATAGTGAGCAAAAGGCACTTTCTGGCGCACTGGTGAATCATTGTTCACTTCGACAATTCCGCGAATCAAGTCATCGTCAAGGTTCTTGATTACGACTACGACGTTACGCTTTTGTGATCTCCGCACGTTCTTGCGTGTTTCCTGCGGTAGACTATCCCACCATTCCTTGAATGTGCTAAGACGAATGGCGGCAACACTGTGCCACTCCATTGGATAACGGTACTTAGGTGACGTCGCAGGGAGTTTCTGAGTGAACGTGAAGATATCAGCGTGCAGGGCACCGGATTTCTGGTTCCGCAATTCTCTGACGCACAGCTCAGGATCCTCAACTTCCGTCTCCAACCACTCCTCGGCTTCGACAACAGCTTTCTTAATCCATCTTCCTCTAACGATGATGGTTTTCCCGTTTACGGCCAGCGCTGGAACCCTGATCCACTTCCCTTTGACACTGACTTCGATAGTGTGACTTGTCGTCGGGGCGCTGGTCGGGGTAACTGATAAAAGCATCGATAAGGCTCCGAAGAGAAGACGGCGGGTCTCGTCAATCTTCGCGGTCTGAGTACCTTGGCCGAAAGACAATTACCGTTGGCCCTGATTCGCCATATTGACGCTTCTCCACAACGTCAAATTCGGTCTCCATGATGTCGGCCATCGCCTTGGGCCTACCCAGCTTGCCGCCTGTAGTGTTCATCCGGACGATGAAGACGCCGCCCTTTCGCAGATACTTCGAGTACCGGTCTAACACCGCCCTGACCTTCCCCAGGGGAACATGGTACATGGACTCCCGAAAGAGGATCACGTCGAACTGCTGGGTGGGTACGTAGCTGAGGAAGTCCCCTTGCGCAAAGTGATTGTGGTCCGCTCGACCGCCCTCTTTTGACCGCCTTTTCGCCTTGTTTAGGGCCACCTCGGATATGTCGACGCCAACGTAGGTTCGGTATGCGGTAGCTGCCAATTCGTTCGCGGTATTGCCTGGGCCGCATCCGAGATCCAGGATGCTTCCTGTCCCGGCATACCTTTCCAGATAGAGGTACACGCAGTCTCCGCGCGTGTCGTCGATGAAGTTCCACTTGCCTCCGGAGAATTCCTCGTCCCAAAGTAGCTTCTTGAGGTTCGACGGGCCGTAGCTCTTGATAAACCCGCGCACGAAGTTCAGGGTGCGTTCCGCAACGTACATGTTCTCATCCTCGACTCGCGCTCACCCGCCTAATCTGCCTAACTTAACCAAGGTTTTCTCTGTTTTTGATTCGAGGAACCGCCTTTGGGCGCGACCAATCTATCTTGACCAGCCAGTGACGAACCTTGCCAGCCTGCGCATTTGTTCCTTTTGTCTGAATTGGACAAGGTCGGACGGCACCTGATGCTCGACTCGACTAACCATAGCCCAAACGAAACCGGCCAAGCGAAGACTTCCGCCAACCAGAATGGGCCGCCGCGTCATCTGGTAGATGCATCGAAATAGCTCCCACACGGGGTGGCTTCCGAGTATGTAGTCGGCTTGTCCTCCCTTAAGAGGGGCTAGAAAGGCATGTTGTGTTGCTGTGCCCATCCGACGGTGATGGACGTAAGGCTGTTCAAGGAATGTCATCGTTTGCCAACCTTTCATTCGAGCTGTGATCACTGCTACGTGGTCGACGCCGCCGGCCTTTCGAGGTACAAACCCGCCGATTTCTTCGAAGCATGCCCTCCTAAACAACTGGCACTGTCCCGAGACGTGCTCAATGCTTGTAAAACGGTAATCGTATTGAAACGATCCCTCCCTGAAAGGCGTTCCCGCGACACCTAATCGTGAATTCTCGGCAAATCTTCTCAAGAGAAAGTCAAAGTAGTCCTGGTCAAACGAGACATCACCGTCCAAATTGCCAATAACGTCGTATTTCAGGTCGACCACTTTGGCGTAGCCCGCGTTGAAGGCGTCCACCTTTCCCGCGAAGTGCCGTTCCCCGCGCTCGGGCATTCGGACCAACTCTATCCATGAGTGGTCAGCCGCGTATCTTCTTACGATGTCGTCTGTGCCATCGGTCGAGCCGTCGCTAACGATAACCCACGTAAGAGGAAGGACCGTTTGCGCAACCACTGCCTTGAGTGTCAGCTCAATGAACTGCGCCTCATTTCGCGCTGGAGTAACGAGAACGTACGTAGGAAGCGTCAGCATACCTTGACGCAAGTTCTTGAACCGTGGACTCGTTGATGTTTCGCTGCTCCGTCCAATTCGCACAAGAGCGTCGATAATGCCAGAAGCATCCACGCCTGGGACCACCGCATATACGAGGTCCGAATCGTACAGGAGCGAAGCACTCGATAGTAGAAGAAGCCCCGATCGTCCCACATGTGATTCATCGCCCATTCGAATACCGAACGGGCCAGCGGAAGATTGCCGGGGTCAAGCTTTTGAAACCCCACCAGCGTGATAATGCTTTGCGCCACACAATGAATGTCAATAGGGTACGTGCGGTCGTGAAAGTATCTGGCGGCACCGTCTGCGCGGAAAAAGTGAGCTCGGTAGAACTCGAACCCGTGCTTAATGCAGGAGACGAATTCCGTTGTATCGATATCGCGAGAAATGGACTGCAACGCACAAAGGTTGTATCCGGTGTGAAAGTTGTCAATCCATTGCTGTGACAGCGCCTCCCCGTAGTCCCATGAGCCGTCCGCGTGCTGCTTTGCGACAGAGCAGCGCACCACTTCAAGGGCCGGGCCTAAGAATCTCTCCTCGCCGGTGTGCTTGTAAACACGGCATAACAAAGCGGCCCCAAGGAAGTTGGCGTTGTGTGTCTGACTTCGAAGCGACGGCAGAGGATAGCTGAAGCCGGCAAGAGAACCGTCCTCAGTCCAATAGAGCTCATTGAGGATGTAATCTGCCGCACTGGCCGCCATGCTCAGAAAACGTGGATCCTGTCGTTGTTCATACAGATCCAGGAGCGCACCGGCGACAAACGTGGTACAGACCAGGTTCGGGGCGCCACGGGGAACAATGATGGTGCGCGTCTGCCAAGCGAAGCTGTATCCCCAACACCAGTAAGAAACGTTCGGAGACCGAAGTGCGACCAATCTCTCCACTATCGTTCCCACGAGGCGATCTCGATCGAAACGCTCGAGTGTTGAGAGCTTGAGGATCGCACTCAGAAAGAGCGCGAGGCCCTTGGGATTCTGCGTCTTGGGCACGATCGCCAGACCGCGAATATTAACGGGGCTGCGCTTCAACGCCTGGGTCAAAATCAGCCGGGGCCATTTGGCATTGAGAAATGGCAGAGCCTGGAACAGCTTGCTGTTCAAAGCATCGTACGGGTCGTATCCAGCCCAGTCGTTGGCCTGGCAGTACGCCAGCAGCTTCTGAGCGGCGATTCTGGCTGTATCGACAGAGGCCTTGCGGTCCATGATCTGTTCGGCCGAGGAACTACCCTGCCACCGCGGAGCCAACAGCGCGCCGTCGTGAGGTTTGCCCCTTTCCCGGGTTCATCAACTCTTCGATGAGCGTCAGGTACCGAGCCTTCATGATCTCCTACCGAATCGCGGCGTATTCCTTGCTGGCGTGCTTGGTCAACCGATTCCGGAGACCAGGCTCCTCGAGCTCCTGGCGCTTCACTGTCAGCGCGCCTGTTGCGGTCCCTCACCAGGCATCGCAGCCGACCTGGCTCAAACTCTTTGTAGCGGTAGCCGCTTTCCGAGCACCGCGTCGTGTCCTGCCAGGGTGGGGGGTATCTGAATCACCACGTGACCCACGTGACCTTGGCTACAAGCAGCAGTACCCGGGAGTCAGATTTGGCGGCGTGCTCACGCTGGACGCCCCAAGGTTGCGCTGATCATTCACGCAGTTTCATCAGCGGCATCGCTCGGTGCAGTTTCGGGAATTCCTCGATCTCATTGATACGCGAGCGCCGCGCAGTCTGGACGTGCACATAATCATGGACAACTACCGCACCCATTCGACGATTCGTCCGGCACCTGGATCGGGAGTGGGCGCGCTGTTCAGCTTCCTGTTTGATCCCGCGGACGATGCGACCAACTGGAGTGCCGAACACGCCATCCGCTGCGCGGTCATCACCCGTAAACTCTGTGGCGGCGGCAATCGCACGACGCGCGGCGCCGTCACCCAGTACGTGTTCGCGAGCGTCCTGAGGACCGCGCGGTAACGCAGCCTTGATCGTCATGCCGTCCTTACGCCGCTGCTCCGAGCCCCAACGCCGATCATTTCACCTGCGCTCCAAACACGAGCCGGACCGCACTGATCCCGGTAACCAATTACCCTCAAGGGTGGGCACACCTCGTATATCGGTAATCACGTCAAGTATCCTGGCAGCAGCCTTGCCGTCCCATAACTTCGGTGTGGAGCCCACGGTCCTCGCTCTGAGCTGTTGCCGAATGGCATCGCGAATCCCATCACTGTTTACGCCGGCAAGTACGTTTGTACCGGCCTCGATTGTCGCCGGGCGTTCAGTATTCTTGCGAACTGTGACGCAGGGCACACCAAGGCATGTGGTTTCCTCCTGGATGCCGCCTGAATCCGTCACCACGAGCGTCGCGTTTTTCATCAGGCAGAGGAAGTCAAGATATCCGAGTGGCTCAAGCATTCGTATGCCGCCCGACCCCTGAGCCCGAGGTGACCCGTCGGATTCACGCCGGCGATCGTTCGACCCAAAATAGTGATCGAGGCCGAACTCACTGATTCGCTTCCGCGTGCGGGGATGGGCAGGGAATGCAACGACGCCTTCTCTGGCCAGATCCTGGAGGCCCTCCAGGATGTTCAGGAAGGCGTCACGACGATCAACATTCGCTGGGCGATGGAGCGTGAGCAGGGCGTAAGGCACGACCACGCGGGAGGAGTTGTGGTCTTTCGCTTCATTCCGCAAACCCAGGTTATCAAGGATGCTGGAAGACTCTGCCTTTCGCTTGTAGGACAACAGCGAATCGATCATGGTGTTACCCACAAAGTGAATCTTGTCAGCAGGAATACCTTCACGCGTAAGATTGTGCAGGCCACTTTCCTCCGTCACGAAGAGAAGGTCCGAAAGATGGTCCGTGAGAACGCGATTGACTTCTTCCGGCATGGTGCGGTCGAACGATCTGAGACCGGCTTCGACGTGGGCGATGAGCGGCCTGGTTCGACAACCATCGAAGGAGACCTTCGCCGCCACCAACGCGCACGCCACAGTCGAATTCACATCCCCCACCACGACGAGGACATCGGGGCGTTCCTGAAGCAGAACGTCCTCGAACTTCCTCATGATGTCCGCGGTCTGAATCGCGTGCGATCCGGAGCCAACTCCCAGGTGAACTTCGGGCTTGGGAAGGTCGAGATCCACGAAAAAGGACTCTGACATCAACTGGTCATAGTGCTGGCCGGTATGCACCAGAACGTGCCGAATGGCCCCTGGCGCGCGCGGAGTGGACCCGGCGGCAATCGCCGCTGACAACCGGTTGTTATGCTCCTTGATTGCAGCGATGATGGGAGCCACTTTCATGAAGTTTGGTCGCGCTCCCACCACACTCATGATTCTCATGTTGATCTGGATGTTTGACTGACTGAAGATCAGGGGTTGTGCTCAGGACGACTCAAGCCGCTATGCGCAATCCTTCCGGCGAAGGCAAAGAGCGGCCAGCCTAGCTCATAGGGGCGACATTCCCACGTTATCGCCAAATCGCCAGTAAATGTTCCTCCAATCGAGATTCGAAGAGGTGTCACGCAGATCGAGATTCAATTCATTGTTCCCGTTTACCCATCCTTGACGCCCTGGTTGCATCGAACATCGGGCAAGCCCCGCGGCTGCCAATTGGTTGAGGTCAGCGATGCTCAAAGGTGGTCGTGTTACGCGACTCCGCCCTTCGACTCAAAGATCCTAACGATGTGGTTGACGATATCCATCCGAGTGGCTGTGTTGGTATTCTCCAACGTACCGACCCGCGACCGGCGCTCCAGGATGATCTTGGCTCGCACGTCCTCCACGCTCTCAAGCAGCGTAAGCCGACCGCTCTTTGCGAGGTATCGATCCACGGCACCAATCTTGCCCCGGAAAATGCTGTAGACAGGGACGCCTAACGCAGCTGCCTCGCGATTCATGGTGCCGCCGCCACTAATGACGAGATCGGAATGCCAGATCAGGTTGAGGCCGTCTTCCGGCTGCACTGGAATGGTGAGCTTGCCCTCGGCAAATAAATCCGGCCAAGACGCGCGCACAGAAGCCGCCTGTTTAGCGTTTCGTGGCAACAAGATGACTTTGACACCAGGCGCTTGGCCAAGAAATTCAATCGTGGCCGCGAAAAGCTCCTCACTATGCCGCTTATGGTAGTGGGCCTCGGTTGCGGGCGGACGCACCGCCACTACAACATCACTCCCGTTGAGCCCAACGCGAGACGCGATCGACGGGTCTGGTCTGAATGTGGGGACGTACACGTCTTCTTTGATGCCCCGATAACGAAGTACATGATCTGATATGTGGCGAACTGCCGATTTGGGAATTATTTCGGGAATTAGCACCCAGGTCGGCATGAACAGGACGGGCCGGGCGGCGAACTCATAGTCACCTATGGCTAGCGATGGGATCCCCAGCAGCCCAGAAGCGAGGATCTGCGATCGGGACCCATGTGAGATGGCCAGGTCCGGTTTGTCTCTCGCGACGATTGAAACGAGTTGCATGGCGCGAAAACAGGTTCCAAGGACCTTGAGAGCCTTGTTCCTACCGTAGTGACGCCCTATGCGCTTGTAATTGAAACGAAACAGGTCTGCCAGCTCGCAGACTTGATAGGCATCACGCGCGGTGAGCGTGAGTGAATAACCACGCAGTTCCAGTTCCTTGATAATCGGCGCAAAAAATGGAACGTGAGGAGAGTTGTCCAGATCGATCCATACTCGCTTGGACGCGGATGCCACTGCCTGACTGGATGACGGAAGTGGATGTTTCACGGAACGGTTGGACACGGGGTCGGGCCCCGCTTCTGACTCGCTACGGGGCGCCTCGCTCCGGCGAAAGCTTCAATAGTGCCAGCCACGCACGTCTGCTGTTCCACGGTCAGGCCTGGGAACATTGGAAGCGAGAGGATTTCGGGTGCCACCTGCTCCGTGATCGGAAGACTGCCCTTACAATAACCCCAGTGCTGGTAGCAGTTCTGCAGATGAACGGGAACGGGGTAGTGAAGGCCCGTAGAGATCCCGTTCGTTTTCAAGCGTTTGGCCAGTATGTCGCGACTATTCGTTCTAATCACATAGAGATGGTACACACCCTTACTCCAGTGCGGCTCAAACGGTGTGCGGAGACAGGGGACCGCCGATAGCAGCTCGCCGTAGTGCAGGGCGGCGCGGCGGCGTTGAGCGTTCCAGCCATCAAGGCGCCGCAGCTTGATGCGGAGAAACCCGGCCTGAATCGCGTCGAGACGGCCATTGTAGCCCTCTGTGTTGTGATAGTACTTCCGCACCTGACCGTGATCCCGCAGCATTTTGACTTTCTGTGCGACGGCCTGGTCGTCGGTCGTCACCGCCCCCGCTTCGCCACACGCGCCCA
>Ga0184627_10000726_pt1 | contig 12762 bp, 16 predicted proteins | sample PLM3_127_b1_FD_133150 | JGI IMG/M metagenome (GOLD analysis project Ga0184627, IMG submission 133150) | Groundwater sediment microbial communities from an aquifer in East River, Colorado, USA - PLM3_127_b1 | ecosystem: Environmental > Terrestrial > Soil > Riparian zone | place: USA: East River...
ATGGTGATATGTATATGGAAGAGCCATACAGTCGTCAATTAGATCTCAGTAGAAACAACTTTGCATTCAGAGACTACTATCAAGGAGCAATCGAGACGAAGCAGGCATTTCTGGACGATGCAATTGTATCATCGTCCACCGGAGAGACAGTAGCACTTATTTCAGTTCCAATTTATTCACAAAAAAACCAATCCTTGTTAGGGATATGGAGTGGAGTATTGAATATTAGTAAATTTTATGACAAGCTTCAATCTTTGAATCTCCCCGACGATATAAGAATAATATATGCTGATGGTAACGGACAAAAAATCGGTGATTCAAATTCTCTTTTGTCAAACAAATCTGAATCATTTGCAGAATTTAATAGCTTCAAAAATGGAAAAGCTGGAAAAGCTGGAAATGGTTCAGAAACGATTAATGGTACAAAATTTTTAGTATCGTACGCTCCAGTAAGTATACTTTCAAAAACATGGGTAGTAATGGTAATGACGAATCTGGGTTAGTTATTTACTGACCTTTACCGCCGTTTAGATCAAAATTATGGAAATCAAGGACAATGAGAAATTACTTTCTTGCTATATCTATTAGAATTGAATCAATGTCTGTCTTGTTCAATCCAACACCCATTTTTGAATCTCTTCTAGAAATGATCTTGTCCCCATTAAATGCGATAAGTGTGGGAACAGTATTAATTGAAAATCTATCCCACAAAGGGTCATCATCATCATTTATCATATGAGAATAAAATTTGATCTTTTTATCAGAAGCATTGCCAAACGATTCAAAAGTTCGTTTGAATTTCTGACAGAAAGGGCACCAATCCGCATAGAACATTACCAGAATTCTCTTTCCTTCAGACAGTAATTTGTTAAAATGATTTTGTTGAAAAGGATCCACTATACCATATTTTAACGAGTATAGAACATTATAATTGTTGAGTCAAATCAAATACATACATCGATTCTGGTTGAACAAGTATTAAGCAGAACTTAGCCGATAAAAAAATTCGATACTAAAAAAGAAAGAATGGGGAGCTTTCAATCGTTGATTGTGCAGCTAATCTATTCTTCGCCCTTACTTTGGTCATCTGAATTGCTTTGATCATCGCTTTGGTCATCTGAATTGCTTTGATCATCGCTTTGGTCATCTGAATTGCTTTGATCATCGCTTTGGTCATCTGAATTGCTTTGATCATCGCTTTGGTCATCAACTACACTTGTTTGTGCATTTTCCTTCTGATCTTCAGAGTCTACAGTGTTACTTGTACTTGCACTTGCACTGGAACTTCCTTGTACGTAACCACTCTCTACTAAGCAGTTTACTATTTGATTACCTGCAGGATAACTATATTGCCCGCCGGCGTCAGACAGACAAGTCAGGAAATTTTCATAGTTTTGGCTGCCCGTATTGCTGACTTGATCTTCTTCTTCTTCACCAATAGTTTGTGCAAAGGCATTTTTTGCCAAAGGAGTTGACGATACAAAGATGATAGCTGCTGCGAGAAATATGACAGCAATTGACATATTCTTGTTCGTATTCATAAGCCGCTATCTTCTAAAGTATAAGACAAATAACTGTTGGCTCAATATTTTATAGCTAAATCTTCACATCATTTATTCAATAATCATTTATCAAAACAATTGAAAAATTTTGTATTCAGTTTCAATCTCCTGATATCTCAATTTACGAAAAACTAACTGTCTTTACAAACACACACTTCAATATTTAGATTGTAAAAATACCTAATTAGATAATGAAAAACAGGTGAAGGTTAAATGATTGGTAATTCAATTCAGATAAATTCAGCTCAATTCATATTATTTTTCTTCTTGCTGATTCGCTCCGGATTGTTGTAAATAGAACTGTTCTTTGTCGATCTTTTCAGGTTTTACTCCTTCAAGCTCCACTAGATTTTGTAATATTCCTTTTCCTCTATTTATCTTGCCATTTGGTAACATTACTGTCCCGTTTATGAACGAGCTACTACCACATATTGGATTAAACAATGTCTCTACTTTTCCACCATATTTCAATAAAGTTCTTTCGGGAGAGCCGTCAGGATTCAAGAAGAATCTTCCTTTCCTATAAATAATCCTTGCATCTTGAGGTGATGTTATCGGCACTTCTTGCTCCCTTGTAAATGTAAAAATCACCTTGAGGTTCTCAATCTTTTTTGTAATATCAATCAACCAATTATAGTAAATAACGTTCAAGGTATCTATAGGATGATGTTCAGTACTATTGAATTCTTTCTTTGCATTATCAACTGATAGCTTTGTATTACTATAGAAAAGAACAAGATTAAATTCCGGATCGTTCTTATCCTTCATATACTGGATCAAACCTCTGGCAGATTCTGCTCCATTTGCACCCGACCAATATGCTACGTTTTTTTCAGTTCCAGCAGCCACTTTCCATAAGAAATGTTCTTTATTTGGATTCAGCTTTAACTTGAACCTGTCTCCTAACTTGACCTGTTCATTAAAATAAGCTGCAAAGGAATCTGATTTTCCTGTAGTAGGATTAATGTAGCCATATGGTTTTTCTTCCTTTATTGTAAGTTCAATAAAATCCCTTGATGGTGACGATGCAATTGAATAAGCACGATTAACCTGATTCTCTTCACTTCCTCCTGATGCTGTAGGTCTTATTAGAAATGCTCTCAAAGTTACAAATTGACCCATTTCAAAATCAAATCTTTGTGATTCAGAAACTGGCAATAAAGTGTACGTATATGTGTCATGCGTCTCCTTGACTTTGCTGCTAATCTGCCATTCATATTCTTGGTGCTTCAATTCTGATGGTCCCGGCATTATGTATCAGAATTATAAATCCAGACAACCTATAAAAACATCATATAAAAAAACATGCTCAATTTTGTGGCCCGTACGAAAAGATAGATGACTGCGAAATACAATGCATTAGAGTATTCACTTTGGTTATTCCATTTACCGTATTACAATCCAACCGCATGTTTTCGTCCCTTTGACAATTATTTTTGGATCTAGCTTGTGAACTCTACGCATTCATTCATTCTTTCTTTTGGCTTAAAGTTATTCGAATAGCTATTCTGCCAATAAGACTGATTCATAACAAAATAAATCTCTAACTTTAGGGGAACAATTAATCTGAAATAGTCAAAGTTAAGAGACATGATCTCGGAATGGTATGATGCAAAAGGAATTTTCTTGGGCGTTTGGTGTTCAAAAAGAAATTTCAACAAAGCTAATAACCCATGATACATTTGACAAAATTGAAAAGATTTGTGGGATGGACATTTCGTATAGGAATGAAACGGCATATTGCTCCGGTGTTATAACTAATACTGCATTTGACATTGTGGCAACAATCAATATCAAAAGCAAAATAGAATATCCATATATTCCTGGATTATTTTTCCTAAGAGAATCCGGGCCACTACTAAAAACTTTGGCTTTACTAAAAGATGAGAATGATAATGATTTTGACGTTGTTCTTATTGATGGCCACGGGGTATTGCATCCAAGAAAATGCGGTCTGGCTAGTTACATTGGGTATAGCATTGATAAACCAACTATAGGGGTAGCTAAAAGTCTATTATGTGGTTCTGTAAAGAAGGATCACTTTGTAGAATATGATGAAACAATTCTTGGATATGAGATTAAAAAGAGAGGCAAAAGACCAACTTATGTAAGCGCTGGACACAAAATTAGTTTAAAAAAATCTATACAGATTGTTGAAAAGTTGACCAAAGAGGGAGAAAGATTACCCGAACCCCTGAAAATTGCAGATCTTAACTCAAAAAATCATTTTAATTTTATTTGAGAATTCAATCTCACTTAAGAGATATCTTCAATTCTGGTTTTAGCCTGATATTTTTATTAGACCAACTTTATAATATTCACCTATGTCTCATGACCTTATAAAAGAATTAGTTTCAGATATTCTCGAAATAGATAATATTATGTTCTCAGTAAATAGTGGAAGTGGGATCTGTGAAGTTAAAAGCGAAAGAGGTTTACCTGTTCGTGTAAGCGACAAATGGTTGACAATCGGAAATGACGATAAACCGTGGCATATTCATTTGAATCTTGAGAATGTAACAATGGCAAAGTTCGTAGTAGAAGAAAGACAGAGCGGAATGAACGGTTATAGTATTAGGTTCTTCGATTCTCAGGGAAATATTATAATGCGCGCCAATTTTGTAAAGATGTATGACGGCAATGGCAATTTAATATCTAAAAAGTACGAAAGGTATGATGAATTATTTAAAAAATATGGTAATAAAGAAATCATATCCTTTCATGATGAATGATCCCATTTAATATATCGATATAGAATTTGAATCATGCCTCTCTTCAAACTTTTTTATACAAGGACTTGAAATGAAAGTTCGCCGATATCACTATAATTCAGTTGTCGGCTGTTACTCTGAAAGTATTCGGTAAAAAGTAACACTGTCCTGGTAACCTGGATTGAAGCTAAGTTGAAGTTAAGTCCCAAATATCTCCTTTCGGAGTATCATCAATTGATTGATTATCTTTGTTCAAATAAATTTTGTATCCTATTGGATGATTACGATCTGATTTGTTAGTGCCTCGGCTATATGACAATTTGTGTGATAATTTTTCTTCTATGTATGCAAAGTTTTTCTCACAGTTTATGTCAAGTTCACCAGAAGGATTATGAAAAAAATTATTTTTTACATACTCCAATACGTCGTGCCAGGTAAAAGCCGTCATTCTACCCATGAAAGTATTTTCCGAAAATCTATTTATATAATAACTATAAATATAAAAAAGCTCAGCTGTTTTGTCACAGGCATTACAGTAAAAATTCTTACCTTTTGGAGCACAATTATCACATTGTTTGGTAATCATTTGCATAACATTACCTACTAGTTATAAATATTGATTATTATTTTTCTTGTTTTTATATATCTTAAAAATGTCTTAAATCAGACGCAGAATAATCTTTGAAATATCTGAGCATACTCGTAGGCATTAGGAAAGCAAAGATACATTTTTTTACGAGATACTCGAAAAAATAATGTTTGCAAGTTAGGAAACCTCAATTCTGTACGCTATGCAACAAGAATCTTAAATTCAAGTACAAACCGGATAAATCCTGGAACATTCCTGGGTTTCTTTGCAGTGACTGTCATATGAAAACAACTGAGGAGTTTGTCATTAAGCAGAAAGAAGAAGAAGCAAAAATTAAACAAAGGCAAAACCAATGTTTCGTCTGTAATGCAATCATAGACGGAGATCAAAAAAAGAATCCAAGATGGCAATGGGGTTTGGAAAATGATGTTTCTTTATGCAAAAAATGCTATGATAAAAAAGAATCGGATTATCAAACGAAAATTAATTTTTGTGTAAAGTGTGGTAAAAAAATAGGTTTCTTTAGGTATAATCCAAAACCAAAATGGCAAATTGATGGTCAATTATGTAGAAAGTGCTGGGATATGATAGACGTCTCTCAAAACAGGTGATCGCAATTTTTTTCTCAACATGACTGGTTAGATAAACAAACTTCACTACGGTTTTTATGCGACTAAAACACAGGATTCTATATTGAAACGAAAGGTCAAGAAATCCGCTCCCAAGAAGTTTAAAATGAAATCCCTAATGTGGGCTATTATATTTAGTATAGTATTAGTTGGAGGTTCTGCAACTGCATTTTTGACGATGGGAAATAATAACGCACCCAAGAATCCAGAAAATACTGACCAGCTTTTAAATACGCTTCTCCAGCCAATTGTTCAAAATGCATCAGCATTAGGAACGAGTAAAACGAACGTGACTTTGATAGAATTTGGAGATTATCAATGTCAGTATTGCGCAAGATTTCATAAAGAAACCAAAGATCTAATTGTTGACAATTATGTCAAAACAGGCATGATTAATTTCATGTTCAAAGATTTTGTAGTAAATGATAGACCGTTAGACAAGCTATCCACACTAGCTGCCATTGGATCTTATTGTGCCGCCGAACAAGGGAAATATTGGCCCTATTACGATGAAGTATACAGAAATTCAAAGGGTGAAAACATGGGTTGGGTTTCTAAGAATAGTTTAACCCAGTTTGCAGTTTACGCAGGGGTTAAGGATGTAAACAAGTTTTCAGTGTGCCTTGATTCCAAAAAATATGAAAATTTAGTTGCTGTAAATGACAATTTGGCGAGAAGTATCGGTTTAACAAACACTCCTACTTTTATATTAATTGCAGAGGGAAAAATGCCTCTAAAAATAGTAGGTGCTCAGCCTTATTCTGTATTTGAGAGTGCGATAAATCAAGTCCTGATGCAGGTTCCTACTTGAGTATCATTGGAATACTAAGGATTAGAAGTTCTGAAAATTGCATTCGGAGAAAAACTTCATTCCTGCTTGCTGAGGTTACCCTCACATTTTCGAGTAGATTCAGTTTCACATCATATTGAACACAAGATTACTCACTTTTAGGATCAAAAGTAATAGGTGGGTAAGAGCTTAGTATTGAAACCAATATATTTCCATAATTATTAAAAGAATTAAAATTGTGGCAACTACAATCCAATCACGATTGAATTTTATAACGAATAGACTTAATCTCAGAGGAGCGATTAATAGAAGGGTTTTCTGAAATGGATAATCACGTAAATTCAAAAAAAGAGATGAACTATAACGTGAAGGACGTTTTAAGTATATTCTTATTTATAGCCGCTTTTCTGATTATCTGGCAAATTGTATTTTCACTAGAAATTTGGCCACGTGTATCTCTACCCTCCCCAGCGATGGTTGGCCAATCGTTTATTGACTTGGTCTCCGAAAATACTTTGATAGATGGGATCGCCATCACTCTTTGGCGATTATTTATTGGATTCGTAATCTCAGTGTTGATTGGCGGATGCGTTGGACTTGTTATGGTTAGATTCAAACAGTTTGGAAAAACTATGGGTTCGTTTGCTTTAGGGCTTCAATCTTTTCCAAGTATAGCATGGGTACCATTTGCTATTCTACTCATTGGATTCAATGATTTTGGAATACTTTTCGTTATTGTAATGAATTCTGTATTCTCAGTAATGAATTCTACCTATGGTGGAATCAGAAACATCCCGCCCATATACTTACATGCAGCCAGGAATATGGGAGCTAGTGGAATTTTGCTATTCAGGTATGTAATGATCCCTGCATCGGCCCCTTCTTTAATAATGGGCTTGAGACAAACTTGGTCTTTCGCTTGGCACGCTTTAATCGGCGCAGAAATGTTGATTACTACCGGACTGGGATTAGGATATATTTTGGCTATCGGAAGAGAGTTCTCTAACATGAGTCAGATAATAGCAACAATGATTGTTATATTCGGAGTTGGTTTACTATTTGACAGATTTGTTTTTTCAAAAGTTGAAGAAAAGGTGCGAGAAAAATGGGGGTTATCATCCTCATGAGGATAAGGTAGTATGTATTGTATTGTGTAGTATATCATTCCTATCCAGGGTATCTGTTGTGAAAGTCACGATAATTTATTTTTGTTATTAGTTTAATTCAAGACAGAAAAAAATTAATTTTAATTATTTTCTTTCAACTGCGGAGCAATTCTTGATGTAATTGTTTCCCTCTAGGGAATATTTCCCTTTTTAGGATATAATTTTCAATGGATATCCTTCCTGGACCAACAAGAACTAGAGTAATGCATATTGATATCAAGAGTAGTTCAAATTCATATCCTCCGACAAATCCCTTAGACAGTTTGGCGAACACTATTGCGCCTGTCATTTCAATAATGAATAATAATGAAGCGATTCTTGTTAATACACCCAATAATATAGCCAAACCTCCTATTACCTCTAGGAGTGCTATGGGTAAGAATAATTCAGAAGGTAAATTAATAGATTGAAAAAAACCATATCCTCCAGATACATCGTAAAATTTCGGTATTCCATGCGCCATAAATACAATACCGGCCATAATCCTGATAGACAACAATCCATAGGAAAATATGTTGTTCATGATACAATATGTCATAATATTTGGTCAAATTTAAATGATTAAGGCGATCAAAATTTTCAATTAAGGAATTTGAATCATATTCCCATGATGTAACAACTTTTTCGTATTAATTTCATCTGAAGGTAAAAATATCAATAGTCTTTTCATTCTAAATATGGTAATATCTTAGTATAAGCTAAAGGGAAAAAATTTCCATTATTTACGATTAATTTTATAATTTGAAAAAAATGGTGTAATTCGTTAGTTTTTTTTATTAGTTTTATCGGTAAATTATTTTATTGTTTTTATCATGAAAGCTCAAGAAAATATTTAAATAAAGTAACATTGTTTCTCATAAAAATGGCTAGAATTTTTATTTTGTCATTAGCAATCACGTTGTCTTTAAGCATGTTATTAGTACCTATGATTGGTACTGGTGTATTTGCTGAAAACATGACTGGAATGGCCAGTAACATGACTGGTAACATGACTGGAATGGCCAGTAACATGACTGGTAACATGACTGGATAAGTAACCATATAAAGTAACATATGTACAAAATACTCGTGTAATAAAATAACTCAAAAATCCCTTTTTCTTTTTTTGATATCTAAATCAATAAAATCAAGGTTGATACGGTGAATAATCGATTTGCAGATCGAAAATTTGACAATTACTAATTATTATGGTAGATAGATTACGGACTATAGGACTAGAAAGAATGAATATATACAATTACTGTGAGGACGAGTTTCCTCGGTCACCTTGAACTTGACTTTGACTTGATGACTTACAGCTATTCCTAGTCTTAATATAACAAGTACAAATTGCGAACAGCAAAACAATTGTGGATATTCCTCTCAATGTTATCTGATTGCTTGACAGAAAATTAGATGCTAAAAAGCCTAGTCCACCAAACGTTGAAGCAAGTGTGAATCCAAAAGTGGAACAACTTGCACATGTACTAGAAAGAACACTTATCGTAGTACCCGACAGCGCAGATTTACTTAACTTTAATTTCAGATTCCTTATTATATACAGATTAAAGTTTACCAAGATTGCTACTAGAACTGAATTAATACAAGTTAAGATAAACGCTTCAATCATATCATTAGGAACATAGAATGTCAAATAAGGTGAAAAAAAGAGGAAATTATCAAATGTGTTTGTTACTATCCAAAAAATAAGGCCTGTTACTGAGGCGATAGCCAGATATAATGGATTTGAAAAAGCTGTTCTCGTAATCGAAGAGATGGAATATGCCATTTTCATTTTTTATTAAGACTATTTTTTCATGTCTTAGACATAAAAAGTATTAGAATTGTTGATTTTTCTTAAGCAGCACAATGTCAATAGCATCATCCCAAGTTTTACACTCCTAACACCGTTTAAATTATCCGTGAAATTTAATTAGGGCGACCTAACAATGGAAAAAATCAATTTAAAATGGAGCATCTTGATAGCTGCTATCATCATGCCTCTGTCTGTATCTGAAATGCAAATGGGGTTTGCACAAGAAAAAGAAGCAACTGGGACTGAAGGTGAATCAAATAAATTTATCGACTACTTGGAGAACGCCAGAAGTTTGTTGAATCAAACATCAGTTGAATATAAGAATAGTAATTACACAGGTGCAGAGGAATTAGCAACTACGGCTTATCTAGACAATTTCGAGCATGTCGAAGAAGAACTTGAGAAAAAAAGCTCTCAATCTTTCATGGAAGATATTGAACATAAGATGCGAGAAGAATTGCGGGATTTAATAAAAGATAAGGTACAACAATCAGAATTGGATATACACATTAATGCTACCGATGCCAAACTAGTTGAAGCAATAAATCTGTTAAAGGGCAATAATTAGAAAAGATCTAAATTCAAACAAGGTTTATATCCTCAAATTTTTTCTTTTTTGTAGAAATCCACTCTAGTTTTGACACCATGGTGGTTAGATTTGAATTTTGAATTGATACTGTAAATAGAACTTAAATATTAGCGGTAGCATAACACGAATTTAAAAAATAGTGAATAGAATCAGAATTGTCCTTTAATATCCATAGATAGTCTTTTAAAGAGCTAGGCAAATATAATCTTGTGACTGTTAATGCCAATTGGGGGCGGATGAAGTGATTGACTATTTAGTAGTTGTAGCTATTAGATTATTATCATTTTCTTCAAAATGGTTTGAGCAGAACGTAATAAATAACATTTTAGAATTTGTAAAGGGTTTTGAACATTTACTTATGGTTCTTACCGTGGTAGCATTCTTCCTAATTATAATGTACATGACAATCAAGCAATTTAAGAAGTTACCTAAATTCTACGTTATCGAGATTGAAGACGTCTATGGTAATAAGACAGCCGTAGATGGGCTAAGAACCAATTTCACTACATTTACTGCTGCCAAAAGTTATGCTCACTTTTATTCTGGCCTGTACGGCGATCAGTACAAGTTTCGAATAGTTGGTCGCAATAGAATATTGAATTATCCTCATAGTCAAGATTATACCCGCAATTAGTTTGCGTAAAGCTGACTCAACTTTTAGTTGATGTATATTACCAACAATGCTTTCATTGTTCTACTTCTCTTAGCCAACTTTTAATGCAATCTATGCATATATGGTATTCACGTGGATCTGCACCAGATGGAGAATAGAATAATTTATACTTTTCACACTCTTTTCTACAAAAATCGCAGTCCATAATAAGTAATTGTCATTATTACATTTATGTCTGATCTAGAATTAGTGTATATTATTAAAAACGAACTATGAACTGGTTTTAAAATGTCTATAGAATACAGAACAGAGAATTAAATTTCTCAAATAAAAAGCAAAGCAAATAACCGTGCTAAAAAAAGTACCTATAAATTTCTAATATTTATGATACAGAACAATTGTAGAAGAAATTGGTAGTTAAAGCTCATAAATCTGTAAGCTCATAGTATTGTGATGCTAAAAAACAGTAAACAATTTATCAATCTGATAAATATTTGCCGGGAAGAGAAAGACATCGGAAGAAGATGGCAGCTATTAAAATACATTAATTATTTGGTCCCAACAGAACTTAGGGTGTCAATTCCATCAATTATTAGTCACGACTGTATCGACCAGATTCTGAGTGCTATGGAAGAAATAATATCTCCACCAATCTATGAGCTTGCTTAGATCAATTCCACCGCATGTGTTCCAAAATTACATATGACTGAATTACACTGATGAGATTATTCTCGATGTAATTCTAACATATGTTCCTTCAATTCGTCCTGATTATTGAATGTCATTCCGCATGCTGCGCACTTTTCCTGATTTTCTGATGACATGGTATAGATAATCCATTATAGAATATAACGATTTCAATTCCGAAGCCTTGGAGCTATATAAATTGAGTGCTAATTCATGTGAAATACTTTCCCTGGTTTTATCTTTAAAATTACCCTTTTTTCTGCTTTTGATCTCCATGGATATTTATCCTTGCCAATATATTTTTTAGCAAGCTTATCAATATGTTTTTCAGCCCTGTCTCCCGTAATTTGCTCAGTTACCTTACCTCTAAGAGTAACCATTTCATATTGATTATTTTGATCAATTATAGACAAGGCTACTCTTGGATCTCTAGAAATATTCCTCTGTTTTACTCTACCTAATGCAGTGTTTACAAGTATATTACCATCTTCAATATCAACCCAAACTGGAGTTACATGTGGAGAGCCATCTTTCATTAGTGAAGATAAAAAGGCAAGATTCTTACCTTCAAAAAGACTTCTAATCCGAGGGTCACTTAAATCCACGTTTGATTGTTTACTCATAATCGAATATTGGCACTATTTTTAATAACTCTTTTCTAGGAAAATATGCTGCATTGAATAGAAATTGAATTTTTGTTAGCAGACTACGATTATTGTATTTTGTAGAAATTTTCTTATACCAAGGTAATGAAAGTAATAACAAAACTTGAAAAGTAAAAGGAGGCCCAACAATCTAGAAAATACAGTGGAGAAGGTGCTGCAAGATATCGAAAAAACGGCAAAAAAGGAATTTCTTCCTTCAATAGGTCCTATTAAAGGAAAAATTATGAAAGATATCATCAAAGAACATAAGCCTGAAAAAGCGCTTGAAATCGGAACGTTGCACGGATATTCGGCGATTTTAATAACAATTAATATTTTAATTCAGAAAGCAGGAAAAAAGAAATTGAATATTGATTTTGAAAATAATTCAAGCGAACCCATTCTTTTTACTTTGGAGAAAGATGGGGAGATGGCACAGATTGCAAGAAGCAACATAGAAAATTCTGGACTATCTGATAAAATACATCTAATCAATGGTGATGCTTTGAAAGAGATCCCAAAACTCAAGTCTAAATACAAATTCGACATGGTTTTCCTGGATGCTACTAAGAGCGAATATCTAAAATATCTCCAACTTATTGAACAATATGGTCTGCTGAATAAAAGAGCAGTAGTAGTAGCAGACAATGTGATAATGTATGAGGATGAAATGAAGGATTATCTGGATTATGTCAGGAATTCAGGTAACTATATCAGTCGTACTACAAATACCACCCTCGAGTTCAATAAAAAAATTAAAGACGCTCTTGAAGTGAGTATTAATGTTGCAATATAGTACCTATTCAATTCCTAATCTCACTAACAATGCGATTTCGACTACCTCTATTTTGAATTTACACCTATTTTAGGGAAGGAAAACGTAGTATCAAAAATTGTGAGTAGTTTAAATTCGTAAAATCAGTATTTATTGTAATTCATAATAAGCATATTGAATAAATAATAACATTGAGTACCGAAAAGAAGAAC
>Ga0184627_10000728_pt1 | contig 12756 bp, 13 predicted proteins | sample PLM3_127_b1_FD_133150 | JGI IMG/M metagenome (GOLD analysis project Ga0184627, IMG submission 133150) | Groundwater sediment microbial communities from an aquifer in East River, Colorado, USA - PLM3_127_b1 | ecosystem: Environmental > Terrestrial > Soil > Riparian zone | place: USA: East River...
CGACTGGCACCCGGCGGACAGTGGACATTTTCTGGCGTTCGGCGGACGCTGGCCGGCGCATTGCGTAGCCGAGACCCCAGGAGCGGCATTCCACCCGGATCTTCATCTGCCGGCAGATACGATCGTCGTCTCGAAGGGACTGGAGCGAACCGACGATGGTTACTCTGCTTTTGGCGGGATAAAAGACAGCGGCGAGCAGCTCATGGACGACTTGAGTCAGCGTCGGATCGCGCGTCTCTATGTCGGTGGCCTCGCCACCGAGTATTGTGTGCGGGCATCGGTTATCGATGCCCGCACAGCGGGCCTCACGGTCACTGTTTTGGTCGATGCGGTGGCGGGTATCGAGCGCGACGACACTGGCCGCGCGTTCGAGGACATGCATGCCGCCGGCGCGATCCTTGGCCAGAGCGACGAGCTCGACACACCGGCCGAGTCGCGCAAAAATATAGGCACAGGCTAGATGGTAAAGAAGCTATCAGACTGGCCGGAGCTGCCGCAGGCCCAATGCGGATCAGCCGAGTTGAGCGAGGAGCAGTCCCCAGCGAGAGGGTATTCGCCACATCACGTGAGCCAGGCTCTTCTGACGGACTTGTACGAGCTGACGATGATGCAGGCGTACTTTGAACGGGCGATGGAAGATGAGGCGGTCTTCAGCCTGTTCGTTCGGCGACTGCCGCAGCACCGAAACTACCTCGTCGCGGCTGGCCTGGACGACGTTCTGCGCTTTCTCGAAACCCTCAGGTTCGACCAGGCAGCGATCGCGTATCTCGAGCGCTTGGGGCTCTTTTCGGATCGGTTCCTTCGATACCTTGCGCGCCTCACCTTCGCGGGTGATGTGTACGCCGTGCCTGAGGGTAGCGTCGTATTCGGGAACGAGCCACTCGTTGAAATCGTGGCCCCTATGCCACAGGCGCAGCTCATCGAAACTGCCGTGATGAATCAGATCGTCCTTCAAACCGTGCTGGCCTCCAAGGCCGCGCGCGTGGTGGCAGCGGCGAAGGGCCGGAGCGTCGTGGACTTCGGCATGCGGCGCATGCACGGGTTCGAGGCGTCGCTCAAGGCTGCGCGGGCTTTCTACATCGCCGGAGTGGACAGCACGTCCAACGTGGCGGCCGGGCAACTGTACGGCATCCCGGTGGCCGGCACCATGGCTCACAGCTACATCCAGGCCCACGATGACGAGCTTGCAGCGTTTCGGAATTTTGCTCGCGTGTATCCTGACACCATGCTGCTCGTCGACACGTACGACACGCTGGCGGGCGTTCGGAAAGTCGTGCAGCTCGCACGCGAGCTGGGGGCCGAGTTCAAAGTGCGCGCCGTGCGCCTCGATTCCGGGAATCTCGGCACGCTGGCGTGCGAATCACGTCGCATTCTCGACGCAGCCGGCTTGCACTCGGTGGGCATCTTTGCCAGCGGGGGATTGAACGAAGACGTGATTCGACAGCTCGTTGAGAGCGGCGCGCCGATCACTGGCTTCGGCGTGGGAACCGACCTGGGCGTCTCCCGTGATGCGCCGAGCCTGGATATTGCGTACAAGCTCGTGGCCTACGGCGGTCAGGATCGCGTCAAGCTTTCGCCGGAAAAACTGGTGCTGCCTGGCCGCAAGCAGGTCTGGCGCGTGGAAGAGGACGGACGAGCGGTGGAAGATGTCATCGCGAAGGCCACCGAAGACCTGCCCGGTCGACCGCTGCTGTTCCCCGTGATGAAGGGTGGCCGCCGACTGATCGAGGGTCCTACTGACCTGGGAACCGCGCGGAACCGGACGCGAGACGAAATCGCGCGTCTGCCCGACAGGATTAGAGGCCTCGATCCGGCGATTCCCCCGTATCCAGTCGGTCTCAGTCGCGACCTGCAGGGTGCGCGAGACGAGATCTACGCACGGCTCAGGCAGGAGAGGGTTTGATTCCGTGCGCGGGTCTCAGCGACACAAGTGCACCGCACTCACCCCCGTCGCCGCGCCGCTTGAAGCCGAACGAAGTCTGCCAGGCTGTGGGGTGAGAGCAGTCCGACTAGATGCCCTTGATCGGTGACAAGGGCCACGACTCCCGGGGCCTCCTGCAACTGGAGAAAAGCCCGGTCCAGCGTGTCGGATGCCTCGACGGACACGACCGCCGGCTGCATCACGTCTGCAACCGGTGTATCTTCGCCGTGCTCCGCAAGCCCCGTGATCAGATCCTGCTTGGTTAGCATCCCGACCACGCGATTTCCGTCCACCACGGGGAACTGCGGCTGCGTGCCTCGCAGCAGCAGTCCGGCGGCGCGTGTCAACGAGTCGGCTGGCGACAGCGTGCGAAACTCGGTCTGCATGAGATGCCGCACTGGAATGCCGACCAGCGCGTCTTCCAGCTGCGCCGAACCGGATTCCTGCGCCGCACCAAACCAGACGAACAACGCGATCAGGAGCAGGACCGGGTTGCCAAACAAGCCGACCATCCCAAAGACGAACGCGACAGTTTGGCCCAGTCTCGCGGCGATCGCGGTTGCGCGCGGATGGGGCATGCGCAAAGCAAGCAGCGCCCGCAGAACCCGTCCGCCGTCCATCGGAAAGGCGGGCAGCATATTGAACCCAGCCAACGCCAGGTTCACGAACATCAGGCGCTCGATGAATGGGCCTGTGGTCACCGTGACGCGCGCGAGCGGCTGCCAGCCGTTTGTGAGGCGCAGCCAGACGAAGAGTGCGGCGACAATGAGCAGTGTCACGACCGGCCCCGCCAGGGCAATAGCGAGCTCCTGCCTGGGGTCCCTCGGAATTCGCTCTGCACGCGCAACCCCGCCAATCGGCAGCAGCGTGATGTCTCGCGTCCGAATGCCGAAGTGTTTCGCGGTCAGCGCATGTCCGAACTCATGCAGCGTGACGCAAACGAAGAGTGAGACGACGAAGCCGAGTCCTGACAGGACGAACCGAATGCTGTGCCGCTCGGACCAGAAGCTGAAGGCGATCCAGAGCAGGAGAAGCGCGAACGTGGCATGGACGTACACGCCGATATCGAAGATCTCGGCGATCTTCCAGGACCAGCGCCGCGCCTGAGAGTTCATGACCTAGGGCTGGCGTGGTGCAGTACGCCGTTCGCGCGTGTAGGTGTCGAAGAGCGTGGCGACTGTGGCCAGAATAATGGGGCCGAGCACGAGGCCAAGGAATCCAAACACGGCAACCCCGCCGAGCAGACCAATGAAAATCAGCAATCCGTTCAGCTCGGCGCGGCCGCTGAGCAGAACGGGACGCAGAAAATTGTCGACGAGTCCAACCACGACAGCACCAAACCCAGCCAGCACAACCGCCTGAACCACATGTCCGGTCATCGCGAGCCATATGGCGGCAGGCGCCCATATGACCCACGCGCCGATGACGGGCAGCAGCGAGAAGAATCCCATCATCACGCCCCAAAACACCGGCTCGCCGAAGCCGAGGACGGCGAACGCCGCGCCGCCGAGCAAGCCCTGGATCGCAGCCACGATCAGACCGGCAACCACGCTGGCGAAAATCAAATCACGCGCCTGTGTCAAGATCCGCTCGCGTCGTGATTTCTCGAACGGCAGCAAACGGCGGAGAATGTCGATGATAATGGGTGCGTCTCGGAAAAAAAAGAACACCGCGAACACCATCGTGATAAAGCTGAGAATGAAGACCGCCACGTTTCGCAGCATTGCCGCCGCTTGCTCCGTCACCGATCCGGTGGTCCGCGCCGCAATCTCACGCAACAGGCTCGGTAAGGTTGTGGCCGGGTGACCCAGAATATTGACTTCGATCCATGCTCCAACCCGCTCGAGCCGCGCAAGTTGACCGGATTCCACCGCGGTGACGAGGTTGGTAATCGCCTGGGCTGCTTCGCGCACAAAGGCGGTGGTCACAAGCAGACCAGGCATGACGAGCGCGAGCGTCACGATGATGGTGCTCACCGCTGCAGCCCAGCCAAGCCCCCACTTGCGTTCGAATCGCGCATGCATCGGGTAGAAGCACACAACCAGCACTCCCGCCCAGCAAAGCGGAGCCAGGAACGGCTGGAACAGCCGGTACGTGAGATACGCCAACAGCACGACCGCCGCGTAGAAAAGGAGGTCGGTAACCCGTTGACGTTCGTCTTGGGGTGACATCTCCGGCAAGTCGCTCAGCTCCTTCGTCTGAGCCTGCCGATAGCGTACAGCATTGTTCCGCCCAGGAGCACACCACCGGTGAATGCCCAGCCAACGCCAGGTCCAAGACACGTTGCACCCCATCGCGCGAACTGGGGCAGCCCTGCCGAAAATCCGTCACTCGGGACGGAATTCGACGGCTATTAGGAAGCGGGGGCTATATCTCCCTTCGGATCGTTGATGAACGCAGCTTCCTCTCCAGGCACGTGAATTGCGATGGTGCTAGCGCAGGCGTTCAGACACCATGGAAGGGAGGCAACATGACCGCGGGCGAAATCTGTACAAGAAACGTCGTCGTGACGCGAAAAGAAGAGACGATCGTCGATGCGGCCAAGCGGATGCGCATGTTCCATGTGGGCGATCTCGTGGTCGTCGAGCGTGATGGCGATCGTCGACGACCCATCGGGATTCTGACGGACCGTGACATCGTCTTGAGCGTTGTCGCGTCCGATCCTGGGTACGCCTACTGTTGTCTCGTCAACGATGTGATGACCTCCGACCTCGCCATGGCCCGTGAGACCGATGGCCTCATGGATGTGCTGAAGAAAATGCAGGCACACGGCGTGCGTCGCATGCCGGTAATCGATGGCGAGGGCGACCTTGTCGGCATTGTCGCGTTCGACGATGTGGCGCGCATGCTAGCCGACGAACTGAACGCCATGGTGGGCGTGTTGGCGAGCGAGCATGTTCGGGAGGAGCGCTATCGGGTTTAAGCCAAACACGGCGAGGCGAGATTTCCGGCGGCAAACTGGCGGAAATCCAGCACTCTCGAGGAGTGCACGGCCCAACCCTAAGTAGGCGTCATCCTGCCAGCGGCACGGAAGTCGCGGCCTTCTCCAAGCGGAGGCGCTTATGAGGTTTCACACCACGTTCGTCGGAGTACTGATGGCAGGCCTCATCTTGTCGGGAACGACTGGCTGGGCAGTTCAACCACAGAATTCGCCTACCGACGATGGCATTCGTACGCAGATCGACCACTGGCTCGCGGAGCGCAGTATCTCTGGCGTAATCGTGACGGTGAGCCGGGGTGACGTGACCGTCGACGGCACGGTGGCAAGCGCGTGGGCAAGAAATCAGGCATGCGAGCAAGCTCGGAAGGTCAATGGGGTTACACGGGTCAATTGCAGCGTCACGGTACGGCGCGGTGCCAGTGACGTGATGATCGGGTTCGAGGTTGACGGGCGGATCCGGGATTACGCGTTCTACACGATTTATGACAACGTCGAGGTGACGGTGAAGAATGGACGCGTGACGCTGATCGGTGAAGTGATGGCCGACGCCAGGGCCCGGGCGATCGGGGACATTGCGGCTCGAGTACCTGGGGTGGTCGAAGTCAATAACCTGCTGCGCACCATCGTGGTTTCGCCGAGGGACGACGATATCCGGTACGAAATCGCGGGCCTCATCTACAGCGACCCGATGTTCGGGTACGACCGAGTTCCCGGACCAATCCACATCGTCGTTGAAAATCGTCGGGTCAAGTTGACCGGGACTGTTTCGTCTGAGTTCGAGAGGCGGATAGCTGAGATGCTTGCGAGCGGGGTCTCGGGCGTTGTGACCGTAGAAAACAGGTTGAGATGCTTGATTGACGAGTAAGCGCGCTCCAACTCACAATCGCTCGGGACGGGGTCGGCTCTACTTCTTCAGGTTCGAGAGATACGCGATCAGGCCGTCGAGGTCCTCTTTTGACAGGTTTGTATAGGCCTTCATGGGCGGTTTGCGATCCGCTTTCACCTTTGCGGCCATTTCGACGGGGTTTGCGAGCCACTCGCGGATTTCATCGGCCTTGAGCTTGGCGCCCACGCCGTCGAGCTTCCCTTTTGCATTGCCTTTGCCCTCAATGGCATGGCAGATCGTACACTTCTGGTCGGCAAAGACCTTCATGCCGCGCTCGATCTGGGCCTTGTCCTGGGCCGAGGCGACTCCAGTGAGCGCCAGAAAGACAATGACTGTGACCGTGATGGGAACGCGTTTCATGTCACTCTGCTCCTGTGTAGGACGATCGATGCATCGAGAAATCCGATGGCAGTTTAGCAATCGCTGTGCCGAACAGGCGGCGTTCAGTTTCGCCAGATCGAAGTCCTCCGGGTCGGCCTGCAATCCGACCTGGGGAAATTTCGACACCCTCCGGAAAACTTTCGCGATCAGTCGTCACCGGACGGCAAGCTGCGGATCTTGAATCCGAGTGTCACCAGGAAACCCAGAATGACGATCGTGGCGACCGCCAGCCCTCGTCGCCGGTACTGCAGCTCCAGAAGCGCCTGAGTTCCTGATGTCTCAGCCCTTGCTGTTGCAGCGAGTCCTTGCGCGGCGACGTCGTTGAATGGCCCTGCGGTAAACGCATGGACCATCACGCGCGCGTTGATTTGCTGCTCGTGGGCCTCCTGGAACGCGGCGCGTCCCTCGTCCACGAGCATGCCTGCCCGCTCCGCCCGTGTGAGCACAGCGTCGGCTTCTGCGATCGCCGCCGACAGCGCATCCAGCTGCTGCCTCACCTGGGCGATCGTCTGCGATCCGTTGGTGGCATTGTCGTGGCACATCGCGCAGACGGCGCCTGCGGTAATGCCAATCCACATGTCCTGAGGAGGTTCGATTCGATGATTGCTGTGACAGACAAGACACTCAGCTTGACCGATCGTCTCGAAGATGGCCTTCTTCGGGCTGGCCCTGAACAGATCCCCTTCCCGCACGTGACATTGCGAACAAACATTCGCGACCTGGTTGACGCCCGGTGGCACCGCTCCATGGCTGCCGTGGCACGTGCTGCAGGTAGGCGCCGAGGTATCGCCACGCTTCAAGAGCGCCATCGCATGAACGCTGGCGGACCAGTCGGCTAACGGCGTAGCGTCGCGACCAAACGGCTTCATCCGAGTGGCATCCGCATGGCACCGTGCGCAGGTCATGGCGACATTGAGGGGAGCCACGGGCGCTCTCGCATCGCTGACGCGCCTGATCCCGTGCGCGCCGTGACAGTCACTGCACGTGGCCACTCGTTCTTCGCCCTTCGCCATCTGCCTACCATGGACGCTGGTGACATACTGCGCGAACTGGTCGACGCGCACCTGCGGATTGAATTGCCGCATGTACGCCGCATCGCTGTGGCATTTCGCACAGAGCGGGGCGATTTGCGTGCGCCTGAGGGCTGCAGGCGTGGGCTGTCCGGCGTGACATGCCGTACACGTCGTTCCAGCCGACGCATGAACGTCATCGGTGAAGGCGGCGCGTGCAGCCGCTTCGGGTGACTGGGCCTCGAGCCGCGCAGTGGTCAAGAGCAGCGTCGTCACGACGGCGATGATCGTCGGGGTGTGCGTCATGGTTGCGCTTCGCTGCCTGGCCTGAGCGCCAGCATCGTCATTATCGCTATGAAGAGCATCGCGACAACCGCGAGGTAGCGGACGAGCCGCTGTGCTTTCGCGCTCTGTCCCACCATGGACGGCAGCAGGAAGAGCACGATTCCGGCAAAGGCGACTGCGACGACCGCCAGCAGTTCGCCATTGATCCCCGCAATTCTGGCCGGGACATATTTCAGCGATTGAAACATCCAGAGGAAGTACCACTCCGGGCGTATGCCGGCCGGCGCGGGGGCGAACGGATTGGCCTTCGCGCCAAGCTCCCATGGATAAAACGCTGACAGGCCCGCCAGGCACGCGAGTGCAACCGTCCATGCGAATAAATCTCGCAGGATGAAGTGCGGGAAAAACGGCATCGAGCGGACACGCCGCCCGCTTTCGCGCTGAAGCCGTTCCACTGACGGCGGGAGGCTCATCCCGTGCACCTGAACGAGCACGAGATGGAGCACGAGCAGCGCCGTGGCCACCGCCGGAAGAATCGCCACGTGCACTCCAAACAGCCGGGTGAGCGTAGCGCCTGTGACGTCATCACCTCCCCGGAGAAATCGCACGATGAAATGCCCCGCGACCGGAACGGTGGCCGCGATGTCGGTGCCAACCCTTGTGGCGAAGAACGACAGCTCATTCCAGGGCAATAGATATCCTGTGAACCCGAAAGCGAGCGTGAGCAGCAGGAGCAGCACGCCGCTCATCCACGTCAGCTCACGCGGCGGGCGGTAGGCATGCAGGAATAACACGCTCAAGAGGTGAGCGACTGCGGCAGCAACCATGAGGTTGGCGGACCACGCGTGGATCGAGCGCACGAGCCACCCGAAGGGGACGCGCGTCATGATGAACTGGACGCTCTCATACGCTTCGCCGGCGCTCGGGCGGTAGTACAGCAACAGCAATGCGCCGGTGCCCACCTGAATAATGAACAGGAACAGCGTCATGCCTCCGAAGTAGTACCAAATCGAGTAGCGATGCTCCGGGACTCGCTTGTGGCGCATGAAGTCGACCAGCGCCCGTAGCGGTAAACGCGTCTCGAGCCACGCGACAGATCGCGAGCTCATGCTTTACGCACGATCACGATGTCATCGCCCTGAACGTTGGCATCGAAGGGGGCGAGAGGGGCCGGCGGAGGCCCCGAGATGTTGCGGCCATTGAGGTCATAGTGGCCGTTGTGGCAGGCGCACCAGATATGCCCAAGGTCCGGTCGGTACTGAACCGTACATGCGAGATGCGTGCACGTGGCTGCAAATGCGCGGAGCTCACCATTGGCCGTGCGTACCACGATGACTGGTGTTGAGCCAAACGGTACGATTCGCGCCGAGTTGGCGGCGAGCGCTGCCGTCTTGCCCGCAATGACCGAAAGAGTGGCGGCTTCCGGCACCTCAGGCGGCACGAGATACCGAATGACCGGATAAAGAATGCAGGCAACAACCCCGCCGGCCCAGGTGCCGAGCAGACGGTTAAGGAAGCGCCGACGAGGGAGCTCAATCCTACCTGAGCTTGACGTACTCATTTGCGCCTGTTCGCGAAGTTGGGTCCCAGTTCATTCAGAACGTCGACGAGGGTCAGACTCACATGGCGGTGTGCCGGAAATCCGGCAGCGTGTGCTGCGCGCCCGCTATCTTATTGAGCTTCGACCCAAAACGCGATCCGCAACACCCATCCAACAAGAACCATCCCGCTCCTCATGCATCCTTCGGCCGCCCGGGTTTGCCCATGCTCTGCGAATTCGTTCACACCACCGCGGAATATTTCCCTTCTGGCTCTCGGCACGAACTCGTGACGAAAAGTTGTTCGAGTGATTTGCTGAGAAGAGTTACGAGAAGCCGACCATGGCGCAGAGCCTTCTCGGCATCGCGATTGCACGTGCCTGCGGCGGCGTGCCCGTAAGGACGCGGAAGGGAGCGCCCTGCCGGCACCGTTCGACGTCCGTGACCTCGACGATTTCAAACGTACGGAGGTGCAACAATGCGAGTCTGCAGCGTAGTTTTGGCATTGTTTTCCTTGGGCACTGTCGCGTGCGGTGCGCCGACGAATACGGGCGACACCAGTGCACCGGCGCCTTCCCAGGCGCCCGTCGCCAAGCCCTACGCGAACCTTGTCCAGCTGATGCGCGGCATTCCTTTTCCCAGCTCGAACATTATCTTTGACACTCAAGCGAAGGATCCAGGCGCCCCGCCTCCGAAGGTTGACAAGACAGGTGCTGGGGCTGGGGCAACCGCGACGTATGCCGCTGTCTATTCAGGATGGGAGGTTGTCGAATATAGCGCCCTGGCTCTGGCCGAGACGGCAAACCTCATCATGATACCCGGGCGAGTATGTTCGAACGGCAAGCCCGTCCCAGTGGAGCGGGACGATTTCAAGAAGTACGCTCAGGGACTCGTCGACGCCGGAATGGCCGCCTACAAAGCCGCGCAGTCCAAGAATCTTGATGCGATGATCGAGGTCACCGGCACGGTCTCCGATGCGTGCGCGGCTTGCCACGAGGTCTATCGCGACAAGGGCGAGGCAGGAAGTCCAGAGCGGTGTGCGGTTCCTGCGCCCTGAAAACGTTCAAGCGGCGGCAGTAAAGACGAGTTCCGACTGACGGGTTTTGACGCCGCTAACTCGTGACTCGTGACCCGCAACTCGTAACTGTCACGAACACGGCATACAATGTCGCCCGAGTGAGCAAGGGCTTGACTGATGTGCCCGGCATCAAGGTCGGGCACTGCACATTGACTGAGCGCCCGACAGGCTGCACGGTCGTGATCACAGAAGCCGGCGCCGTAGCTGGTTTCGATCAACGCGGTGCTGCCCCCGCCACCAGAGAAACCGACCTGCTGGATCCAACCAGCACCGTTCAATACGTCCATGCGATCGTTTTGACGGGCGGAAGCGCGTTCGGCCTCGATGCGGCGAGTGGTGTGACGAAATACCTCGAAGAACGCGGTGTCGGGTTCGACACGCGCATCGCGAAGATCCCGATCGTCCCGGCGGCCAGTCTGTATGACCTGGCAGTCGGCGGCAAGCCGCACGTCCGTCCCGATGCCGAGTGCGGGTATCGAGCGGCCGTGGCCGCCTCCGATGGACCCGTCGCCGAAGGGAACGTTGGCGCCGGTGCAGGCGCCACGGTCGGCAAGTCAGGCGCAGGCCCCATGAAGGCCGGCATCGGCACGGCTTCGATCACGACGTCTGAGGGCCTGATCGTTGCGGCGCTCGTTGCGGTCAACGCGGTTGGCGACATCATCGATCCGGCGACCGGACAGGTCGTCGCGGGCGTTCGTACGGAAGATGGCGGGGCGCTGGCCGATGCTCGCAAACTGCTTCGGGCCGGGCGGCAGCCGTACGCGCGCCCGGGTCAGAGCACAACAATCGGAGTTGTCGCGACGAATGCGGCGTTGACCAAGCCGCAGGCGACGAGGATGGCGCAAATGGCGTACGATGGTTACGCTCGCGCCATTTCGCCGCACACCATCTTTGACGGCGACACCATTTTTGCGCTCGCGACCGACCGGCACTCGGGGCCGGCTGATGTTTCAACGATCGGTGCGCTGGCCGCCGAGATGATGGCTGATGCTATCGTTCGCGCGGCGCGACAGGCGACGGGCATCCCAGGCTATCCGGCGGCGCGCGATCTTCAGCACGTGCTTGAATGAAGCGCTCACGTTAAGGCGACGCAAATGGCGCAACGAACGCATCGAATCGCCGTCATTGCCGGCGACGGTATCGGCCAGGAAGTGCTCCCAGTGGGGGTCTCAGTGTTGAACGTGGTCGCTGCCCATTGTGGGTTCCAGCTCGAGCTGACTGCGTTCCCATGGGGCTGCGAGTTCTACACGAAGAACGGCCGCATGATGGAGCCTGACGGCTTTGATCGGCTGGCGGGTTTTGATGCCATCTACTTCGGCGCGGTCGGCGATCCGTCTGTGCCCGATCACATTGCGGTGTGGCAGCTCATTCTTCCTATTCGGCAACGGTTCGACCAATACGTCAACCTCCGGCCGATGCGACTGCTGCCCGGCGTTGTGTGCCCGCTCGCCAATCGCTCGGCGTCGGACATCGACATGGTCTGCGTGCGCGAGAATTCTGAAGGCGAGTACGCCGGCAGTGGAGGACGGGTGCACGTGGGGACGCCGTACGAAGTCGCGGAGCAGACGGCGATTTTCACGCGCCCGGGGATCGAGCGGATCGTGCGCTACGCCTTCGAAATAGCCCGCCGTCGTCCGCGCAAACTCCTCGCCAGCGCGACGAAGTCGAACGCCCTGCAGTTTTCAATGGTGCTGTGGGATCAGGTCGTGGAGAGCATCCAGAAGGAGTACCTGGATGTCACGTGCCGCAAGTATTACGTGGACGCGCTGTGCGCGCGCATGATTACGCACCCCCAGACAGTGGACGTCATCGTCGCGTCGAACTTGTTTGGCGACATCCTCACCGATCTCGGAGCCGCGGTGTCCGGCAGCCTCGGTCTGGCGGCAAGCGGCAACATCAATCCTGGACGACGGTTCCCCTCGATGTTCGAGCCAATTCACGGGTCGGCACCTGACATTGCCGGCCGCGGAATTGCGAATCCGATCGGCGCGATCTGGGCCGGCGCGCTCATGCTTCAACACCTCGGCGAAACTGACGGCCACGACCTCATCGTGCAGGCGATTTCGAGGGTCCTTGCCGGCGCCAAGGTCCTGACGCCAGACCTCGGCGGCGAAGGTACCACCAAAGATCTCGGGGATGCCGTCACAGCGGCGTTGAAAAGCGAACACTGAAGCCCGAGAGCTGCGGTTATGCAATCGCCGCGCTCACGAGCCGCGGCTCGTCTTCCGTCGACTCCGCGGCCCTGTGGCCAGGATCGATGAGCAATCGCAGGGCGTAACCTTCCGGAGTGCCAGTGGCGGCACGCCGCTCGCCAACTCTTAACACGGCCGACAGCACTTTCCCCGACCGCAGCGGTTCCGGCAGACCAGCGTCGCGTCGTGCTTCAAGGCTCACTTGAAATTGGACGAGGCGGTAAAGCGGGATGGCCGACGGCTCACGCCATTCGACATAGATCGCTTCGTCACTGACGTTCCGAGTGATGACGTTCGCGATTCGCGTCGTACCCCGCTGATCCTTCCAACTGACCCGCGCCCGTACCACGAGCGGGCGCCGGCTTGAGGTGCGGTTGTCTCTGTGGAGCGGCTTCACTCTGTTTGGCGCCATCACCAGTGCCATAGGGTCCTCCGCAGTCCTGACTGCGCAACCCAACACTTCAAGGTCTGGGCCGTTATTGTCCAGAGACTTTGTATTACGACTGTTTAGTCAAAAAGAGATA
>Ga0184627_10000731_pt1 | contig 12723 bp, 11 predicted proteins | sample PLM3_127_b1_FD_133150 | JGI IMG/M metagenome (GOLD analysis project Ga0184627, IMG submission 133150) | Groundwater sediment microbial communities from an aquifer in East River, Colorado, USA - PLM3_127_b1 | ecosystem: Environmental > Terrestrial > Soil > Riparian zone | place: USA: East River...
ACAGGGGCAGCCGCATTCGCGACGACGCCCCTTTGAACGAAACACTTTTTGTGAAGGAGCAAATCATGAAACAGCAACGTCAACCGCGCATCTCCATCGGATGGCTGGTCGCTACGGCGATCGCACTGGCATCCGTCGGTAGCTTTGCCGAAGACATGGGTAACGTGCAAAGCGGCGGAGGTTCCGTGAACGAGGTCTATGGTCGCGCTTCGGCGACGATCCCCGGAGCGAATCCGGTGCGCTCGATCTCCAGCAAGGTAAACGTCAGCGAGGTCTTCGGTCGCGGCAGCGGCATCAAGTCGGATGGGATCGGCGCGATCGTCGCAACCGGAAAGGCAGGCGTCAACGACGTTCTCGGGCGTTCGTCCGGCGGCCCCACCGTCGCGGCATCCAAGTCGCGGAGCGACAACCAGACCGCGGCGCTGCACAGGTAACCCGTGTAGGTTACCCACAGGACGGCCAGGCTTTTCGTCCGGCTGCAGAATTGATGCGCATCATCCCCGAAGGCTTTGGGTGCAAAACACCCAAGGCCTTCGTCGTTTCTGCCGGCGCATCGCGGCCGGCGATTGCCACCGCTCCGGGAAACGTGGTAACAAGTCCGGTCTGGGAGAGGATTTCGTGAAGATCCTGGTTGCATCGCCGCAGGGATGGGCCACCGAGGCTCTGTGTGGCCTGCTGGCCAGGCTCGACCCCGGCTGCGAAGTCGAGGTATTGCACGACATCCCGTCTCTGCTGTCGCTGCCCCCGGCGACGTCTTCCGGAACGCCGGATCTGGTGCTGGTCGATGTGGACGCCGCTTCGGCTGATTCCAGCGCAACAATTCGAGGTTTTCTGCGGAAATTTCCCGGTGCACGCATCCTCGCTCTGGGTTCACGCCTTGACGATGCGTTCGTGGAAATGGCGCTCGAGGCCGGTGCCCTTGGCTACCTTCCGAAATCGCATTCCGAGGCGGTCGCCCTCTGCGTTCTCAGGCTGCTCTTGAGCGGAGGAGCGTACCGCCCATACCTCCCCTCGAAAACAAAAACGGATGCGCAGCCGAATACCTCGGGTGCAATTGACGAGACTGCAACGCCAAATGCCCCGGAACCGCTCCGCGACTACGGGCTCTCGGAACGGCAGATTGAAGTGCTGTCGCTGGCGTCCCAGGGCAAATCGAACCTGGCGATTGCCAAGCACCTCGGTATCGCGGAGGGCACGGTGAAACTGCACATGAGCGCAATCTTCAAGGCACTCAATGTGCAGAACCGCAGCGAGGCGGTGCTGCTCGCCTCCCGATTGCAGAGCGTTAATTTCCGGCAGATCAAGGAAGCCGAAGGCGGCGCGATGGATCTGGACTGGCTGCTACCGCACATGACTCACCGGCGCCTGCCCAGGGACACGATCATCTTTCGCAAAGGCGATACCGGCGAGGAACTCCTCTACCTGCAACGCGGTTCCATCCGGCTGGAGGAAATCGGCGCCGAGATCACCGCCGGCACCATGTTCGGAGAAATCGGCATCTTTTCCCCGTTCCATGAACGCACCTCTACTGCGGTGTGCACCAGCGATGTCGATCTTTTCACGCTGACCTCGAATCAGGTCAAGCGCTTATACCTGCTCAATCCGCAGTTCGCGCTGTTCGTGGTCCACCTGATCGCCAAGCGGTTGATGGCCGATCGGGCGCGGACCATCTGATCCCGGGATGGCGCGCCCGCCACTTCTCCGCGACCCCTGCATGGAGGGAGCATGAGGAAACCCTGGGCCATGCTGGCCGTGGCGCTGGTTGTCGCGATCATCAGCGCGGCGATCTGCTGGATACCGGCGTCCGAGTTCCTCGAGCGGAACATCGGTCTGGGCTGGCTCTTCCATTTGCGTGGTCCTATAGAGCCCCCAAGCGAAATTGTGCTGGTGACGATCAGCCCAAGCACCGCGGCGAACATCTTCCTGCCGAATGATGCGCAACGGTTTCATCGCTGCGAAGGCATCGGATTCGGAGTCCGTCCTTCCACGCACCTCGGCCTGCCAACGATGCCCTCGCGCTGGCCTCGATGCCTGCACGCCATGCTGATCGACAAACTCGCAAGGGCGGGCGCCAGGACCATCGTGTTCGACGTGCTGTTCCGTCCCCGCCCGCCTCTGCCGGGGTTCGCACGTGATCCCAACGCCGAACAGGACGCACAGTTAGGCGCTGCGATGGCGCGCTCGCGCGGGGTATTGATCGCCCAGAAGCTGGAGTCTTCGGGTGCGGGAATCGATACCGCAGAGGAACACTTGATCGAATTGAGCGCTGCGATCGACGCCGCCGCGCTGGGCGCGGCGCCCTTTCTGATCATCGGCGACTCGGAGAGACGGTTTGACCGTTTTCTCGCATTCAAGGATCCGGGGTGGGCCACCCCGAGTCTGGCAAGCCTTGCGGTGCAGGCCTACACGCTCGACACTTACGCCCAGTTTCGAAGCGCGCTTCAAAGCGTCGCTCCGGATGCAGCGCAATGGTTGCCCGCCGATGCCAAGGAAATCCGCCGCACCGGCGGCCTCCAGGCAAGCATGCTGATGATGAGGCAGATTTTCACCGGCGAGCGTGAACTTGCCACCCGCATGCGGGCCGCGCTGGAGGCAGATCAATCTCTTGCGGCGGATCCCGCAACCCGCGAGCAGATCGAGGCGCTCATTGACCTTTACTCTGGAGAGGGCATTCGGCTGCTCAACTTCGTCGGCCCTGCCGGCACCATTCCGGCGTTCGGCTTTGACGAGGCGCTGGCGATGAATGATGAAGAGGCCTCGAGCGCCTTTCACGGCAAGGCGGTGATCGTCGGCTACGCGGAGTTTGCGCAGCCCGAGCAGGTCGAGCACTTCAACACGGTGTTCTCGACGGCGGCGGGATTGGAGTTGAGCGGCACGGAGATTGCCGCAACCGCGTTCGCCAATCTTCTGCACGGCGACACGATCAGACCGACCGCCAGGACGACCTGGACGTTGGTCGCACTGCTCGCAGGGCTGATCTGCACGGCTCTCTGCATGTGGCTATCGAACCGCCTCGCCTTCCTGACGGTAGCAGCACTGGTTTTCGGATATGGGGCGATCGCCTTCTTAGTGTTCGCGAAGCATTCCGTATGGTTGCCGGTGGTGATCCCGATGTTCGTCGCCGCCCCACTGGGGCTTGGAGCCGGAACCTTATGGAAGTACGAGATGGCGCGCCGGCAGCGCAACCGGATTCGCGAGGCGTTTACGCAGTTCGTTCCGAAGGAAGTGGTGGCAATGCTGGAACAGAACGCGGAGCACCTCGGCAGGACACGAGAATCGGTGGAGTGTGCCTGCGTAGCGACCGACGCGGCGAACTTCACCACGCTTGCCGAAACCCTGTCGCCCGAGCAACTCGCCGATTTTCTGAACGTTTACTACGAAGCCCTGTTCCGTCCGATCCCCAAGCATGGCGGGTTTGTTTCCGATGTCGTCGGCGACGCGATGCTGGCGATCTGGCCGAATCGCACACCCGATACGCGGCGTCACGTCTGCGCTGCTCTGTTGGAGATGCGTGAAGCCGCCGGCCAATTCAACCAGCGACTTGCCTCCAACCGGCTGAGCACACGGTTCGGCGTGGACTGGGGAAGGGTGGTGCTCACCACGGTCGGCGCGCATGGTCATTATGAGTATCGGGCGGTCGGCGATCCCGTCAACACCGCGAACCGGGTTCAGGACCTGAACAAGAAGCTCGGCACCCGGGTTCTGATATCGGAGCCGGCGCTGGATGGAGTGAAGGACTTCCTGCTGCGCGAGGTCGGTTACTTTCTTCTGCGGGGCAAGACGCGCCCGGTGCACCTGTTCGAGCTGATCGGGCTACGGGAAACGGCTGCCCCCATCGAACTGGAACTGTGCGAACGCTTCGCAGGTGCGGTGGCCCAGCTGCTGCGAGGAGAACCGGGACAAGCTCTCAAGGCTTTCCGCGCCCTGGCTGCCGACTTTCCTGGCGACTGCCCGACGGCGTTTTACGTGCGAGCACTGAAATCCGGAGCAATGCTTCGCGACGGTGCGCTGAAGGTGGACTGACCGCCGCAACCTGCTCGCCGCGCGGCGCTCCCATTTGTCATGGCGCCGTGCGCTACCACTAAAGTCTTATTGCGCTTCTCCGAATAAGGGCCTATGTTGAAATCGGCAGTCGATCGTCGTACCTGAAGTCTTTTAACCCTTGGGAGGGGGTAGAAGATGCCAAGGTTTCGTTGGATCGCGCTGCAGGGGAGTTCCCGGGGGTTGTGGGCCCCCCTGCTGCTGTTTGCTTTTCTTATAACGACAAGCGCGATACCTGCTTTTGCTGCAGACGTTTCGGCCGCCTGCATTTCTCCTGTTGCCCGCGTAGTTTCGATCCAGGGCTCGATAGAAGTACTTCGGGCCCGCCAGAACGACTGGTCCAAGGTCACCCGCCTCGACACCACGCTGTGCGAGGGGGACCGGTTGCGCACCGGCGCGCTCAGCCGCGCGGCGCTGTTCATCCAGCCGGAAACCCTGCTCAGGGTGGACCAGAACACCAGCATTGCCATCAGCCAGTCTGCGGAAGAAACGCTTGTCGAGTTTACCCAGGAGGACGTGCTGCCGGCGGTTGCCGGTGCATACTCCTGCGGCGCCGGCTACTTTATCACCCGGTTTCCACGCAAGTTCAGGGTCAATACACCGCACCTCAACGCCGCGGTCGAGGGCACCGAATTCCTGGTGGCGATGCGCTGCGAGAGCACCGAGCTTTCGGTATTCGAGGGCAAGGTACTCGCGGCAGGCGCCGGAGCCAACATATTCCCCGCCCAATCGATCTCCAGCGGCCAAGTCCTTACGATCGGCGGCACTGAACCCCCGGCAGTAAAACTCCTGGTCAAGCCAGCCGACGCGGTGCAATGGGTGCTGTACTACCCGCCTCTCAGCGATGCGACGGCGGAGGCCGAGTTGCCGTCGACTGAGCAATGCCGCAGCCTGCCCAAGCCTCTGGATCAAACCTGTCTGACACAGCGGGCAGAAGCACTACTGCGCCTGGGACGGGTTGACGAAGCTCAGCGCGAAGTGGACGCCGCGGTGGCACTCGATCCCGGGAGTGGGGACGGGAATGCGTTGCGCGCCATCATCAGCATCGCCAGGAATAACAAGGCCGGTGCAATAGAAGCGGCGACGGCGGCAACTACTGCGTCGCCGAATTCCTTCCGTGCCTGGCTCGCGCTTTCCTACGCTCAGCAGGCATCGTTCAAGCTGGAAGATTCATTGTCGAGCGCGCGAAAAGCCCAAGCTCTCGAACCGAACAGCTCGGTCACCAATGCGCGCGTTGCCGAACTGCTAATGTCCCTCGGCCGTATCAACGACGCGGAAGTCGCCGCCCGCGCAGCAGTTGACGCTAACCCGTCAGAAAGTCGCGCCCACACGGTGCTGGGATTCGTCCACTTGGCCCAGATCAACACCAATGCGGCGCGTGCAGACTTCGAGGCCGCGATCGAGCGCGATTCATCCGACCCCCTTCCGCGACTGGGGCTGGGTCTGGCGATCATCCGGGACGGCAAACTTGCTGATGGCCGCGAACAACTCGAGATCGCCGTTGCCCTCGACCCGACCAACTCGCTCATTCGCAGCTACGTCGGCAAGGCGTATTACGAGGAGAATACGAAAGAACGCGATAGGCTTGCTGGGACGGAGTTTGATCTCGCCAAGCAGTTCGATCCCAACGACCCGACGCCATGGTTTTACGCGGCGATACTGAAGCAGTCGCAGAATCGACCGGTGAAGGCGCTGAAAGACCTGCAGCGGTCAATAGAGCTCAATGACAACAGAGCCGTCTACCGATCTCGCTTGTTGCTTGACGAGGACCGCGGAGCGAGAGGCGCCAGCTTAGCCCGCGTCTATCAAGATCTTGGCTTCGACCACCTTGCCGTCGTTGAAGCGGGCAAGTCGCTTGCCGCCGATCCAGGCAACTACTCTGCCCACCTTTTCCTCGCGGATGCCTACGAACGGTCGCCACGATCGGAAATCGCCCGAGAGAGTGAATATCTCCAATCGCAGCTCCGACAGCCACTCAGCCTCACACCGCTCTCACCGTTTCGTTCTCAAACCAACCCTCTGTCAGCTTCGCTACCGCCATCGGGAATCGTACCAGCGATTGGTGCGGCGCGTGCCACCTTCAACGAATTTAATCCGCTGTTTGACCGGCAAGGCGTTTTATTTTCCTTAGACGGGCTCGTCGCTGGGCAGGGTACTAACGGCCAACAGTTCGTCGTTTCAGCGCTCGGTGATCGCCTAGCTATAGGGCTTGGCGGAGGTCACCTTGAAACAGATGGGTTCCTGGAGAATCGGGATTTTTCACAAGACGTCCTTGACCTGTTTGCTCAAGCTCGCCTGTCCTCAGACTTGAGCATCCAAGCAGAACACCGAGAGTCGCGCGTGGAGCGCGGCCAGTCCTTCGTCGCGTTCGATCCGGCTGCGGAAGTTCCGTTTCGATTGCAGGAACTTGGGCAGACGACAAGGGTGGGCGGCAGATATCGTGCTGATGAAACGTCCGAGATTTTACTCTCTGCAATTTATCAGAGTTACGACATCGATATTTTCCTTCCCGTCTTCGGCGTCGAGGGTGAACTCCGGAGCGATACATTTATCGGCGAGGCGCAGTACACGCGCTCGGGCAACTGGCTCACGTTAGTCGCTGGCGCAGGCCTCGTCGACGGCGATCGCGAGAACGTTGGTGCCGACCCCCTGCCGGGCACCTACTATGAAAACGCCTATCTTTACGGGCATCTTCGTGATGCTACCGGGCGCCTCCGGGTGCAACTGGGAGCAAGCTTCGACTCCTTTCGACAAGGGGAGCTTGACTACGGCATCGTATCCCCGAAGTTAGGCGTGATCTGGACCCCCACGGTGCAGACGACGATCCGGACCGCTGCCTTTCGTGCTGCAAAGCGCTCCTTTATCGCCGGCCACACCATTGAGCCCACTCAGGTGGCGGGCTTCAACCAGTTCTTCGACGACCCTGATGGCGCTACCTCTTGGCGCTATGGCGCGGGACTCGACCAGGTGTTGCCGTTCGGCATTCGGGTTGGTGTAGAACACACCGAGCGGAGCATTGAAACGCCCAAATTGCTCATCTATAGCACATGGCATGAGCAACAGGAACGCCTCTATTTCTACTGGCTAATTACCCGGCTGCCAGAAGCTCGTGCGTCTGCCAGTTGGTCCGCGGCTCTCAGCGCAGAATACCAAGAAGAACAGCTAGAACGTCCTGAAGAGGATACCGGCTTCGAGGGAATTGTCTCGCTCCGCACGCGGTACTTGCCTGTAGGCATTGTCCTGTTTCCAGGTCGCGGAACATCCCTGCAGGTAAGGACTACTCATGTTACCCAGAAGGGACGTCTCCAACAGGACGTCGGCACCACGGCCTTCCCTGTCGAAAGTAATTTCTGGGTCACGGATATCGCGATGGGACATCGCTTCCCGGGCATTCGTGGAGAGTTTTCAGTGGGGGTCAGTAATCTGTTCGATCGCCAATTCGCCTACGTAGATCCAGATGCCGCCAGTCCACGTCTTGCTCGAGAGCGCATGGCATTCGCGCGTCTTACGGTGCAGTTCTGATGGTTGTGAGTTCGAAATCGATCACTAGTAAACTTGTTTATCCAGTCACATCGAAAGGAGATTGTCATGCGGTCACGAATTACAAGATGTCTTGTTGTTTGCTTGTCCGCGGTATGGTCTTTCCTGGTGTCGCATCAGGCGGCCGCACTTGACGTGAAAGACCTCAAAGTGGGACATTTTCTTTTCGCAGTGGAGGGTACAGTGGACCGCGTTCAAAGCTTTTACGGGAAGTACGCGGAAAACTATGTTGCACTAGGCAGCACAATTGGGAACTTATGTACTCAGACCAGCAACATCTACCACGACGCCTACTACTACGTTGTCTTCATGTGCAACCCGGACCCAAACGCACCTCAACTAGTGCAGGATGTGTTCGATAGCGTTGCGCCCGACATCATGTCCGATAGCGAGTCGTTAAGCATGACCACTACAAATACATTAACAATCGGTGGTAATCCAGTAAGCTGTGCCGGGAAGAAATGCAAGCGGGCTGCAGATTCCGGCGCCACTTGCACGTACTATCAGTGCCCCATTGATCCTTGGTGTTACCACACCGGCTTAGCATGCCAAGGCACACATAAATGCCCGTAGAGCACTCACCCAGGAAGACCGCATTTCTAGGAAAAGAAACGAAGCGCTGACAACACTGCGAGATGACCACATCTTATCTTGACCAGCCAGTGACAACCTCTGGCTGCAACCATTTCGAAGAAAGGATCCCTTTATGCCAGTCCGAACAATGCTGCATCTGCGTCTCGGGGTATTTCTCGCGCTCTTGTCTTTGATCGGCACCGCGGATGCTCAGGTCATCGCGGGTCATCTAGCGTTTAATGTCGATGGCGACGCCGCCCTAGTTAACAATTTCGAGAAGGAGTTAAAGAAGAAAAGTAGTTTAGTGAATGACTGCTCCCACAAGCTGTTTGAGGAATTTGCGGACCCTGTGACACAGAAAAAACAGCGCGGGCTTCTGGTTACGTGCAAATCAAAGAAGTCCTATCCAGAGGTCTCCGAGATTTTTCGTGTTGTCACTAAAGGTGAAGACAAGAAACATCTAAGTATGGCTCATACGATTGTGCAGAACTGCCCAGGCAAGATCTGCGCACCGGATAAAACTGGACCGTGCATCGTGTATCCCTGTCCCTCGCGACCCGCCACCGCCGATGTAAAAGAAATTCTTCCGGGATATTACTTTGGCTGTTACCACCAAGGATTTCCTTGTGATGAATCGCACAAGTGTACGGCGGAGAATTAGCGTCTGCTGCGCTTAGATTTTGAATCGACCTATGTCGTTGTTGGGCCTTAGTCTTTTGGCGGGGAGGACAAAAGGGGACGCTACCCTTATTTATCACTCTCCTTCTTCGGTCGTCCCCGTGGCCGATACTGTAACGCTCGCCCGGTTAACTTCTCCAGCTTCTGGATGAATTTCTCCGAACCGCAGGGCAGGCCTTTTTCCACGTTACGCCGCAATATTTCCAGCCTGTGCGGCTCGTCGCCTTCGGCCAGCCAGGCAGCCCAGTCGCCAATACTCTCGAACTGCCTCTGCCAGGATGGCTTCCGGGTCAATACGGGGTTTGGTTTCATCCCGCAGTGCGCGCTAGCACTGGACCAGCGATAGTTTTCCGCCTTTCGCACCATCCAAGCACGCACCGGGTTACGCTCGATGTAGCGCACGGGCGCTCCCATCGGACATAGCTTGACTCCTGGTGCTTGATTTCAGCGACGAGAATTCGCCCTTCAAATCCGTGCGGTTCCGTTCCGCGCGTCGTGTTTCGCTTCTGCGTATCGGCGGGTGGACGAAACGGGGAAGTCCCCGTGGCACTTTATTTTCAGGCAGTCCGCCTTCAAGGCGATCGTGTCGCTATTCGATGTGGACTCGGCTTGGTTGATTGCAGGTGATAGCCCCGAATACGCGATCGCTGCCGAGGCCAAGGTGGCTAGAAAGAGTCTTTCGGTTTCATCCATATTTGGAACCCTCCACTCACTGTATCGAGAGGTTGGGTTCAGAACGTCCGATTTCTGCGTCTGTAACCCTTCCCAATGAGATGAACGCAGGATATTGAAATTCGGCGTCCGAGTCCCGTGCGCAATGCGTGGCCGTCGTGTGATTCATTCACGCGGCTACGTTCACGACCGAAGTGTTCTTGCCGCGTTACCGGTCACGCCTTAAACCTGATGTCGAATAACCAGGTTGCGCAGCAGAGTGGGCGATCCCCCACGGGAGTCACGTCCGCAATGCACGCCGCGCAAGAAAACCGATTCTGTAAGCGATCTGTATCTCCGGGTGGACTAAATTGCGCTCGAGCAACCTGAGGGGTCAGGTCTTGTTTCTTGCACGCGAACCTGATGGGTCACGCGAACCTGAGCACCTGAGAGCACCTGAGCACCGGGTCACCTGAGGGGTCAGCACCTGAGGGGTCAGGTCTTGTTTCTTGCACGCGAAATGAGAGGTGCCTCGCGACGACCCCAGCGTGCCTCGCGGGTCAGGCTTGGCTTATTCGTTAAAGTCTAAAACCAGGAGTCGCTTAGATTCTATGGTTCATGTCAAGAGCTGGCCGATGTGCAGTGGCTCGAGAAGTAAACTCTTTCCATGGAGCTTGCGCCGCCAAGGTCCCTAATCGGACAAAGCTTGACTCTTGGTGCTTGCTTTCAGCGACGAGAATTCGCCCTTCAATTCCGTGAGGCTCCCTATGGTGCCCGTCCTGTTTCGCTTCTGCGTATCGGCGGGTGGACGAGATTGGAAAATCCCCGTGGCACTTTATTTTCGTGCAGTTCGCGTTCACTGCGATCGTGTCGCCGATCGAATTTGGCTCAATTTGGTTGATTCCAGGCGGCAACCCGGAATGCCCGACCGCCGCCCAAATTGAGGTGGCAAGAACAAGGTTAACAATTGCATCCATTTTGAAACCCTCCACTCACTGTGTCGAGGGGTTGGGTTCAGAACTTCCGAATTCTGTGTCCGTAACTCTTCCCAAGGAGATGAGGTTCAGGTTAGTGAAGTTCGGCGTTCCGGTCTCGTGCGCAATGCGTATCCGTCGTGTGATTCGTTCACGCGGCTACGTTCACAACCAAGGCGTCATTGCCGCGTTGCCGGCCACGGCTTAAACCTGATGTCGAATAACCAGGTTGCGCAGCAGAGTGGACGACGCCCCACGGGAGTCACCGCCAAAACGCACTTCGCGCGAAAAGAATCGATTCTGTAAGCGATCTGTATCCCTGGGTGGACTAAATTGCGCTCGTGAGAGCCTCACAGGGATATCAGGAAGCAAGTTCGGGAGCGTGACCTGCGGCGGCGATCGGACGGAGCCGCGATACTTACCGAATGGGCTGGCCTGATGATGTGGGGATGAACACCGGAGGGGCCGAACGTCCCTTCTTCATACGACTCACTGACACTGAGGAGTTAAACATGACACATCACAACAGGAAGCTACTGACTGGTTCGATCCTTGCAGCGTTCGGAATCACGCTGGCCGGCCTCGCACTTGCCGACGTGACGACGCGCAGCACCGAAGATATGAACGCGGACCTGATGCGGACCTACCAGAGCCATGGCGGGCCTCCCGCAGGCGGGGTGGGGACGCGTTCGGAGGCCGGCAACTACAGCGAGTTGATGCGCGACTGGGACGGGAAACTGACGAACAAGCCCGGGACGATCGTCGGGACCGCGAGCACTGATCCTCTGATTATCAGGGGAGGATCGAGAACGCTGAAAGAAGTCGAGTTTGGCCGTCGCTGAGCGCGGCGGGTAACCGACGCCTGCCTTGCCCTTGGGTGTTTGGTGGCATTACCACTTGACGTCACCAGTTCCGCGGGGAGGCGGTTTCACCCCCGGCAAGGCAGGCTGAACGGTCAGGTTTTGCCAGGGCGTCGTGCGGGTCAGCGATGAATCAGCGCCGCTGCGCGCATGAGCGCAAGGTCTGCGTCCCTCTCGCGTTTCAGCGACGAAAGCGCTCGCGACAGCGCAAGCCATGACGCCGAGTTGGTGGCGTCCGACGCGGTCCATTCCTGGGCGACGCCCAGCAATGCTTGCCAATCCCGGTCTGCCTCGAGGGATGCCGCACGCAAAAAAAGTGGCTGGACGTGGCGTGCACGCTCCCAGAACGCGATCTTGTGGCTGGCGCTATCAGGTACGGTTGCCTGTCGAGTGAGCACTTCTTCGTTGGCGCCGTCGAACGCCAGCGCGAAGTGAAAGTCGCCTCCGGACACAGTTTTGAAAGCCGTGATGCCAACCAGGCGACCCGTATTGTCGAAGAGTGCCCCGCCGCTCTGGCCTTGATCGAACGGTGCCGAGACCTGGAGGACGCGAACGGCGCCATAGTGGTGCAGCGCCTTGAGTCTTCCTTTACTCACCGCGAGCTTGCCGCCCATGGGATAGCCGACGGCAAGAACTTCGTCGCCAACTTTGAGGTCGCCCGGCATCGCGACTTCGGCTGGCACTGACTCCAGCAGATCAGGCGCAGAAAGCACGCACAGATCGTGCTCAATGTCGACGAATTCCGGTTTCGCCGTCAACCTGGTGTCACCGCGATGCACCTGAATCGTCTCTGCTTCCCGGGCAACATGGCACGTCGTTAACAGTTTCCCGGGGGCAATAAGGACGGCGGAACCACCCTTGACCTTGCCCGTCCCGTCTCGGGCGCTCAGCTTGAACACGGCGGCACCCAGGTCGGCCGGCGCAGGTGAGGCCAATTCGGACGCCTCGATGCTCGCCGCTGCGAGTCCGAAAAGCACCGCGAACAGACCGGGAAAACGCAGTTTCATACCCGTTTACGCCCGCGCAAAATGTGGCCTTTGTACCAGATCACCACAATTTCGCCAAATCCTTTCTCGGCCTTCCCGGCGACGCCGGGCGGTTCAGCTTCGTAAAACGGGCGGTTTTCAAGGTCCCCTTGCGGTGGTTTTCACGTCTTCTCGCCCAGCGCTTCGACGCTTGCAGGTCACTATGACCTTCGTCATACAGACAGGTAGTTCTTTCTTTCCCACAATTCGCTTTTGAGTGTAGCGGAACGATTACCTTTAGGCTTCAGGCATCGAGCCTGGTAACCGGCCAGGCAGCAGGCTGGCTCCGCGAACCGGTAACGAGTTGCTGGAGGGAGCATCATGTACGGGACGCAATCGGACATCGATTCGAGGGCCTTCCCTAGAGGGTCGACGGATAGG
>Ga0184627_10000732_pt1 | contig 12714 bp, 19 predicted proteins | sample PLM3_127_b1_FD_133150 | JGI IMG/M metagenome (GOLD analysis project Ga0184627, IMG submission 133150) | Groundwater sediment microbial communities from an aquifer in East River, Colorado, USA - PLM3_127_b1 | ecosystem: Environmental > Terrestrial > Soil > Riparian zone | place: USA: East River...
GAAGCGGTGAGGCCCGGAGCTTTGCGCCCCGCCGTTCCCGGCGGTTTGCCCTTTCGGGACCGACCCTTCCGTCCCTTCCTTCCAGGTGGAGTTATCGGCTACATGGGCCCGCCGATTGAGGGACAAAGGGCCTATCCCTCGAGCCGCGAGGGGTGAGCGGTCAGGTGGCCGAGCCGAGGCGGCGGTGCCGAAGTGCGGGCAATCGCTCGCGCACCCGACGGACCTCCTCCAGGTCGAGGTTGGCGAACGTGACTCCCACCCCGTCCGGCGCCCTGGCCAGGACGCGGCCCCACGGATCGACCGCCAGGCTGTTGCCGAAGCACCGGCGGTTCTGCTCCGGCGGGCCCCACGTACCCCACTGGGCTGGGGCGAGGACGAACGCCTGGCTCTCGATGGCCCGGGCCCGGATTAGCACGTCCCAGTGATCCTTGCCGGTCTCGAACGTGAAGGCCGACGGGACGAACAGGATCTCGGCACCGCGGGCGACGAGCGCGCGGTACAGCTCGGGGAACCGCACGTCGTAGCAGATCGACAGCCCGGCCACGCCGAACTCCGTCTGGGCCGTCATGACGTCCTCACCGTGCGCGTACGTGAACGACTCGCGGATGGGCGGCTGCCCGGGCAGGTCCACGTCGAACAGGTGGATCTTCCGGTACCGGGCGACGAGCTCGCCACCCCGGTCGAACAGCAGGCTCGTGTTGAACACGGTGCCGTCGTCACCTGCCTCCAACACGCTCCCGCCGAGGATCCACATCGAGCGCTCGCGCGCCATGGACGCCAGCCACTCGCTGGTCGGCCCGGGGACCGGCTGGGCCACCTCGCGGTGGCGCCGGGCGGAGCCCATGTACGTCCACACCTCGGGGAGCGCGGCCAGGTCGGCCCCTCCGTCCGCGGCTTCGCCGAGGTGCTCGCCGGCCTGCGTGCGATTGGCCTCGACGTCGTCGCCCGAATTCATCTGGCACAGCGCCACCCTCATGGTCGGCATCCTACGATTGGTCGGAGATGCCGATCGGCCGGTACACGGTGATGGACGGGGACGGGAACCCGGTGGGGACGGAGGACTTCCGCTCCGCGCCGGGGCCGGCCGGGTGGCGGTACTTCTCCGACATCCAGACGAACATCCCGGAGCCGCACCACGAGATCGTGGACCTGGTCGCGGACTCCGGATGGAGGCCCGTGCGAACGCGGATCAACACCGGCTCGCACGAAGTCCTGCTGATGGTCGAGGGCGAGCGCCTGACCGGCTACCGGGACGGCGTCGCGGTGGAGCTGGCCTGGGGGCCAGACGTGGAGCTCGACTACGCCTCCCCCGCCTACAACGTGGTCACGGCGAACCGGCTGGGCCGGACGGCGGAGTTCGACGTCGTGTTCCTGCAGCCGGTAACGTGCCAGCCGGTCATGCAGCGCCAGCGCTACGAGCGTCTCGGAGACGAGGAGGTCGCGACCCCCGCCGGACGGTTCGCCTCCGTGCGGTGGCGCTACACCGCTCTCTCCTCCGGCTGGAGCCGCGACCTGTGGATCGCCGGCGACGTCGTGGTCCGCCACGACGGGCTGTACGAGCTGGAGTCCTACGAGCCCGGCGCGAGCGGGCCGCTGCCACTCGCCTGATGGCGAGCGGCAGCACGAACCTTTCCCTACTGCTCCAGGTAAGCCTCGACGGCGATCTCCAGATCGACCTTCTTGCCGACCAGGAAGCTCCCGGCCTCCACGACCACGTTCCAGGTCATGCCCCAGTCCTCACGATTGATCGAGGTCTTCGCCTCGAAGGCCATGATCGTGCGGCCCTCCAAGGCCGGCCCGAAGCCGAGGAACTCGGCGTCGAGCGTGACCTCCCGGGTGATGTCCTTGATCGTGAGGTCGCCCACGATCTGGAACGTGTTCCCCCCCGTGAGGCGGACCTCCTTGCTCGCGAAGGTGAGCTTGGGGTACTTCTCGCTCTCCAGGAAGTCACCGCTTCGCATGTGGGCGTCCCGCTGCTCCTAGTTCGTCTGGATGGTGGCGGTGTCGACCTCGACCTCCACCCGGGAGTCCTCGGGGCGCTCCGCGATCTCGATGGTGCCGTCGAAGCCGGTGAACCGTCCACGGACCTTCGCCAGCATGTGGCGGGCGACGAACTCCACGGACGTGTGGGCGGGGTCGAGCTTCCAGGTCCCCACCGGGGGGAGCCCGATGCCCTCGACGCTCCGCGCTACTTCGGTCTGCGACACGCTGTGCCTCCTTCTGCCGGGCCTCGTCTCTTCTCGAGGCCGCTTCTACTCCTATAGCAACTAACTTTTCAGTAGTAGAATGTATTCTCAGGAGTCGCCAGGGGAGGGCCAGGGGAGGGAAGGACACCATGCCACGGGCAATACCAGTCGGCCACCAAGCCGCGGGCCCCATCTGCCAGCACTTTCGCCAGGCGGCGAGGATCGTCGGCCAGCGGTGGAACCCTCAGATCCTGGCCGTCCTGCTGGCCGGTCCCAACCGTTTCGGGGGGATCAGGACGGCCGTACCGGGGATCTCGGACCGCCTGCTGTCCGAGCGCCTGAAAGCCCTGGAGGCCGAGGGCATCCTCCACCGGAAGGTGACGCCGGAGACCCCGGTCCGGATCGAGTACTCGCTGACGGAGAAGGGCGCCGGACTGGCCGATGCGATCGACGCGCTCGCCGAATGGGCCGAGCGGTGGGCCGACGTCGTGCCCTCGACCGCCTCCGCGCGCTCCCCCGCGTAGCTCGCATGGAGAGGAAGCGGTGCGAGTGGGCCCAGGGAAGCGACGCCCTGATGCTCGCGTACCACGACGAGGAATGGGGAACACCAAGTCGGGACGAACACCACCTGTTCGAGATGCTGACGCTCGAGGGCGCGCAGGCCGGGTTGTCGTGGCAGACCATCCTGAACAAGCGGGAGGGGTACAAGCGGGCGTTCGCCGGGTTCGATCCGGCGAAGGTCGCCCGGTTCGACGCGGGGAAGATCGAGCGATTGATGCGGGATCCCGGCATCGTCCGGAACCGAGCGAAGATCGATTCGACCGTCGCCAACGCGCGGACGGTGCTCGCGATCCGAGCGGAGCTCCAGCCGCTCCCCGAGTACCTGTGGTCCTTCGTCGAGGGCGCGCCGATCCAGAACCGGTGGCGCCGCCTCTCGGATATCCCCGCCGAGACGGCGGAGTCCCGAGCCATGAGCAAGGACCTGAAGAAGCGGGGGTTCCGATTCGTCGGGCCGACCATCTGCTACGCGTTCATGCAGGCAGTGGGCATGGTGAACGATCACACGACGGACTGCTTCCGCCGCCCCGAGCTTACCGACTGACGCCCAGGGCGCTGTCGAAAGCGACCCCCCGTCCTTCGAGGGGTGACGGGCGGTCCAGGTTGGCCTGATCGAGTTGCGGCAGCGAGCCCGAAGCGGTAGGAAGGGTCAGGCCCGCACAAGGGAGGCCCCCCATGAGGCGCAACGTTCCGCCCGCTGTCGGTGCCGTGCTCCTCGCCGCCACAGCCCTCCTTTGGAACGTGCTCCGGCCTCCGGTCGCCGCGGGCGAGAGCGGATTCGAGGTCTGGGCCATCGACCAGTCCAATACCACCGGGGACGGTGGTGGAACGCTGTACATCTACGACGGGGCGACGCTGACCGATCCGGGGCTGGCGGGCACCGCCGTGCCGGAAGTGATCGACCTGGGCGGGGCCGCGCGAAGCCTCTGCCTGGCCCAGACCGGGACCGCGCCGATGCGACCCCACATGCTCATGTTCACCGCGTCGAACACCCATGCGGTCCTCTCGTTCGTGGCCAGCGGGCACGTCCTGTTCCTGGACGCCGCCACCCGCACCCCGATCGCCTGCATCGACGTCGGCGTGCAGGCCCACGCGGCCTTCCCGTCCTCCGACGGGAGCTACGTCGTCGTGGCCAACCAGAACGGCAAGCTGCTCCAGCGGATCACGACGAACTACGCGACCAACACGTTCACGCTCGACGGCGCGGCCACGCTCGACCTGGTGGCCTGCACGACGCCGAGCGGCGCAGCGTGCCAGGACGCGACACTGCGTCCCGACAACGCGCCCATCTGCCCGGTGATCGACGCCACCAGCCGGTTCACGTTCGTGACGCTCCGAGGCGGCGGGCTCTTCGTCGTCGAAAGCACGGCGACGCCGATGGCGATCGTGGCCGAGTACGACAGGACCATCGTGCATCCGAACGGCTGCGGCGGCATCGAGACCGCGGGCAAGATGTACGTCAACTCCGGCGGTGGGACGGCAGGGAATCCGGTTGAAGCTGATCTCTATGCCTTCCCCATAAGCGGTTTCTCGACCACGCCGACCCCCCCGAACACGCCGGCCCCCACGCTCGTCTTCAGCGACGACTCTCTCGGGTTCGTGGACTCCCATGGAGCGGTCCTCACGAAGTTCCACCGCTTCCTGTGGGTAGCCGATCGAGCCGCGAACCGGATCGTGGTCGTCGAGACCGCCACCGACACGGTGGTGAACCGCATCAACCTGGTTGGCCCGGTCAGCGGTGACCCGACACCCGACCTCATGGGCATCTCGCCGAGCGGTAACCGAGTGTTCGTGACGCTGCGCGGGCCCTTGCCGCTCACGGGCAACGCACCCGGGGTGAACAACGCCGTCGGGAGCACCCCGGGGGTCGGGGTGCTGCGCGTCCAGGAGGGCGGCCGTCGTGGTGTCCTCGTGGCGATAGCTCCGATCTCGCACATCGTGGGGGGCGTCGAGGTAGCCGATCCACACGCAATCGGGATCCGACCGACCTAGACCGGCAGCCTCGAGGAAAACTGGAACCGGCGCGCATATGCCGGCGTCCAAGCTCGGTCGAACCTGACCGAAGGAGGCACGCCATGCGCCGACGGATTGTCTTGCTGGTGCCCGCCACCCTCGTTTTCCTCCTGGCCGGAGGCCCGGCATGGGCCTGCGGCGGGCTGGTGAACGCGAACGGCAGCGTCACCCTGGTCCGCACCACGACCCTCGCCGCCTATCACCTGGGGATCGAGCACTACGTGACCTCGTTCCAGTTCGCCGGGGTGGGCGGGGAGTTCGGCTCGATCGTTCCCCTGCCCGGCGTGCCGTCGAAGGTCGTGCGCGCCGGGGACTGGACCCTCCAACGGCTGGTGCAGGAGACGCAACCCCAGCTCCGATTCGCCGCGCTCGCCGCAGTCCCCGGGGCCGCCGACGCCCAAGTTCTCCTGGAGACCGAGATCGACGCGCTCGACGTGACGGTCCTGAAGGGCGGGGGCACGGCCGTCGGCAACTGGGCTCGCGAGCACGGCTTCCTGCTCCCTCCCGACGCGCCGGAGGTCCTGGACTTCTACGCGAACCGCAGCCCGATCTTCATGGCCGTCCGGTTCAACGGTGAGCGTGCCCAGGAGCAGGGGATCTCGCAGGGCGAGGGCACGCCCGTGCACGTGGTCATCCCCACGACGAACCCGTGGGTCCCGCTCCGGATCCTGGGGCTCGGGGCGCCAGCAAATGCGCCGGTCGAGGCCGACGTCTACCTGCTGACCGACCGGGAGCCCGCGCTGCTCCCCGCCCCCGTCGAGGCGGGCGGATCGAGCTCGCCCCTCGTTGGAGTGGCCCCCGAGGGCTCGCCGCGACCGGGGCTCGTGCTCGAGCGCAGCGAGCCTGCTTCGGAATCGCTCCTGTCCGACCTCCGCTCGGACAAGGGGATGGAGTGGCTTCCGGAGTCCGGGATGTGGCTCACGTACATGCGCGTGGACGCGAACGCCGGGGATCTGAAGTACGACCTGGCCGTCGACGCGAGCGGGGTCGGACGGCCGTCGCCGGTCGCCGCTGGCCTGTCGCCCCAGGACGCCTCCGCGCTGGACGAGGCCGCCACTCGCATCTGGCCTGTGGCGCTCGCGGCCCTGGCCCTGGTCGCCGGGATCGCGACGGGCGCCTGGCTCAGCCGGAGCCGGCTCCGCCCGAGGGTGGGGTAGGCGGCATGAGGGGCGGTATGCGGCTGGTGCTCGCGATCGCGTTGGTCGCGGTCCCAGCCGCCTGCCGCCCCGCCGCCGCGGACACCGGGGTGCGAACGGTCGAGATCACCATCCACTACTCGCACTTCGATCCCTCGAACCTGGAGTTCGCCCCGGGCACGACCGTACGGTTCGTGGTCCAAAACACCGATCCCATCGATCACGAGTTCATCCTGGGCGATGCGAAGGTCCAGGAGGTCCACGAGCTGGGGACCGAGGCGCACCACCCCCCGCGTCCCGGTGAGATGTCGATCCCTGCGGGCTCCACCCGGACGACGACCTACACCTTCGCCCAGAAGGGCTCGCTCATCTTCGGCTGCCATCTCCCCGGGCACTACGCATTCGGGATGCGAGGGTCGGTGACCGTGGCCTGAGGCTGGTGGACGTGAGGGGATGCTGTTCGAGCTCCCGGTACAGCCTGGTCGCTCTCAGCTCCAAGAACTCATCAGCCACAAGAACCCGATCCACAGAGTGCCGAGCGGAGGTTCGTCTGTGAGATTGGTTCCGCGGTGGTGGCTGGCAAGGCGACTTGTGCTGAGGACGTGATGCGGGGAGTGGAGGGGGGGGCCATTCTGGGGGTGCCGATGCTGTACACGCAGGAGACGTGGCTGCACGGGCGGAGCGTGTCGCCGGTGGTGATCCTGGCGGGGGTAATCCTCGCGTTCGGAGTGAACGTGGAGCTCTCGTACTTCGTGGGGTTCCGGCCGACCTCCGCGTGACCATCGCCGACGCGGACGAACCGGCCAGCGGGCGGGCGGCCGCTTGAGGTCACCGTCACGAACGTCGGCGGGACCAGCGCCGAGAACGTCGTCATCGAGGTCACCGTGGGCGACGTCACTCGCGACGTGAACCTGGACCTGGTGGCGAAGGGCGACACGGAATCCGCGGCCGTCGTGGTCCTCGCCGACGCCGCGGGCTGGCCCCACGCTGAAATCGTGAGCTACACGAACCCCTGAGTCCCTGGCACCGCCGCCATCCAATGAGAAGAATGCGCCACGCGATGCATCGGATCTGCTCCTCGGTGGCATCGACACGGTCAGAGACGGAGCGGATCTCCTCCTTCAGGGCGGCTCGCTGTAGAGAACCCCGCTGGCGGGGTCACGCCAAACCTAGCGGCGGAAGGTCCACCGCCGGCGAAGCCCTCCACGGCGGAGAGAACCTCGTCTCCGGCCGGCGCCGCGAAACAGAAACAGGAGGAGAAGAACCCCCACTACGCCGACCACCACCCAAAGAACCGGGTTGTCCATAAGCCGCTTCCTCCCCTCCGCTGGCTGAACTTGGTCAAGAGCGTCTTTCTTGAGCCTTCCTAGGCTAGCTGAAGATGCTCACCCCACCTGGTCCCACGAGGAGTCCAAGGACGATGAGGGCGATCCCGACGAGGACCGCTCCCCTGAGGAGAGACACGATGCCGGCAATCACAAGCACAGCAGCGATGATCCACAAGATGGTGTCAGTGTTGCGGCCACCCCTCGCCGCGAGCATCCCAAGAGCTCCGAGCATGTCGCCTCCCTTCATCCTCTGGCAACTATATAGGGGGCGCCGCTCGGTCGCTGCACAGCGAGCGAGACCGCGGCGGCGACCAGCCCCCGAGGCCGTGGTCCGGTTGCTCCCAGCTCGGTTTCGTCATCTACTGCCGGGCGGGATGCACCACTCGATCGGAGATCTGGCGGAGGTCCTGGATAACCTCGGGGTCTTCCGCGCCGCGCCTCAGGATCTGGTCGAGCTGTGCCCGTCGGGGTTCCGCCGGGTTCCGATCTCGACGGGGTCGGACTACTACCTCTCCCTCCAGTGCTTCGCGCCTCACCAGATCGCCTACGCGCACACCCACCCGGACTCGGAGGAGTGGGTGACGGTACTCGGTGGCAAGGGTCAGGCGCGCTTCGGGACGGAGGAGCCTCTGGCGCTCAATCCGGGGATGATCGTAGGGCGGGCCGAGCGCCACCCGCACGGGTTCTTGTCCGGGCCCGAGCCGATGTACCTGCTCTCGATGCAGCTCCCGCGCCCCGCTGAAGGCGCGACCTCGTGGGACGAGCCCGGAACAACGACGGATCCCGTTCCATGCGGGCAGACCGGGGCGCCCTGCCGCCGGTGTCCTCGTTGCGGCGGCCACAGCGCACCGGGTCCGACCGGCGCGTTCCTCTGCGAGAACTGCTCGTTCACGTTCTGAGCTCGCGAGTCAAACCGCTCCCTGCTCTCGTCGTAGGGGCGGTGCCCGCGGGAGGGATCGAACCTGCGAGACACCATATGGGTACCGCTTGACTTCGGTGTACCGTGGAGCCGATGGGTGAGCCCGACTCGACCACCTGCCCCATCTGCGGTGAGGGCTCCCTGCGCACCATCGACTTCGGCGACCAGCAGCCCGAGAGCCGTCAGGTGCAGACCTTCACGTGCGGCCACGAGGTCGAAGGCGCGCGGCTCCTCACCGCCGATGCCGATCGGCTCGACGTGGAGCGCCGCACGTCGGAGGAGACTGTGACGCCCGTCGACGCAGAGGAGTAACCGTCTCCGCTGCTAGGTGACCTCGTTCAGGAGCCAGCTCTTGCCAATGCCACGAACCTTCCGCTCGACCTTGCCGGCAATGTCCTGGACAGTGCCCTGGCCTTCTGTACGGATCCCTTCGCCTGAAGACTCCGATTCTTCGTTTCCTTTCCAACCGCCTTCTTGGCGGACCCTGCGACCTTGTTTGCCTTACCCCTGGCCTGCCTCGCTGTTCCTGCCATCAAGCACCTCCCGGCTCCGGTCTACCATTTCCCCCGCTCCTGCATCGCGCAAACAGTGCGCTTGTCTGAGTCCTCGGAGGCCGATGCCGCCCCTACTTGAGATGCAGGCTGATCCCGAGGAGGACGAGGGGCCACAACAGCACTGCGAGGACCGCCGAGGCGACCGGCTTCAGCGCACCGAGATGCTCGAAGTAATCGTGCGCACCCGCAACAACCAGGCCAATGACGACATAAACGACGAACAGCGCACCGCCCAACCTGCGGCTCATGCTCGCTCCCTACCCTCGTCTTCGTTCAGGCACGCCTGACGAAGTAGATGATTGCCATCACGACAAGAACGACCACGAGGATGCCCACGATTCCGACCCCTCCGACAGCCGCTAGCATCCCCCCTCCCTTCGATGCCGGAAGCAGAGCCTCGGCCCTCGGGCCAGGCCTTCGTGCCCCTGGTCGCTTGTACGGCCGGGTCCCGGTCTAGGGCGAGCCCCAGTCCCGACGCTCCTCGACGCGCTCTTGTCCCGTAGGCGTGTTCTGGACGTTCTCGACGGTTGTCGAGCTCCTCCGGCTGCCGGTCACCAAGATCGCGATCCCGATCACCAGGACGATGATCCCCACGACGAGCAGGATCCAGCCCGCAGTGTTGATGTTGAACCCGCGCGTGCGCACCGTGACCGCGAACGCCATGATCGCGCCGACGACACCCAGCACGACGCCGAACACGATGAGTCCGGTTCCTGTTCCTCTATTCATGGCCCCAGGGTATTCCAGGGCCGTAGCGCATTCAACCTGCAGCCCGCGACCGAGCCTCGAGTGCGTCGGTTCAACGAGGCGGTCATGGAAGCCATCTACACGAAGGACGGGAAGATCGCTCGAGCGGAGTTCTCCGAGGTCCTTGAGCCTCCTCTTTTCCGCCCGAGTTTCGAATGAGCCGTTGAAAGTGGAGGTGAGGGGATTTGAACCCCTGACCCCTGCCGTGCGAAGGCAGTGCTCTACCGGTCTGAGCTACACCCCCGTGGTACCCGGCAAGCCTAGCAAAGGCCCACCTCGCTACTGGCCAAGCACGTCCTTGGCGTGGCGGTCCAGCGCGTCGCGCAGCTGCCGCTGGACGATCGCGATCGACAGGTCGCCCCGGGTCTTCTCGATCAGGCTCCGGGCAACGTCGGTCGACCGCCGAAGGTTCATCGTGATCGCGTCCGGATAGTCCATCGACACCAGCACGTAGTACATGTCGTCCATCGCCGACAGGATGGCCTCGCCTCGATCGACCTCGCCGTGGCGGAGCAGGTCCAGGATGTGGCGGCGACCCTCCCCGATGGCCTCGGCCATGCCGTTCAGGAACGGTGCGTCCTCGACCCCCAGCTCCTCCGCCGTGGGAAGCTCGCCGGCTGCGGTCACCATCGCCTCAGTGATTCGAGCCTCCGCGTACTCCTTCTGAGCATCCTGGAGATACCCGGCGAACCGGATCTCCGGATGATCCCGCACGGCCGACAGGCCTTCGTCGATCGCGGCCTTCGCCTGGTCCATGAGGACATGGGCCTTGTCCCACTCGGACCGATGGATGGCCCGGATGGCGTTCGCGCAGGACCGGATGGCGCGCCGTGCGGCCGGGAGCGCCCGCTCACGGGCCTCCATCCTCTGGTCGAAGCGAAGGCGAACGTCGTCCGAGATCTGATCGAGGTTCATCGCGGCCGGAGTGTAGACGCCGGGCTAGGCGCCGGCCACGCCGACCTTTCGGACCGGCCGGACCACGATATTGGTGAGGTCGTCGTGGTCGAAGACGCCGAGCCCATTGTACGCCGGCTTGGCCAGCATGCCCTCAGACACGTAGCGATGCCTGACCGGCGTCGGGCGGTCCGGCACATTTGCCTCCAGTACGCGTCGCCTGGCCGATGCCTCGGCGCCCTGCTCCTTCATCCACAGGAGCAACCACACGTACGCGCCCAATGCCGCCACCAGGATGCCGGTCACGGCCCACATGGGCCGAAGCGGCGGCACCAGGCCGATCAGGAACGTGAGGCCGATGCTCTCGAGAAGGGAGACGAAGACCAGGCGCCGTCGCTCGCGGGCCCTGGCCTGGGAACGGCCGTCGGGTCCGAGGAACGCGGTCCCCTTGCGTGGGGTGATGATCCACCGCCCATCTTCGTGTCGTCCTGTCTCAGCCAACAGCTCCATCTTCCGTTCGAAGTCCTCCACGCTCTCCACGAGCGAACGGCTCCGGCGGCTCTTGGGGAGGAGGAAGGCGGCCCATACTATGCCCAGAGCCGCGAGCGTCAACCAACCCACGCGCCCGGCCCTTGATTCGCGGTTTCCCCGGCCCGCCACGATATGCACAACATGTGGTTAGTGCTTCGGACGCTAGCACCCACATGTGGCGTGCTCAATCACATACGTGTGATTCGGGCGAACTTCTCCTGGCGGCCGGCCAGCGCTCAGCCGGCCCGGTAGTCCCCGCTCTTCCCGCCCTTCTTCTCCAAGAGGCGGAGCCCGTCGATGCGGGCGGCCCGGTCGAAGGCCTTGGCCGTGTCGTACAGGCTGAGCGCGGCGACCGCCGCCGCCGTGAGGGCCTCCATCTCCACGCCCGTCCGGTCGCGGGCGGTGACCCGGGCCTGGACCCGGATGCGCCCGGTCGACCGATCGGGCTCCACGACGACCTCGGCCCCGGTCACCGCGATCGGATGGCAGAACGGGAGGAGGTCGGGCGTCCGCTTCACGCCCATGATACCGGCCACCCTGGCGGCCTCGATGGGGTTCCCCTTCGGCGTCCCCGCCTCGAGGTGCGCGCAGGCCTCCGGGGTCATCGTGATCACGCACTCGGCCATGGCCTCTCGGTCCGTTACCTCCTTGCCGCCCACGTCGACGATGCGCGCCGCGTCGCCGGCCGCCATCAGTCCTCCGGCGCGCGGAACAGCATGACCGTGACCTCGCTGCCGGCCGGCGCCGTGTCGATGCCCGAGGGCACGATGGCCAGGCCGTTCGCCCGGGCCACCGTGGCGATGAGGTTGGAGCCCCGGCCGCCGATCGGTGTGGCCACGTACCCGTCCTTCTCCGGCCGCACCAGCACCCGCGCGAACTGGGTCTTGCCTTTCGGCCCCGACACGTCGGAGGTGAGGCGGGCGGTGACCTCAGGGCGGAACAGGCTCGTTCGGCCCATCATCTTCAGGATCGCCGGCCGGATGAACACCTCGAACGAGACGAAGACGCTCACGGGGTTCCCCGGGAGGCCGAAGTAGGGCTTGCCCTCGATGTGGCCGAAGCCCTGGGGCATCCCGGGCTGCATGGCCACCTTGAAGAACTCGACGTCACCCCGGCGGAAGAAGGCGGCCTTCACGACGTCTCGCTCCCCCACCGACACGCCTCCCGAGGAGACGAACGCGTCCGCCTGGACCAGGCGCGAGAGCACGGTGTCGCGGAGCTCGTCCACCTCGTCGCGGACGATGCCGGCCAGGACCGGCGCGGCGCCAACTTCCCGAAGGGCACCGAACAGCAGGTAGGCGTTCGAGTCACGGACCTGCCCGTACGCGGGCGAGCCGGGCGGGGCGATCAGCTCGTCCCCGGTCGAGAGCACCACCACGCGAGGGCGGGGGTGGACCAGCGGGTGCGAGAAGCCCGCCGTGGCAAGGAGCGCAAGCTCGGGGGCGCCGAGCCGGCGCCCCCGAGCGACCAGGACCTCGCCGGCCTTCACGTCCTCGCCCGTGGGACGGATGTGCTTCCCCTCCGGCGATGCCGCCAGGATCCGGATCCGGACCCGGTCCCCGGCCGCCTCGCAGTTCTCGATGGGGACGATCGTGTCCGCGCCCGCGGGGATCGGTGCGCCGGTGGCGATGCGGACTGCCTCCCCACCTCCGACGGTGGCCTCGGGACGCCGCCCGATGGGGGCCCGCCCGGCGATCGTGAGCTCGACGGGCGATCCCGGCGACGCCCCCGCCACATCGTTCGAGCGGACGGCGAACCCATCCATCGCGGAGGACGGGAAGTCCGGGAGGTCGGAGGAGGCCATGGCGTCCTCCGCCAGGACACAACCGTGAGCCTCGGTGAGGGGGA
>Ga0184627_10000733_pt1 | contig 12697 bp, 12 predicted proteins | sample PLM3_127_b1_FD_133150 | JGI IMG/M metagenome (GOLD analysis project Ga0184627, IMG submission 133150) | Groundwater sediment microbial communities from an aquifer in East River, Colorado, USA - PLM3_127_b1 | ecosystem: Environmental > Terrestrial > Soil > Riparian zone | place: USA: East River...
ATTAGGATCTGTAGCAGTAAGGGTAATGGCCTGCTGTGTGTTCTTATTGAGAGTTATCGCCTGGTTATTTGCAACTGGTGGTGAGTTAGAACCAAATGGTAGGTGCAGAACTTGCCCAGCTGTATTAACAATCCCAGCAAATGCATCTGCTACTTGCTGTGTTGTTAGGTCATCGTTCCAGATTCTAACTTCATCCACCTCTCCTGTAAAGAAGTTTCCTGGTGGAGTAACCCTAGAATTAGCGCCTACACGTACTGGCTTTGTTCCTGAGGTTTCGGGTGATGCACCTGATGTTGATTTGGTGGCAACCTGTACACCATCTATATATAATCTAACACTAGAACCATCATTTGTTACTACAGCATAGTGCCATTGACCGTCATTGTATGTGGAAGGAGAAGTAACATACTGGTCGGTTCCACTGCTTGTTTCAAATCCAGCTTTTATTTGCTCTGCGCTGTTCATCCATATTCCATAGTTCAAATTCTGTCCTGAACTGTCGCTACCTATGCCACCCTTGTTTGCTATAAAGGCGTCAGATCCAAAGTTAGTTGATGTCTTAAACCAAGCTGCGACACTGAATTGAGATAGTTGTAACGAACTAGAACTTGCGACATCCTGATAATTTGAACCTGTCAGGACAAGGCCTGGAGTATAGTGATATCCTGTTTGAGCATCAGCTTTATTAAGTAAATTACTATTGATTTCTGAAGCGGAAAAAAATAGTATTATCCAGCAAGAAAGCAGGAAGAATAAACTAACATTTTTCCCTTTTTGAAAAGGGAAAATATTGTCGAAAATCAAGTATGTGAGGCAAATCAACAACCTATTTATTAAGAATTCTTTTTTTTTCGTTCTTTATATGAAGAATCAGATGTATCTGAAATAGCAAATACATATCTTATTCCACTTGTTCTCAAAGACTCATTTAGCATGGAATTCATCCTTTCAACGTCATTTTTTACTTTGGATTCAGTATATCTATTCGTGCTAGCAACAACATATTGAAAATCATCATTTTGGTATTTATGAATCTCGTATATAACTGCCATATATTCGACAATCTAGAGATGACCTAATCTTATTTTGGTCCAAAATTAATTGACAAGAAAATAAAACTACCTTGATTGATCATGATATTTTTGCTGAGTGCTTGGAACCTCAGTCCAATTGCATATATGAACCGTTATTTTTCAGCCATGTTTTACAATGCTTGTACGTCGGTAATGCATCTTGTACCAGCTTCCAAAAAAGGCGTGAATGGTTAAATTCAATCAAGTGAGATAATTCATGGATTATTATGTAATCAATAATGTTGATAGGAAGTGCAGATAAAAGCAAGTTAAAATTCAAATTGCCCTGTTTTGAACAGGTTCCCCATCTAGTCTTTTGGTTTCTTATCCTTACACTTCCATAAGATATTGATAACTTTTTTCCATAAAATGGGACCTTGTTATCCAATATTTTCTTCGTTTGTTCCCTATACCATCCTACAACGCTTCTTTTGTATGTACGCCTATCTTTTACGTGGAATGTTATTTTCATTAGATTCTCAGATATGGTAGCGTATTGTGTGTTGTCCTTAACAATCTGAATCCCATATTTTCTTCCCAGGTAGACAATTTCGTTCTTCTGAAGGGGGTCATATTCTAGTTTATCGTTCAATTTCTTATAGAATCGTATTTTTTTCAAAATCCAATTGTTATTTACATTGAGAAAATTCCTAATTGCTTCAATGCCCTCGTTTAACGGACATACAACAGAAACGCCGTAACGGTCGACCCTAATGCTTAACCTTCTGCTTCTTTTACTTTTTATCAATATCACGGATACGATAGAGTCATCAGGTAGAGTTACTTCCAAACATGATTCAGTGCTCAAGTTACCTTGACATTAATAGGAAGAAATTGTCACTATTTTTATTTATTGATGGAAATATTGGAGCCGTTGCATTTCAGCTGGATCCGACAAACTGGCAGGAGTGTCAAAGGTAGTAGCAAGCGGTCTTATCCGAACGTGAACGTATATATTTTGAATCCGTTTCCAATTGCGTTTATCTCAATTACGTGGTTTCCATAGTTTTTATCGTTTGCAATATTGTAGAGTCTCTGACCATCTATATTTAGCGTTCCCTCCGTATCCAGATCATTCCCTTTTAATGTATTACTAATATTGTTATCTTTACCGTCCACCCTCACGTTTAACTGACCTTTTCCACCTGCTACGATATTTACAGATTTTGCTGAGTAAGCCAGTACGATACTCCCATTAGTGCCTACAAGCTCCATGCTGTCTGGATTGTTCTTCCATGGTCCTTTAAGGTAGATAACGTTAGTTTTCAAATTAGATGCAGGTATTGTATAGTTGACAGTTTTTTCTGGACTGAATCCTTCTGTATTTCCAAATTGATCTCTTGCATATTGATATCCAAAGTATAATTCAGGGGTTCTGATTTGATTAAAATCAACTGATTGTGTTTGGGGCGTACTCAATTTTGTTTGATTAATCTCAACAATTTGAACGCCTTGTTGCTTCATTCGTTCTGTCAACAATTGCCTAATGGCATTTTCAGTTTCCAAATAACCTCCTTCTCCGATATGATCATATCTTATGTATCCTTCTGAATCTACAAGGTATTTCCGTGGCCAGTAACTATTTTGATAAGCGTTCCAAGTATCATGATTATTGTCAAGCAACACTGGATATTTTATTCCAAATCTTGTTACAGCTTGCTTGACGTTATCTATGTTTTTTTCAAATTCAAATTCGGGACTATGAATTCCTACTATGACCAATCCCTTGTCAGAATATTTTTGATTCCAATCAACAAGATACGGCAAGGTCCTGATGCAGTTAATGCAACTATATGTCCAAAAGTCAACCAATACCACTTTACCCTTTAGATCTGACAGCTTTGTCCCGTTTGAATTAATGTATGCGGTAATTCCCTCGAATTCCGGTGCTTTTTTAAGTTGAGATTTGTCTAGTGGTAACTCTACATTTCTAATACTGCTTGCACCATTATTTTCAGGGGATGATTTATTTAATTCAGGATTATTAAAGTAAATTGCAAATCCTACTATAAGCGCCACAACGCCTATTCCAGTTAACAAGGCACTGAGGTTATCCTTATTCAGCTACGGTCCCCTTTCGATTTTGATGATCTCGTTGGCAAGTGGAAAATTACCCAGTATACTGAGATTATTTGTAAATACCAGTATTCCAAGTATTATCAACATGATTCCCATTGCAGGATTAAAATATTTCAAATGTTTCACCATTTTTCTAATTACGCTAGTCGCCTTTGAGAAGAAAATGCTTGTTACTAAAAATGGTATTCCAAGACCTAGCGAGTATGCCAGTAGTGAATTGTATGCGGCTCCGGGTGCAGTCGCCGCCAATGTAAGAGTACTTCCCAGTATAGGTCCCACACATGGAGTCCAACCTGCAGCAAATGCAGCTCCAAACACAAATGATGTAATGTAACTGGTCTTGAATTTAGGAATAGAGGAAAACTTTTTTTCAAAATTAAGGCGTCTCAATTTTGTAGAGAGTATCAAGTATACACCAAATCCTATAATTACAAGACCCCCAACAGACGTCAATACATTTTGAAAACTTACCCCTACACTCAGCAAAACACTATTCAGAAATACCCCAAGAAGCGCAAAAACAAGAGAAAATCCCAGAACAAAATAGACTGTATTCAGGAAAATGTTTAATCTGGTGGATCTTTTTAACTTGAGAGATTGTCCTGATTGTCCTGATTGTCCTGATGAATCTTGAATTTCATTTAGCGTTGTTCCAGAAAGATACGATACAAATGCCGGTAAAATGGGCAAAATACATGGTGAAAAAAAAGATCCTGCACCTGCAAGTGCGGAAATAACGATGCTAGAATCGACCATATTCATAATGGTTCTTTTTTTGGATTAATACTTTTGTCCAAATTAACACCAGATTTATTACAAATCTAAAAGTACCTTGTTTCGGTATTTGCTATTTACTATGGTTACAACTTGAGTTACAAAAAGATTGGGGTTTGTAGATTCTCTTCTGGTTGTATTGTAAATCTTACTTCTTTATTTCTGTAAGTCGCAGCGCATCTAGATCCTGCTCTGTTTCCATCTGATTTTTGTTTCCGTATACAATCAGTATTCTATCGTCATCCTTTATCGAATAGTTTGCAATTGAGTCCGTTTTGTTTCCATTTATATAAAATTCCAAATTCGAATTTCCATTACTGCAATAGCTTGTCTTATTTTCAAGAGTGAAGCAATTATTTGAAACATTCATCCCTACGCTTCTAAAGAACTCTTCCACTGGAACTCCGGTTGCATGCTTGTGCAATGTATTGCCATCATTATTTTCGACATGGATATATTGGGATTTAACTTGGTATTTTGGCTGACTGAAATCTAATTTTTGACCATTTATTTTGACTGCGAATGCTGCATGAACATGTTCAGAGCCAAGTGGCCCAAATTGCCGACTTGGTTTTGCCAAATTTTCAGAATGTAAATTTACTGCATATGCCATGATGGCCAAGAGTACTATTACAGCCGGTATGATTATCATCAAATTCTTCTTTCTTCTCTTACGAGATACGGCAAAATAGCTCTTATCATCTCGCTCTTTTCTTGGGTTGAGTACCTTGTCTTTCTTTGTATTATTGTCTTTCTTTTTATTATTCTTCATTTTCACGCATCAACTAATGATTTATTCATTAGAACTTTGATGGATAATTTAAAGAAATCTTTATAAGAATTTACTAAAAGACATACGGTTTTGATAATGAAATTAAACAAATTACGGGCTGGTGTAGATTTGCTTGAATTTTTCAGGCAATTCAGGGTTGCCATAATCGTCAGAATACGCAGAATAGACATTTATTTTCTCTCCATGCTTAATCTCGTAAGATCCAATCAGCCTGATGTTATTCCTATATTCTTCGTAAAGTGGTCTTAACTGCATAGCAAAGTTTTCACTAACGAGAATGTGCCAGCTGTCGCCCAAGTCCATGACTCTCCTTGCCATTATAATGCCCGGACCCCAAACGTTAAGCCTGTTTGATATATCATAAACCGTAAATACGGGTCCAGAGCTCAAACCAATTCTTACCTTTATTCTGTTTTCAGGTTCCATTCGCTTGTTATATTTGCGTAGATATCCATGTAGCTCAATACTGAGCTTGTAAGGCAATTCTGGATTGTTTTCATACCCTATGGCCATACCGTCACCTGCCGGAAGAATTATTTTCTGCTCATCGGATATTTTCCTAAACGAATTACAGGAACTTATGAATTCATTCAGCCTGACTATCTTTTCCTTCTGCCTGTGAACCGCCAGTTCTGGATTAGATAGTCCTACAATATCAATGAAGCAAAAATTATAATTTAATACCTCGTATTTTGGATCAAAGTCCTTGAAGACCGACATAAATTTTCTATATGTTCTTGCGCATCCTTCCGTATGAAATGGCAAGTCAAGGTAATAAACCGGAGGATGTTGAATGACTCTTCCGTCCAGAGTACATTTAAGTAAATCATCAGCAAAGGTGAATCTTCCATTCTTATCAATACTAAACTGAATCCAAGTAGGTTTAGTCATTGCATGACCAGCCATTGAAAGTAATCGTATTTTCCTAATCAAAGAATCATTAGACTCTTCAAATTTCATCTCCATTATCCCATCACAAAACGACACTATGGGATGATATTCTGAAGATACGGAAGAATCCATAGTGAAAATTCCAATTGTCTTTTTTTTCTTTAATTGAAGAACCAATTTCGCCAAAAACCTCCTTACTGAATCAACTTCAAAAATATCACAAAAATGATTTAACGAATCCATGACAAAGTAAACTATATTGTTCTCATCTAGACTGTGACTGTCATTTTGATCTTTGGAAGCATCAATTTGTATTTTTGAAAGAAAAGATGTTATCATATCCAATGCTTCATCTAATGACTTTTGATTTGGGGTATCGTAAAGGAGAACGGGGTTTACAAATAGTGAATTGAATTTCTTCCCATCGATGTTAAGTAATTCAAATTTTTCTTTATCAGTGACCTTCGAAGAAAGAAAGATGCATTTTTTTCTAGAACTTAAACCCTCCTCAAGAAATTCTCTACAATAATCTCTCTTTCCTATTCCAGGTGGGCCAGACAAGAGAAGCAATGTGGGTGAAATATTTTCCTCACCATCTGTGAGTTCAGCGAGTCCCGGAATGGTCATTTGAGCTATTATATCAAATTAGGTCTATATACCTGTTTTTTGTGCCTGTGAAAAGCAATGAAAAATCTATTGTTTCATATTTCTATCATAGATTTTAACTGGTTTATTTGTTGTGAAAAAGGATGATCAGGATATCCAAGAACTGTTAAGAATTCCTTCTGGGCAAATTGGATATCGCAATAACAAGGGATTGATGTCATTATATCGATTCCCGTCTCAGAACTCAGTTTCTTTACAAAATCGTCTGCCACTGGAGTTAGAGTGGTATGATTTGCATCAGAATGATTTTCGTGAGATTCACCTATTTGCAAATAAGGAATACAGTAACCTGCTATCCTGTTAAGAAGTAGATAATATTTTGTGTTTCCCTGTTCCTTGAATTGTGCCAATATTTCATTTGCAATCATCTTTGTTCCTCCAAAATCCATGTCTCCCATCTTTAAAGTCAAAAATACTATATCTGATAATGCCAAGGCATTAATCGCCCAAAATCTGATTCCTGGGCTTGAATCCATTATTACATAGTCAATATCGTTTTTTTCGATTAATTCTTCTCTAAAGTTAATGAATCTCTTGAGCATGCTCATTCTGTTTCTGTCCTCCTTTACTCCTTCAATTTTGAGAATATCTTCTCTTTTAGGGCTAGAAAAACAGCCTATTATTTTTCCATTCAAAGAACCTTTCTCTGAGAATTGTTGTATGGGTGTTACCTGAACTAGCAAGTCGTCTACTCCGCAGGCGCCCACAATGTAATCATTTAGGGTATTCTTGATTTTATTTTGGACGGCATCCCCGAAATAAGCATGTAGGCTTGGTGCATACACATCGATATCAACTATGCATACATTGTTTCCATTTTTAGCTAATAATGCGGCCAGGTTAGCTGCCAAAGTAGTTTTTCCAGTGCCGCCCTTATACGAGTGAAATGTAATAACTTGCTTCAAATTATACTAAAAGAATGGCAAATACATGTTTTTAAGTATATGCTAAAATACTTTTTTTATTTGGTACGCAAATATGTGCATAAAATCTCTGTTATAGCAGTCAATTGATTGTATTTGTCCCGATTAAGTGTCAACATGCAATCTTTCTTTATAGACTGATTTTTTCATAAGCGCCGGAATAGGCTGGCAAATTCCCCGATGATAAACAGACTCGTACAATAATGTCTGCGAAGTGCGGGATTCGAACCCGCGATCCCGAGCTTGGGAAGCTCGTACCTTAACCAGTCTGGGCTAACTTCGCTTAATCGGCAATTAAATCTTACAAACAATAAATTTCTATCTTTGCTTAGAATCATCTTACATGTTTCATCATCAAAACAGTCATGGCGTGTAAACTAGTTGTAGTAATAATCGACTCACGGCTTGTTATTGAACCACAGTATGATTACCATTTATGGTCATAGGTCTGTTATTAAGTAACAATTAGTCGAGACCTATGAAGGTGGTACTCGAAAATAAAACTCTGGCCATACTTATACCGCGCAAAGGGCCAAGCATCAATATATAGGGCTAAGTGATAATGGTCAGTCCACGAAGTATTTGACTCTCTCTTTTTTAAATTCTTTAGTACTGAACAGAATCCTGTATTCGTCTATTCCTACAAACTGAGATAGTTCTGTGGCTATCTTTTTGGCACCATCAATTGTTCTGGCATGAATCATGCTGAATAAATTGAATGGCCAATCTGGATATTCGGGTCTTCTATAACAATGGCTAACTTGTGGGAACGATGCTAACTTGTAACCAACTTCATCAATTTTATTATCAGGGATTTTCCATACAATCATGCCGTTAGCCGTAAATCCCGCATCTCTGTGACGTAGGATTGCTGCAAATCGTCTCATTACACCAATTGATTCGTATTCTCTGGCTTTCTCAAATAATTCGTCGATTGTGATGCCAAGATTGTTTGCAGAATCATCGAAGGGTCTTGGAATTACCTGCAAATCTTTTTGCAATTCCCTAATGAAATCCTTGTCTCTTGATGTAAGTTCAAATTTTTTTTGATCCAGATTTTTTACATTATCTTCTGGTGTCAACTCACTAGGGTCACTATTTACCATGTCCAGTTTAACGCCTATTTTATATAATTTCAGAGTTGGCAAAAGACGGAATTTAATTACCCCTTCAAAAGATGCCATTTGTTCAAGATCTTTTTTTAAATCTCCTTCCGGAGGAACGGCCAACGTAAACCACATGTTAAATTCATGATCTCTTTCATAATTGTGGCTGACGCCGGGGTGCTTATTGACTTCCTGGGCTACAAGGTCAAGTTTGTCTTTTTTAACAGCAAATGCAACTAGAGCGCTTTTATACCCTAGTTTCCTCGTATCAAAAATAGCATTAATCTGTCTTATGAGTCCACTTTGTTTCATTAAAGAAATCCTACTCATCACATCATTTTCAGTAAGACCGTGTTTAGTTGCAATTTCCAAATACGGTCTTTGAGAAAGGGGAAAAGTCCATTGAATATCGTTCAAAAGTTGTTTATCTAACGGATCAATGTATTGTTGATCAAGCTGCATTTAAAATAAATTCACTAGCCAAGCATTAAATACTTTGTCATAAAATCCAATATCTGATATCCTTTATTATCAATTAGGGCGTTGGTTTTGCCTTTGATAGCACATAAAAATATATGAATTAATTACTTGTAAATTATGTAAATAATTTGGGCGGACAAAAAGTCGCATTTCAAGGGGAGCACGGAGCATACAGTGAGATTGCGGCCCTAAAATTTTTCCCCAATTCAGAACTCATCCCCATGAAGCTATTCCAAGACGTTTTTGATGCGTTAAACAATAATAGTATTGATTATGCAGTCGTTCCAATTGAAAATTCAATCGAAGGATCTGTAAACGAAATTTATGATCTACTGTTAAGCACAGGAAAAAAAATCACGGCCGAAATATTTCTAAGGGTTAACCATTGTTTAATTGCATTACCAAATAATACTACAATAACAAGGGTCTTCTCCCATCCTCAAGCCTTAGCCCAGTGTAGAAACTATCTCAAAAAAAGAAATTTTGATTCTCTGCCAACATATGATACAGCAGGGTCCGTCAGGTTGATAAAGGAAAATCAAATACTCGATGCGGCTGCCATTGCAAGTAAGAGCGCCGCAAAATTTTATAATATGACGATTCTCGATGAAAATATTGAGGACAGAAAAAACAATTACACTAGATTCCTCATACTGTCAGATGAAAAAACAAGTCCTTCTGAGAAAGATAGGACTTCAATGATTTTCGGATTAAAACACACGCCTGGTTCATTATTTTCAGTTATACGAGAATTTGATCATAGTAAAATTAATCTCACCAAAATAGAGTCAAGGCCAACTAAAGAAAAACCTTGGGAATACAATTTTTACGTAGACTTTGAAGGTCATGTCGAGGAAGATACGGTTAAAAGTACATTGGCTAATGTTCAAAAGAAATGCACTTTTCTGAAAATACTAGGTTCCTATAAAAGGGGAACAATAAATTAATTAAACTCAGAATTTAGGCGTATCTAGCTTTTATCCCAATTCCCAGAACTATAATTCCAGTGATCAGTAACATCATATGACCTACAAATGCCAGCGGGGAAGCCTTAGTTTCTACATCTCCATCAATTTGAAGTGTGGAATTTCCTGTATTTTTTGTTTCAATTCTATATTGGCCTTCATTGTTAGCAACGAGATCGTATTCATAGTGTGAACGATTAGTAACCGAAACAATAATTTTATTATCGGGACTTTCAATCTTGAAATCAAACTCGGACCCGTCAATTATTATTTTACCAACATTCCCTTTATTCATTATGGGTGTCACAACGTCTATGTGATTTACATTCGGATCCAATGTCTTATCCAATCCTACTTTTCTGGGAATATTTGAATCGATCAATGAGGCAGCACCAATTACAATAAATGCTATGCCACTTATCATTAGAACATAGAAGGTCTTTTTCTTACTCATATCAAAACTGAAGGATATCGCATTAATTAACGATGTGTTTTTCGTCGAGATGTCAAGTCAGCACGAGTCAAAATTGAAAAAAGAGTAATGGAAAGCTCATGCCAAAGTGCTTGAGTCCATCAATAAGAAAAAAAAGAGCTTTTATATCAATATTTTTGACATAGAAATCATGGCCTGGAAGATTGATCATTTTGAAATCTCGAGGGATTTCTGTGGACTCAATTGTAAAACCTACAAGGAAGGGGAAAATCTTTATTTATTATTGTAGTAGACTTTAATCATTGAACAATAGTCCATCGTTGAAGATATCTCTAATTCTAGGAACAATTATTATGATTGGAACTATTGTTCTCGTTAATAATAACAGCATATATGCAAAGCAGGCGATCTGGAGAGACTTTGATAACATGAAAGATTTGGTAGCCGCGATAAGAAGTGGAGAAAAAAACGATAATAATATTAATTGGGAAAAATTCCAAGACTCGGACATATATCAGAATGAAAATAAAGACTCCAAAGAATGCCTCCAACTTGCACATAAAATAGGGAATAACCTTGGAGACTACGAAATTGTCCATTGCTTCAGGGATGAAAATTATTTCAAGAATAAATATACTGAACCTGAAACACCTGAAATAACTGAACCCCAGCCTGAAACCAACGCCTCCTTAAATGTCCCAGTGGTACCTGAAACCAACGCCTCCTTAAATGTCCCAGTGGTACCTGAAACCAACGCCTCCTTAAATGTCCCAGTGGTACCTGAAACTAACGTTTCTGAAATAGTTACTCCACGCAGTATAGACCTTAACATTACTGTTGGGAAAGATACTATTACTCGCGGTGAAAATCAAGTGGTAACAGTTGTAGCATTGGATCCCACAACGGGTAAAGAGCTTGATCGAGTTTTTATTACACTTGAAATTAAGGACCCATTAGGTATTCTTGTCAAGAATTATACTGGTACAGAGGGTAATATCACACGTACCTTTAAGATAGGCGAGAATGCGATCGGAACATTTATCATTTCAGCAACTGCATCACAAGCAGGTGTTCAAAGCACGAAATCTCTCACATTTCAAGTACAGTAAAGCATGTTAGTGATTGATAATCGTACTACAGCTATCTTTGCAAGAGAACATTATTTTAATCTTCGATCTTGAGAATCATTTTTTCCCTATCTTTTAAGATGTAATTACTATAATTTTCTGTACTATTCTCATCAGTGAAAACGATAACTTTGCTACCTTCAAGAGGCATTCCCCAGATGTTGAGGAATTGTCCTAGTGTGTAGTTTCTGTACTCGGTTGATTCAACATGAATAGTACCACTTGAATCATGAGTGTGTAGTGGGGACATTGCTGGAGTAATCATGCCAAATATTGTGGTTTTTCGTTCTGTTCCAAATTTATCTAGCGAATGGTCATTCCACAAAGTTGAATTTATCCCAATTCCGTTCGGTACGATTAGTAATTTTCCATTAACAGTAACATTAAGGTTAGAATGTATGTGCATTATTATTTTATTACTAGTTTTATTTTCACCTGTTACTTGTGCATTTAAGTCCGGAGTAGTTTGTGACATCAGAAAAAACAAAATACATATAATCGCTCCTAACACTGATAGCACAAAATAACCCATATGAGATTTCATTGCTTTAAGTACTACGTAGAACTATCAAGATAATTTATAGATATAGGACATGGTATTTTTTCAAAAATGATCAAGTTGGAACATTTCATTTTTTTGGGGCTAAAATAAATAAAGTCAATCAGGTTTGAATGTATAAGTATTAACCATGCCTAGCATTGAAAACTATATTGACTAACGGCATCATATTTTTACTTTGAGATAATTCAATCTAGCCGTCAAAAATACAAATTCTTTTTAAACTGAGAATTGTTATTAGCAAATAGTTGTATTCTGCATTGCATGATAACCGACTCATGAAATGATAGAATTTAGATCATTATCTTATGTCACTAGCGATATTTGTTACTCAGCTCGCCCTATTAGACATCTTTCAGGATAGGAGTTAGGAACTTGTATAATGCATTTACCTAAACTTGATTCGTGATTACACAATTTTTTATATGTTGATGTTGAATTCTAAAGTGTTGAACAAACAACGATCGGTACAAACATCTCTTCTCTTCATGATAATTATCACTCTTAATATTTTATTTTTTGTTGGTAATATAATTTCAGTACAAGTAACTACCGGAACATCCTCAGATACTAGAAGCGATGGTAGATCAATTTCCAATGGCACTTCAAATGCCAATTATGAAGAAGGCAGATTGATTAATGAACTTGTGAAAACAGGCAAGTTCACAAAAGATGAAGCCCAAGAATTCGTATCAAAACTGATGAAGAATGGAACCGATGGAAGCACTGTTATTGCTAGATCAAATGTACCTGAAGCTAACCTAACTGCTAATGTTCCTGTACCTGAAGCTAACCTAACTGCTAATGTTCCTGTACCTGAAGCTAACC
>Ga0184627_10000734_pt1 | contig 12694 bp, 19 predicted proteins | sample PLM3_127_b1_FD_133150 | JGI IMG/M metagenome (GOLD analysis project Ga0184627, IMG submission 133150) | Groundwater sediment microbial communities from an aquifer in East River, Colorado, USA - PLM3_127_b1 | ecosystem: Environmental > Terrestrial > Soil > Riparian zone | place: USA: East River...
GCCCCACGTCGACCCACCTCTCATATATGGGGTGCGGAGGGGAGCGCAGCGAGCCCGGGGACCCCAATGTTGCCGGGCCTGGCGAGGCTCGCCCCCCGGCTCAGCCCGGAGCTGCTGAGCACGTTCGTCATGGCGCATTCGATCGCCGACCTCCTCGATGCCGGCAGCCTTCGCAACGTCCATGGGATGCTCGCTCTTGCCTGAGCCGGGGCAGTGCGGAAGTGCGGGTTCCTATAGGAAACCCCGCACTCTCCCGCACTTTTGTGCGCCCAAGTGCGGAACGCACCGATCCGCACTCGCACGCACTACTGTGCGCTTTGGTGCGGAACGCACCGATCCGCACTCCTCCGCACCAATGATCCCGCAGACCCGTGCCCCCGCCTTCGCCGCAGCGTTCTACCGCGTCGTCGCCGCGCTCGGCTTCGAATGCGGACGACATCTTGATCGCGCATGAGGCCATGCGCCGCGACCCCGAGGCCTGGCGCGAGTTCCTTCGTCGAGGCGGAGGACGTGCGTTTGAGCGACGTCGCGCCGGATCCCGCCGAGGGGGGATATGGGGTCAAAAGTCCAGGACCGCGAGCCTGGGCGACCGCTCGCGATTCGCCCTGCGCAGCGGCGCGGAATGAAATTCTGGGATGCTAAATCGCAGCCGATGAGCGAGCGCGGCCCTTCTCGCGCGCGAGGGCGCGGTGTTATCGCGTTTTAAGGCGGCTTGCCGCGCCGCGGTCGCGCTGATCCTTGCCCTGCCAGGCCTCGTGCTCCTCGGGCTCGGGATCGCGTTGATGTACCTGTGCGTCGCCGCGCTGTTCACAGCGCTCCTGCTGATTCGGTCCGCTTCGGGGCTGGCGAGGCGCGACGGGAGGCCCGGGCCGTGAGCGGGCGCCGCGCGCCGATCGCCGAGTTCGCGCGCGAGGGCGCAGCAGCCTCGGCCCGCGCTCGGCGGCTCCGGGCGGTGCGCGTCCGCGTGATCGCGGCGGGGATCGTCGACCGGCTGGTCCAGCGCGGCGTGCCCGTGCACCGCTGGGCGACCCTGGTGCGGGACGACCTCGCGCTGATCGGAATCGTCCGGTGCCGGCGCCAAGTCGCGCGAGACCTCGCGTCTCTGCAGGCTCATGTCCAGTTCAAATTGACTTAAGCGGCCTGGCGTGGACACGCTTGCGCGCTCGGCGCGAATTCAGATGATGCGCCCTGTGATGAAGCTCACTGTCCGCGAATCGGAACTCATCCGCCGCCAGCTCGAGGCCGAGGCCGCCCAGGCGCGCGCCGAGCTCGAGGCGCTGCCGCGTGGCGCTCACCTCGACCTTCGGAAGCACCTCGCGCGTCGGCTTGAGATTTTCGAGGGCGCGGCCGTGAAAGCGCGAGACCTCCGCGAAACCGCTTGCTTGACGCACCAGCGGGCGCGCCCGCCAGAGAATAATCGCTCGAAGCGGGTCGAGGTCTCATGGTTCGACGTCGTCGACCTCCGCGGCCGGCAGCTCGCCCTTGAGTGCCCGACGCGTGCCGGTGCCGAGCGCGCGCTGCGGCATGTTCGCGGCGCGGTGCCCAGCGCCGCCATCCGCGAAAAGTGGGCGGTCTTCGACCTGACCCAGACGCGCGACCGGGCCGCTTACCAGTACCTGCGCGCGCGCCTGGTCATGAGCTGAGGGGACGATGACGAACCACCAGATCACCGCGACGGCCGAGCCGCCGCCGGACGAGTTCGGTCGCTTGACGGCAGCGGTCGCGGAGATCGCCAGCGTCACGTTCTGGGCCGTGAGCGTCGGCGGCGAGGTCGGCCAGCCCATGGGCCGCGCCCGGGCGGTGCGGACGCTCGCGCGCGCGAGGCGGACCCGGCCCGACGCGATGCTGGCCGAGCAGACCGAGCGCTTCGACCTGAGCGACACCGAGTCTAGGGCGAGCTACGAGGCGCTGCTCGAGCGCCTATCGAACCAAGGAGACGCAGCATGAAACTCAATGACGACCCCGCGTTCGCTGCCGCCGCGCAGCGACTTGCCGAGCTCCGGAGGCGGCGCGCCGACCTCGAGCAGGAGCAGCAGCAGCTCGCCTCGAAGCTCGAGACCGCGAGGCCGGAATCCACCGTCGTCGCGAAGGCGAAGGCGCTCATCTCCGGGCGCGATCCCGAGGACGTTGGGAGCTTGCGCCGCCGCCTCGGCGAGATCGCGGAGGAGCTTCGAGTCCTCGAGGCGGCCCGCGAGCTGACCCGCGCCGAGCGCGAGAAGACCCGCGATAAGGCCAGCCGGGCGATCTGCGCCGAGCTCGCTCCGCGCCACCGGAAGGTCGCCCTCCGGGTGATCCACGCCGCGAAGGAGCTGGCCGCTGCCTGTGAGGAAGAGCTCGCGTTCCACGCTGAAATCGCCGCGGCTGGCGTCTACCCCGACGTGCTGCCGCCCGTTCGCGTGGGCGATCTCGGGAGCCTCAGTGACGTCTACGGCTCGCGCATTCTGAGTTTCCTGGCCGACGCCTATCGCTGGGGCCTCGTGCCGCTCGCAGAGTTGCCCGAGGCGCTCCGGACCCGGGCGCGACCGCGCACGCCGCCACCTGCGACCCCATTGTCGGTGCGCTCTCCCAGGACGGTGACTAGACCGTTTGTAGAGGTGGACCCGAGTCGCGCCAGCACGGCCGTGCAAATCTGATGATGAGTCTCGAGTTCTCCAAAGGGCGCGAGCGGCTTGGCGGCGCAACCTCGCCGACGCGTCCAAGCATGAGCGCGAGCGGCAACCGGGAAGGCGTGCGACTTGCTCCGTGCGTCAACCCGGTTGCCGCGCCGCGTTGCTGATCGGAGGCGAAGCTTGAACAGGAAATATTCCAGCGCGCGCGAGGCCTTCGGCGAAGGCCGCCTGTCCTGGACGAAGGACGACATCGTCGGCTATCTGATCGCCCCCTCGTACCGCTTCAGCGACTCGCACTCCTCCGTCACGAACCTGGCGGGCGCGGTCGCGGCTGGTCCAGTGGCGCTCACCGAACGGGCTATCGCAGCCGGCTACGCATCCTCCGGTCGACTCACCTTCGAGGATGTGGAAGGCGACGTAGCGGCCGTAGTCCTGGCCCGTCGCGGTGGCGTGCTGATCGCATTTCTCGACGAGGTGGAAGGTCTGCCGCGTCGCCTGGCGGCCCGGGCCGACCTGACCATCGGCGCGCCGAAGAAGTCCGCGCCGTTGTTCTATTTCAGGGTCTGATCCTTGAGCGCATCGACGGTCCTCACGCTCGGCCTCGGGACCTTCTCGAGCCCGCAGCAGTTCCTTCTGCTCGGCTTCGATTCCGAGGCCGCGGTGCCGCTCGAGCTGCCGGGCGGCTACACGTTCCGCGTCGCGCCCGCGCCCGCGCCGAGGTTCGTCGAGCTCGTCCTCCGGCCCCTGCTCGAGCCGGAGGAGTTCTTCCCATTGGTCGCGAGGCTTCCGGGCGAGATGGAAATCGAGGTGGTCGCGGTGCGCGCCGAGCCGGTTTGGCTCGAGGCGCGCGGCCTCGTCGAGCGGGACGCGATGCCCAGATTGAGATGCAGGGTCCAATCGCCCCCGCGCAGGCAGCTCTTGGCGATCGTGGCCGCGATCGCCAGGATGAAGAGGCGCTGACCTATGCCGTACGGCTCGCTCGTCATCAAGTTCGCGGCCGACCTCGCGGAGTTCCAAAAGGACGTCCGGCGGTCGACGACCATCGTGCAGCGCGAGCTCGGGTCGCTCCAGCGCACCGCGAGCGGGTTCGTGCGCGCGTTCCAGGCGGTGCTCGTCGGCACCGGCGCGGTGGCCGCCACCCAGGCGCTCGTCAAGGCGGCGAGCGAGGCCGAGGGGCGTTGATGTAGGCCACGGCGTCCTTGCCGCGGCGGCGGCAGCGCCTACGTCACGGTGAACGTGCCGCAGGGCACCTCCCGCGCCTCGGCCGAGCAGGTCGGCGCGGCCGTCGGCGTCAGCATCCAGCGGGCGGCGAGGAGGAAGGGCTGAGCGCCAGCGATCTGACGCGCGAGACCGTGCGGATCTGGCGGGAGTGCGCTCTCGGGTAGGATGGCGAGGGTCAGTTCGCGCCAACATGCGAAGGACCGGCGGGCTTCACCTGAGGGCGTCTCCGCTCGGTGAGACCTGTCGATGTGCTCTGCTACGATACGGGCGCGCTCCCCAGCGTCAGTACAGTAGCTGAGCCGCAACCAAACGGGTTTGTGCTGCATGGCGAAGCCCGCTAGGCTACGCTCCTTGCCTATGAGATTCTCCCGTCCCAAATGCTTAGCGCTTTTCACCTGAAGAACTACAAGGGGTTTCGCGACGTCGCGGTGTCTGGCCTTCGCCGCCTTAACCTCGTTGGGGGGCGCAACAGCGTCGGAAAGAGTTCTCTCCTGGAAGCATTATTCCTGTTCTTCGACAGGCGCAATCCAGGGGTGCTAATGCGCCACTTTGAGTGGCGGGGGCTCCCTGCTGTGCCTGGATTTCCGGAACTGCTTTGGGGAGCTAGCTTCTACGATTGGGATCTGACCCGTGAGATCGAGATCTCGGTCACGGAACAACCCGACGCGGTACCCGAAACGCTCACGCTAGCAGTGTTGAAAGACTTTAGGCCGCCACGCGCGCCGATCCCTTCCTCGGTTAGCGCCGGAACGGGAAGCCCCGAAATGATCCGCACGGACCTGCCGACACCACCCCGCACGGCTCTCCGAATGAGTTTTAGCGCAGGCGCGCCCAGCCGCGAGGAATGGTTCCAATGGTTGGGGCCTAATGGTCTTGAGTCCCATGGAGAACCCCCTACGCACACGGGAAAGCCGGTGTTCTACGTTAATGGTCGCGGGCGTTTTTCGCCACAAGAGGAAGCCCAACGCCTAGCAACTTTAGACGTGCGTCGGGCCATTACGCCGGTAGTTAAGTCGCTTCAATGTATCGAGCCTTCGCTTGAGGGCCTGTCGCTCGCTCTCGTTGGGCTCGTACCTCAGATCTTCGCGGACTTGCAAGGGAGCCGCGCAAAGGTTCCCGTCAACCTGATTGGCGATGGAACCGGGCGGCTCTTGAGCATTCTCCTCGCGATGGCGGCCACGCCGCGCGGTGTTGTTTTGATCGATGAGATCGAGAACGGCATTCACTACTCAGCGTTCCCCGCGTTCTGGCGGGCGATTGCATCCGCGGCAGTCGAGAACGAGTGTCAAGTGATCGCTACGACTCATAGTTATGAGTGTCTGCGCGGTGCCTTTAAGGGCTTAGAAGCGGAGTTCACTCAGAGCTTTTCTTATCTCCGACTTGATCGCGAGAAGAAAGACGTGAGTGCCACAACGTATCCAGACGAGGTTCTAGTATCCGCGCTTGAACAGGGCGTCGAAGTTCGCTAATCATGGGGCTCGAGCAGGAGCCTGTTGCGATTGAGCTACCTCTTATTCTCTTTGTCGAAGGACAGGACGAGGTTAAGGTCTTTGCTCGCCTCCTAACGGATTTGGGTCGCGAGCACGAGATCCAAGTGATTAATGCAGGCGGGCGAGACAGGTTCAAGACAGCCTTCCCAGGATACGTTCTTCAAGAAGGGTTTCGACGCGTCACGTCGCTTGCGGTTGTACAAGACGCGGACGAGGGTGTGGCGCCAAGGTTTCAGTCGATCTCGAACGTCCTGCAGAAGTACGACCTCCCGGTCCCCGCGGGTGCCGGCCAATTCGCTGATCACGAAGGGCGCAGGACGGGCGTCTACCTGTTACCCGACAATGTGCGCGCTGGCTGCCTCGAAGACCTCTTTCTTGAGTCAATGAGTGATGCCGGCTTTCGCGCCTATGTGACCCAGTACGTCGACGGCCTGCCGGGGATTCTTCAGGTTCTCCCAGTGGGGCACCCGCGCGTTCCGGCAACGTTCTATGTTCCCCGACGGCCTGCAAAGGCAAAGGCCCTGGCCGCCTTAGCTGGAACGGAAGACCCGGTCAATAGGCTCGGACTCGCCGCGGAGCAGCACTACTGGAATTTCGGGCACGTGGCATTCGATGCATTGCGGGGCTTTCTCCAGCAGCTATAGAAGCGTAGAGCCCGCCGTTTCTATCGCGCTGCGCGGCCCTTTGTTCCGCCACTCCCACGGCGCCACCGGGCGAGCATCCTGCCACAGCCCGCGCCGCGTGATCCGGGCGGCATCCTCAGCGCTTTCATACGCGGTCCGATCCGCGGCGCTTTGCTCGTGCGCGTACTCCCGAAACCACCACGCCATCCCGAGGCTCACTAGCTCTAGCCCCACGTCTCGAGAGCCGAGGAAGACGGCGCACCTCGCGCCCGTAGCGGTCGCGCTTTTGGCAGCGGACCTCGACGCGGCGGTCGAAGACCAGACGGGAGAGGCTTTCCTTCGACGCGCTGCCGAACGCCTGCCCGCGCTCCGGCGCGTCAATCCCGGCGATGCGGACCTTGTGCTGAACCTTGGCGCTGTCGAGGAGCGTGATCGTGTCGCCGTCCGCGACCCCGACGACGCGCCCCTCGACGACCCAGGGCTCGGCCGCGCGAGCGGCGCCGACCGCGATGGCGGCCGCGACGACGACGAGGAGAGCTCGCGCCGCGAGCCAGTGGAGGCGGTAGCCTTGCCCCATGCCCGAAGGCTACTTCAACCCGTTGCGGGACGCGCGAGAGCGCGGATGCCGGACTTGTCGGAACGCGGTCGGGACCGGAGACGTTTGAGCAACTGTGGTGCGCGCGACGGTTTACGGGGAGGAGTTAGACTGGGATCGTGCTCGGGCGCGGTTTCAATGAAAGCTTCGCCTCAACGTTGAGAAACTCATCGACTGCGCCCTTGCCAACGATGTGACCTGTGCGGCCCTCACCGGTGAGCTCCACTTCATGCGCGAGGACCTTCTTGTAGAGCGGTAGCAGCTCGCAGTAGATCCCTAGGTCGTCTGCTCGCTTACGCTTGAGGTAAGTTTCGGCCGCGGCGACATACGGAAGGAGCCACGAGGCGAAGTAGTGCCACACCGCCTCGATGCGCACCATCTTTCGTCGATGGAGATAGCCAATGGTCTCGAATAGGTTAAGAACTCCTTGAAGTGCCTCGTCGCCCTCTTTGTCTTCAGCCGGCGCACCTCGGAGCAAGTACGAAGCTGCCCGCTTGCGGAGTTCTCGAAAGTCGACGGTCTCGAACCGCTCGTCCAGTTTGCCGAGGTTTTCCAACCCTCGCGAGAAGCGGTCTCGGTTCCAGACCGTGATCTGAGCGATCATGGTCCAGATTAGAGCGACTGAGCTGACCAGTGCTGTCCATCCCTGAGCGGTGTCGGGAAATGCCGACCAAATCGAAACTAGCCATGATGGCACTATCACCCCCTCCCCTCTTGGGCGGTGCCCCGATGCGATACCACAAATTCATCGGCGGCGGCAGCTTTGACCCTACCTGAACGCACAGCGACACTTGGTGGTCTTTTGGTGGTCCTTTTCGCTGTGGAGGTCACCCCGGTCTGCACGGGCGATCGCCTTTCAGGCACTCGTCCGGCCGAATAGGCGCTGTACGAGAGGGGGCTCCTGATTGGGGGGCCCGATAAGCCACCCGGCGTGGCTCATCGCCTGCACCCGCTCCCATGCAACGATCCGCGCATGCACGAGCGGCCGAGCTTCTCCCCGTTCGCTGGCGCCGCCGGCCGCTCTTGCCGAACGTGCGCGCACTCGAGCGGAACGCCAGACGGCTGGCACCTGTGGTGCGCTCAGCACCGCATCGTCGTCGTCTTCCCCTGCGGCCTGTGGGAGCGCGCGCCGGGGGTGGATGACGCTGGGCCGCTCTCGGCCTCGAGGGCTCCTCGCGCCTAGAATTGCCCGAATGCGCCTAGCGAAAGATCAGATAGCGCGGTACCGCGCTGAGCTTGAGCCGTGGCAGCGGCCGAGCGAGATGCTGCGACGCGCCCGGCGACTCATGGACTTGATGGGAAGCGCTGACCTCTTCAATCAGCCGGGCGCCGATTTCATCACGGAGGCATGGGCCGCAGCGCAGTTCGCAAGGGGACGATACGCCCTTGCCGTGCGCCTCGTTGCCGCGCGCGATCAGTGGCCTGACTTTGAGATCCGAACGCGCCGAGGTGAAGTTGAACGCTGGGAGTTTACTGAGGTCGACCATCCGAAGCGTCGACGGGGGCTGGAGATGCGGCGCGCGGATGCTCGCCGCGCGGCCGGCAAGTCGACGAATAAACCCCTACCCTTTGCGCGTTTGCTGAAGCAGGTCGCGAGAGTTCCCCGATGGATTCGCGCCCGCTGCCGCGCCAAGGTTCAGAAACGTTATGGCGGCCGGGCAGGTCTGCTCATTTATCTCAACTGGAGCGATTTCGGCGCGCGTCACGCCGAGGTCGAACAAAGCCTGCTGCCCGCGACGAGAATCGCCAAGGACGCATTCACTGAGGTCTGGGTCTTATGGGAAACACAGCTCTACCAAACCTGGCGCGCCGGCAAAGCGGCGAAGACGGTGAAGGACGCACCGGGCACACACGATGCGTACGCTAGACGATGACTGCGATGACGATTAGATGATGACCGACCACGCACGCAGTTGGAACTCGATCACGCCGATGTAGCGCCAGCAGTCGGCACGATCCAGGACCATTGATTCGTGAGCGAGATGGTTTCGCTTCTCGACGAGCTCCTCAATGGCCGCGTAGTTGTTCCACGTGAGCCGAGGAGGTGCGTAGTCCTTCACCAGTGCGCCGAGCGTCCGCCGGCTGCTATCTAGTTCACGGAGCACTTCGTTGAGAACGGCGCAGGCATGCAGGAACGGCAGGTTGTGCGCGCAGTCGGCGGCGAAGGTCGGGAAGAGGCCGCCCATGCCGGCGCTCGCGAACATCGTTCGCTGGATCTTCTCGCGCAACCCTACGACGCCGGCCCAGTCCTTCCGGATCTCCGCCAACACGGACGGGTTGCTGATCATCATACCTCTCTCTGCGGCGTCTACCGGGGCCGCTCCCGCCTCGCTGAGCGCGCGCCGGAGCTCGCGCGGGCGGCGCGATTTGAAGAGAAGCGTCGCAAGCTTCTCGCTATCCGCCCGTGTTCCGCGATCGGAGATCCGGCTCGAGCAACTTCAACTTGCCGAGCAGATCCAGGGCTTGTGTCGGCGTCAGGTTCAACTGATATGACTGAGGTTGTGGTGGTTGGCCGCTGCTACCTTTTCGTCTACCCCAACCTGGGACAGGAGGTGCGGCTCTCCATTGAAGCATCACCCATTGCCCGGCTATCAATACCCCTTCGATGGCTTCAATCTCGGCAAGGCGGATCGTCGGCGTCATGACAAGGCCCTTCTGGCACAGTCGGCACAACCGAACGGCCGCAGTCTACGCGCAGGTTCACCTGCTGGCCCTCCGCCCTTGCTACGCTCGCCAGGATGGTGCTCGATCGTGCGCACGGCGCCGCCCGCTACTCCTCCGCTTCGTCCGTTGTGCCGTAGGCTCGGCCGACGATGAACCGGAGCTTGTTGAGCTTCTCGACCAACATCCGCCAATGGTGTAGCCGTGAGGCAACGCGGGCTCAGCGGCGAGGCGTTGAGGCCGTACCTGTACGTCACCAGGGCGCGGCTCGGCACCGACGCGGCGCTCGACCTAGCGCTCCGGCTGCTCGAGCGGGCGCGGGGCGACCGGACCGTCTCCTAGTTAGTACGCGGGTCCTCCCAACAGGCACGCGATCTCGCGGGAAGCCGTCCCGAGGATGATGCCGGCGAAGAGCCACAGCACGCCCATGGCCGACAGGTCAAGGCCGCCGGCCGCCGCTGCCCTGATCACCGCCCTGACGTCATCGTCGCCGCGCTCGCGCGCTTGACTCTCGGCGTCGATCGCCGCAGCCCTCTTGCTCACCTCCTCATCAAGGCGTTGCCGCCCTTCCTCCAGCGCCTTCCTCGATTGCTTCATGTTCGACTCCAGCGCCGCAAGCCTTTCCTCGGGCCGCGCTCCTTCGGGTGCGACTCTCCATCCAAGGTCGCCTACTGCCGTGGCCAGTGCCCCGGCCTTCGCGTGCAACGCGGCTCCCATGAGACGCGCGGTGCGATCCCCGGGGCGGCGCCCCCACCACGCGCCAAACCGCTCGCCGTAGCTCTCCTCGCCGAAGAGCCGGCGCGTCTTTCGGATGCCCAAGGCGACGGTGACGACGCCGCAGAGCTGCAGGACCATGGCGGCGAGCCGCACTCTCGGCTCGAGCTCCCCGGGCAGGAACCAGACCACAAGGGGCACGCCCAATAGGACGCCGAGCATGATCCAGGGCCACCGCTCTTCGGTGAGCCACGACCAGTGCGCGTCGATCCAGCGCCAAATCGCCTTCGCCCGCTCGAGCATCCGCACCGCCTTCGACGAAGGAGCTTACACTCCGCCTCACCGCCGCGGCCGCGCGCGAGGCGACCGGTGCGCCTCTGTACAATGATCTCCCCAAGCGCGCGTCGCGACCGGGATCGGCCCGGCCCTGGGCGTCACGCTTGGAGACGACTATGTCGAAGAAGCAGCAGCAGCCCACGACCCGCATCGGCGGTCGCGACAGCGGGACCGGCCGGTTCATACCCGTTGAAGAGACCAGGCGACGCCCGGAGAACACGCAGAGGGAGCGGATCCCACTGCCGGGGCACGGCGACACCGGCCGGACCGAGAAGAAGAAGTCCTCGTCCTAGACCGGCCGCCTCGCCTGACCGCGTGGCCGCCGCTGCGCGATTCGGCGCTTGCCCACTATTTGCCGAGATGCGCGTCGACGATGGCGCGCGCGGGCGTGTACAGGTCCCTGATGTTGTCCAACGCGCCCTGATGCCAACCCAAGGCCCTCCCTATCTCGCGTCCGTCCGGTACCAGCTTGACCGCTTTCAGCTTCGCGGTGCCTGCTCGCTCTTCCAGAGCCAGAGCATCTAAGGGATCGCCGAGACCAGACTTGTCAGATTCTTGTGCTCGGTCGAGCGCGCGGTTTAGTGAGGCAACCTCCGCGAAGAACAGCAATAGCCCCTTTGCCTCCTCCTCGGTCATGGCGGCATCCCCGATGAGCTCCGGGAGCGCCCGCTCAGCCGCTGAAGTCGGGGCGCGGTACGTTGGAGCGAGGATGGTCCCGCGCAGGAAGCCGTCGGCGGTCTTCCTGCACAGTTCGATCTCGGCGCGCAGCGCGCCCCATCGACCCTTCCGGCGGCGACGAGTCGCAAGCCAGTCTTTCCCCCACGTGGCGACGAGAGTGACCACGACCGCGGTCAGTGCGGCGGCGAACTCAGAGGATCGAAGGACCTGCAGCAGGTAGGGGTCCGGAGTCGGTGGTCCCATGCGTTGGCGCGCTCCCACCTAGGAAGATGCTCTCGAGCCGAAGGAACCCCACTTTGGGCGCTTGTCGATGCGCGTGCCGCTACACCAGTCGGTCGACCCCCGCTACGTGCCCCGGCGAGCGCGGCTCCTGGCGCGTCCTACGCGGTCGGCGAGATTTCCCGGCGGCATTTATCGACCCCCTTTCGGGCTGTGCGACATGCCGTGCTACAGCATGGGGCTAACTAGCTGACGCAACGCGAGAAAAATTCTGTTGCCCGTGCAAACGAAGAGCACCCGCATCATGCCGGCGCCTTCGCGGGCGGCAGCTCCTCCTCGAGCGCGACGCCGAACACCTTCTTCTTGAGATCGGCCAGCTGATCGCGCACTCGCGCCGCCTGCTCGAACTCGAGGTTCTTCGCGTGCTCGAGCATCTGCCGCTCCAGCCGCTTGATCTCGCGCCCGATGTCCTTCTCGGTCATCGCCTCGTACCGCGCGTGCTCCTCGGCCGCCTTCAGCTCGGCGCGCGCCGCATCCGCGTCGTATACGCCGTCGATGATGTCCTTGATCCGCTTCGACACGCCCTTCGGCGTGATCCGGTGGGCGCTGTTGAACGCGACCTGCTTCGCGCGTCGACGTTCGGTCTCGTCGATCGCGCGGCGCATCGAGCCGGTGATGGCGTCGGCGTAGAGGATTGCCGCGCCGTGGATGTGCCGGGCCGCACGCCCGATGGTCTGGATCAGCGACCGTTCGGAGCGGAGAAACCCCTCCTTGTCCGCGTCGAGAATGGCCACCAGCGACACCTCGGGGATGTCGAGGCCCTCGCGCAGCAGGTTGATGCCGACGAGGACATCGAACTCGCCGAGCCGCAGGTCGCGGATGATCTCCACTCGCTCCACGGTCTCGATCTCGGAGTGCAGGTACCGCACCTTGACGCCGTGCTCGCGCAGGTAGTCGGTGAGATCCTCGGCCATGCGCTTGGTGAGGGTAGTGACGAGGACCCGTTCGCCGCTGGCCACGCGCAGGTTGATCTCGGAGAGCAGGTCATCGACCTGGGTGGAGGCCGGCCGCACCTCGAGCTGGGGGTCGACGAGCCCGGTCGGCCGCACCACCTGCTCGACGACCTGGCCGGACCGTTGCCGCTCGTAGTCGGCCGGCGTCGCCGAAACGAAGATCGTCTGGCGCATCAGCCCCTCGAACTCGTCGAACCTGAGTGGGCGGTTGTCGAGCGCCGAAGGGAGGCGAAAGCCGTAGTCGACCAGGTTCTCCTTGCGCGACCGGTCGCCGCGGTACATGCCGCCGAGCTGCGGGATCGTCACGTGGCTCTCGTCGATGATCATCAGCGCGTTTGGCCGCAGATAGTCGATCAGCGTCGGCGGCGGCTCGCCGGCCTTGCGGCCCGACAGATGGCGCGAGTAGTTCTCGATGCCCTTGCAGAAGCCCAACTCTGAGAGCATCTCCAGGTCGAAGCGGGTGCGCTGCTCGATGCGCTGGGCCTCCACCAGCCGGCCGCCGCGCTGGAAGGTTTCGATGCGTTCGCGCAGTTCC
>Ga0184627_10000735_pt1 | contig 12685 bp, 15 predicted proteins | sample PLM3_127_b1_FD_133150 | JGI IMG/M metagenome (GOLD analysis project Ga0184627, IMG submission 133150) | Groundwater sediment microbial communities from an aquifer in East River, Colorado, USA - PLM3_127_b1 | ecosystem: Environmental > Terrestrial > Soil > Riparian zone | place: USA: East River...
CACGTCCCCGGCCCCGATGCTTCCGGAATTGCCGAGAGTATCCTTGTGATGTACTTCTCCCCATAGCACGTAGGTCACCGTTTCAATCCCGCGATGGGGATGCAGGGGGAATCCAGCCTTATAATCACGTGGATCGCTGGACGCGAAGTGATCCAGCAACAGGAAGGGGTCCAGATAGTCCAGCCGTTCTGTCCCAATACTTCGTTTGAGTCGGACTCCCGCACCTTCGGTGACCGGCTCCGGCTCAATGATCTTTTCGATTCGTCGAGGCGACGACCTCATGACACCCTCCTTTCTCTCGATCAAAAACGCGGCCGCTTGTATGGAGCGTCCCGGCCTCACGATAAGGAAATCTGTCTCTCTTTCGTCTCCACCATGCTCACATGTCGTGCCACTACCAACTGCGCGTTTCTCCATGCTTCAAGACCCACACCTTGGTGAGATCAAGCCCAAGTCGCTTGGCCTCAGCTTCCAACCGCTGGGGCGGCTCCTCAATCGGTTCTTCCGTTAGGTCAAACGTGCCCCAATGTATGGCCACAAAGCGTTGCCCTTGAATGTCATCAAGGAGCTGTAAGGATTCTTCAGGCGTAAGATGCGTCATTTTCATCATTACACGTGGAAGATAGGCCCCGATCGGAATCGCTGCTAGGTCGAAAGGACCCAGGCGTTTGCCAATCTCCTTGAAGACAGGATAGTAGCCTGTGTCCCCAGCGAAGAAGATCCGCTTCGTGTCTCCTGCCACGGCCCACGCGCTCCAGAGCCGCTGGTTCCGATCCCAGAGGGTGCGACCTGAGAAATGTTGAGCAGGCAGGCAGGTCACTGTGAGGCCCTGTACACGTCGGCTCTCCCACCAATCCAACTCCTCCACCTCCATGATGCCAATCTCCGCAAACCATGCCTTTAATCCGAGCGGAACGAGGAATAACGGGTGGTACATCTGAGCGAGGCGCCGAACCGTTTCTACATCGAGATGATCATAGTGATCATGAGAGATAAGGACCAGATCAATGGGCGGGAGATTTTCAAATGGCACCCCAGGAGGCATCAGACGCTGCGGACCGGCAAATGTGAAGGGGCTGGCACGTCCTGACCAGTGTGGATCAGTCAGGATGTTGACGCCATTGAGTTGAATGAGGAGCGTGGAATGCCCGACCCAGGTGACTGTCGCCGCAGTTCGATTGTTCTTCAATGCACTGCCATCGTTCTCAACACGGGGTAGGTTAACGGATCGTGGATGAACCGTGGTTGCCCATAACCGAGGCCCGATGAACTTCATACGCTCCCATGGGCTTGGCGGAGTAAACGCCGGATTGGTGTTTCGGAAGCCGTTCTTCAGGATGTGAGTATGCGCGTCAGGCCGCGGATCGGCGGCTTCAGCATAACCGACCGGGAGGCTGAGGAACAGTGTCACGTAAAGCAGAGCTGCTGCTGGCTGAGGAATCTTCATCCTGCTGCTCTCACGCGCTTCAACATCGGACATTGTCCCATTGGCCTAGAATGGCCAGCCTCGTTGCAACTCGTTGTACAAGCCTATGATCACTTGTGTTCTCCTTTCTGTTTCAGAGTCGTTTTTCCTCCAAGTCGTAAATGTCGAAAAAGCGATAGACGACGCGGTGGCGTGGGACGTAATTCTGAATGTAATCCTCCATGGACTCCTGGAGTTGTGGTGACAGGTCGCTGAGGCGCTGATCGCGCTGCTGATTGTTCCAGATGACAATGTCGGCACGGGAACGTTTCTTGGCATGCTCGCCGATCCACGCAGCGACCTCGTCGTCGGTCGCGCCGGTGGCGACCAACGCCTTGTAGGCATTGTAGTCAATCTCAGCGAATTTCAGCCACCGCTGATCGAGCGGGCAGTTGGAGTGGTATTCGCCCTGCCAGCCGACGAGGACGGCACGGCATTTGTCCACCGCGCGAGCGGCCAGCACATAGCCTGCCAGCGTTTCACGCGGGCTGCGCGGAAACTCTTTGCCATCCCGCAGATCGCGGGCCAGGACTTTTACTTTCTCGATGTTTTCTTTCATGGGTTTCTCCTTCCTGGTCACATCACCACGCCGCCCCCCGCATGAATGTTTTGCCCCGTCAACCACCGCGCCTCTTCGCTGACCACAAAGGCCACGACGTCGGCGATGTCTTTCGGTAGCCCAATCCGTTTTAGCGGCGACATCTGGATTCCCACTGTCCGGAAGGGCTCCGCCATCATGCCTGTCTCCGTAAAGCCCGGGGAGACTGTATTGACCGTGACGCCCTTGGGCGCAAGTTCGTGTGCGAGGCCTTTCGTGAACTGTTCGAGAGCCCCCTTGCTGCCGAGGTACACCGTGGCGCCGGAAAATCCCAGATGCGTCCCGTCCGTGGAGATATTCACAATACGGCCTCCGTCCATGATCACCCTGGCGGCTTCCTGCATCGCGAAGTACGGACCCTTAGCATTCAACGTGAAGATCCGGTCGAACTCGTCCTCAGTCGTTTCCGCCAACGAGTTCGATATGAACATGCCGGCGTTGTTCACCAGAATGTCCAGCCGGCCGAATTTCTTCACCGTGTCCTTGACCAGCAGGCGCGCATCGGCGATCTTGCTCATATCGGCTTGAACCGCGATGGCCTTGCCTCCTTTGGCTTCGATCCCCGCCACGACCTGCTTCGCTTTATCCGCACTCTTGCCATAGTTCACTACCACTGTGGCTCCCTCATGAGCGAGTCGCTCCGCAATCGCACGGCCGATCCCATTGGATGCTCCCGTCACAATCGCGACTTTTTCCGTGAGTAATGCCATCTCTTCCCTCCTCTTCTCACCGTAACCTTGCATCGTCATGCTTCCTTTTTGTCTGACTGCGTGATTCCATACTCTTCAGCTTCATTCCAGACGCGGCCCAGGGCAATTAAGTGAAAAATGATAAGTAGAGGAACAAAGAATGTTGGAATCATACTCAACGGGAACGTGCCCATCATCTGAGTCGTGATTTCTCCGGCTAAGACGCCTAACGGGCTGGCTGATGCAAGAATGCCCAGGGTGACAGCCATCACCAGATCGAGCATCCCTAGCACGTTCCACGAAACGAAGATTTCTTTCGGGAAACGTTTTTTGGACGAAATGGCCCAGGCTACTAAAGGCGCAGTTGCTCCGATCGCTATGTCTCCCCATCCCGCAGGAAGGGCAAAGACCCCCGGCAGGAGGCCCTGATGATGAAGGATCAGGAACACAACGCCTCCTACTCTCCAAGTTTGAGCAAGGGTGAGGACGCGAAGGTTCGCCGCAAGAACGAATTGCCGGAATTCGGCCCATCTCAGATAGCAGATTGCGTAGGCGACCACTGGCAGAATCGCCGCCGCTCCCAACGGGATCGGAGGACGCTGCTTGCTGTCAAAAACTCCAAGCAGCGAACAGCCAAGAGCAAGCAAGAACCACAAAGACAGGGTTGCCACCGTCAATGCTTTGACGCGGTTATTCGGCTTGGCCCATGGCAATAGCTGGACGGAATAGGCTAACAACCCGCTGTTCCTGTCCCTTGCCGGTTGCATCGAGCATCCTCCTGTCATGAAAAAGTAGCCTGTCCCCATTTCTCACGCGTGTAAGCAGGTCGTCCATGTGTTGCCCCCGTGATTGGGCCAAAAAGTCTTTATTGCCCCGTGACCAGCACCATGCGGAACCGGGCTTTGCCTTGCATCATGCGAGCGTAAGCATCAGCAGCCTGTTCGAGAGGAACTGTCTCGATCATCGGGCGGATATTCTCCAGGACGCTGAAGGCAAGGGTGTCCTCGGTATCAATCGCCGTGCCGGCGAGTGACCCGTAAATCGAGCGCCCTCCAAAGACAAGCGGGAACGCACTCAATTGCATCTGGTCCTCCGGTACAGCCACCACGATGAGCTTGCCGCGGGCTGCAAGACCGGATACAAGTGGCCCCATAGCACCACCACTGGGAGCTGTTGCGAGAATCGCCCTGGCCCCGCCCATACGCTGCAGTACCGCTGCGGCATCGTCGACGGCGGTATCGATGTAGACGTGCGCGCCCAAATCTTTCGCAGGCTTTTCCTTCTCGCGTCCACGCCCGATTGCAACAGTATGGAATCCCATGTGCCGCGCAAACTGGATACCAAGATGCCCAAGGCCACCAATGCCCTGCACAGCGACCAAATCTCCGCCGCGCAAGCCGGCGTTGCGAAGAGCGTTGTAGGTCGTGATACCCGCGCAGAGGAGAGGGGCGGCTTCTACGGACGTGAGTTCGTCAGGAATGGAAGCGATGCCGCGCGCTTCAGCGATCATCACTTCCGCATATCCTCCGTCCACGGTAACTCCCGGTATCACGGGGTTCTGACAATTCACAATGTCTCCGCGTCTGCATGGCTCGCACACCCCGTCTTCGCCGCCGAAGAAGCCGACACCGACCCGTTGACCGATTTTCCATCTGGACACTCCGCTGCCTAAGGCTTCAATGCGGCCAACGACTTCATGCCCAGGAATGCGCGGCAGGTTCAAACCCGGGTAGATGCCGGTGACCGTGGCGGCATCGGTGTGACAGATTCCACATGCTTCTACCCGCATTCGTACCTGGCCGGCGCCGGGCTCCGAAATTGATCGTCTGACTGCGCGCAGCGTGCCGGGCGCCGATACTTCCACCGCCTTGTATGTGTCTGCCATTTGAATCTCCTTTCCCTAACGATGCGTTGACTTTAATTGCGTCATGGAAAAAGGGACAGGCTACTTTTCCTGTTCCTTGCCGGTTGCATGGAGCGTCACGCAGCCATGACGCCGCCATCAACGGTCAGGATGCTGCCGGTCGTCCAGCGCGACTCATCAGACGCGAAATAGACGGCGGCCTCCGCGATCTCCTCCGGCTGTCCCAGCCGACCCATCGGATGTATCCCTTCGAACCAGGCCTTGGTCTTTGGATCCTCCAGTACGCCTGCGGCGCCCGGGGTGACGACCCCGGCTGGGCAGATGCAGTTGCACCGGATGTTCTGTTTCGCGTAGTGCACCGCCACCGTCTTGGTGAGCATGATGACGCCCGCCTTGGCCGCTTGGTAGGCATGGGCCTCAAAGCCGGGGATGGCCTTGAGCCCGCCGACCGTGGAGATATTCAGGATCGAGCCGCCTCCCTGCTGCAGCAGCTGGGGAATTGCCGCGCGAATGAAGCGGAACGTGCCCTTCATGAACACGTCAAAGGTCTCATCCCAAATCTGATCGGTGGTCTCGTGGAGCCGCGCCGCGTGGAACAAGTTGCCCGCGTTGTTGACCAGGATGTCGAGGCGGCCGAAGGTCCGGACGGTAGCCGCCACTGCGTCCTGCACGTCCTGTTCGTTGGTCACGCTGCCCGGGAGCGCCAAGGCCTGTCCGCCTTTCCGCTCAATATCTCTGATAACGCGCTCCAACTCGTCCTTCCGCCGGCCGGTGATCGCGACCTTCGCGCCTTCCCGAGCAAAGACCTTCGCAATCGCTTCGCCGATGCCGGTCCCGCCACCGGTCACAATCGCTATCTTGTGTTCGAGTCTCATGGGTGTGTCCTCCTATGTTGTCGCGTTACGGAGCGTCCTCCCGTCATGAAAACGGAGACTGTCTCTGCTTCCTGTCCCCAACCTGCTCAAGCGACTCTGGTTGGACTGGCAACCTTGCTTCGGTCATCATTCTCTCTGGACGATCGGCTCGGAACAGCAGGAGCCATACCCTGCTGAAGAAATTGAGGACCTTCCGGCTCTGGCTTTTCGAGGTACCGGCTCCTTAGCTCTGCAGGGGCATATCGGTTCATGGCACCTCGTGTCACCCGCACGCGCCGCCAGCTTATCAGCCTCCGCACTGAGAGGAAAAGCAAGCCGAGGATGCCCAGGACATACGACCAGAAAGCCAAGAAGAGGGCCAGGAGTAGGGTAGCCACGCTGACCTGCTCGTACGCTTGTCGTGCAAAGAGCTCAAGTCCTCCAGCACTGATGAGGAGCAACAGACTGACACTACCAACAACCCATCCCATCCCTTTGAAGACACCGTTCTCCCGAGTCTTGCTAGTCATAAGATCACCGCTGGTTATGCCGCCCCTGCCTCCACGTTCCTCGCGTTCCTTTTCCGCTGGTCTGTCGTCACCGCTTTATCCGCAATCTGCCGATTCTGCTCGATGACCCAGTCGGAGATCTTGCCGCAGGCGACGCAGCGATAGCCCCATCGCCATCCACTGACGTAGGGCTGCCCATCGTTCTCGAGTACATCGTACAAGCGCTCTTTCCCCATGAAACAATGACAGCGGGGGCATTCCATGCTGACCTCCTGTGTAACGGAGACACGTAACGGGCTACCTTTTCTATTCCCTGCCAGTCGCATGGAGCGTTCTCAAAATACCAGCCCTGGGCGCGTTGCATTTTTCTGCTCGGCGGCCTTTGGGGGCGTCCCTTCCTTCGCGAGCATGAGACGTTGTTGCCCCTTGTCCAGGAGGAGAACGACGAGGACTTTCAGGGTCTGTGTCCGGCTTGTGTTCTTGAGGACGTGGCTATGCTTTGGATGCAACGCGGCGACGGTCTCGGGATTCAATGCGACCGCAGGCTTACCATCCACTTCCAAGAATCCTGCGCCTTCCAGGACATAGACGAGCTCGACACCGGGATGGAAATGCCGCGTGTCCACCGCTCCAGGCATCAGTTCGACTGTGATGACATTCCATTCCTTGCCCTCCACGCCTGCGACATCGGTCTTCACCACCGTGGTGACTTGAGACTCAATGGCCTGCGCGTTCAGGTCCTGGCCTGCTGCGATTGCGAGGACGAGCATTCCTGCAAACAGCTGGAGAGTCAATTTCGTGGATCTCATAGCCTCCTCCTCTGGGTGACGGTCTTACCCGCCATCAACACTCTCCGCATGCCACCCTTGTTGTCAGCGCCATCACGTCTCCGCATCATGCGAGGCGACAGCGTGGCCCTGGATGACATCGGATGCTGGTCCAAGGCAAGCAAGATGCCCAGAAGCAAAACGGGCGAGAGATAGGATATGAACACAACCAACCAGGACATGGTGTCAGCTCCCTTCCTTAGACCGCGAAAACCCGGAACCGGTGTGGTCCGCGCCGTGCCCGACCGGTAGCAGCCGATGACGGTTCTGCAGGATGACCGGATCGATGACCTCGCCGCATTGCACGCAGCGCCGCGCCAGGAAATCGAGTTGACCGGTGTCATCGCGGAAATCGAAACACTGCTCGATGACCATGAAGCCTCCGCACCGCGAACATCTCGCCGCGCTGGCGAGTTGCCTCCACCCTGTGCGGTTCTCCTGTTTCAGGTCTTTCGCTGGAAATCCGACTGCCGTGGCCATCGACGTCCTCCTTTTTCAGCGGTCCGTAGGTCCAACCCGGACCACCGCTTAATACACACGCCCGTGTGGCAATTGCTCCTGGTAGGTCCGAGCCATCTCATCGGCCTCCTCAGCCGCCGCCCAGGCTGCGTTCGCGGCTTCGCGACTCTCTCTGGTCCGTTCATGGTCTGCTCCCAGTTGCTGCTGGTACAACGCCGCCTCGACTTCAAGGCGACTGGCCACATCGCGCAGGACCTTGGCCTGGCGGCGATAGGCGAAGGCCAAGTTTCCGGCGTCTCTCGATGAAACACTGTGCTCTGTCAGCACTGAGAGTTGGGATACGGCTTTCGCGTTCGGCTCCGCTGCACAGCCAGCCAGCAGGGCCGCGGCAAAGAAGAGACTGCTGCCGAGAAGCCCTGCGGGGTGGCGTTTCATGGCCATGATCTCCTTCTGATGGTTGATCATTGTTTGACTGATGCCTAACATGACTCGAACTCTTGCCTTCTGTAATTCCTGCCTTCTGTAGCTCTTGTCTTCTGTAATGCTGAGGCCCAGGAGCAAGGCAAGCGAGCCTACTGCCATCCAAAGGACCGGCAAGGGTGTTCTCTGCACGAACTCATAAGCCATTGAATCCCTCGCCGCCGCAGTGCGCGGCCGCGGCCACCAGTTCCTCCGCTCCCTGTTGGTCGCGGTTCAGAGCAGGCAGTCCACGCATGAAAGTCTCGTGGCTCAGTGTGATCTTAGCGGCGAGGATGCCGTCGTAAACCGTCCGCGCGGCCTCTGACCAGGCTTCGTTAAATGGCCGTCCTTGAAAGGCCGCCTCTGCTGCCTTGAGTTCGTCATGAGTCAACTTGCGTCCTGTTCTGTCCCGATCTTTTCCCATCGAACTGCCTCCTTGCCGGATATGAACACAACCAGCCAGACCGTCACTGCCAAGGGGCGAGCAAGCGTATGATGGTTTCATCGGCACTGATCTCGTTCTCAGAACGATTTCCGCCAATGCCCGTGATTTCTTTCGCTTGGGATGACATCCCGGCGGCATCCTTCTTTTCCAGGTTCAGATTGATAGGCTGCTTACCCATCGTCTCAAGAGTTGGCCGCTCTGGTCCCTGGAACGATTCTGATGTTGTCGTGACCGATGCCGGTGCTCGGAAATCTAGGGGTGAGGTCGCCCCAAAGGACCCTGGAGTAAACAGGGTGAACAGAAAGATTCCGACGACCATTGCCATGATTCCCACCGTCGCAATGAGATCGACGACTCGCAGAATCGATTCAGGTTGAGAATCGTCGGTCTCTGATAACTTTTTCATCGCGTATCTCCTCCAGTTCTCGAATCATTGAATGTTTCGTATCGCGACTCTGCCTATATGGATGGCAAGGCCCGTTCCAAAAAGACAGACTCGTCCGGGAACTCTCCAAGTTGTGAAAAGAACAGACTTGTTTCTTGAAGACCGACAACGGAGAGTGAGGATGTGACGAAGTGACGCTGACGACAGTTCGTCAGCGTGCCGAAGGATCGGCACTAACCGAGAACATCCATGGAGGTTCGTTGTGAAACCGTGCAGACGGCAAGCGTTTCACCCAACGCACCGAGCAGAGCAACGGGTGAACAGCAGAAGCTTCTTGAATGATCCGGGCTAAGAAGGGCGGGAAATACTGAGCTTCTGCATCTTGGACTGAAGCGTCGTCCGTTTCATACCGAGTTTAGCCGCGGCGCCGGAGGGACCACCGATGACCCACTTGGCCGCCTGGAGCGCACGCACGATGTGTTCACGCTCTGCCGCTTCGAGTGTGGTGACAGGCTGAGTCCCTTCCCTTGCCGCTGCCTTCAATTCAGCAAGAGGGACGTGCAGCTCGGTCCCTTGAGAGAGAATGATCGCACGCTCGATCAGATTCTCAAGCTCGCGGACGTTGCCAGGCCAGTGGTACCGGGACAAGGCAGTCATCGTTTCGGTTGGAATGGTTTCGATGCGCTTGTTCATTCGCCTGGCAAACTTCTGCGCGAAGTAGCGGACCAGGAGCGGGATATCTTCCTGGCGTTCGCGGAGAGGTGGACTGACGATCGGAAACACGTTCAGGCGGTAATAGAGATCGCCGCGAAACTGTTTGTCGGCAATCATTGCGGATAGATCGCGGTTGGTCGCAGCCACGAGCCTGATATCAACCCGGATCGTCTTCGTGCTGCCCAGCCGTTCAAATTCCTGTTCCTGCAACACCCGCAGGAGCTTCGACTGCAGCTCGAGAGGGATATCCCCGATTTCGTCAAGGAACAGCGTACCTTGGTGGGCCAGTTCAAACCGGCCGACCTTGGAGGCGATGGCTCCCGTAAACGCCCCTTTTTCGTGGCCGAACAACTCGCTCTCAAGGAGGCCGGTCGGGATGGCGGCGCAGTTCATTTTCACAAAGGTCCGCCCGCGCCGCTCGCTGCGGTTATGAATGGCGCGGGCAAGGAGCTCCTTCCCCGTGCCCGTGTCGCCCAGGATGAGAACCGTAGAACCGGTGGAGGCAACGATCTCGACTTGCTTCAAGACCTCCTTGAGCGCGGAGCTCTCGCCGACGATCTCCTCGAAATTTTGCTCGGTGCGAATCTCCTCCTCCAGATAAAGCTTTTCCTTGGCCAGCTTGTCTTTCAGTTCGGTGATCTCCCGGTATGCCTGCGCGTTCTCCACGGCAATCGCGATCTGCTTTGCGGCCTCGCTGAGTAGCTCGACGTCCTCCGGGCTGAACGCATCCTCGCGGCGCCTCCCGATATTGAGCGCGCCCCGTACGCGGTCATGGGCAAGGAGCGGGACGCTGCAGAGGGATTTAACTCCCTCATCAAGCAAGCGTTCACAGACTTTCGATTCCGAGGCCAAGTTCTTGAGGTCTTGTTCGTTGAATACCGCGGGCTTCCTGGTTGTAATCGCAATACTAGACGGCCCCTTACATTGCGGATCCGCTTGTCCTTCTTCGACAAAACTTGTGTTCTTCGTGAAGTCGAGTACCTGGACTCGGTACTGACGAGTCTCGGGCTCATACAACACCAAGCTTGAGCCGTCATGCTGGATGACCTTGCGCAAGCAGGCACTGACGGCAGTGAAAAGCTCATCCAGACCCAAATGGGAGACTACTGCGTTGTTTACTTCCAGCAGTAGTCGCACGCGGTCCCGTTCGTGTGTCAGTTGCTGCTGGGCAGACTGGGCGCTCTCGTCATGCAACACGTTGTCCACGGCAACCGCCACCTGCTTCGCCACCTGCTGCATGAAGTTGAGCTCTGCTTCTTGATAGGCTCTCCGTTGCAAACTCCCAAATCCCATGGCGCCTAGACGACGCTGCGCCGTAGTGAGAGGAACCATACAGAAGGATTGGACCCCATTCTCGCGCAGCATTGACATCAGCTTCGGGAAGCGGCGCTCTTGCATGACGTCAACCATCAAGGATTGCTGGGTTTTCCACACCAATCCCCCAGGAGATTCATCAACGGGCAGTTCCAGACCCGGGCTGATCGTGCTGGGTTGCGAGGTCACCAAGAACCACAGGCGCATGACCTCACGCGCGGGATCATGCAAGACCAGATTGATGTAATCGAACGGGACGAGGCGAGGAAGTCGCTCGGCGAGATCATGAAACAGCTCGTCCAGGTCGCGGTGCGACGCAATGGATTCGGACACCTCCAAGAGGAGCCCCAACCGGTCGCGTTCAAGCGCCAGTTGCTGCTGGGCAGATTCGGCGCTCTCGTCGTGCAATACATTGTCCACCGCGACCGCGACCTGCGTGGCCACCTGTTGCAGGAATTCCAGCTCTGCATCGCCGAACGCGCACGGGTTCAGGCTTCCGAATCCCATCGCCCCTAACCGCCGCACAGCGGTGGTCAGCGGGAGGAGGCAGTAGGATTGAACTCCTATCTTGTCAATCAGGGCCTGGACCTTCGGAAAACGCGTCTCTTGGGCAAGACAGGGAACGACCACGGGTTGTTGGTTCGTGAACACCCAGCCTCCCGCTGACTCCTCGATTGGCAACTCAAAACCGGGAGGGATGCTTTCACCTTCTGAAGTTCCTAGAGTATGGGTTTTCATCACGTTCCGCACGGGATCGTGCAGAATGAGAGCAATGAATTCGAACTGCACAACTGAAGGAAGTCGCTTCGCGAGGTCTCGAAATAACGCGGTGAGGTCACGGTGCGTGGCAATCGCCTCCGACACCTCGAGGAGAAGCCGCAACCGATCACGATCCCGGCTCAGCTCCTCGTGATGGAGCACGTTGTCCACAGCAACCGCGACTTGTTTGCCGATCTGCTGGAGGAATTCTACGTCCGCCTCACCGTAGGCCTCCTTCTCCAAGCTCGCAAATCCCATAGCTCCCAGCCGTCGCAGTGCCGTGGTCAGGGGAACGACGCAGAAGGAGTTGATGCCGTCCTCCTGCATGCACGGGGTGACCTTCGGCCAGCGACGTTCTTCGGCAAGATTCGGAACGAGGAGGGGCTGCTGCGTTTGCCAGACCAATCCTGCTGGAGTCTCTTCAACCGGCTCTTCATGGCCACCCACGATGTCAGCCGGAACATTCGCCTGGAGAGTATGTAGCCGCATCACGTTGCGCTCGGGATCGTGTAAGGACAGGGCCACGAAATTCACTTGGACCACCCGAGGAAGGCGCTGGGCGAGATCTCGAAACAGTTCAGTCAGATCGCGGTGTGACGCTATGGCTTCTGAGACCTCAAGGAGGGTAAGGTTCCGCTCGATCAACGAATCACTGCAGGGCTGCTGAGACGCATCACTCATAGCGGGTTAGTATAGCCGATTAGCTCCTTGCTGCTCAAATGGCCATCACACAGTCACCTGCCATGGCACAAATGAGGCTGCCGTGATCGCAGAGCGACCCGGCACAGTGCATGTACAGAACCTTCGGCGATGCGGTATGATGAGGGCTCTTTACTTAGGCAAGAAGCACGGAGAAGTGTTATGGCCACGCAGACTCCGCCCGCTGGACAACCGCCTGCCGGCGCAGGAAAGCCGTCCAATGGCGAATCGGAGGCGGCACGGGATGTCGAGCTGCTCAAGGTGGTAGTGACCCGCGACGGGCAGAAGGTGACCGCCCAGTGGGCGATTCACCCCCAGATCAAACACGACCTGCTGCCCGATGAATGGAAAGAGCTCTCAGTCATCATGACCCAGGTCACGAACCTTGTGGGCACCCGCTTCGCCCAAGTGCTGTCCGAATCAGAGCCCGACAAACCCGGTACGGCATGACCGCGAGGCAGTGTTGAGTTTTGAATTGTGAGTTGTGAGTTTTCAAGAGCCATCACTCAAAACTTATAACTACAAACTCTCAACTTGGAGAATATCAATGGACACCTACTATCATCCTCAAGACCTGGGGAAATTCGCGGACATGGGAAAGGGGAACAAGGAATTATGGGACAAGTTCATGAGTTATTACAGTGC
>Ga0184627_10000737_pt1 | contig 12669 bp, 6 predicted proteins | sample PLM3_127_b1_FD_133150 | JGI IMG/M metagenome (GOLD analysis project Ga0184627, IMG submission 133150) | Groundwater sediment microbial communities from an aquifer in East River, Colorado, USA - PLM3_127_b1 | ecosystem: Environmental > Terrestrial > Soil > Riparian zone | place: USA: East River...
GGTGCCTCGCTCCGCGACGAAAATCACCACGTCCGGTTCCGCCAGTTGCGTACCGAGGAACCAGGCGTAGCCCTCCGCCGCGTGATCGCCCGGCGGCATGAAGCGGTCGGCGTCGAACTGGTAATGGGTCTGCATCAATAACGCGCCGAGCCTGCCGAGCGCCGGAAGATCCGTCTGTGTGGCGCGGCGTATCACTGCATCGATTCTGGTCATTGGCACCCCCGTCGGGTCGGGCTGAACGGAAACGTGTAGGGCAGCGTAGGGCAAAAAGTCAAAAGTTAGAGTAGGTGAAGCCGGCGCTCCCAGAATCCGCAGAGCTACGCTACAGTAACGGACATGTCGTTCGACCGGCGGACCGCTCTCATCCGACTTTCTCTCGCGACCCTCCTGGGCGGTGCGCTCGTCGTGCCGCCCGCCCATACGCAGGTACCGGCGCGCGCCGCCTGGCTCGATCCGTACCGCGAAACGGCCTCGCGGCTGCTGCAAGCCTCCACCACCGACGACTTCGCGTGGCGGCGGCTCGCCGAGCTGACCGACACCTACGGCCATCGGCTGAGCGGCTCCGGGAACCTGGAGCGGGCGATTGCCTGGGCCGCCGACGCGATGAAGCGCGATGGCCTCGAGAACGTCCGCACGGAGGCCGTGATGGTGCCTCGCTGGGTACGGGGCCGCGAAAGCGCGGAGATGATCGCCTCGCCACCGCAGTCGCTCACGATCCTCGGGCTTGGCGGCTCGGTCGGCACCCCGCCGGAGGGCATCGAGGCCGAGGTGGTCGTCGTGAGCAGCTTCGACGATCTTCGCGCGCGGGCGGCCGACGTGAAAGGACGCATCGTCCTGTTCAACGCCCCCTTCACCACCTACGGGGATACGGTGACGTACCGGACGGGTGGGCCGCGCGCGGCGTCGCAGCTTGGCGCCGTCGCCGCGCTCGTCCGCAGCGTCGGACCGACTGGCCTGCGCACGCCTCACACCGGAAGTCTTCAGTACGGACAGAGCGTCACGCCAATCCCGGCCGCATCCGTGACAGCCGAGGACGCCGATCGCATCGCGCGCCTGCGGGCCCGCGGCGTGCCGGTCCGCGTGCGCCTCACGATGGACGCGCGCGCCGAGGGAGACGTCGAATCAGCCAACGTCGTCGGCGAGATTCGTGGCAGGGAGTATCCGCAGGAGATCGTCCTGCTCGGCGGCCATTTCGATTCGTGGGACGTCGGGACCGGCGCCTCCGACGATGCCGTCGGCTGCATCGTGACGTGGGAAGCCGCGCGCCTCATGATGAAGCTCGGCATCCGGCCGCGCCGCACCATTCGCATCGTCCTCTGGACCAACGAAGAGAATGGCCTGCGCGGGGCCACCGCCTACGCGGCCAAGCATGCGGCGCATGCCGCCGACCACGTGTTTGCGCTCGAGTCCGATTCCGGGGTGTTCGAGCCGGCGAGCCTCGGCTTCTCAGGCAGCGCCGCGGCCCGGGTCCTGGTTCGCGATATGGGCACGCTGCTCGCGCCGCTCGGCCTGTCGGAGGTCGTCGGCGGCGGAGGCGGCGCCGACATCGGCCCGATTGCGCAGGCTGGCAACGCGCCGATGATGGCGTACCTGGGCAACCCCGCCCGCTACTTTGCCATCCACCATACGCCGGCGGACACGATCGAGCGCATCGCGTCCGAAGAGGTGTCAAAAGCCGCCGCCGCGATCGCCGTCATCGCGTACATCGTCGCCGAGATGCCGGAGCGGCTTCCGAGATGATACGGCGGGTCTGCTTCGCAGGACCCGCCCTACGTACGTAGGCCGGGTGCCGCGCCTTTCGACAAGCTCAGGGCGTCCCGAGCTTGTCGAGGGACGAAGCGGACCCGGCGCTTCAGCGAAGTTCAGTAAGCGTGACTTCGAGGACGCGGGTCTGACGAGGGGCCCGCTGCCACTGCACCAGGATCGGACTCTGGTATGCGCCTTCGATCAGGCCGTGCGTGCCGTCCGCGCGCTCCGACACCAGCAGACTGACGGATCGGCGCATCCGGAAGAAGCGGGCCGCTGGAACGGCGAGGGTGCGCGCCAGCACTTTTTCCACGATTGACCCGCGCAGGCCGAGCGTGTCGAGGCTCTTATTGAGGACGCGGACGAAGTCGTACTGGGCGTAGCCGAGCGTCTTGGCGGGCACCGCGCGTGGATTCGCCAGCGCGTGACGGCTCTTCTCCGCAAAGAACTGCAGCGGGTTCCGCAGGACCTCGGCCAGGTCGTACTTCATCAGCAGCGTTTCGTACTCGTTGATCGTCAGCGCCGAGTGGCGCTCGGACGGGTCGAGCACGATGCGCAGCCGCCCCTTGCCCACGCCTGCGGTGGTGACGAATTCCGAAAGGCCGGGATACAGGCCGAGGCGCGGATCCTTCAAATTCACCGAATCGATCGGATGGGTGGACACCGGCACTTCAATGCGCGTCGTGCGGACGACGCGCTCGTTGTGGAAGCCGATCAGCCGTGTCAGCCGCCGGCGCGGACGCCCTTCGATCATGCCGTCGAGATCGACGAAGAAGACCGACTCTCCGGGGCGGTTCGGATGCGTGACGCACGGACGCAGGCCGCCGGCAATAAACGCCAGGTGGGAGTCGGCGTTTCGCGGCTCCACCGCGCGCTGCCGGGCATCAAGATCATCGCGGCGCTCGAGCCGGTCGTGCTCGTATCCGGCGCCCTCCGGAAACAGGGCGCGGAATGCCTCGACGTAACTCGGAATGTGCTCAGGGCTGAGCCGCGCCGTCAGGCTCCGATCGAGAAAGCCCGCGGTGGTGTGCGACGACCAGTACAGGCAGTGCGGATAGGCGGCGAATGCCTGATGCTCAGCGGCAAAATGGGATCGGAGCTCGACGACGTCGAACCGCGCCTTGGGAAGAAGCTCGAGTGTAAGGTCGAGCGGCTTTGAGGCTCTCAAGCTTTGGTGCGGCACGCGACGATACGGTAATGTAACACAGTCCTCGGGGGCGCTTGTTGAGGTTGCCGAAATGCTTGGGTGCGCCGCGATCGCCGTCGGCGGGGCGGCGGGGTCCTTGCGGCCGTCTACCCGGGGTCCAGCACCGCGACGTACGATGAAGGCTGGATGAGTGAGCCACCTCGTCGTAGGGGCCGGCTTCAGCCGGCTCTTGGGCCGCCGAAGGGCGGCCCCTACGGTCGGGTTGAGATCCGCACCGCACTGAAGATAGCCGCGGTCCTCGCCGCAGCGGTCGTGGCGGTCGCGCTCATCCTGCACGCGCCGTTTGCTCGACGCGCAGCCCTCCGATACGCGCTGACGACCGTGCAACGCGACTATCGGCTGACACTCGAAGCGGCCCGACTCGACTACAACCTTGCCGCATTGCGGGTTGGGCTCGCCGGCATTCGGTTGTCGGCTCCAGGCTCCACGAACGAGCCCTTCTTCGAAGCCGATTACGTCTCCGTGACGCTGCCCATCGGCGCGCTCTTCGGCGACGTGGCCTTCAAAGACATCACCGCGACCAACGCCCGCGTCGTCGTGCATGGGCGGGCCGACGGTACGACGAACCTTCCACGCGCCGAAGACAGCCCGGGCGATGATCCTCCGGCGCTCCGCATTGCCCGGTTGGACATTCCGCAACTTGCGATCGACGTGCGCGACGAGCAGGCCGATATCGCGCTGCAGATTCCGGCGATCGCGCTTCTCTTGACGCCGGATGATGGATCGATCTCGTTGGCGATGCCTGCGGAGCTGCGCATGGGCGCGCAAGCCACGCGAATCTCGCAACTGCGCGGGCGGGCCTCGTTCGACGGTCGCGCGCTTCGTCTCAGCGACGCCGAGCTTCGGACCGATGAAGCCTCGCTTGCGTTGGATGGCTCGTTCCTGCTCATCTCGCGGGACTCTCGCATCGATCTCGACGTCAGCGGCACGGGTGATATTGCACGGCTCGCGCGCTGGGGGCTGATGGGCGAGGCGCTCCCGCAAGGGGAGATGGCGTTCAAAGGGACCGTCACCGGCCCGATGGGCGATCCCACGGCGCAGTTGGCGATTAGCTCCGGGCGTGTCTCGTGGCGCGGTGTGGACGCGTCGGATCTCGCGGCTAAGGTGCTCGTGAGCAGCGCTCTCGCGGATGTGCAGGAGCTGAGACTTGGCTTTGCGGATGGTGCGGTGACCGCCGCCGCGCTGGTCCCGTTTGCTCCCGACGCGCGAGGTCGGGCCACCGCATCGTGGACCCGCGTGAATGCGGCGTCGGCCGTCGCGGCAGTATCGCCGGACGCCGAGCTGGTGGCCTCCGCGTTGGCGTCAGGTCAGCTCGACTTCGAGGGAATCCTCACGGATACGTCGACATGGGCCGGCACAGTGCGGCTGCAGATGGCGCCGCGGGGGAACTCGCGCGGGCGCATCGCGGTGGCTGGCAATCTCACGCTGGAATTGCGTGACGGCACGTGGCGCCTCGAAGGACAGCCACACCTGGCCGGTGTGGCGCCGACGCGCATTGCGGCACGTGGCACCCTCAAGGGCGGGGGCGGGGGCGGGCCTGCCGGCCTTCGCGCGCCTGGCGCGCTTCGGCCAGGCCTCGCCGAAGCCGAGCGGAGGCGGGAAGGTCTGCCCCTACAAAGTCTGCCCCTACAAAGTCCGCCTCAACAGGAGGCGATCGCGGCGAGCACACTTGCAGGTGCGGTGCGACTTGGCGAGACAGACCTGCCGGCGCTGCTGGCCGCGCTGCGGACGATCGGCATTGCGGATACGTCGGGTGACGCAGTCGCGGGTGGGACCTTCGAGGCGGACATCGATCTTGGTGGGACCCTCGCCGATCCGTCGGTGCGCGGGCGGGCGACTCTCACGGATCTCGCCGGGCCGCAGCTTGCCGTGGAATCGGTCAACGCCCGAGTTTCAGGCCGGCCCCTCGAGCCACGTCTCGACTTCAGTTTCGAGGCCCCAGCCGTGGTCGTCGGGGGGCAGCACCTCGACGATGTGCGTGGGATGGGCCAGATGACCGGCACGTCAATCGTGCTCGACGCGCTGTCCGCGAGTCAGCCGATGGGATCCGGCGTGCTGACTGGCAGCGGCGCGTACGACCTGAACAGCGGTGAGTTCACCGCTTCGGTCAATGGCGGGGACTGGGAGCTGGCTGCGACGCCAGACCTGCCGCTCGCCGGACGACTGAACATCCGTTTCACCGGCTCCGGCACCGCTGAGGAGCCTCGCGGAACCGGGCAGGTCCTGCTGGCCGACGCGCTGTGGCAAGACATGATGCTGGGCACCTTCGAGGCCTCCGTGCAACTCGACGGGCGGGCGGCGAATATCGATGCACGGGCGCCGGACTTCGATGCGACGGCCACCGCGCGCGTGCAGCTCGAATCCCCATACGTCGCGCTCGTCAACGCGAGCGCCGGAAACCTCGACCTGGCTCGAGTGCTGCAGGACATCGAGACGCCGGCACCGGTGACAGGCAGTGCCAACCTTGCCCTGCGCTTCGAGGGCCCGCTCGACGCATGGCGCACCGGAACCGCGAACGTCGAGGTCGTCTCGCTCGACGCCACCGCGGGCGAGCTGCCGATTCGTCTCGCGCAGCCGGCGCGGCTCCGGTACGAGGCCGAACGCATCCTCGTCGACAGCCTCGAGGCGGACGCGGGCGGCACCCGCGTCTCCGCCTCCGGCGAGCTCGCGGCATTTGGCCCGCGCGAGCCAACCTCGAGTCGATCCGTGACGGGGGGTCTGACCCCTTTCCTGATCACGGTGACAGGAGACGTCGGCGAGGTGGCGCGTGCCGTGGCCGCGACGGGTCTTGCCGAAGTCCCGATCGCCGGCGGGAACGGGCCGGTCGCCCTTCTGGCGCGCGTGACCGGCTCCCTTCAAACGCCGGTTGTGGCTGCCGATCTGGAAGTGGGACCAGGCTCGATCACGCTGCAGGATTTGCCGCCGGTCTCGGGACTGCGCCTCCGGGCCCACGCCGAGAACGGCTGGCTCGAGGTGCGCGAGGGCGCCGCATCCTACGAGGCCGCAGACATGACGGTGACCGGTCGGGCGCCGTTGTCATGGGTCACGCCCGCTGCCGGCGGCGCCGCGGGCGACGCCGTGCTGCACGCGCGCGCCACCAACCTGACGCCGGCGATACTTGCGCCGTTCCTCGACGCCAGCACAATCGAGCAGCTCACCGGTTCGGTCGACGCGACGCTGGATGCCGCGAGTGCCACGCCCGACCTCCTAGCCGTGACCGGTGAGCTGCAGATCGATCGACTCGATGTACGCGTCGCGGATCTCCCGGTGACGCAGCGCGTGCCGACGCGCATCGTGGCGCGCGACGGTTTCGCCCGCGTCGAAGCCTGGGATTGGGTGGGGCAGGGCGCCACACTCGCCGTGCGCGGACAGGTGCGCCTCGAGGATCGCCAGGCCGCCATCCTGACGAATGGGGTGGTCGACCTGCGGATGTTGACGCCGTTCGTGCGCGATGCCGGGATGACGACGGCCGGCCGGGTCGAGCCGCGGTTGTCGATCACCGGGACGCTCGACAATCCCAGGATTGACGGGGACCTGACCGTGACCGGCGGGGAAATCCGCCTCGTGGATCCACGGATGCTCGTATCGGGTCTGGAAGTGCGAACCGTCCTCACTCGAAGAAGCGCGCAAATTACCTCGCTGACCGGCACGGTGAACGGCGGGATGCTGACCGGCAGCGGGGGGCTCGATTACAGCCCTGAGGGAGAGCTCAACGTGCAGCTCTCGTCCGTCGTCCGCGGCATGGCCTTGGAATTTCCGGAAGGGCTGCGGAGCGAAGTCGACGCCGCGCTCGAGCTGGCGCTCGATGTGCTGCCGGAAGCCTCGGGGTTGCTCTCGGGTACGGTGACCGTCGTTCGCGGCGCTTACCGCGAGCCGCTCGCTGTCGTCACGGAGGTGCTGGCAGGGATGCGTGCGCAGAGGCTCGCGGCCAGCGCTGGCGCTCCAGACACTGCCTCGCTCCGGTTGCTCGAGGCTCTCAGGATCGACGTGCGCCTGCTCACCGACGAGGACGTGATCGTCGACAACAACTACGGGCAATTCCAGCTTGGCGCGGACTTGCGCGTCATCGGCACCGCTGCCGCCCCCGCGCTGGCGGGACGCGCCGACCTGCGCGAAGGGGGACAGCTGTTCTTCGGCCGCAACGTCTACACGGTCAACTCCGGCACGATCGATTTTGCGAATCCGGTGACGATCGAACCCGTCCTCAATGTCGAGGCTGCCACGCGCGCTGGTGGCGAGGACATCGAGGTCACGATCACCGGCCCGGCCGAGAACCCAACGGTCGACTTGCGCTCTTCGTCTAATCCCGATCTTGGTCAGCCCGATCTCTATTCTCTTCTCCTCACCGGACGCCTGTTCGACGACCTCGCCCCGGGCGATGCCGCGTTCGTCGGCACGCAGGTGCTCGGCAACTTTTCCGGCGAGGTGCTCGGCTTCGCCAGCCGCGCCGTCGGCCTCGACACGCTTCGGCTTGGCGGTCCTGACACCGCGGCGGTGCGCCGCGATCCGACCGCTGTCGCCACCGAGCTCGACCCCACGACGCGGCTGACATTCGGCAAGAGCCTTGGCCCCGACGTGGACCTGACATTCTCCCAGAGCCTGCGCAACGGCGACGCCCAGACGTGGATCGTCGAATACCTGCCGCTACGCGGACTCGAGGCACGCCTTGTGTCCGACGACGACGATCTGAGGTCCTACGGGTTCCGGCACGACGTCGCGTTCGGCGGGCCGGGCCGGGCAACTCGGACGGCCGTCCCGTCACGGCAGACGCAGAACGCGCGCGTCGCCGCGGTCCGCTTTTCGGGCGAGCTCGTCCTTCCGGAAGCACGGCTTCGCGACGTGCTTCGGCTGGGTCCGGGCGATCGGTTCGACTTCGCAAACTGGCAGGCGGACCGGGATCGGTTGGACGAGATGTACCGCAGGGAGGGATACCTCACCGCGCGCGTGACGCCCAGCCGATCGGACGGCCCAGACGAGGTCAGTCTGGACTATCAGATTGTGGCCGGACCGGAAACGCGAATCCTGGTGACCGGCATTGACCTGACCCCTGCGCTTCGCTCCAGGCTCGAAACCGCCTGGATCCAGTCGGTGTTCGACGACTTCCTCGTTGACGAGGCCGAGCAGATCGTCCGGGAGGAGCTCGCCCGCGATCGGTACCTGCAGCCGCTCGTCAGTATGCGTGTCCTCGAGGAAAACGATACAAAGACGTTGTCCATCATGGTCGATCGAGGCGGGCGTACCGAACGAACGATCGTCCGTGTCGAGGGTGTCGACGAGCCGCTGGCCAGTGAAATCACCGCGCGGCTGGCGGAGGGTGGAGTGGTTGATGGCGCGGTGTCGAACCCGGCGGCGGTCGAGCGCGAGGTCACCGATTACCTCCGGATGACCGGGCATCTCCGGGCGCGGGTCACCGCGGGGGCGCCGCTCTTCGAGGACGCCATGGCCGTCGTGCCAGTGACCGTCGACGCCGGCCCGGCGTTTTGGATTGGACGCGTCACCTTCGATGGTGCCGGGCGCATGGCCGACGACGCCCTGCGCGAGGCCGCGGCGCTCGCGGAAGGAATGGCGTACGACCCCGCCTCGGTTACCGCGGCACGGGATCGTCTTGTCGCACTGTACCGGCGGGAAGGATTTCCCTCGGCGACCGTCACCGCGCGGCCCGAGATTCGAACCGACGCACCGGAAGTATCCGTCACGTTCGCCGTCGTCGAGGGCGCACGGCAGGTGCTCAGCGAGGTCGTCGTCGCCGGCAACCGCGCGATCGATGCCGATGTCATCGTGCGGGCTCTCGGCCTGGAGCTCGAGGCGCCGCTCAGGGCGGAAGATTTATTGCGCGCCCGCACCCGTGTCTTCGATACCGGCCTGTTCCGGCGAGTCGATCTGGCCTCGGAGCCTTCCTCGCCGGAGCCCGGCGGAGCCGTGGTGCCGATCCGGTTGCGCATCACCGTTGAGGAGTGGCCGGCGCTGCGCCTGCGCTACGGCTTTCAGGTGGCGGAGGAGCGTCCCGAGGCCTCGATTGAAGGCCGCGACCTCGTGCCTGGGCTGTCCGCCGATCTGACCCGGCGAACACTGTTCGGACGCGCGATCACCGCAGGCGGCGTCGTCGAGTGGCAGCGCCGTGAACGGCGTGGCCGCGCCTTCCTGAACACTGGGACGCTCTTTGGTTTACCGATCGGATCCTCGCTGATTGCGGAGCGCGCGCGCGAGGAATTTACGGCGGTCACACTCGTGACCGACCTGAGCAGCATCACTTGGGAACAGCGTGCGCGAGTGGCCCGCAATTTGAGCCTGTCCTACGCGTATAAGTTCGAGCGAGACCATACGTTCGACACGACGCCGGCCCAGCCGGATGACCCGATCGGGCCCTTCAACATCACGATTAACATCGCCAGGCTCACTGCCGCCGCTGCGTGGGACACGCGCGACGACCCGGTCGACACGACAACGGGATCACTGGCCTCGTTCAGTCTCGAGTACGCGCCGGAGGCGGTCGGCTCGGACATCCGGTTTGTGCGCGAGGTCGTGCAGGCCTACTACTTCCGTCCATGGCGGCGGCTTGTGTTCGCATCCGCGGCCCGTGCCGGCGTGGTCGTTCCGCTCGGGGGACAGGATCTGATTCCGTCTGAGAGGTTTTTTGCGGGCGGCGCGCGGACGGTTCGTGGCGTCGCGGAAGGCGGCCTCGGCGGGCGCGATTTCTTCGGCGATCCGGTGGGCGGCCAGGTGCAGGCCGTCCTCAACCAGGAAATACGGCTGCCCATCTATCGGTGGCTGAGGGGCGTCGGGTTCGTGGACGCCGGCAACGTGTTTACGCGACCGCGCGACGCGAGCCTGCGCGACCTCGCCGGCTCGATGGGGTTCGGGTTACGCCTCGCGTCGCCGTTTGCGCTGCTGCGCGTGGACTTCGCGAAGCCGATCTGGGGGGAGTCCGCAGGATCGTCAGGACGCTGGATCTTCGGAATCGGCCACGCGTTTTAGTTACGACGGGCCACAGAGACACAGGGGCACAGAGGGGATGGTGGGTTTTCTCTGTGTCTCTGTGCCTCTGTGGCCCGTTGGGGTGAGACTAGCGGCCGCGTACCGTCCGCATGATCTGCGTCACTTCCGGCCGCTCCGGCGCGTCCGGGGCGAGCTTCAGGAACTGTTCGAAGTGGATCGCCATGCGATCCGGCCGGTTGGCGCGATAGTGCATCAGGCCGCCGTAGTAATGCGCGTAGGCGGTGCCTGGGCTCAATGCGGCGGCGCGATCGAAGGCCTCTGCGGCGCCGCGCCAGTCCTGGCGCTTGGCCAGCACGAGACCCAGCTGGTAGTGCGCTTCCGGAATGTCTGCCACGGCGACAGCCTGTCGGGCGGATTCGAGTGCCGCATCTGCCTCATCGTCCAGCAGCTGCTGCCCTGACAGTCCGATAGAGTGCCAGACGTCGCCGTCCGGCCTGGCGGCGAGCTGGCCGTACGTCGCCCGTGCCTCATCCGTGGCGCCGAGCTTCTGGTGGCTCTGCGCGGCCGTGTACAGCGCCTCCGGCGAGCCGCCGCTGCCTGCAGACTCAATCGCCAACTGGTACTGGCCCGCCTCGAACATCTTGCGGACCTCAGCGGCGTCCTGCGCAAACGCGAGGGTGGGGACGAAGAAAATGGCGAAAAAGATTCGTTTCATATTCTGGCCTGCTGAGTTCATTCTAAAGTGCCTGCGCTTCTCGTGCCAACGTGACCCGCTTCGAAACCTGTTGCCAACGTAAGGAAAACGTGGCCCTTGCGGCGCCCCTGTCACGTTTTTACACTGTCGAGGACGCTTCCGCCAGACACCCTCTCGTCGCAATTGGGAATGCGTGGAGCCGGCGGCTCTTTGATGGCCATTTTTATCGAGCCCAGGAGCCTGGCAGCGATCGGCCGCTGGTCAGCCGGGTGTTCGTGCAGTCGCGCGACGGCAACACCGTGGCGGGCAATCCGGCGACTCTCGGCGGCGGGGAGACGGACACGCACCTCATCTATGAGGGACTATCGCGCGTCGACGCCGACGCTGTGCTGTCTGGTGCGACGACCGCCAGGGGAGAGCGGATCGTGTTTTCAGTCTGGCCACAAAGAACACGAAGGTCACAAGGACGGTTTAGCCACGAAGCTCACAAAGACCACTATGTTACGAGCACGACGCAGCACGAAGCGTCGCTTTCACACGAACAACATAGTGAGCTCCGTGATCTCTGTGGCTATCGCCGTCTTCGTGTCCTTCGTGGCGTCACCCGACCAGTGCCTCTTCGCTTGGAAATCCGTGCTGCTGGCGCCCGACCTTCCCGTCGTGCATGGCTGTTGTCTTGTACAACTCGAACCGTCCGTCTTCCGCCTCTTCCCGAACGCGCTTGCGCAGCGCATCCATCTGGCGTTGCGACATGGGCTTGAAGCCGGCGGCAACCCGGAGGTTTTGCCGCAGCACTCGCATCGAATCGATCCCGCTGATGGTGGTGGCCACGGGCAGGCTCATCGCGTACCGCAGCGCTTCCTGCGCCGTGACGACCTTCTTCTTGACCTGGCGGCCGTCGCCGCTCAGGCTCTTCATGCCCAGTGGCGCAATGCCGCGCCGAACGAGCACCGGCAGCACCTGTTCCTCGAATGAGCGAAAGGAAGCGTCGAAACAATTGAGCGGGAGCTGGCAGGTATCGAAGGTGAAGTCGTGCGCCAGCATGGCCAGGTGGATGTCCGGATGCTTGTGTCCGGTGAATCCGATGAAGCGCACCTTGCCCTGGCGCTTGGCCTGCTCGAGCGCCTCGATGGCTCCGCCACGTGCGAAATGCCGATCGGGATCGTTGTCGTAGACGCATTCGTGGATCTGCCACAGGTCTAGCACGTCGGTGCGCAGCCGCCGCAGCGACTGCTCCAGCTGGCGCATCGCTTCGGGCTTGCCTCGCCCATGCGTGCAGACTTTCGTCATCAGGAACACGCGCTCGCGGCGATCGGCGATCGCCTTGCCCATGATCGTTTCGGCTCGCCCGTCGTGGTATTCCCACGCGTTGTCCATGAAGGTCACCCCGGCGTCGATCGCCGCATGGACGATGCGGATGGCTTCGCGTTCGTTCTTCATCTTGCCGATGTGATAGCCGCCCAGTCCGAGGGCCGACACCATTTCGCCGGTGGCGCCAAGCGGTCGCAAGGGAATCTCATTCGCCATGGGTGCTCATGCTGGCTCATGCAACAATAAATCCCAAATCCCAAATCCCAAATCCCAAATCCCGAATCCCGAATCCCGAGTCCCGAGTCCCGAATCCTAAAGACTAGAGACTAAAGACCAAAGACGAGTACCATTGCGGGACTCAAGGAGGCGGCGGCATGCGCGGCAACGACAAGGTCATAGGTGAGCTCAACGAGGCGCTCCGCGAGGAGCTGACGGCCATCAACCAGTACTTCATCCACGCGGAGATGTGCCACAACTGGGGTTATCACAAGCTCGGCTCGTACATCCGGAAGCAGTCGATTGACGAGATGAAGCATGCCGAGGCGCTGATCGAGCGGATCCTCTTCCTCGATGGCACTCCGAAAATGGAGCACCTCGACCTGACCGTCGGCGGGAGTGTCCGGGCGCAGATCGAGGCCGATCTCAAGCTCGAGGTGAACGCGGTGGCGATGTACAACAAGGCCATCCAGGTATCACGCGACGCCGGCGACGATCAGTCGCGGGAGCTGTTCTCGAAGCTCCTGAAGGACGAGGAGGAGCACGTCGACTGGCTCGA
>Ga0184627_10000738_pt1 | contig 12662 bp, 7 predicted proteins | sample PLM3_127_b1_FD_133150 | JGI IMG/M metagenome (GOLD analysis project Ga0184627, IMG submission 133150) | Groundwater sediment microbial communities from an aquifer in East River, Colorado, USA - PLM3_127_b1 | ecosystem: Environmental > Terrestrial > Soil > Riparian zone | place: USA: East River...
CTTGTCGTGCATTCCGCGAGATGGACAAAAGCCATGGAGGCGCACCTCAAGGGCGCGGGAGGCAAGCGCGGGAGGGCGAGACTGGTGCGCCGATATGGCTTTGGGGTCCCGAACCTGGAGCGCGCACTCCGAAGCGCCAGTAACTCGTTAACGCTCGTTGTTCAAGCGACGCTTCATCCCTTTGACAACGGGAGGATGCGCGAAATGCACTTGCATGCGCTGCCGTGGCCTAGGGAGGTACTCGAAGGGTTGGGAGAGACCCCAGTACGTCTACGGCTCACGCTCTCGTATTTCGTCGAGCCGAACCCTGGGCGCCGAGGTTGGAAGCGGCGGCACAGGTATGCATCCCACGCGCTTCGGTTCGACGTGAAGTCGCCGACCGAGAACATCGACGAATTTCGGAAGCGGTTGAATCAGCAAGCGCTAGCGGAGGACGAGGCGAAGCCGACATCGGGTACCGACCCCACGGCTTGGTTCCTTGGCGAGCAGGCTCGGAACAAGGGCTCGATCCACTCCGACATCTGGGTAGGAACTGCGGCCGACCTGGCGGACCGCGGCGTTATCGGCATCTATCCCGTGTCTGGGTGGTGGAAGGACCAGCCGAAGCGCGATCGGAGCGAGTTCGGTGCACGCTACGCGCTCGTCGTGAGCATTGATACCGACGCCCAGGACGTAGATATATGGACACCTGTCGCTACCCAGGTCGGCGTACCGGCGGAGCAAGTCGTCATCGAGTTGTGAGGACGTACTGGCTAGCTGCCGTCCGATCAAGTATGAGCAGAGCGAGCCCAACCGAGGCTTTCGCCTAACACATGCCCATCAAGAAATCCGAGCTCTACTCCTCACTCTGGAAAAGCTGCGACGAATTGCGGGGCGGCATGGATGCCTCGCAGTACAAGGACTACGTCCTCGTCCTGCTGTTCATGAAGTACGTCTCCGACAAGGCGGCCAGCCAGAAGGGCTACCTGCTCGATGTGCCAAAGGGCGGCAGCTTCGCTGACATGGTCGCCCTCAAGGGCGACAAGGAGATCGGCGACAAGATCAACAAGATCATCGGCAAGCTCGCCGAAGCCAATGACCTCCGAGGGGTGATCGACGTCGCCGACTTCAACGACGCTGACAAGCTGGGCAAGGGCAAGGAGATGGTGGACCGCCTCTCCAACCTCGTAGCCATCTTCGACACCCCGGCGCTGGACTTCCGCAGCAACCGCGCCGAAGGCGACGACCTGCTCGGTGACGCCTACGAATACTTGATGCGGCACTTCGCTACCGAGTCGGGCAAGAGCAAGGGGCAGTTCTACACGCCGGCGGAAGTGTCGCGCATCATGGCAAAGGTCATTGGCGTCGGCGAGGTGAAGTCAGCCAGCCAGACCATCCACGACCCTACTTGTGGCTCGGGGTCGCTGCTCCTCAAGGCGCACGACGAGGCCAAGGGCCGCACCGGGCTCGACCTCGCGCTCTATGGGCAGGAGATGGACAACGCGACGGCCGCGCTGGCACGGATGAACATGATTCTTCACGACTGCCCCACTGCGGAGATCTGGAAGGACAACGTTCTTGCAAGTCCGCACTTCAAGGGCGCCGATGGGCGGCTGAAGACTTTCGACTTTGTGGTCGCGAATCCGCCGTTCTCCTTCAAGGCGTGGAGCAACGGCTTTGACCCTGAGAATGACCAGTTCAGACGCTTTGAATTCGGTGTTCCGCCCAAGAAGAACGGCGACCACGCCTTCTTGCTACACATCCTTACGTGCCTGAAGAGTACCGGCAAAGCGGCGGTGAACTTACCGCACGGCGTCCTGTTCCGAGGTGGCGCCGAGGCCTCCATCCGCCGCGAGATCGTCAAGCGCGGCTACATCAAGGGCATCATCGGCCTGCCGGCGAACCTCTTCTACGGTACCGGCATCCCCGCCTGCACCCTCGTGCTCGACAAGGAGAACGCCCACGCCCGCAAGGGCATCTTCATGGTGGACGCCTCGAAGGGCTTCATCAAGGACGGGAACAAGAACCGCCTGCGTGCCCAGGACATCCACCGCATCGTCGACACCTTCACCCGCCAGGTCGAAGTGCCGCGCTACGCCCGCATGGTGCCGCTCTCAGAGATCAGCGATCCAAGGAACGACTTCAATCTCAACCTCCCGCGCTACATCGACAGTACGGAGCCCGAGGACTTGCAGGACCTCGACGGCCACCTGCGCGGCGGGATTCCCGATCGCGACATCGATGCGCTGGACCGCTACTGGCAGGTGGTGCCCGCTGTCCGCCCGCTGCTGTTCGAGTCCGCGGGCCGCGCCGGCTACAGCCGCCTGAAGCTGCCGGTGGGTGAGATCAAGGCCGCCATCCTGGGCCATGCCGAGTTCGGTGCATTTAATGCTTCCGTCACCGAGCTGTTCGCGCAGTGGAAGAAAGCCAACGGCCCGCGCCTCAACGCCATCAAACCCGGCGACCACCCTAAGACGCTGATCGAAACACTTTCCGAGGACCTGCTGGCTATCTTCGGAAAGGCCCGGCTGATCGATCCCTACGACGTCTACCAGCACCTCATGGACTACTGGGCGGCGACGATGCAGGACGACGTGTACCTGATCGTTCACGCCGGCTGGGTGGATGCCGCCAAGCCGCGGCTCATAGCCGAGACCAAGGAGCAGAAGTCGAAGGAAGCCCCCGACTTTGCGGTGGGCAAGCAGAAGCTCAAGTCGGACCTGATCCCGGTCGCGCTGCTGACCGCCCGTTACTTCGCGGCCGAGCAGGCAGCTATCGAAGCGCTGGAGAGTGAGCTCGGCGCGCTGGAGCAGGAGCTCGACGAGCTCAGGGAGGAGCACGGTGTTGAGGGTGGCCTGCTAGAAGAGGTAGTGGACGAGAAGGGAAAGATCTCAAAGAAGGCGGTGGCAGCCCGCCTGATGGAGATCGGTTGCAACGCCGAAGACGCCGCGGAACGCAAGGCGGTTGAGAACCACGCTGCCCTGCTCGACAAGCATGCTCACGCCAAGAGCCGGCTCAAGACCGCGCAGGAAGCGCTGGAGGCCAAGGTCGCCGCGAAGTACGGCAGGCTTACCGAGACCGATGTCAGGGCGCTTGTGGTAGACGAAAAATGGCTAGCGCAGCTAGCCACCGACGTGCAGAGTGAATTGGATCGCGTCTCCCGGGCGCTGACTGGCCGCATCCAACAGCTCGCCAACCGCTATGCCGCCCCGCTGCCGCAGGTCACCGAGGAAGTGAAGACCCTTGCCGCCCGAGTAGATGAGCACCTCAAGAACATGGGGGCGATATGGAAGTGAGGCCGGGCTACAAGCAGACCGAGTTCGGGCTGATCCCCGCGGAGTGGCAGGTTCGTTCGTTTCTCAGCGTTGTTCGACCAGCAACCGGCCAAGTGAACCCGAAGAACGAGCCATATCGCTCGATGGTTCTGGTCGCTCCCGATCACATCGAGAGCGAAAGCGGGAGACTCCTTGAACGCAAGACCGCAGCGGAACAGGACGCTATCAGCGGCAAGTATCTCTTTGAACGCGGCGACATCGTTTACAGCAAGATTCGTCCGTATCTCCGCAAGGCGATCCTTGCGGACTTTCAGGGATTGTGCAGTGCCGACATGTATCCACTTTCACCCGCCAAGGACGTTTCGTCTGCTTACGTTCTGGCAGTCCTCCTTGGGCATCATTTTTCGAGCTTCGCTGTGAGCGCATCGGCGCGGAGCGGAATACCGAAAATCAACAGACAGGAGCTCGCAGAGTACGCATTCGCATTGCCGCCTCCGGCCGAACAACGCGCCATCGCCGCCGCGCTGTCGGACGTGGATGCCCTGATAGCTTCGCTCGATGTGCTCATCGCCAAGAAGCGTGCCCTCAAACAGGCCGCCATGCAGCAGCTCCTCACCGGCCAGACCCGCCTGCCGGGGTTCAGCGGGGAGTGGAACGCGAAGCGGCTAGGGAAGATTGGCAGCTTCTCCAAGGGCAAGGGCATCCGAAAAGACGAGGTCGTTCCCGATGGGCTCCCCTGCATTCGTTACGGGGAGATCTACACGCATCACACCGACTACGTCCGAGCCTTCTTCTCCTTCATTCCGGCGGGGGTTGCGAAGCAGAGCCAGCGGCTGCGTAAGGGAGACTTGCTTTTCGCAGGATCGGGTGAGACGGCCGAGGAGATCGGGAAGTGTGTTGCGTTCCTGGACGATGTTGAAGCCTACGCGGGAGGCGACATCGTGATTCTCAGTCCAGTCGGGCACGACTCGATGTATTTGGGCTACCTGATGAACCACGCCTCCGTTGCAGAACAGAAAGCGCGGATGGGTCAGGGGGACGCGGTCGTTCACATCAGCGCCAGAAACCTTGCCCGGTTGAGTGTGCGTCTTCCTCGAGAAGCCGAGCAAACCGCCATCGCCGACGTCCTCTCCGACATGGACGCGGAGCTTGCGGCGCTCGGAGAACGGCTGGCCAAGACCCGCGCCCTCAAGCAGGGCATGATGCAGGAGCTACTAACGGGGAGAACGCGCCTCGTATGAAGAACTACTACCGCGTCATGCTGGGCAAGAAGAGCGCCTTCGCAGAGCAGTGCTTTGCTGGGAACTTCATTGGCGCCGACTTCGGTATCGCGGAGGACTTGAGCCACAAGCTCCCCGATGAGTGGCGAGCGTTCAACAAGCAGTTCATTCCGGTCTGGCTGGCGGCGCACCCAGGCAAGTCGAAGATCTCCGCTGGGCTTTCGTGCGGCTTCCTGTGGACGGTCGCTAAGGGCATCAGGAAGGGCGACATCGTGCTCGGCCCGGACGGCACAGGCGGCCTACCGCGTCGGGGAGGTCACCGGCGACTACCAGTACGCTCCCGGTCAGGTGCTCCCGCATCGACGCCCCGTGCACTGGTCGAACCAGTCCATCGACCGGGCGGCGATGAGCGATGCGCTGAGGAACTCCGCCGGCTCCATTGGTACGGTGAGCGATGTCTCGGGGTATCGGGAGGAGATCGAGAAGCTGATCGGGGGAGGCTCCGTCCCTTCGATCGTATCCACTGATCCGACGATCGAAGACCCTGCTACCTTCGCGCTGGAGAAGCACCTCGAGGACTTTCTCGTCCAGAATTGGGCGCAGACCGACCTGGGCAAGGAATACGACATCTTTGAGGAGGACGGAGAGAAGGTCGGCCAGCAGTACCAGACGGATACCGGCCCGATCGATGTGCTCGCCATCCGGAAAGACAAGAAGGAGCTACTCGTGCTGGAGCTCAAGAAGGGGCGGGCGAGCGACGTCGTCGTCGGCCAGGTGCTCCGGTACATGGGCTATGCGCTTCAGGAGCTGGCCGAACAAGGCCAGACCGTGAAAGGCGTGATCATCGCCCTGGAGGACGACCAGAGACTCCGGCGTGCGCTTGCGGCGACTCAGAACATCGCCTTCTACCGCTACCAGGTCAGCTTCAAGCTGCTGAAGGTCTGAGATGAGCACCGTCGGCCAGATCGAGAAGAAGACCCAGGGCCGCGTGGTGAAGTTGTTCCGCGAGCGGCTCGGCTACGACTATCTAGGTGACTGGACTGACCGCGAGGGTAACCGCAGCATCGAAGAGGATCTGCTGAGCACCTTTCTACGCAAGAAGCAAGGCTGCGACGAGGCGCTCATCACGCGGGCACTTTACCTCCTCAACAAGGCAGCGGGCGACACCAGCAAGAGCCTGTATGACCGCAACTGCACCGTGTATGAGCTGCTGCGCTACGGCTTGAAGGTGAAGGCCGAGGTCGGCGAGAACACGCAGACCGTCTGGCTCATCGACTGGAAGCGCCCGGAGAAGAACCACTTTGCCATCGCCGAGGAAGTGACCATCTCAGGCAGCGACGCCAAGGCGCACACCAAGCGGCCGGACGTCGTGCTCTACGTGAACGGTATCGCGCTTGGCGTGCTCGAGCTGAAGCGCTCCACTGTCTCCGTGGCCCAAGGCATCCGCCAGAACCTCGACAACCAGAAGAAAGTCTTCATCGAGCACTTCTTCTCGACGGTGCAGTGGGTGATGGCAGGTAACGACACCGAGGGCCTCCGCTACGGTGCCATCCAGACGCGGGAGAAGTACTACCTCACTTGGAAGGAAGAGAGCCCCACTGAGAACCCGTTGGACCGGGCGCTCGTCCAGCTCTGCAGCAAAGATCGCCTTCTCGAACTCACCCACGACTTCATCGTATTCGACGCCGGGGTGAAGAAGCTCTGCCGCCCAAATCAGTATTTCGGCGTGCGCGCCGCCCAGGAGCATGTGAAGCGGCGCGAGGGCGGCATCGTCTGGCACACGCAGGGCTCGGGGAAGAGCCTGACGATGGTCTGGCTGACTAAGTGGATCCGCGAGCATGTCACGGACGCCCGCGTGCTGATCATCACCGATCGGACCGAGCTGGATGAGCAGATCGAGAAGGTCTTCAAGGGCGTCAACGAGGACATCTACCGCACGAAGAGCGGCGCGGACCTGATCGCCACGCTCAACGCCGCAAAGCCGTGGCTGGTGTGCTCGCTCATCCACAAGTTCGGTGGGAAGGAGGAAGGCGAGGACGTCGGCGACATCCCGGCCTACATCGAGGAGTTGAACAGGGCGCTGCCGCCCGGCTTCGCTGCCAAGGGCAATCTCTTTGTCTTCGTGGACGAGTGCCACCGCACCCAGTCGGGCGAGCTACACAAGGCGATGAAGGCCATCCTACCGAGCGCCATGTTCATCGGCTTTACCGGCACGCCGCTGCTCAAGGCGGACAAGCAGAAGAGCATCGAGGTCTTCGGGCGCTACATCCACACCTACAAGTTCAACGAGGCGGTGAAGGACGGCACAGTGCTTGACCTGCGCTACGAAGCGCGGGACATCGACCAGCGGATCACGTCCCAAGCGAAGATTGACCAGTGGTTTGAAGCCAAGACCAAGGGACTTACGGATTTGGCCAAGGCGCAGCTTAAGCAGCGCTGGGGCACGATGCAGAAGGTGCTCTCCAGTCAGTCGCGGCTGGAGCAGATCGTGGCCGACATCCTGATGGACATGGAAACCCGCGACCGGCTGGTGAGCGGGCGCGGCAACGCTATGCTCGTGTCGGGCAGCATCTACCAGGCTTGCAAGTTCTACGAGCTGTTTGCCAAGACCGACCTCAAGGGTAGGTGCGCTATCGTTACCTCGTACCGGCCGTCACCCGCGGACATCAAGGGCGAAGAAAGCGGTGGGGGCCTGACCGAGCGGTTACGGCAATACGACATCTACAAGCAGATGCTGGCCGACTGGTTCAATGAGCCGCCCGAGACCGCGGTGAACAAGGCGGAGGAGTTCGAGAAGCAGGTCAAGAAGAAGTTCGTCGATGAGCCGGGGCAGATGAAGCTCTTGATCGTGGTGGATAAGCTCCTCACCGGCTTCGACGCCCCACCGGCCACGTATCTTTACATCGACAAGCAGATGCGCGACCACGGCCTATTTCAGGCGATCTGCCGGGTGAATCGACTGGACGACGACGACAAGGAATACGGCTACATCATCGACTACAAGGACCTGTTCAAGAGCCTGGAAGGCGCGGTGCACGACTACACGTCCGGCGCGCTCGACGGCTACGACAAAGAGGATGTGGCCGGCCTGCTGGGGGACCGGCTCGACAAGGCGCGCGAGCGGCTGGAGGAAACCCGCGAAGCCGTGAAGGCCGTGTGCGAGCCGGTCGAAACCCCCAAGGACTCGGCGGCCTACCTGCGCTATTTCTGCGCGAAGGATTCTGGCAACGCCGAGCAGCTCAAGAGCAACGACCCGCAGCGCCTGTCGCTCTACAAGCTGACCGCCGCCCTCGTCCGCGCCTACGCCAACCTCGCCAACGAGCTGCCGGAAGCCGGATACTCCGCTGGCGAGATCGAAGCTCTGAAGGCCGAGGTGGACCACTACGAGAAGGTCCGCAACGAGGTGAAGCTGGCCAGCGGCGACTATATCGACCTTAAGATGTATGAGCCCGCCATGCGGCACCTGATCGACACGTACATCCGCGCCGAGGAAAGCGAGAAGGTATCGGCCTTCGACGACCTATCGCTCATCCAACTCATCGTCGAGCGCGGAGCCAGTGCCGTGGACGCTCTGCCTGAAGGCATCCGCAAGAACAAGGAAGCCGTGGCTGAGGCGATCGAGAACAACGTCCGCAGGCTGATCATCGACGAGCAGCCGATCAATCCGAAGTACTACGAAAAGATGTCGGCGCTGCTGGACGCTCTCATCGAGCAGCGCCGGCAAGAGGCGCTGGACTATCAGACGTACCTGGACAGAATCGTCGACCTAGCGAGGAAGGTGAAGAACCCAGAAGCGGAGGGCGGTTATCCCAGAAGCCTAAGCACACCGGGCAAACGAGCGCTCTACGACAACCTGGGTAGGGAGGGGGCGCTCGCGCTAGCGGTGGATGCAGCAGTGCGGGCTAGCCGGCAAGACGATTGGCGAAGCAATCCGTTCAAGGTCAAGAAGGTGAGGAATGCGCTTAAGGCGGCTTTGGAGAAGCACGGAGCGCAGAAGATGACCGAAGCGGGAGCGCCGGTTGACTATCTGGCCAAACCGGCAGAGTCCGCGGAAGAGCGCGTGGAGCGAATCCTTGCATTGGTGAAGAACCAGGATGAATACTGAGAGTCGCGAGATTCGCGTGAGCGGTCTATCGGTACAGGTTGTCCGCAAGGCCATCAAGAATCTGCATCTGGGCGTTTACCCGCCAAACGGGCGGGTGCGGGTGGCGGCGCCGCTCACCGTGAGCGATGAGGCTGTGCGATTGGCCGTGATCGGCAAGCTCGGGTGGATAAAGCGTCAACGAGCGAAATTCGATGCGCAGCCCCGGCAATCCGAACGAGAAATGGTTAGCGGCGAGAGTCATTTTTTCCTCGGGAGGCGTTATCGCCTGCGAGTGGTGGCGTACAACGGGGCTGGCCGGGTTGTTGTGTCGAACAGCACTACGCTCGAACTGCGCACGCGGCCCGAGACCGACGCAAAGCATCGCGAGCAGGTATTGCAGCGGTGGTATCGCGAACGCTTGCATGAGCTGATCCCGCCGCTGCTGAGTAAATGGGAGCCGATTCTCGGCGTTCCGGCTGCTAGCTGGGGCATCAAGAAAATGAAGACCAAGTGGGGTGCGTGCAACGCAAAGGCGCGTCGCATCTGGCTCAACCTCGAACTCGCGAAGAAGCCGGTGCAATGTCTTGAGTATCTCGTTGTGCACGAACTCATTCATCTCATAGAACGGCACCACAGCGACCGGTTTATCTCGCTGATGGATCGGCACCTGCCCAGCTGGCGGCTGCATCGGCAAGAGTTGAACTCGGCACCGCTAGGTCACGCCACCTGGACCTATTGATTACTCGCAGGCACACAATCGGCAACAAGCCGCGCTACGAGGAGGAGTGCTTCGCGTGTCGGTCGGGAGCGACCGAGCGACCGTCCGAGCGTGGACCCAGTTTTTTCTCGGCCAGGCAGGGGTGAGGAGACCTATGCCAAAGGGATGGCGGGGCGCGCCGTGGGAATCGTGCCTGACCAACGGATGAGACTCGCTGCGATCTCAAGTGTCGGGTATCTCTCGACCGCAATGCCCAGTCACCCCGATTGACTAGGCCAATTCTGGAACGGTTAGCTCAAGCGCCTTGAGTCCGTCGCGCAGCCTCTCCTTAGTCAAGGACGGATTATTGTCGACGACGACTAACGGTATTCGGTCCTTTTGAAACAGCTGTCGCACAGGATCTGGTACGAGCTGATTTGTCATCACGATCAGCGCTGCGGGACGTGGCGCTAACGCCTCGACTACACGATCACGACGAGAGGCTAGTCCCGGAAAAAGCACGAATGAGAATGAGGCTCCGGGCGGTACATACTTGACCTCAAATATTAGATGTGCTCCTCCGCGCGAACGCGCGAAGAAATCACCCTCAATTCCCGGTGATGTCAATGAGTTGCTAAGCCCTACTCTAGTTAGTGACGGGAGAAACATCACTAGCTGGCGAGCGACTTCAGACTCAAAGTCGCGTGCGTCCATTGCATCTGTCGCAACCTCAACGCTTCTAATCTTCATGGTTCACAGTCCACGTGAGGAGACGTCCGCGCAGAATCCATAGCTCGATTACGCCATTCACGAGCGCCAAGATAGTTGCGGATGCTAACACCGCGATGGACTCGTCCTTGTATTGCTCTAGCCAGCGATGCGCGACTGGGACCAAGATCGCGGCGATAAGAATGTAGACCAAATCGCGCCGAATCGCAGCGAACGCGGTCCGGAGCTTTCGGACCGGCGCCGCACGTATATAAACGTTCCCGTCTCTAACGGAGCAGACTAGGACCGTGAGCTCAAAACTCGTCCCGTAAATTGCTCGCGATAGGCGCTTGCGCAGAGTCCGTACAACAAACTCTGTTGCATCGACGACATCGCTTATCCGGACCGCGCGGACAACGACTTCGAAGGTTTGCTCGTTGAGCCACAGGAAGTCGGCGAATGTGTTGCTGCTCGGTCTGAAGGCGAAGACCGAGAACTTCACGATCTCATCCAAGTACTTATCTCCCGATTGGACGCGTACTGAGCCGTGAGGTTCCGGGTTGCCGAAGAGAGTTGGCGCGATCCTTAAGAGGTTCTTTAGATCCAGGGTCGGCGTCGCGAGGCGCACCTGAACACGAGAAAGGAGCATTTCGAACAGTTCTTCGCGTTTGTCGAACGAAACGCCTCGATGCTCGTCCTCGAAATTCCCCGACGCTGCAAAGTCTAGGTTATGTCCGGGGCGCGGGATAGTGCGCTGTTCACGGCACAGGCGCCATGCGGGTGTGGATCGCGGGATGGGTGTTGCCCTGAGCCGGGCGCGGAATCCCCTAAGTTCGGCAACGAGTTTGGCTTCGGCATGGCTCTGGAGGCGCCCGCGCGGTCGCGGCAAAGAGGCCATGGAGGATTACCTTTGGCACTACAGCAGCATCGGTCGGGGCTCTGGAGGCGATGATCCAGTGGCTGCGACCTCGCCACGCTCGCCCGGTACCGCCTGCTCGCGAGGGGTCGGATCCCATCCCCGAAAAGACAACCCCATGATCACCGCCTCGCTGCTCTACGACCTGGTCGTCTGCCCGCATCGGCCGACGATGGAGCTCCGCGCGGATCCCGCGGACCGCGACCCGACCCATCCCTTCGTCGAGCTCCTCTGGGAGCGGGGCAACGCCTACGAGGCGAAGGTGATCGCCGGCCTGAGCGCCCCGTTCGTCGATCTTTCCGCGTACGAGACCGACGAGAAGGAGCGCCGGACCGCCGAGGCGATGGACGCGGGCGCGCCGCTCATCTACGCCGGGCGCATCCGGGCCGCCGATCTCCTCGGCGTGCCGGACCTGCTGCGACGCGAGCCCTGCGGCTACGTGCCCGGCGACAGCAAGTCCGGGGCGGGCGAGGAGGGCCCCGAGGACGACCGCAAGCTCAAAGCCCACTACGCCGTCCAGCTCGCCCTCTACGTCGACATCCTCGAGCGGCAGGGAAGGTTGTCCGAGCGACGCGGGTTCGTATGGGATCGCCACGGCGAGGAGGTGCCCTACGACCTCGCGGCGCCGCAGGGGAAGCGCGGCACGCTGTGGCAGGACTACGAGAAGGCGCTCGCGCTCGCGCGCGGGATCGCCGCCGGAACGACCGAGACCCGCCCGGCGTACGCGGCCCCGTGCAAGCTCTGCCACTGGTACTCGAGCTGTACCACGCGCCTGAAGCGCGAGGACGACCTCACGCTGCTCCCCGAGCTCGGCCGGGAGAAGCGCGACGCGCTCTGCGGAACGTTCCCGACCGTGAAGGCCTTCGCGGCGGCCGAGACCGCCCCCCACATCCACAAGAAGAAGACCGCCTTCCCCGGGATTGGCCCCGACACGCTGCGGAAGCTCCAGGCGCGAGCGAAGCTCCGGGCGGGCGGGGGTCGGCCGTACGCAAGAGCGCCGCTCGCGTTCCCCGGGCACGCGCGCGAACTCTTTTTCGACGTCGAGACCCACCCGATGCTCGACCTGTGCTACCTGCACGGCTTCGTCGTCCGGGAAAACCGCGACAACGCGACCGAGCGCTGCGTGCAGTTCTCCGCCGACGAGCCGACGCCGGAAGCCCATCTCGCCCGCCCCGCCCCCGCCCGCAAGCATTCGGACTGCGACCGATCCGCGTGATCCGCGCGTCGGCTAGCCTCGCGAACCCGAAGACGGTAATCTACAAGCCGGCCTTCAAGCTGGAGGGGAATTCGATGCGTCGCATTTCAGTTTGCTGCCTGGCGCTTGCCTGGCTGCTTGGCACTGGACCAGTCCTGGGCCAAGAGAAGATCGTCGCCCTGATGAACTTCACGATTCAGGGGGATCACGGGCCGTTCTTCGTTGCCAAGGAGAAGGGGTACTTCAAGGAGGCGGGGTTGGATGTGGAGATCCAGCGTGGGTTCGGCTCGGGGGACACGGTGAAGAAGATCGTGGCCGGGGCCGCGGACATCGGCTTTGCGGACCCTGTACCCGTGATCCAGGCGGTGGCGGAGGGGCAGCAGGTCAAGGCGATCATGGGCGGGTATATGCAGGAGCCCTGCGCGCTGTACGCGACTGCGGAGGGCGCGAACATCCGCTCGCCGAAGGAGATGGAGGGCCGCACGATCGGCGGGCCGCCTGGGGACATCTGCATCATCCTTCTGCAGCCGGTGATGGAGCGAGCAGGGGCGGACTGGTCGAAGGTGAAGGTGCAGAACATGGATGCGC
>Ga0184627_10000739_pt1 | contig 12655 bp, 15 predicted proteins | sample PLM3_127_b1_FD_133150 | JGI IMG/M metagenome (GOLD analysis project Ga0184627, IMG submission 133150) | Groundwater sediment microbial communities from an aquifer in East River, Colorado, USA - PLM3_127_b1 | ecosystem: Environmental > Terrestrial > Soil > Riparian zone | place: USA: East River...
GACGTTTCATGGCGAGCCTGCTGATTGCGTGCGTCATCAGAAATAGGTGATCTTGTTGCGCACAGCGACAGTCGTCGTGAACACCCGTCGGTCGTACTTGCTGCCGGTCGAGGGGTAGGACACGGTGACGTCATTGACCTTTCCGGTCGTCGGCACTGCCACGTCGCCTTCCACCGGATCGGCTGCACGCAGCAGCACGCTCATGCGAATGGCAACGACCTTGGACCAGTCGCCCACGTTGTTGGCGGTCACATAGTCGTCCACCACACCATCCGGTGTCGCGGTCGTGTCCCGCCCGTAGCGAAATTGAAGGTTCTCGACACCTTCGATCAGTTCCTGCTCGAGGCCGCCGGCGTTGTCACCGTCGAAGGTGCGCCGATACAGCGAGGTGGTCGTCCCCGAAGATGACTTCTTCACGTAGTACACGATGGTCTGCATCGGGAACACTTCCGTGGTTGCCGCCGGATAAGCGACACCCGCTGCGCTCGACAGCGTCAGGTTCGCACCCGCAATCGAGGCGACCGAAAACACGCCCGCCGACTGGCAGCTTGCGACCAGGGCATGACTGTTCGCGCAGAAGCCCGATACCTTGTCGGTCGAGCCGTCGCTGCACTTGCCGCTAGCGAAGTTCTCGACGGACGCGGTCGTCGATGCTGCTGTCGTGTCCGCCGTCAACCGCACCGGCTTGCCGGCGACGGTGCGCACGACAAGCACATCACTGCCCGGAGTGATCCCGCCGGCGCCGCCGATGGTCGTCACCGGAATCGTGTTGACCCCACCGGTTGCCGTGTTGAGTGTCCAGTACGCAGCGGTGCTGTCGTCGTTCGGGCTGTTGCCCGTCAAGGTGTACGCACCGGCAGTGGCGTTGGTGTACTCGTAGCCTTCGACGCCGAGCGCGTAGTTGGTCGCGAGCACTCCAGCTGCGAGGTTGTTGGTGAAGCCTGTGCTGCGCCCCGTGTAGCAGCCCAGGTGCCCCACCATGCGCGCGTCGTTGGCCAGATACTCGAAGGCCATGCGCACGCTTTGCTGGACCGAGTTGAGTTGTTCCTGGCGCCGGAAAGCCGTCTTGCTGGAGAGGAAGACGTTGATCATCGCGTACGTCAGCACGAGGCCGAGCACCAGCGCGACCATCAGCTCGACCAGCGAGAAGCCACCGTACCGGCGGGCGAGCCTGGACCTGTTCTTCATAGAGTGCGTTCCCGTTGGCATGTCTACAGCTGGCTCTTGGTGACGAACTGTTGATTGGTCGTCGTCGCCGACCTTTCGCCGCGGCTGTCGTCCCACTGGATCGTGATGGTCACGATGCTTCCGTTGACATCGATGGCCGCCTTGCCGGAAGGCAGCAGCGCCTCGACGTGTTCTTTCCAGTCCTTCGTGTCGGTTTGGGCGATCGTGCCGGCCGAGATCGACGTCGAAGCGACGGTGAGCGCTGTATTCCAGCTACCCGCTTTCGCATTCAAGCGATCGGCCCGCATGCGATCGAGGATGTCGTCGGTCAGCGTCGTCGCCTGTGACCGGTACAGCGAGCCTTGGCTGTATGCAAGCGCCTGCGTCTGCAGACCGGCGAGTCCAAGGGTGCCGAATGCGAAGATGATCAGCGCGACGAGGAACTCGATCATGCTGACGCCGGTCTGAGCTCGGCGTTGGTGAAACGAAACGCGATGCACTTGTGGCTTCCTCATGGGCAGGTCAAGGTGTTCGTGTCGAGCGAAATCTTTCCGACCGTCGAGATCTGCACGATGCGTCCCCTGACGGCCGTGTCGTTCGAGTCACAGATCCTGAAAAACGCGGCAGCGCTCGCGTTGTTGGAGCCGCGCGAATTGAAGACCACATACATGCGGTCGGTGGCGGCGGAATCGGTGTAGGTGTAATTCGGGGCCGTACCGCCACGGGTCACACGCGCGATCGTGGTATTGCCCCCGAGTGCGCCGCCGCTTTCACGGATGACGGTGCCGTCGGTTGCAGTGATCGTGCCGGGTTGCGCGCCATCGTCGTTGGCGTCGGTGAACACTTTCCATCCGCCTTGGAAGGTGGTGCCACCTGCGTCAGCGCGGATCGCGACGCTCTGACCCCGCCGCACCGCTTCCAGGCGCGCCAGATTGAGCGCCGCCGTGAACTCGTTGGTCTGCGTCGCCATCCGGTTGGACGCGAGCATCCTGGCGAACGACGGCGCCGCGAGCGACAAAAGGATCGCCAGCATCGCCACGGTGATCATCAGTTCGATGAGGGTGAACCCCCTCGCGGCCGAACTCTTCATATCTCGCCTCCAAACGGTGAATGCGGTGCGCAATGTATTCGCGCGGGGCCCGCACGTCGCCGGAAAACTACCGGTTTGAGGTGATTATTCGGAGCACACGGATAAGGTCCATCGGAGGACGGACGAGCGGATTGCGGCAACCGCCAGACGGTGAGTCCGGGGATTAAAGGGATTGCTTCCCTCAGACCGAATGCCGACGAGAATTCTGTTCTGTGGCAACGACTTACGATCCAATGTAGCTGGATACAAACTCGACCGCGTATCTCATTGAATGCGCACTTTTGCACGCCGCAATTCCTAATTTGCCAACTAATTCACGACCTCAACACCCTCGAACACGTGGGTATCTGCCGGACGGGAGCAATAGTTTGTTACGGCCACCGTGAACAAGTATTTTCACCCGTCCAGATAACCCGTCTCAAGCGTTCAGCCAGAGCGTCAGCAACAAGGGCAAGGTGTCAGCCGTCATGGCCACCGCCACGGTCAATGCAGTGTCTTCGGACGCCCGCTCAGCATGTGGTCGATCTGCCCGAGCCAGGGTTCGGCAAGCGTGCGGATCTCGGCGTCGTTGACGAGGATGCGCTGCATGATGCGCGACTTGAGCTGCGCGGCAACGGGCGCCCGCGGCGGGTTGCCGGCCGCGTGCTTGAGCTTCGAAATCAGCACGACGCAGGCCCCTTCGAGCTTGACGACCTGGTCCCAATTGCCGATACGCGCGGCTTCCAGCATGTCCTGGCTCGCCTTCTCGATCGCTTTGTAGTAGTTCAGCAGGTCGGTGCTCATGACGTACGAATACAGGCTGTGCGGCGTGGCCGCCGATGGTTTGCTCTTGCGTTTCGATCTGTGTGCACAGATATCGGTCTGCGCGGCGCCCACTTGAACGAAGAGTCGCCGCCCCTTCGTGTAGGAATTTGTCTGACACGGCCATCAGAAGAAGCCGTACTGCCGCGACAGAACCGGCCTGATGTTTTGCAAGCGGGGCGCTGCCCACAATCCATCCGACGTTGAACAAGCAACCCATCTCAGCCTACCAATCGGAGCCCACCATGACCGCAGACCAGATCCTCAGCGAAGTCCGTGAAACCAATCTTTCGTATCTGATGCTGGCGCAAAGCCTGATCCGCGCCGACCGCGAGCAGGCGCTGTTTCGCCTCGGCATCTCGGGAGACACGGCGACGCTGATCGCAACGCTGAGCCCGGCGCAGATGATGAAAATCGCCGCCGGCAACACCCTGCTGTGCCGCTTTCGCATGGACGACGACATCGTGTGGGGTTTGCTCACCAACCACGGCAAGACCGCGGCCAACGACACGACCGCGCGCCTTCACGCCAGCATCCTGATGGCCGGCCGCCATCAAGAAGCCGCCTGATCGAAACGACCCCCGGAGACCGACACCATGCGCACCAAGAGCATCCTCACCGAAGCCAAGCAGATCGACCGCGCCGTCACCCTGATCAACCTCGGCGCACGCCTGCAGGTGCTCGAGTCGGAAACCGATCTGTCGTACGAGCGCTTGCTGCGCCTGTACAAGGAGGTGTCGGGCAGGTCGCCGTCGAAGGGCCAGCTGCCGTTCTCGACCGACTGGTTCATGACCTGGCAGCCCAACATCCATGCGTCGCTGTTCCTGAACATGCACGAGTACCTGAACAAGGTCGCCGAGATGGACGAGATCGACGCCGTCATCAAGGCCTACCAGCTCTACAGTGAGCAGACGCAAGCGCAGGGGCTCGAGCCGCTGCTGTCGGTCACTCGCGCGTGGCGGCTCGTCAAGTTCGTCGACAACGGCATGCTGACGATGACCAAGTGCTCCAAGTGCGGCGGTCACTTCGTGACGCATGCGCACGAGATCGCTCGCCACTTCAGGTGCGGGCTCTGCAACCCGCCCGCGCGCGCCGGCAAGGGGAAAGCCGCGGGCACGATCCGGATCCCCACCGGCAAAGCCGCAGGCGCTGCGCGTCTGCACTGAGATCCGCACCGCCACACCAGCACGGGTGTGGCTTGCGAATCAGTCGTCGAGCGAGATCGCCCGCCGGCGCGTCGCAGTGTGATCGACGAAAAGCTGCAAGCCGCGTGTGGCGCTGGCGGACAAGCTCGAGAATTCGCAGCCCAGGCGCGTACCGCGCGGGTCCGAGAGGATCGCTGCTGCGTTGCGAATCACGATGTCGGCGCGAACGCGTGTATTGGCGTCGAGCTCGAGATGCACGTTGCTGATGCGTGTCCCGACTTCGATGGAGGAAACCTTGTGCGGCAGAAACAGCGCACACCCCCCGATGCTGACGTCGACCACGCGCAAGGCAAGCTGTGTGTCGGGCTTCTTCGGGTGAGCGAGGTGGGCAGTGGGCGCACTGGATCCGAATAGCCGCACGCGAACGTTGTTGCGGCGCTGGAAACGAAACATCTCGCTGGGAATCTGCGCATTGAGCCCACTGCTGCCTGCGCCATGCACGAGAACGAGGCCGCTCAGGTCGAACTGCACCTTGATCTGGTCGAGAAAACCGACAACCGTCACCTCTTCGGCGTCCATCACCCGTTGCAACTGCGGCGTGACGCCTTCGGTGGCGAATCCGAGAATGCCGCGCGCCGGGTCGATCCTCCACAGCGTGGTCGTGTAGACCTCGCCTTTGGGCGTACTCAGGTGCAGCGATACGTTGCCGTCGAGCAGACGTTTCAAGAGCGCCTGCACGTCCGGCGGCGACGAGATTCGAAAGTCGTCCAGCTCACCCAGCGCAGTGGCCAGGGCGTCCAGGGCCATGGGTAATGTGTCAGTCGCCATATTCATCGTGTTGAAGCTCCGTCTGTGCCAATTATCGGCACGTTCCAAGGCGTTCTTGAGCGCCGCGACGGGCGTTCACTATCGTTGCAAACGCATGCAAGTCGAGTGGCCGTGACGGGATGCGCACATTTCGCGCAACGCAATCGCCGTCACTTCGCTACAACTGGCATCGGACATCGCTTGATTTTTCTTGCGTGTCTCCTCCAGGCACCGAAAGTGCCTTGCACGGCGGATCCTCAACCGATCCGCCGTCTTTTTTTTTGCTCGCGGTGCGTGGAGCGGACCCTCTCAAGTGTGCGGACAGTGCGCCGATAAACAGCACGGCTCGCGCCCCGAGCATCGAACCGATCCCCTCTCCGTCCTCAAGCACTGACGAGTACGCCCATGAGTACCGCCTCCGACCTCAAGTTCCTCATCGTCGACGACCTCTCGACCATGCGCCGCATCGTGCGCGGATTGCTGAGGGAAAGCGGCTTCCCGAACGCCGACGAAGCCGAAGACGGCGCGGTCGCGATGCGGATGTTGCGCGCGGGCAGGTTCGACTTCGTCGTCAGCGACATCAATATGCCCAACATGAACGGCTTCGAGCTGCTGGCGAGCATCAAGTTGGACGACTCGCTCAAGCACTTGCCGGTGCTGATGGTCACGGCAGAAGCGCGCAAGGAGAACCTCGTGCGCGCCGCGCAGGAGGGCGCCGCCGGCTACATCGTCAAGCCCTTCAGGAAGGCGACGCTGGAAGAGAAGGTGCAGAAGATCCTGCAGGCAAGCCTCGGCTTCTGAGCCGCGCGCCCTGCCCGCTTACGCCGCGGGCAGGGTACGGAGACACGCCCTAAATGTTCGCGACGAGCTTGCGCATTTCGGCGGCGCTGTAGCCGCGCAGCGTCTGCGTGCGCACGTTGCCGAGCGCGGCGGTCTTCAACGCGATCGTCATCTGCGCTTCTTCGGGGCCTTCGGTGATGATCACGATGTCGTAGGCGCCCTGGGTCCAGTGCACGCTTTGCACTTTCACGCCCGCAGCTTCGGCTGCCGACTTGAAGGCTTCGAAGCGTTGCGGCGAATCCTTGACGTTGCGCGCACCCTGGTCAGTGAAGTTTGCCAATGTGACGAAAGTAGGCATGACCGGTCTCCTGGATCACGGTTGAGAGAAGGCAAATCTAGGGCGGCGCCGGGCAAATATCAACTCCAACGCGCAATTGAGTCGCCGTCTGCCCCTTGGCGCAGCCGCGAAGCCACCCAAATGGCCGGCTTTACGGTCGTTGATCGCCCGACCGTCGTCGCGACCCGCCTCTCACACTTGGCACACCTCAACGGAATTCGACTGCGCTGTGGAGCTCTCATCCATGTACACCGCCAAGGGCCAGCTCGACCTGACCTCGATGCTCAAGCAGTACAGCCCGCTGGTGCGACGGCTCGCGCACCAGATGATCGCGAAGCTGCCGGCCAACGTCCAAGTCGACGATCTGATCCAGGTCGGCATGCTCGGGCTGACCGACGCGTTGAGCCGCTTCGACGCGGCGCAAGGCGTGCAGTTCGAGACCTTCGCGACGCAGCGCATCCGCGGAGCGATGCTCGACGAGCTGCGCGGCAGCGACTGGATGAGCCGCGGCTCGCGCAAGCAGCAGCGTTCGATCGAAGCCGCGGTGCGGCGCCTGGAGCAGAAGCTCGGCCGCGCGCCGCAGGAAAGCGAGATCGCCGCCGAGATGGGCGTGAGCCTGACCGAATACCAGGAACTGCTCGGCAAGGTGCGTGGCACGCAGCTCATCTACCTCGAAGACATGTCGGGTGACGAAGGCGACAACGACTACCTCGACCGCCATGTCGGCGACGAAGCGGCCAACCCGCTGGCGCAGCTGCAGGACCACCGCATGCGCGAGGCGCTGATCGCCGCCATCAAGACCCTGCCCGAGCGCGAGCAGTACGTGATGAGCATGTACTACGAACACGACATGAATCTGAAAGAGATTGCCGCGGTGCTGAAGGTCACCGAAAGCCGCGTGTGCCAGTTGCACAGCCAGTCGATCGCACGGTTGCGCGTGAAGCTGCGCGACTGGTGATGCAAAACGAAACGCAGGAACAGTAAGAGTGTTGACGCTTTTCAAGAAAAGCAAGCCCGTCGCCGAACCCATCGCGCCGCTGGCCGCCAAGCCGCAGATCGACGGCCGTTGCGCCGTGCAGTCGATGGCCAGGCAGGCCTCGACGCTCGGCCGCGAGGCGGCCGAGGTGCGCGGTCTGGTCGCCGACACGCAAGCGGTGTCGGCACGCCAGGCGAAGGCCCTCCTCGTACTGGTGCAGCAACTGCAGCAGATCACGCACTCGCAAGACGGCATCAGCGCGCAGACGCAGGACAGCCGCCAGGCGGTGTCGCGCGCCCGCGTGGCGGTGCAAGCGGTCGGCAACGAGGTCTCGGGCATCGTCGACACGCTGCGCCAGGTGGCCGGCGCCGCCGGGCAGATCACGCAGATCGCGTTGCAGACGCGGCTCGTCGCATTCAATGCGAGCGTCGAGGCCAAGCGCGCCGGTGAGGCGGGCCGCGGTTTCGGCGTCGTGGCCGACGCGGTGAAGGATCTGGCCGGAAAGGTCGAGAGCAGTTCGCAAGACATCATGCGCACGATCGGCGATCTCGATGCGCGCATCGACGCGCTGGCGCGCGAGATCCGCACGCAGCACGACGACGACAAGCAAGGCGCTTTCCATCGCGCGCTGGCGGACGTGGAAAGCGGCGTCGCGCGCATCGACGAAGCGGCCGAGCGCAGCCGCGTCATCTGCGGCGGCCTGAATGAGCATGTCTCGTCGATGGAAGGCGAGATCAAGAACACAGGCCAGGCGCTCGACAACGCGTTCGTGCGCAGCGAGGCGTTCTTGAAGATCTCCGAGAACTTGATCGAGATGGCCGCCGAATCAGGCATCGAAACCGAAGACACGCCGTACATCGCGGCGGCGCAGCAGGCCGCGGCGCAGATCGGCAAGCTGCTCGAAGATGCGCTGCGCACCGGCGTCATCACGCAAACGGACTTGTTCGACGACAAGTACCGGCCGATCGCGAACACCAATCCGCAACAGCACCTGACGCGCTTCGTCGAGCTGACCGACCGCCTGTTCCCGCAGGTGCAGGAACGCATGCTCGGCCTGTCGAACAAGGTCGTGTTCTGCATCGCGGTCGACCGCAACGGCTACGTCCCGACGCACAACAAGAAGCACTGTCACCCGCAGCGCGGCGACCTCGCCTGGGACACCGTGAACAGCCGTTACCGTCGCATCTTCAACGACCGCACCGGGCTGGCTGCGGGGCGCAACACGCGACCGTTCCTGCTCCAGACCTACCGTCGCGACATGCGCATGGGCAAGTCGGTCGTGCTCAAGGAAGCCGCGGCGCCGATCACCATCAACGGCAAGCATTGGGGCGGACTGCGGCTCGCGTTCCAGTTCTGAGGGCGAGCGGGCGGCCCGGCGGGAGACTCAAACGAGCACCTGTTGCACCGCGCGGCGCGGGCTCGCCGGCGCCTGCCGCGTCGGATAGCCTGCGCGAAAGGCGAAGGTCGGCTTCCAGGCCTCGTCGGCCGTGAACTGCGCGAGCGTGCGATCTGCCTGCGCGGGCTTTCCGAGCTGGCGTTCGCGGTCGACCATCTCGACGGGCTGGTTGAGCGGCTGCATCGCGATGCCTTGCGTCGTCGCCCACAGGTGCATGCGTTGCCACAGGCGCCCGGCGCGCAGGGTCTGCTCGCGGTCGTAGCGATCGCGCACGGCGATCAGGCCGAACAGTTGCGCGGTCTTCACGTGCACGTCGCGCGTTGCGTCGAGCCAGTACCGATGGTTCGTTTGCGCCGACGGCGGGGGCATCATCTTGGCGAGCGCCGTCAGCGCGGCGGGGAGCCCGGCGGCGTCGAGCGTGATGCCGTCGCGCATGTGCTGCACGTCGTCCCAGCGGTGGCGAAACCATCTTTCGCTGTCCTGGACCATCGTCGCGTCGGCAATGATCGCCTCTGTGGCCTGGACGACCGCGGCGCCGAACTTCAGCTTGTCCTCGGGTGAGGTGTAGAGGTGGAGCTTGAGCTCGCTGTCGCCGTCGGCCATGCGAACGAGAGACGTCAGGGCTTCGGGTGCGAGCGCCCGATCGCTGCGATACGGCCCGCGATCGGTGTGGCGCCAGGCGATCGCCTCGTAGAGAGAATTCGCCTCGGGTCGACCTGGAGCCAGGTCAATGCGGGCGACGAGCACCGGAGCGCTTGCGCTCGGCATCGAAGCAAGGCTGCCGGGCACGACCACCGCTTGTGCGCGATAGCCATTGGCGGCTGCCGCGAGCAGCATGTTCTCGACGGCGCAGCCGAGCCCGATGTGCATCTCGCGCAGATACGGATCGAAGCTGCCCAGATTGCGCGCGCTGTCGGCGTGCAACTCGACCTTCGCCGGCGTGAGCTTGAACAGCCATGGTTGCGTGTTGTGCGGGTTCGATGCGAGCAGTGCGGTGCGCACGAGCGCGAGCGAGCCCTCGCGGGCATCGGTTCGCCAATCTTTCCACGGCTCGTACGCCGGACCTTCGCCGACCTCGAAAACGCCTTGCCGATGCGCGCGCCACACGCCCCCGGCAGCCGCGACGACGATGACGGTGCCGGCCGTTGTGAGCCATGCCCTGCGCTTCATGTCAAAAGCCCGCCCACGGATCGATCCTTGCCCACGCCGGCGCGAGCCTGATGTCGACGCCGTCCTTGCGTCCTTGCCCGATCAGGAACGCCATCGACCTTTCCATGTCGTCGAACGGCGCCGGCAGCGGCACCATCGGTTGATCGAGCGGCACGAAGAAATCGTCCCAGTGGATCGGCACGACGCGCTTCGCGCCGACCGAACGCACGACCTCGCGCCAGTACGCCTGCTGGTAGGCCTCGTCCTTCTTGCCGAGCAAGCCGATGCCGAGAAAGACGACATCGGCGCGGCGGCCTTGCAACGCGCCTTCGATGAAGCCGGCCGAGCCGTGCACGAGCAGCGACTTCGCACCGTGCTCGATGAGCATCGAATAGCTGCCGCCCTCGGCGTACTTGTGCAGACGCACGGGTGGCACCAGCGGCTCGGCAATCGTGCCGCCGGTCATCACGGTCGGCACATGGCGCGAACGGATCATCGTCAGCCGAAAGCGGCCGAGGTTCAGGCTTTCGCCGTCACCGGTCACGCGAATGCGATCAGCGGGCAAGCCCCAGCCGCGTGCGACGTTGGCCGTCGACTCCGATCCGATCACGAGCGCGCCGGTACGCCGGGCGACCTCGGGCGCATCCATCGAATGGTCGTAGTGCGAGTGGCCGACGATCACGCCCGCCAGACGCGTGATGCCTGCGCGCTCGAGCGACTTGGCGATCACCACGACATCGGGCGCCACAGTGCCGAGCAGCGCGTTTTTCTTGTCGGGACGGCTGAAGAAGCCATCGGTCAGGATCGCTGTTTCGCCGTCGTCGATCAACAACGTCGACACGCCGAGGAAGGTCACGCGCAGCGCCCCGGGAGCGGCTGCGGCCGGCCGCATCCAGCGATCGGCATAGGGGTCGAGGCCTGCAGGATGCGTGAGCTGATAGGCCAACCACGCCGCCGCCAGCAGCAGCGCCACGCCGAGCGCGGCCGCGATGCGCAGGATCTGGCGCTTCACATGCGTGAGTGTCGTGAGGGATGGCGGACAACGGTGCCGCACTGTGCCAACTTTCCGGCTGCCACGCAATGCGTCAACGAACGCTTCACAGCCCGGCAATTCAGGCAAAAGTTGACGGAGTTCCGGTGTTTGCCTGCCACTACGGCACGTCCAAGGGAAAGTAAGCCATCAAGATCGACCCACTGTCGACCGGCTCCAATTCGGGCTGGCTTGGAGAATCGCATGTCGCCTGAAAATACGAGCACGGTTGCGTCAGAAGAGGACGCTGAATGGGCCGCCGCGCGGGCCAAAGCCAAACCCGCACCGAGCGCCGGTGCCGCGGCCGGCAACGACACCAACATGTTCCTCGACATCCCGGTACAGCTCACCGTCGAGCTCGGCCGCACGCGGATTCCGATCAAGAACATCCTGCAGCTCGCGCAGGGCTCGGTCGTCGAGCTCGACGCGCTGGCGGGCGAGCCGATGGACGTGCTCGTCAACGGCTACCTGATCGCGCAAGGCGAGGTGGTCGTCGTCAACGAGAAGTTCGGCATCCGGCTGACCGACATCGTGACGCCGAGCGAGCGCATGCGCCGCGTCGGCAAGTCGTCGACCTGAACCCCGCGGGCACGGAGCGGAGTCCGCTCAGGAGCGGGCGCGGACTCGCGACGCTGAGCCGTCGCACCTCCGCCTCGATGTCGTCGGTTTCGATGTCCAGATGCGATCACAAAGGTGCCCAGTCGACTCTTGTGCATGAACATCTCCTACGGATGGACGAGCTTGCGGTCGTAGTCTTCGACGAAGTAGCGCGTGCCGCGCTGGACCACCACATGCCCTTCGGATTCGAGGCGGTTCATCAGATTCTGGATGCCACCCGGGTTCGCTCGAATCTACCGCCACTCTCCTGACAGCCTGGCGTCAGCAGTGTTCCCCCGTCAGGTTGCGATTCGCCTTTGCATGTGAACGCTGATTCAGTTGCCCACCAGACCGTTGCGGATCGCGTACACCGTCAGCTCCGAGTTGTTCCCGAGCCCGAGCTTCTCGAGCACGCGCGCGCGGTACACGCTCACCGTCTTCGGCGACAGCGTCAGCTCCTCGGCGATATCGGACAGGCGCTTGCCCGAGGCGATCATCACCAGTGTTTGCATCTCGCGGTCCGACAGCTTGTCGTGCGCGGTGCCGCTTTCCGGCGTCGTCAGGCTCTCGACGAGCATCTGCGCGATCTCCGGCGTGACGTACTTGCGACCCTGCGCCACGGTGCGCACCGCAGCGACGATGAGCGCCGGGTCACCCCCCTTGTTGACGTAGCCGTAGGCGCCGGCGCGCAGCGCGCGGATCGCGTACTGGTCTTCGGGGTACATGCTGACAACCAGCACGCGCACCGGCGAGCCTTCGTCCTTCAGCACGTGCAGCACGTCCAGGCCGCTGCGGCCGGGCATGTTGATGTCGAGCACGAGCACATCGCAACCGTGGCTGCGCATCAGCGTGCGAAGCTCTCCGTAGTCACCTGCTTCGCCGACAACCTCGATGTCCGGCGAGTCCGACAAGGTGTCGCGGATGCCACGCCGGATCAGCGCATGGTCGTCGCACAGGATCACCTTGATCATTCCGGGATCATAGGACCCCCAAGGCGCTTCGCGCCGGCCCCCCGAGGGGGCGCGCCAGCCTTGAGGCGGCTCGGCGGCTGGCTCATAGGTCGCCCCACGCCGTCGGATCGTAGTGCTGCACTTTCTCGCCGACCTCGATATCGATCCCCGGCGTTTGCTGCAGCGGCACCGACAGGATGAGCGTCGTGCCACCGGGGCCGCTGCTCAGCTCGACCCAGCCGCCCACCGTCCCGGCCCGTTCGTGCAAGCCGCGGATGCCGAAGGATCGCGCCTTGCCCAGGTCCGCTTGGCTCAAGCCGCAGCCGTCGTCGCTCACCTCGAGCGACAGGGTGCCGCCTGCGATCGCAAGATCGACCTCGACGCGGTGCGCGCGCGAATGCTTGCCGACATTGGTGAGGGCCTCTTGCGC
>Ga0184627_10000740_pt1 | contig 12655 bp, 12 predicted proteins | sample PLM3_127_b1_FD_133150 | JGI IMG/M metagenome (GOLD analysis project Ga0184627, IMG submission 133150) | Groundwater sediment microbial communities from an aquifer in East River, Colorado, USA - PLM3_127_b1 | ecosystem: Environmental > Terrestrial > Soil > Riparian zone | place: USA: East River...
AAGTCGGCGCCTATGCGCGCAACCGCCTGAAGTCCATGCAACGCCGTCCGCGCATCATCGCGGCGTGCTGGGAGCAGGCTGAGTTGCCGATCTGATGTCATGTACTTACGTAATTCTCAGTAAGTTCGCTGGAGATCGAACGTCTGCAGGATGTTATTTCATCGCTCGAGGCATACGAAGATCAGTTCGGGCCCGAGCATGTGGTTCCGACAACGGTGGTCCTGCTAAATCTTTTGCCTGCGCTGCCTGAACGGCAGCGCGGGATGTTCGACCTAGACACCAGACTTGTCGTCGGACGAGTGGTATACCGGCTTGTGCGTGCACTCAAGTACCCTCAAGCAGTGGAGTCTGCGGTGCGAGAGATACTGCCTCAGGTTCCGTCCCTGTCGTCAAAACTGGAGCTCATCACGGATGTTGGGTACCGAGAAGGGGCGGGCCACAAAGTCGTCTCTGAAGCCGCGGCAAAGACCTTGGAGAAGGAATGGCGTGCTGCAGTTCGCGCGGCGAGTGCAGACACTCTCGCGGGCGAGAAGGAACTCCTAAGAACTTTGCTCCTCACCAAGAGAGACGCCGATCCTAATGAACCAGCGCTTGCGATCCCCGAGTCCCCCCGGGTGACACACGCGCTGCTGCGGTCAGCGCGAAGCGAGGTACGAAGCCAATCAATGGGAAGTCGGGCCGTGCGCCGATCTCCTCGCTTTGCGTGGGATGCGCTGGTTGAGCTACACGGTGACGAGGCCAAATTACGTCAGCGTATCGAAGCATTGAAGGCTTCGCCGCCCGATCAAATCGGTGATCTGCTGCAGCTCGCGGAGAAGTACCTCGGCGGGTGGCGTCCCAAAGACTTCGGCGAGGACTGATGTATGTTAACCGAGTTGCCTAACAGCGGCATGCAGCCGACGCGCAAGAGCCTGCGCGCGGCTGATGCCGGACGTTGAGGCTGTAGAAAAAGTCCGAAGTCGATCGACACAAGAATTAAACGCGATATGAGCCGCGATTCGATAAGATTGGACATCAACGATCGACTGCACTGCGATCTCCTCGCAGAACGCATCGTCGAGCGCGGCAGAGGCAACATTCTCAGGCACCAACAAAACCGAGGTTGTTTCGGTGGACCATCAATCATGGTTGTTTTAGGGCTTTTTCTACACCTTCGTTAGCCCGCACGATGATGGACCTAGCCACGTTCACTCGCCTGCTATCCAGTCCGACTCGGACCAAGGACGAGTTGAAGCAAATGATGGACAACGCACTGAAGGAGGGCGCCAAGGAGCATGCTGCTGTAGCCAGGGGGCAGCTTGACAAGCGATTCTCCGGCTGGGATGCAGCAAGGTCGAAGAAGGGCGGCGCAAAGCAGACAGTCGTCACCTTCCGTGACGAGAAGCATGATTTCTCTTCAGCCAAGGACGCATACGTTTGGCTGGTTGAGCGCTTCCTCCGAACTAAGCCGAAAGTGTTCTCCGATCCGTCGGACGAAACTCTGTATCTCGCGCTCGGGAACCGGAGAAACTACTTCGCACGTAGCGTCGCTGCTCTGTTCCACGGCTCACCAGATCTGGCAGACAATCCGAACAACTATACGAAGCTCTCAACTGGCTGGTTTGCAAACGTCAATTTGAGTAACGCCCAGAAGTTCGAGATATTGTTGCGGTTTGGAGTGTTGACGGAGTTGGAATACGGCACTGCATGGGACTGGGAGGTCTTGGATCCGACCGAAGAACTCATGGACAAGCAGGCTGCTGTTCTCAAGTCCCGAGAACTGCTGAACGAGTTGCGAGCGATGGTTGAGGCGCGAAGAAGTGCGGGCTAAGAAATGAACGGGGTCGGACCTCGGCATGAAATTGAATTTGATTGAGAAGGTCGAAAGTTAGGGTCGTTTTGAGACCTTAGAAGTATCTTTTCGCGGCAAGAATGCATGCTTTAAGGAAAGACGGAGCTAGGCGTAATCCGATCCAACACAAGACGCTGGTTGCCGTTGCTGGTCTTCCTTGCACTGACAGCAGGCTGCGAAGCCTTTACCGATGCCGCGACGCGCATCGCTTATGACATCGAAGCCGGTGCGGGCCGGCTGGGCAGAGAGGGCGGGACCCGATACAGCATTCTGCACAACACGCCTTCAAAGTCAGGCGAGTGCATCGGGCCGCACATGGTGCAGCTCGACAAGGTGGGAGCGCTGATCATCTGGTGCAAGGACGAAACCGGCAAGACCGTATCCAGCCATAGCACGTCCTACCACGCGCGCTTTGTCGATACGCCTCAGACGTACATACTGTAAAAGCTAGGCGGTTCGACCCTGACCATCGACATCGAAAGACGCGGTAGCCGGGCTGTCGTCACCAACGCGTATTGAGTTGCAGGACCCTGAACTACTTCGTAGCCGACGAATAATGACCGGCGTACAATTATTTGGCGTTGTGAAATAGGAGCCAACGTGGGTGCAATCGAAAAACTTGAACTTCTCATCAAAAGCCTTTCCGCCGAGGAACTCGCGCAGTTCCGGGAGTGGTTCGCTGAGTTCGACGCTCAGGTGTGGGACCGTCAAATTGAGGCCGACGCGGCAGCGGGAAAACTTGACCGCCACATCGAAGAGTCGATGGCCGACCAAAGGGCACGGAAAACCCGTCCCCTTTGAATCGCGCCGCATCTCATTTCTCCCTGGTGGACGCGCGGTCCACTGAATCCGGGCGACTTCAACCTAACCCCGTATCCTGATCCATCCCATAGTCCTTCCGCTTTCCTCCGCGTACCCCTCAAGGGGGTATTGAAATGAATCCTTTCTTTTCCACTTTGCGAAAATCAACCGCGATGATGGAATTGTAGTTCCGACATAACCCGTAAACGGGTTAGTCTGCACTGAAACTCGCGCGGCTCGTTTTCAACGCTCTTGATTTAACCGACTTGGGGATGGGCTGAATGGACACTGACGTCCTGATCGTTGGAGCCGGCCCGACGGGGCTGATGCTCGCCAACCAACTGGGCCGGCGCGGTGTGCGCGCGATGATCATCGACAGGCATGCCGGGCCGTCGCTGCAGACTCGGGCGCTCGGCGTGCAGGCGCGCACGATGGAGATCTACTCGAAGCTCGGTATCGTGGACCGGGCGCTCGAACTCGGCAAGCGCGGCACGGGCGCGAACATCTGGGCGCAAGGGAGGAAGATGGCGCGCGTGCCCCTGGGCGAGGCCGGGAAAGATCTCACGCCGTATCCGTTCATTTTCATCCTCGGGCAGGACGATAACGAACGGATCATGGGCGACAGGCTTCGCGACTGGGGTGTGTCAGTGCAATGGAATACCGAGCTGGTCGGCCTCAATCAAGAATCCGGCCAGATCACCGCATCGCTCAAGCAGCCGGACAGCTCTATCCGCAAGATCGCCGCCGCGTGGATCGCCGGATGTGACGGAGCCCGCAGTGCCGTGCGGGAGTTGAACGGCATCACGTTTCCGGGCGCCGCTTACGAGCACGTTTTCTTCGTGGCCGATACGGATGTGCTGGGCAGCATGGTTCCGGATGAGGTCAACGTCTACCTGTGGAAGCAGGGCTTTCACCTGTTCTTCCCCATGCGCGGGAAGGATCACTGGCGGGTCGTCGGGATCGTTCCTCTGGCGTTGCGGAACAAGCACGACGTGAACTTCGAGGATGTAGTTCCCTCGGTGCGCGGGGAGGCGGGACCCGGCCTGTCGTTCAAGGCGTGCAGCTGGTTCTCCACCTATCGCATCCATCACCGCAGCGCATCGCACTTCCGCGACCGCCGCTGTTTTTTGCTCGGTGACGCGGCGCACATCCACAGCCCGGTGGGCGCGCAAGGCATGAATACCGGCCTGCAGGATGCCTACAACCTGGCATGGAAACTCGCGCTGGTCGCCAAGGGTCAGGCGGACCCGACATTGCTCGATACGTACGAGGAAGAGCGCATCCCGGTTGCGCGGCGCTTGCTGAATACGACCGACCGGGCGTTCAGGTTGGTCGTATCCGATAGCTGGCTGGCCGGCTTTCTACGCACGCAAATACTCGCCCGGATCGCCGCGTTTGCGATGGGCCGGGAACGGATACAGAAGGCCGCATTTCGCGTCGTCTCGCAGACTGGCATCCATTATGGGAACAGCTCGTTGTCGCAATCGACGGAAAGTCCGCGGCGAGGCGCACCGCGCGCAGGCGATCGCTTCCCGTGGCTGCAGTTAAAGTTTTCGAAGAACGGTCCGGTCGAAGATCTGTTCCAGAAACTCGACGACACGCGATTTAACCTGATAGTTATCGGGCAGTCCGCGCCTTCGGAAGCGCCAGTGGGCCTTGGCGATTTGCTGAACGTCCACGAGATTCCAGCCGATGCCGTCAATGAGGTTGAACTGGCACGCGCCCAAATTACCCGGCCCTCGTTCTATCTCCTGCGTCCCGACGGCCATGTCGGACTTTGCGGGGAGCGCCTGAAAGCCGCCGCGGTCGCCCGTTATGCCTCCGAACGTTTGCGCATCGGAGGTGGAAATGCGTGACGTTAAATCTTGAACCACGGAGGATTCTTCACAATACCCCCTTGAGGGGTGCACGGAGGGCACGGAGAACGGCAAAGACAAAATGAGATAGGAACGTCCGGATATGCAATGTAGCCAGCACTATGTAGACAGTCGGGCGCCATCAGCTGTAGTAGTCGCAACTTGATCTGACGACCAGTGTCCGGTCTTGGCAAGCGCCACCGGCGGCTTTCTAGAAACGCGACCGTCGCTTCGCGGACCCTAAGCTGACACTGACCGCTCGTCTGCCGCAGTGACTAGACGGTTGATCTCTACTGCTTGATCAACTCTGGAGTTTGGCCTGACTATTTCACAGCCTGGCGCTCAACGCGTCGCCAGAAACGCCTTAGCGTCCTCAATCTCCTTCCGATCAGAATCGGCGTTTTTCGCAAGTCTCAGGACTTCTTCGTAGAGCGCAGCCGCCTTGCGTTGATCCCCCATCATCTGTGCCGCTCTCGCGGCGCCGTAGAAGCCGCGCAATCGGTTACGCGCCACCTCAAGAGATGCTTCAAATTCCTTGAGGGCTAATGCGGGTTCATTCAACTCAAGAAGGAGTTCTCCCAAGAGCTCACGCATCGGCCAAAGGCGGTTCTCCATGGCAACGTGCTTATCGCTCCCATCCTCCAGATCCGCCGCGGAGCGCATCAACGTCAGGGCCTCAGTCCTGTTGCCCTCCGCGAGGGCTACCCAGGCCGTAGCCGCATTGCGCTGAATTTCTAACTGTTCTGCCCAGTACTCCTGCTTCGCCTGTATCAATTCGCCGTGGAGCAGTTGTAGCGCGTCGATTTCCTTGCGGGCGTGAGCTGGTTCGCCGAGCCTTGCAAACCCCATTGCACGAGTGAAATAAGTTATCGCATCGCCAGCCGGGGATCTGGGATGAAGTTCGAGGGCCGCAGCTTCGCCCCATGCTCCCCTCTCGATCGCATACCGCGCCGGAATCGCTGCGTAGGCGGTGTATACCGTCAAAACTCCTCCAGTCGGGGTACGCTGAGCTGCTGTTCCTCCGGCCTTCTGGAGGGCGATGCTCTCGTTCATCACGCGTTCTGCCTGGCGGTCCTGCGCCATTTGCAAGTAGGCATACACCATGAAATCCATGGCATGAACATAGCTCTTGGCAACGCCCAAGGCGGCCTGGTTCGACTGGATGGACTCCTGCCACATCCCCATCATGGAATAGATATGCGATGGCATGTGCAGCGCGTGTGGGGCCGAGGGTGCGACCGAGGCATACAGGTTCGCTGTCGGAACGCCACGAGTCGCCAGGGCGGGAAAGTCATAGCTGTGGATCAGATAGTGTAGTGCGCCGGGATGATCCGGTTGTTTGGTTAATACCTCCCCAAGGATTCCTGCGGCCTTGAGTTGCCTGGAGTACGTTTTATCCGCGGGAAGAACCGTTATCGCTTCGTTTAGTGCGAGAGCGTAAAACACCGCAGCCTCAAGGTCCTCGGGATATCGCAGGTACACGTGCTCCATGGCCTTTTCATAGGCTAAAACGCGGATTCGGTAATCGGGCTTGTCCCAATCCTGGTAATAAAGATCCAGCGCCCCAATGTAGTCGCGCTCCCGTTGAGTTTTCGCGCTCAGGGTCTTGGCCTTTTCAATGGCTTCCCACCCACGCTTCATCATCTCAACTGCCGGTGCGCCTACCAGCGGATTGGCACGTTGACTGATTGCAATCCCCCACTGAGCCATTGCACAGCCCGAATCGGCTTTGGCGACTTCGGCAAATGCGTTAGCAGTCTGGGGAAACCAGAAGCTATGGAGCATCGCGAGCGCCCGGTGGAACCCCTGCTGCGCCTCGGCGTTGCACGAAACCGGGAAGCGAACCTTGCCGAGTCTTTCTGCCTCGTCATCATGTGAGGCGGCGGGACCAGTAAAGGTAAGGGTGGCTAAAGAACTAAGGAGTGTGCCTGCAACCGAAGCGAACCTGAACATTTTCATGCCAGCCCTCCATCGTGACTCGGTATGGCTCTGGCGACCCCCAACCGCTGCCAGGTCCGAGGCGTACCCGGTTCAAGTAACGGCGCTTTCGAATTGGTCGGGGATCACCCTATCACGATGCTTTTCCCCGTTCCTTTTATTTCGCCTCATGTTACGCGACCGCGCTCTACAATTCCACACAGCAACTGCGGCGTAACCACCACGGTCCGCGTCTCGAACTCAGCTTCCCGACATGGGGTAGCTCGCCGATACCTTTCTCGACTTGAGCAAAGAAGGTCTCGACGTGTTCTAGGATACCAACTGATGCAGAGTCGATTTTTTAAGACTCGGCGCATGCGGCCGTGAATGTCTCCTATTGGCGGTTTTTGCCTGTCGCTCGTCGGTCCGATATTCCCAAGAAGCGGACATTGGCTGTCGGTTGGAGTCGCGACTACTACACATCTGCAGATCGCCGCCATCCCTTCACTCGTTCTGTTCATTCCTCTTATTTTCCTCCGTGCTCTCCATGTACCCCACGAGGGGGTATTGTGAAGAATCCTCCGTGGTTCAAGATCTAAACTGGCGCAGGGCGCGTCTGTCGCAGGCTCGCGATCTGGTTGGCGACCAGCGCCCCGATAACGATACCGCCGCCGATCAGCGCGGTTTGGGTTGGGCGTTCGCCGATCAGGACCCAGACCGACAGCGTGCCGAACATGATTTCGAGGATCGACAGCAGGCCGATCTCCGCCGAAGCGAGGTAGCGCACCGCCACCATCATCAGCAACAGTCCCACGCCAAGCTGGACAGTGCCCATGATGGACAGCAGGGCGAGGTCGCCCGTACTCACCGACAACGGCAGCGCGAAGGGTAAAGCGATCAGCATCGAGAAGATTCCGGCCAGCAGGACCGAGGGCACCATATCGACGGCGGCGCGATGCTTCCGCAGAATGACGACGTTGGCGCCGAAGCCGAGCGGGATGCACAACGCGATCAAGTTGCCAGCCCATCCGCCGCTGGTCAGCGCGTCGAAGAACATCATCGTGATGCCCCCGATTGCAGCGATCATCGCCACCCAGGTGCGCGGCACGACTTTCTCGGCGAGGAAAAGGCGCCCGCACAGGGCCGCCACGAAGGGCGAAATACTTCCGACCACCAGCGTGTTGGCGACCGTGGTCAGCGACAGGGCAAGGATGAAGCTGATCATCATTCCCGCGAACAACAACCCGGACACAACCCCCGGCCATCCCATTGCATGAACGCGATGCAGCAGTCGCGAGCCATGCTGGAAGGACAATACGACCAGCAGAAACACCGTCATGAAGGACGATCGCCAAAAAGTGATTTTCCAGCCGTCGGTGACTTCCATGTTGCGCACCAGGAAGCCCGCGGTGGCCCAGCACAGCGTGGCGCCAACCATCATGGCGATGCCCTTGCGGTGTTCGGCTGTCGTGCGCATCAACCGACGGCAGTGGGTGCGGCTACGCCGAGCTTTTCGCTCCAGGGCTGAAGTGCCGGCAGGATGCTCGGGTAGAGCTCGACGCCTTCCTTGAGTTGTTTTTCGCGGCGGCGCAAACCGGTCTCGCCGGGCAGGCGCACGCGGTCGAATCCGCTTCGCGGGGGCGTGCTGCGGCAGGCGTTTGCCACCCACTCGGTCTGGCGGATGAATTCGTCCTTGCCGCCATAGAGCGCCGGATCGAAGACCTGGACGTAAACATTCGCCGCCCAGCCTTCGTTCGCGTCGGCGCGGCCGTGGCAGGCAAGGCCGCCGGTCAGCGCTTCGACCATCAGTCCTAACGCATAGCCCTTGTGCCCGTAATCGGTTCCGCCCAGCGGCAGCAACCCACCCTTGGGTTCCCTGAATAGCACCGCAGGGTCGTCCGAAGCGTTGCCGTCAGCGTCGAGCACCCATTTTCCCGGAAGCTTGCGTCCTTCCTTGTGCAAACGACCGGTCAGCATGTGGGTGGTGATGGACATCGAGACGTCGATCATCACCGGATCGCCTGCGGTCGGCCACGCGGCGGCGATCGGGTTGGGCGTGTAGATGCCGGTGCCGCGTCCGCCATGTGGAACGACGCCGCCGCTTTCCGGGCCGGAGCACATCAGAATCACCATCATGCCCTGATCGGTGACGCGCTTAAGGTACGCGGCGAGGCAGGCGATGTGGTGGCTGCGGCGGATCACGACGGTGCAGGTACCGCAGGTTTTCGCGCGCTCCAGCGCCAGGTCAATCGCGCGTACAGTAAGCCAGGTGCCGGGCAGTCGCATCCCGTCCCAGGTCACCGCGGCGGGAAAATCCGCGATCACGCGCGGTGATCCGGATCGGGTCATGCCGCCCTTTTCGATGTCTTTCAGGTACGGCGCCAACAGCTGCAGGCCGTGGGTGTTGTGGCCGAGCAGGTCGCCCTCGACCAGGATTTCGGCGACGACTTTGGATTTGACGGACTCCAGTCCCGCCTTGTCGAGCAACGCGGTGGCAAAGCGCATGAGCTCATCGGCGCGGTAACGTGGTGTATTCATGTCTTGACCGAAAAACTTGCTTGACGCAAAGGCGCAAAGACGCCAAGGAAATCAAAAAAAGCTAATGGATAAACGGCCTTGCCTGGTCGATTCGGCAGGTAGTTTGGTATCTGGACATCTTTCTCTTGGTTCAGTTTTTTCTCCGTGTCCTCCGTGTCCCCCGTGGTTCAAGATTTGGTTTTCGGTTCGCTTTTCGCACTCTAATAGGTCGCGCGGCCGCCGGACAGATCGAACACCGAGCCGGTCGTGAACGAGCAATCCTCGGTACACGCCCACACCACGGTTGCGGCGATTTCCTCCACCAGGCCGAAGCGGCCCATCGGTATCTTGGCGAGCATATAGTCGATGTGGCTCTGGGGGACCTGGTCGAATATAGGGGTCTTCACCGCCGCGGGGGTGACGCAGTTTACGGTGATGCCGTTCTTGGCGAGTTCCTTGCCGAGCGATTTGGTCAGTCCGATCACCGCGGCTTTGGACGAACTGTACGCGGAAGCGTTCGGATTGCCTTCCTTGCCGGCGATCGAGGCGATGTTGACGATGCGGCCGTAGTTGTTCCTGATCATATGCGGCACCACGGTGCGGCAACAGTAAAACACGCCATTCAGATTGACGTCGTGGACATGGATCCAGTCATCCGCCGGCAATTCCCAGGTGACCGCATTCATGCCCGCGATCCCCGCCGAGCACACCAGCGCGTCCACTTTGCCGAACGCGGCAAGGGTGTTCTTGAATGCGGCTTCGATCTGGTCCAGCTTGGTGACATCCACTTTCGCGGTGTGCGTCTTTGGCGCGCCCAGGGACTTTGCGGCCTGCGCAATGGTCTTCTCGTTCATGTCCCAGATGGCGACGTTGGCGCCCGACTGCCCGAGCCGCTTTGCAATCGCCAGGCCGATACCGGAAGCCCCGCCGGTGACGATGGCGCTGCGGCCTTTCATGTCGAGTTGGTTCATTAGTTCTCCCTTTGTCGATATATGAGTGTTTGACCGGGCGGATGCGAACGCCCGCAGGAAAAGCCCGCATTCTAATTCATCGGGAGATACCGACCAAACCGGGCCTCGCCACGTCCTGCCGCCGGCGCAGCCCGGCGGCGGTTCCGGATTACTTGAGCAGGTACAGGATGACCAGCAGCAGGACAATGCCGCCGATCACCCATACCCAGGCCCGTGTACCGCGCTTGCGGGCCTCCCGCTGTTGCTCCGCCGCTGCCGCAGGTACAGGCGCGACGGTCCGGTTGAACCGGGTGAAGAAATCGTCGGACATTTTCTTTGCCACGCCGTCTATGAGGCGCGAACCGATCTGCGCGAGCTTGCCGCCGACCGAGGCGGTCGCCTTGTAGGTGAGCCGGGTGCCGCTGCCCTCGGGCAGCAACGAGACCTGCGCGGCGCCTTTGCCGAAACCGGCTGCGCCGCCCGAGCCTTCAAAGGCGAGCGAGTAGGAGTGGGGCGGGTTCAGGTCGGAGAGCAGCAGCTTGCCGTTGAATTTCGCCTTGACCGGGCCGATGGCGGCGGTCATTGCAACTTTGTATTCGAACTCCGAGACCTTCTCGATGGTTTCGCAGCCGGGTATGCAGGCCTTGAGGATCCCGGGATCGTTGAGCGCCTCCCACACCCGTTGCTGCGGAAGAGGGATGAACTGCTCGCCGGTCATTTCCATTCTGCTTGTCTCCGATCGATGTGGTGTGCCGGCGCAAGCGTTCGCGCAAGCTCTGCCAGGCTTGCGACATTATGTGCCGGGAGGAAGGCGTCCACATGCGGCAGCATCAGGCGCACGCCGGCGGCCTTCGGTTCGAAGTCCTCGAAGCGCAGCAGCGGGTTTAGCCAGATGAGCTTGCGGCAGGACTTGTGCAGCCGTTCCATTTGCGTGGAAAGATCCCGGCCGAGGTCGCGGTCAAGGCCGTCGCTGATGAGCAGGACCACGGCGTTCTGGCCGAGCAGACGGCGCGACCAGCGCAGATTGAATTCCTTCAGGCTGGCGCCGATGCGCGTGCCGCCCGACCAGTCTGCCACAGACTGCGCGACGCCGGACAGCGCGATGTCCACATCGCGATGACGCAGGTAGCGGGTGATGTTGGTGAGCCGCGTGCCGAATACCAGAGTATGAACGCGATCGCGATCGTTGGTGATGGCGTGCAGGAAATGCAGGAGCATGCGTGCATAACGGCTCATGGAACCCGAGATGTCGCACAGGACCGTAAGCGGCGGGTGGCGGCGCAGCGGCGAACGGCGACGCAGTTGGATGACATCTGCGCCGCCTCGAAGGCTCGAGCGCAACGTAGCGCGCAGGTCGACGAGTCGCCCGCGCGAGTCCGGCTTAAGCCGGCGCGTCGCGATCTCGGGGATCGGCAACCTGAGCTGGGCGATCATTTTTTTCGCCTGTGACAGTTCCTTGCTCGTCATGGTCTCGAAATCGGCACGCTGCAGCAATTCCCTGTCGGACGCGGTGAACGTCGCATCGATCTCGATTTCGGACGGCGCCGGCTGGCGCTCCGCCGCGTCCTTGTCCGGCTTCGGCGCGAATGCTTCCGCCACCCGGTTGCCAGCCAGCTCCCCTTCGGGCGCACTGCCGCGCCCCAGAACCTTCGGCAGAAGGAGTGCCATTGCGCGTTCCAGCAGCTGCGGGTCGCGCCAGAAGATGTGAAATGCCTGGTCGTAGAGATCGAACTGTTCGCGGCGGTCGAGAAACACGCTCGCCAGCGTCCAGTAGAAGTCGTCGCGACGCTCGATGCCTGCGACCTCGAGCGCCCGCAGCGCGTCGATGACGCGGTCGGGCCCGACCGGAATGCCGGCTCCCCGCAGCACGCGCGCGAAGTGCATTACGTTTTCCGAGAGTTTCAAGCTGGGTACACCTCAACGCAAAAGCGCAAAGTACGCAAAGGACGCAAAGAAGAAAGGCAGCTCATAGATTGTTAACCACGCGCCTGATGGAGCTCCGGAGGACGACTGTGTTGAAATTGATGAGTAAGCCAAGCTTCTTTTCAGACAGTCGCAGATAGCTCAGTAATTGGGCTTCGTGAACGGGAAGAATATGTTCAATAGCCTTAATTTCAACAATCAGGATCCCGTTGACTAGAACGTCCAGTCGGAGTTTGTTTTCTAGACGGCGGCCTTTGTACGAAACTTCAACTTCGGCCTGCCGGACGACATCTAACCCTCTGTCTTCGAGTTCGATGACAAGCGCTTCTTCGTAAATAAACTCCAACAAGCCAGGGCCCAAAACCCTGTGAACCTCGATCGCAGCCCCGATTACCTCATAAGACAACGCGTTCTCATCCACTTCGCGCCTCTGCGAATATTAAAGAGTCGACACCTCAACGCAAAGACGCAAAGGACGCAAAGGGTGCAAGAAACAGCAAGACTGTGCAATACAGATGCGTCGGGGTGCGCCTTCGACAGTTCAGTTTTTCCTTTCCTGCCCCTCTTTGCGTCCTTTGCGCCTTTGCGTTGAGAAGTTGCTTCAGGTTCAGTGAGCGGAAACTTCGGCGCGGATTTCGTCGAGGATGCGGGCGGCCTCGCTGCCGCGCACCCGGGCGATATCGTCCTGGTACTTGAGCAGCACGCCAAGCGTGTCGTTGATCGTGTCCGGATCAAGAGCGAGCTTGTCCAGCGTGACAAGCGCTTTCGACCAATCGATGGTCTCCGCGACGCCCGGAAGCTTGAATAGATCCATGCCGCGCAGTTTTTGCACGAAGGCGACCACCTCCCTGGACAGTCGC
>Ga0184627_10000741_pt1 | contig 12652 bp, 10 predicted proteins | sample PLM3_127_b1_FD_133150 | JGI IMG/M metagenome (GOLD analysis project Ga0184627, IMG submission 133150) | Groundwater sediment microbial communities from an aquifer in East River, Colorado, USA - PLM3_127_b1 | ecosystem: Environmental > Terrestrial > Soil > Riparian zone | place: USA: East River...
GAACGATCTGAACGATCTGAACGATCTGAGACGATGAAAAAGCCCGTTTGCAGTAAGCAGCTTTTCCTTCGGGCTTCCCAGGTGCTCCCTGGCGGCGTGAACAGTCCCGTGCGCGCGTTCCAGGCTGTTGGCGGGTCGCCGCTGTTCATCCGGCGGGCATCGGGCGCGACCATCGAGGACGTCGACGGCAACCGCTTCATCGACTACGTCATGTCGTGGGGGCCGCTGATTCACGGCCACGCTCCGGCCGGTCTCGTGAGGGCCATCGCCAGCGCCGCCCGGCTCGGCACGAGCTTCGGTGCCCCGAGCCCCCTCGAGCACGAGCTCGGCGAGCAGGTGCGCGCGCGCATCCCTTCCATGGAGCGCGTGCGGTTCGTCAGCTCGGGGACGGAAGCGGCGATGAGCGCGTCGCGTGTCGCCCGCGCCTTTACGGAACGCGACAAGATCGTCAAGTTCGCCGGCTGCTATCACGGGCACGCCGATGGGTTCCTCGTGAAGGCGGGGTCGGGCGCAACGACGCTCGGGGTGCCGACGAGCCCGGGCGTCGCCCGGCCGGTCGCCGCGGACACGCTGATCGCGCGATACAACGACCTCGCGTCCGTCGATGCCCTGTGCGAGGCGCACCCGGGCGCCATCGCGGCCGTCATCGTGGAGCCGATCGCCGGCAATATGGGAGTCGTCTCGCCCACGGACGGCTTTCTGCAGGGGCTTCGCACCCTGACAGCCCGCCGCGGCATTGTCCTGATCTTTGACGAAGTCATTTCCGGATTCCGGGCGTCGGCCGGGGGCGCGCAATCGATTTTCGGGATCGCGCCGGATCTCACGTGCCTGGGCAAAATCATCGGCGGCGGCCTCCCGGTCGGGGCGTACGGCGGACGCGCCGCCATGATGGAGATGGTGGCGCCGGCAGGTCCGGTCTACCAGGCTGGGACGCTGTCGGGCAATCCCCTCGCGATGACCGCGGGGCTGTGGTCGCTAAAGCGTTTGACGCCGCGATTGTACAAGGACCTCGCCCGCCGGGGCTCGCTCCTGGCGGCCGGGTTCGCCGACGCGGCGCGTGCCGCCGGCGTTCGGCTGCAGGTGAACGCCTTCGCGTCGATGGTGACGCCGTTCTTCACTTCGTCACCCGTACGCGACTACGACTCGGCGCTGACCGCCAACACCTCGGCATATGCGACGTTTTTCAGGGGGATGCTCGCGCGGGGTATCTATCCGCCGCCGTCGCAGTTCGAGGCGTGGTTCCTGTCAGCAGCCCACACGGACCGCCACGTCGAACAGACGATCACCGCGGCAAGAGCCGCGATGAAGGAAGTCGCGCGAACGATTTAGCCACCAAGCGCACAAAGACGAATTAGCCACAAAGGTCACAAAGATCACTAAGTACTTCGTGTTCTTCGTGGCCTTCGTGGCCAAAACGTCTTCGTGCTCTTGTCAGCGAGCCGTATTGATCTGGACTGGCGAGTCGATTCTGACGCGCAGCACGGATCCCTGCGGCAGCTCGACTTCCTTGCCTTCCGTGGCGGCGATCGTGCCGCCCGCGCCAATCAGGATGCCGGCGAGCGCGCCCTTGAGGCCACCGAGGAGGCCCCCGATGACGGCGCCGACTGCGCCTCCGGTCCCGATGCGGGCGGTCTCGCCCCTGATCCCTTCACCTTCGATCGCCTGGGTGACGGTGCCACGCATGGGATACGACCGGTTGTTCACCGTCACCTGATCGAAGCTGACGGTCATTTTGGCGGTCCGGTTCGTGCGGGTGGCAGGGTCGACGGACGTGACCACCCCGCGCATCACCGACCCTGCCGGAATCGCGGTACGGCCGTCCACGTTCAGATCGACAAGCGTGGTGGCCTCGAAGCGATCCTCAACGACCGCCGTGCCGGAATTCAGGTTATCGGCCAGCCGGACATCCACTTCCGTCCCTGCTGGAATCTCGGTGGCTCCCCGCGTTGTCGTGCTGCGGGTCGTGGCCTGCCTGCCACTCTGGGTGGACGGCGCCGCCGAATACGCATTCGTGGAGTCGCCACGGGCCCGCGTCCGGAGATCTTCAAGGCGATCGCGCACATCCGCGTACTCGCTGCGCACAAGCGACCGCTCCTTGCGGAGCTTCACCTTCAGATAGACCACTTCGTCGCGCAGCTCGTCGAGCTCCGCCTGGAGCTGGTTGGCGCGCGAGGCGTCGCGGCTTCGAAGCTGTGACACATCGGTGCTCGCCTGGTACACGCTGTCCTGCAGCCGCTGAATCTCGACCTGCGTGACGTTCTGCTGCGCCGCCGCGGGCGCCGCGAGACCGGCCACGAGCAGAGCTGTAAGCACAGACCCCTGAATCGTCAGCACGGCCCCATGAATATTGAACATAGGTATTCCTCCGCTCGAGGTGGTTGCAATTGTCAGGCCGATCACGGTTCGCCTGAAGGCGGACACTTCGTACGCGGGAGTCGGGTGCGCGTCGTACGTCGTACGTAGTGTCCGGCTTTAGCCGGACCCACGTTAATTACGCCAGGGCATGAGGTTCTCGATCCAGCTGATGCGGGTCAGGTCGTTATAGATGACTGTCACCATGAGCATCATCAGGAGGACAAATCCCGCCAGCAGCATCTTTTCCTTGACCGCCATGCTGAAGTCGCGGCGCGCGACCCCTTCGAGCGCCATGATCAGGATGTGGCCCCCGTCGAGCACGGGAATCGGCAGCAGGTTCAGGAGCCCCAGATTTAGGCTGATCGACGCCATAAGTGTAAAGAGCGCGATCCAGCCGGCCTGCGCCGATTCACCCGACAATTGCGCGATCGCCACCGGGCCCATGAGCTGTCGCGGCGACGTTTCGCCGACGAGCAGGCCGCCGAGCGTCTTGAAGATCAGCCCGCTGAACTCGATGTTGCGCTGGACGCTGAGTTGAATGGCCTCGAACGGACCGGGCGTAAATGAACGCGTCGGCTCGCTCACGTACACGCCGAGCATGCCGCGGTCGCCGCGCTGTTCCGGCGTCGCCCTGATCCGCTGCTCCTGGCCGTCCCGCCGGATGGTCAACTCGATCTCGCGGCCGCCATTGCGGGAGATCGCCTCAATGAGCTGCGTCCGCGTGACCATACGCTCGCCGTTCACGGCCAGCACGACATCCTTCGCCTTCAGCCCCGCGCGCTCGGCCGGCTCGCCCGCGATGACCGACGCCACGATGGGGTTGATGTCGGGGAGCACGCCGATGTTGCCGATCTCGAACCGGGTTTCGGCCACCGGCCGCACGTCCACCGATTGCGTCTGTCCGCCGCGCAACAACGTCAATCGGACCTCGCGGTCCGGGCGGGTACCGACGGCAATGAAGAGATCGTCCCAGGTATCCACCTGGTCACCGCCGACCGTCAGGATCCGGTCGCCGCGCTGAATCCCTGCCCGCTCCGCGGGTGAACCGGGCGTGACCGCGCCGACGACCGGAGGCTGATCCTGGTAGATGGGCACTTCCGCGCCCTGGGCGAGCACGACCGCCATCACGACGACCGCGAGGATGATGTTCATCGTCGGGCCCATGATGAGAATCTGGAAGCGCTCCCACTTCGTCTTCGACAGGAACTCGTCGGGGCGGCCCGTCCGCTGGTCGTCCGGGTTTTCCCCCGCCATCTTCACGTAGCCGCCGAGCGGAATGGCACTGACGCAGTATTCCGTGTCGCCGCGGCGGAACTTCAGGAGCTTGGGCCCAAAGCCGAGCGAAAACGTCAGCACACGCACGCCGAGCCTGCGCGCCGCCAGGAAATGACCCAGCTCGTGGACGAAGACGAGCACACCCAGGACGAACAGGAAGGCGAGAAGCGTATTCACGTGCGGGAATGTTCCTTTCAGCGTAGGGGCGACGCATGCGTCGCCCCTACCAGACTAGACACTCAATTCTAACTCGCGGGCCGCATCGCGGGCGTACTCTCGCGCCCACTGGTCGGTACGCCGAACAACCTGCAATGTCGACACCGCCTCCGCCGTATGCGCATCCATCGCTTTCTGGATGACGTTCGGAATCGCCATAAAGCCGAGCTTGCGGTCCAGGAACGCGCTGACCGCGATCTCGTTGGCCGCGTTCAGCACCACCGGCAGGGTCCCCCCGGCCCGCAGCGCGCGATACGCCAGGCCCAGGCAGGGAAACCGATCGAGAGGCGGATCCGAGAATTCAAGGCGGCCTGCCCGCGCGAGGTCGAGCGACGGCAGCGACCCATCCCAGCGCTCGGGATAGGAGCAGGCGTATTGAATCGGCAGCCGCATGTCCGCGACGCCAAGCTGCGCGATCACGGAGCCGTCAATCAGTTCGACCAGCGAGTGGACGATCGACTGCGGATGGATCACCACGTCAATCTGATCGGCGGAGACACCAAACAGCCAGTGCGCCTCGATCACCTCGAGGCCCTTGTTCATCAGGGTCGCCGAGTCGATCGTGATCTTCCGGCCCATCTGCCAGGTCGGATGCTGCAGCGCGGCGTCCGGCCCGACGCGCTCGAGCGCGTCCGCCGAATAGTCGCGAAACGGCCCCCCGGATGCGGTCAGGATGATCCGGCGAACCTCCGCGCGCGGCCGCGCGTGCAGGCACTGGTGAATGGCGTTGTGCTCGCTGTCGACCGGCAGGATGGCGACACCCCGGCGGCGCGCCGCCGCGTCCACGAGCGCGCCGGCCATCACAAGCACCTCCTTGTTGGCGAGCGCGATCGTCTTTCCGGCCTCAATCGCCGCGAGAACAGCTTCGAGGCCCGCGGTCCCCGCCGATGCGCAGATGACGATATCGGCGGAGGGATGCGTGGCGACGGCCACCAGTCCCGCGGTGCCGGTGCCGGCGACAGTGCCGATGCCGAGCGGCGAGTCCGCTCCGCACGCCGATCGGAGCCGGTCGATTCCCTCGCCGGTCGCCATGGCGACAACCTCGGGACGGTACCGCGCGACCTGCTCCGCCAGCAGCGAGGCGTTGTCGCCCGCCGCGAGCGAGACGACTCGCAGACGGGTGGGATGGGCATCGACCACCGCGAGCGCGCTCCGGCCAATCGACCCGGTCGAGCCGAGGATGGCGACTCGCTTCACATCAGCCCTCAATGACGTGTCTTGTCGAAATCCCTACCGGGCCGCTCCGCTCGCGCCTCACCGCGCAGGCCCGGGGCCCCCATCGCGCACGCCTGCGCGATGGGGTGGAGGTGTGCGCGGCGGGGACCCCGCGTTGTCGCGGCCCGCAGATCGCGCTCGAAGGCCTGTTGTGTGTAGTACTCAATCAGTCCGAACCTTCCAGTAGATAGAGGTAGTACGCCGGTGTGGCAAACAGCAGGGCGTCGATGCGATCCAGCGCGCCGCCGTGACCGGGAATCAACGCCGAGCTGTCCTTGGCGCCGGCCATTCGCTTGAGCCGTGACTCGAAAAGGTCCCCGCAGATCCCGAGCACCACGATGGCCACGCCGAGCGCGGCCAGCGACGCGCGCCGGGCCAGCGGAAATACCCACGTCCCTGCCAGCGTGATGAAGATCGTCGCCACGACGAGCCCTCCCACCGCCCCTTCAATGGTCTTCTTCGGACTGATCGCCGGAGCGAGCGGCCGGCGGCCGAACGCCCGACCGGCATAAAACTGCGCCGAATCGCTGACGACGACGGTGGCAATCAGCAGCACGGTGGCCATGCGTCCGCCGAGCGCCTGGACTGCGGCGAGCATGCCGAGCGGCATGCCGATATACCACGGCGCGAGGAACCGGGCCGCCGCGCGGTCGACCGCGAGTCCGCGAAACAGCACTTCAATCGCGACCCAGCCGAGGCCAAGCAGGATGAGCGGCAGGACGCGGGTGCGGTCTGGATCCGAGAGCCACCAGCACACGAGGACAACCAGGAGCAGTACTGGAAGGGCGCTGGGCGCGCGGCGGTCCCGATGGACGATGTCGAGGTACTCGTGCGCGGCCAGCGCGGCGACCAGGCACGCGATCACGCGCAGGCCGGGGAGCGGTAGAAAGAGGATGGCGGCAAACGCGGCCGCCGCGAGGGCGACTCCGCTCAGGAGCCGCGTCATCCTTCGACTCTGCTCAGGATGACCCTGAGTGCGCATCGAAGGGTCATTGCGCGCCGATGACCGCCGGCGCGGGGGCAATGCCTCCGTAGCGCCGCTCCCGCTTCTGATACGCGACGACCGCCTCGAGCAGGTGCCGCCGGCGGAAATCAGGCCAGAGCGTCTCGGTCACGTAGATCTCGGCATAGGCAATCTGCCACAGCAGGAAGTTGCTGACGCGCATCTCGCCGCTGGTCCGGATGAGCAGGTCCGGATCCGGTTGGCCGGCCGTGTAGAGGAATCGGGCGAAGCGCTCCTCGTCCAATTCCTCGGGGCGGATGCCGGATTCGATCACGCGGCGCGCGGCGGCGACAATTTCCGCCCGGCCCCCGTAGTTGAGCGCGATGTTGAAGAGCATCCCCTTGCTCCTGGCCGTGCGCTCGATGGCCGTGTGCAGCTCGTCCTGGATCTCGGGCGAGAGCTCGTCCATCCGTCCGATGACGCGGAAGCGAATGTCGTTGGTGAGCAGGGTGTCCAGCTCCGAGCGCAGGTACCGCTTGAGCAGCCGCATGAGCGTGCTGACCTCGGATGCCGGCCGCTTCCAGTTTTCGACGGAGAACGCATACAGCGTCAGCACGCCAAGATCCAGGCGCGCGGCGGTCTCAACGGTGTCACGCACCGCATCAATGCCGGCGCGGTGACCCTCGACCCGCGGCAGATGGCGCTGGGCGGCCCAGCGGCCGTTGCCGTCCATGATGATCGCGATGTGCGCCGGCAGTCGCTCGAAATTCACCTGCCGGGCGAGCGCCTCGTCGGGATGCCCGACTGGGATCCACGCGAGCAACTGCTCAAGCGACACGGTCCATCTCCCGCCCTTGCAAGGGGTTAATCATAATCCACCCGGACCAGGAACAAGCCTTGCGGCGGGGCCGTGGCACCCGCCTGCGCGCGACTGCCGCCTGCCAGCAACGCCGCCATCGACGCCGCCGGACGCTGGCCGCGGCCGACTTCAACGAGCGTGCCGGCGATGGCGCGGACCATGTGGCGGAGAAAGCCGTCGCCGCTGACCTCGTAGGCGAGCAACGTCACCTCCGAGGCCTCCGTGGGGCGAGCCAGGGCACCCCACCGCGCAGGCGCGGCGGGGACCCCGCTCTGTGGCTCGCCTGGCGGGTCCAACAGGGCCCGCCCCACATGTCTGAAGATTTCCGATCGCGAGATCGTCCGCACCGTCTCCTTGATATCGCTGCCCGTGCTGCGAAACGCGGCGAAATCGTGCGTCCCCATCAGCGCTCGGGCCGCGGTCCGCATCGCATCGAGATCGAGCGCCTCAGGGACATGCCAGACAAACGCACGCTCGAAGGGGCTGACGATTGAAGCGTTGCGCAGGAGGTAGCGATACGTCTTGGACCGCGCGCTGAAGCGCGCGTGGAAGTCAACGGCGGCCTCCTGGACGTCAGTCACCCTCACGTCTGGTGGCAGGCAGGCGTTGAGGCCGCGCGCCACGGCGTCGGTGGGATGGGCTGATGTGATCTGCACGCTGGCGACCTGGCCGAGCGCATGGACGCCGGCATCGGTCCTGCCGGCGCCGTGCACCGTGACGGGCTTGCCTTCAAAGCGCGCGAGCGCGTCTTCCAGCAGCCCCTGGATGGAGACGCCTTCCGCCTGCCGCTGCCAGCCGACAAACCGCGTGCCGTCGTAGCTCACCGTCAGCTTTAACGTGCGCGCCATGCGTGATCGTACCGTGATCGTACGTAGTGTCCGGCTTTAGCCGGACCGTCATAGCGGGATTCGGAGAGTCGCCCGTGTGCCACGGCCCGCATCCCTATTTTGAAGCGTCAACGTGCCTCCGTGCGCTTCGGCAATCTGGCGGCTGATGACGAGGCCAATGCCCGATCCTTCCGGTTTCGTCGTAAAGAACGGTACGAACAGGTTAGCGGTGTTTTGCAATCCAGGTCCCTCATCATCGATTCTGACCTCCAGCATCGAATCGGCGTGAGTCCAGCTCGCACACACACGTCCTCCGGTTTCAAGTGCCGCATCAACCGCGTTCCGCACAAGGTTGATGAGGAGCTGTTCGAGCTGGTCCGGGTCCGCGGACACCGTCACGTCCGGTCCATTCGACAGCGTGACGGGAGCCCGATTCTCGAGCTCGACGACACGCTGGATGACAGGACGGAAGGCGACGCGTTGTCGATTCGGCGCCGGCAGGCGCGCCAGTCGCGCGTAGGCAGTCGTAAATCGGTTGAGCGCGTCGGCCCGTGACTCGATGACACCGAGGCCTCGTTCCATATCGTCGCGCCAGTCAGACGGCTGCGGCGTTCGGCTCAGGAGTGCGGCAAGGCTGCCGGCAATGGACTTGATAGGCGCCAACGAGTTGTTGAGCTCGTGGCCGATTACGCGTATCAGCCGCTGCCAGGCCTGACGCTCCTGTTCACGGAGGGGCTGGCTGACATCAGAGAGCACCACCAAATCGTGCGGCTCGCCACCCTGCCAGAACGTCCGGCGCCGGATTTCCCATCGGCCGGTTCCGCCGGGGAACTCGATGTCCTGCACGCTGGATCCTGTGCGTTGCTCCGGTTCGATCCCGAGAGCCGTCACGTCTTGCCCGATGATTTCGTGGGCCGGCCGTCCGAGCAGGTGCTCGCCGTAGCGGTTCACGAGCGCGAGCTTACCGTGGCGATCGAACGCGAAAATCGCGACATCGATCTCCGCCATGACGGCACGCAGCAGCGCGGTGGCCTCTTGTGCCCCCAACCGTTGTGAGCGAAGCGTGTCCGACAGGGTGTTGATCTCCAGCATCACGGCTCCGAGGGCATCGTCGGACTGCGCGTCCCGGGCCCGAATCGAGAAGTCTCCTTCGCGAAGGGCTGCGAGAAGGTTGGAGATGGTCTGGAGCGGCCGGATCAGCCGGTCGCGGAACGCCACGGCCAGTGCGACCCAACCGGCGATGATCAGGCCTGCAAGCGTCCCGCGAAGGAGCACCGAGTACCCGCTCAGCCACAGGAGGACGCACGCCGCGAGCACGCCCGGGACTCCCACCGCCAGCGCCATCAGCAGTATGCGGCGATCGTGGTTGATCATTGCAGGCCGTAACGTTCGAGTCGGCGATAGAGCGCGGATCGGCTGAGACCGAGTGCCCGCGCGGCCTGTGACACGCTGCCGTGTCGGGCCAGGGCTTTCTTGATCAGGAATGCCTCGACTTCTTCGAGGCTCATGTCGTCAAGACGAGCCGGCGACTCGCGTCCAGCGCGGAGGGCGAGATCAGTCACACGGATTCGGTCGGTCTGCGCCATCAAGACCGCGCGTTCCACGGTGTGATCGAGCTCGCGCACATTACCCGGCCACGGATACTCCGACAGCGCCTGAAGCGCCGCATTCTCGAAACCCGTCAACGCTTTCCGGTACCGCGTCGCATGAACGGCGAGGAAGTGGCTGGCGAGCTCCGCGATGTCCTCGCGACGGTCCCGCAGCGGCGGCAGTCGAATCTCAACCGTGTTCAGTCTGAACAGCAGATCCTGACGGAACCGACCGGCGCTGACCTCCGCGTCGATATCGGCGTTGGTCGCCGAGATCAACCTCACGTCAGCCTTCCGGGTTGTCGAGGAGCCCAGGCGCTCGAATTCGCCGCGTTCGAGCACGCGCAGGAGCTTCTGCTGCTGGTTGAGCGGGACGTTGGCGATCTCGTCCAGAAACAGCGTGCCGCCGTCGGCCATCTCGAAGCGGCCGATGCGATCCTGCCGGGCATCGGTAAACGCGCCTTTGACGTGCCCGAACAGCTCGCTCTCGAACACGCCCTCGGAGACGCCTCCGGCGTTGATCGTCACCAGAGGCCGGCTTGCGCGCGGCGACGCCGCGTGCAGCGCCTGCGCAAACAATCCCTTGCCAGTGCCGTTTTCGCCCGTAATGAGGACGTTGGCATCCGACGGTCCCACCCTCGAAATGATTTGCAGGATTGGTTGCATCGCCGCGGATTGCGCGATGAGCGCAGCCCGACCGTCAGTCTGGAGCCGGTTCTGCGCCTCGAGGCGCCTGGTTCTCCGCAGCGCACGTCCCAGCTCTGCCTGCGTGCGGAGGATCGACAACATGCGCTCGTTATCCCAGGGCTTCTCGATAAAATCGCGCGCACCACGACGCATCGCTTCGACGGCAAGACTGATCGAGCCCCACGCGGTCATCACGACGACAGGGAGCGTGTCGTCGACGGCCCTGAGGCGTCCGAGCAGGTCGAACCCTTCCTCACCCGACGTCGTGTCGCGCGCGTAATTCAAGTCGATCAGGACGACGTCGTACTCCAGCCGTTCGACCGCCTTGAGCACACCCGCCGGCGAGCTCGTGGTGTCGATCTGGTGGTTCTCGCGCTTGAGGAGAAGACGAAGCGCCTCCAGCACGTCGCGCTGGTCGTCGGCGATGAGGATTCGAGCGGACCCGGCCGCATGAGGCGACATCATGTCTCCCCTTCTTCGTCCCACCGTTGCCTCTGCCGCATGCGGTGGCGGCGTCGGACGCCGTATACCACGAAGGCGAGCACCATGACACCGGCCCAGACCGCAGACGTGCTGGTGACCACCGGCACCCAGGTCCACGATCGGGCGTAGCGCGCCCACGCGCGCGCTGCGGCCTGGTCCGGCGTGTCGCCCGTCTCGATCCGGAACGCAGCGTCGAACGGCAACCCGAGAGCGACGCGCGCGGCAATGGCGCCGGGTACGTCCGCCCGATGTCGGGCCCGCAGGTCCTCTACCAGGGCGGTGGCCAGCAGGTAGGCCTCCGCCGCATCGGGCTGGGCGTCGGACGCAAAGAGCCGCCCCAGGTCGCTGATCGCCGGATTCTTCAGCGTGGCCACCCACAGGCGAAGCTGGCCGCCGACGCCCCATCCGGTCTCGACCGACACGGCCAGGCCCTCGTGAAACCATCGCGGCACGCGGCGGCCGCCGGCACGCGTCGCGAGCGAGAGATGCGCAATCTCGTGACGCACGACTGATTCAAGCGAGTCGTACGGGTACGATCCAACACGGTCCGGGAAAATGGCGATGCGCTCGCGGCCGGAGGCGAGGCCGACGATCCACGCTGGCGTCACGCGGGCGCGTGGATCGTCTTCGGGAATGAGCGTGACATGGATACGGCCCGGCAGATCCAGACCGGCGCGCGCGAGCGCGCCGGCGATTCCCGACAGATTCACCTCGCGAACGCGCTTCGCCGCGCTGGCCAGCGACGATGGAGCGTCGACCGTGATCTGGGCGGCGGCCGCTGTGACGTCGATGCAGAGGGCCGACGCGAGCAGGAGGGCGAGAAGCCGGGCGAGCGCGCGGCGCACCTCTCCAGCTTAACGTCTCCCCTTCCTGACTACTCATAGCGAAGCGCCACCAGCGGATCGACGCGCATGGCCCGGCGGGCGGGGAGGTAGATCGCCATGATGGCGACGGCCGTCAGAAACAGCGTGACCGCCAGAACGGCGGTCGCTAGTCCTCTCTGAGTGCCACATTGGGATCGAGCCGAGATGCGCGCCAGGCGGGCAGCCAACAGGCGATGGCGGCCACCATGGTCATCGTCGCGGCGACCGCGACCATCGTTGGAACGTCCGTCGGTTGAATGCCGAACAGGAGCGACGCAATGAACCGATTCACGCCAATAGCAGCTGCGAGTCCGGCGATGAGACCGATAGCGGCCAGGAGGAGTCCCTGCTTCATGACGTGGGCGAGCACGCGGGAGCGCTCCGCGCCGAGCGCCATGCGGATGCCGATCTCGCGCCGGCGCTCCGCCACCGTGTAGGACAGCACGCCGTAGGTGCCGAGTGCGGCCAGCAGCAGCGCCAGGCCCCCAAGGGCGCCGAGCAGTTGCGCCAACAAGCGCGGCCGCTGGATCGATTCGGCAAACACCTCCTCCATGTCACGAAGACGGACGATGGGGACGGCACGATCCACTTCACGAACCGCGAGCTCGATCGTCTGTGACAGCGTCGCCGGCGGCAGGGCGGTGCGCAGCACCACGTTCAGCGTCCCTGGCGCGAACGCGACGCCTGGAGCGCCGGCGGTTTGCTCAACAAACAGGTAGAGCTCAGTCCCTGTTTGTCGATCGATACCGCCTTGCTTGACGTCTTTTGCTACACCGATGACGGTGAACCACGGGGTCTCGTCACCGAAGGACGGCTGCAGCCGCTGCCCAATGGGGTTCTGCCCCTTCCAGAATGTGTTCGCCAATGTTTCATTGACGACCGCCACCATCCCTGGGGACGCCGCGTCAGTCTGCTGGAAGCCGCGCCCTTGAACGATGGGAATGCCTATCGTCTCGAAATAGTCAGACATGACGTTCTGGTAGTAGTCGACCAACTCGTACGGGCCCCCTGGAGGTGCGGTGTAGCTCTCGATATCGGTGTCGTTGGCGTTGAACGGGCGATTCGGCGGCAGGCCGTCCATTGCCGTTGCAGCCTGCACCCCGGGTACACCGCGAAGCTTGTCGAGAAGCCTCTGGTACGCCTGTGTGCGAGCGGATGGTTGTGGATAGCTCACCGCTGGCAATGAAATCGAGAACGTCACCAGGCGAGTCCGATCGAAGCCGGGGTCGACGTTCGTGAGGTTGTACACCGTGCGCGCCAGCAAACCCGCGCCAATGACGAGCACGACGGCCAACGCGATTTCGGCCACCACGAGACCACGACGGATGTGACGGCTCGCC
>Ga0184627_10000742_pt1 | contig 12627 bp, 10 predicted proteins | sample PLM3_127_b1_FD_133150 | JGI IMG/M metagenome (GOLD analysis project Ga0184627, IMG submission 133150) | Groundwater sediment microbial communities from an aquifer in East River, Colorado, USA - PLM3_127_b1 | ecosystem: Environmental > Terrestrial > Soil > Riparian zone | place: USA: East River...
GTCGCTCGCCGGTTTGCTGCCGGGAGGGCCTGGCCATTCGCACCAGTCCGTTCGCGATATCGGCGCGCTCGGATCGGTCCCGAACCTGCTGATGGCGGAGCCGTCGGTCGAAGACGAAGTGCGTGCGCTCTTTGAGTACCTGGTCGGCACCGCGGCCGAAAGCGCCTATCTGCGGCTCGTGTCGGTGAAGTGGGAGGTGCCTTTCGGTTATCCCACCGGTCAGCGCGTGGAGCCCGGCCGAGGCTGGGTGGTCCGTGACGGCCGCGACCTCGTCGTCTTCGGCTACGGCCCGTGGCTCTTGTCCAACGCCTGGCACGCGGCCGAGGAGCTGCAGCACGTCTCGGGAGTCACGACCCGCCTGATCAATCTGCCGTGGCTCAATCGCGTCGATCCCGCCTGGCTCAGGGACGCCATCGGAGACCGCCGGGCGATCCTGTTGCTGGACAACCATTACATCCGCGGCGGGCAGGGAGAAATGGTGGCTGCGGCGGTCGCCGAGCTCGGGCTCGGGCCGGCGGCGAGCGTCATGCGCGCCGGCGTGACGGAACTACCGGAATGTGGCACCAACGACGAGGTGCTCGCGTACCACGGCCTCGATGTGGCGTCTCTCGTGAAAGCGTTCCGCGCGGCGCTGGGCAGGCATCGCCCGCGCACCGTGTCACAACCCGCATGACCGTACTCTTCTGGGACATCGACGGCACGCTGTTGACGACGGCGAGGGCGGGTGTGTTCGCGTGGGAAGAGGCCGTCCTCGAGCTGACCGGCCGCGAATTCGAGCTGGTGCCGATGCGCATCGCCGGCCTCACCGATTATCAGATTGCGGCAAGAACCTTCGAGATGCTCGGCATCGACACCGACCCGCAATTCGTCCATCGCTTTGTCGATCGCTATGGGGAGCTGCTGCCCGCCAGCCTGCCGCGGAAGCAGGGCACGGTGATGCCCAACGTCCGTGAAATCCTGGACCATTTGCGTGGCCGGCCCGACGTCCGCTCGTACCTCCTCACCGGCAACACCCGCGCCGGAGCGCGAGCCAAGCTCACACATTACGACCTGATGCAGTACTTTCCCGACGGCGCGTTCGCGGAGGACGCCGGCGACCGCGCGTCGATCGCCGTCCGGGCGCTGGAGCTGGCGAAGCAGGGTGGCGTCGTCGCCGAGGGACGGGTGTTCGTCGTCGGCGACACGCCGCACGACATCGAATGCGCCAACGCCATTGACGCGCGAACGATTGCGGTGGCCACCGGCGGCTACACGATCGAGGAGCTGCAGGCATATCATCCGTGGCGCGTGTTCAGCGAGCTGCCGGCCGTGGACGAATTCGTGAGGCTTATTGACGGGACAGGGGGGGCAGACCCCCTTCACGCGCCGACTCAAGGGGTTGAGTGGCCTTGTGACGGGGGTCTGACCCCCAAATGAAGCACGGGATCCGCCGGTTTCCAGCGCTCTGGCGCGCGACCCGTCTGGCGCGGCGGTGGTACCACGCCAGGTTCGACGCCTATCCCGACTGGCGATCCCCGCTGTCCGCGGATTCAGCGTTATGGGAGTCGGCGCGCCAGGCCGCTCAGGGCGGGCCGCGCGTGCTGATGGCCACGGCGATCGGCTCCTCCGCGCACGCCATCAGCCTCGAGAGCGCCGTCGCGGCGGCGTTGACCTTCCGGGGCGCCGAGGTGCATGCGCTGCTCTGCGACGGCGCGATGACCGCGTGCGCCGAATGCGAGGCATCGCTGTACCCCGACGTGGCGAAGTTCGTCGAGCATGGGCCGAGCCAGGACCTGTGCCGCGATTGCACGTGGCCAGCCGAACGCGTCTACGCGCGGCTGGGACTCAAGGTCCATCGCTACAGCGACTGGCTGACACCGGAGGATCGCGCCGAGGCGCGCCGCATGGCCGGCGCGCTGCCCCTGGATCGGATGCGGTGTTTCACGCTCGACGGCCTGGCGATCGGCGAGCACGCTCACGCCGGCGCGCTCCGTTTCTTCGCGACTGGATCGCTCGACGCCGAGCCGGCCGCCGAACCGGTCCTGCGGCGCTACCTCGAGTCGGCGCTGCTGACCGCGTATGCATCCCGTCGCCTGATGCGCGCGATCGGGTTCTGGTCCGCCGTGTTCACGCACGGCATCTACGTGCCGTGGGGCATTATCGGCGAGGTCGCGCGCCGGGAGGGCGTGCACGTCGCGACCTGGAATGTGGCGTATCGCAAGCGCCGGTTCATCTTCAGCCACGACGACACGTACCATCACACTTTGATGACGGAACCCAGCGACCACTGGGAACATCGGGCGTTGTCGGCCGCGCAGGATCGCGAGTTGACGAAGTACCTCGCGAGCCGCCGCGAAGGCCTGTTCGACTGGATCGTGTTCCATCGGCCGCGGCGCCAGGACGCGCAGGCGATCGAGGGCCGCATCGGCCTGGATCGGTCGAGGCCGGTCATCGGCCTGCTCACGAATGTCACGTGGGACGCGCAGCTGCACTACCCGGCGAATGCGTTTCCGAACATCGTCGAATGGCTGGCGCAGACGTGCGAGTACTTCGCGACGCGCCGGGACCTGCAGCTGCTCATCCGCGTGCACCCGGCCGAAATCAGCGGGTTTCCGCCGTCACGGCAGCCGATCCTGGAGGAGCTGCGGAAGCGCCTTCCCGAGCTTGCGCCAAACATCATCGTCGTGCCTCCCGAGAGCGACATGAGCACCTACGCGCTGATGTCGATGTGCAACGCCGCCATCATCTACGGCACCAAGATGGGCGTGGAATTGACGAGCGTCGGCCTGCCGGTGATCGTGGCCGGCGAGGCCTGGATCCGGAACAAGGGCCTGACGCACGATGCCAGCACCCCCGCGGAGTACTTCCGGATTCTCCAGGGACTGCCATTTCCGGGGCGGCTGGGCCCCAGGCAGCTCGCCCGCGCGCGCCGGTACGCGTACCACTTCTTCTTCAACCGCATGATCCCGCTGGCGTTCGTCGATCCCAGGGCGGGATATCCGATCTACCGTCTCAAGCTCGATCGGCTCCAGCAGTTGCTGCCAGGGGCGTCCAGTGGCTTGGATACAATCTGCGACGGCATCCTCAGACGCCAGCCCTTCGTGCTGCACGCCTCGGAGCCGACCCCGGCGGAACTGGCAGGCGCGACAGGTGGCTAAGTGCTGATCTTCCTGGCGGTTGTATTTGTCATTGCCGCGGCGTGCAGCGTCGCCGGCGGGGCGATGGTCCGCCGGCTGGCGCCGGCGAGCGGCGCGGTCGTCCCGCCGCGGCCGGACCGCTGGCATACCGAGCCAACGCCGACGATGGGGGGCGTGGCCATTGTCGCGGGCACGTTCGCGGGGTTTGCGGCCATTGGGGCGCGGTCGGATCTCATCGGCGCGCCGGCGGAATGGCTCCCGGTTCCGTTGGCCGCCCTGGCCATGTTCGTCGTGGGTGTCCTCGACGACCGCCTCCAGCTCTCTGCGCTCGCCAAGCTGGTGGCATCGCTCGCCATTGGCGCGTTCCTGGTCTTCGCGTTGGCCGGCGCCGAGCCGGCTGACGCGCTCCCGTCGTTGTACACGCTGGTGGCGACCGTCTGGTTCGCCGGCATCTGTCACGCCATGAACCTGCTCGACAACATGGACGGACTCGCCACCGGTGTCGGGCTCATCGCTGCGATATTTCTGGCTGCGCTGCTCACTGGTTTTCTCGGGCCCACCCTCGTCGTGCTCTTGACGGCGCTGGCGGGCGCCCTGCTGGGGTTTCTGTACTGGAATCGCAGCCGCGCGCGCCTGTTCATGGGTGACTGCGGCAGCCTCTTCATTGGCGCTGTGCTCGCCTCCGCATCGCTGGTTCCTGTCTACAACGCACCGCTCGCGTTCATCAATCCGGCGGTGATCGTGGTCTTGATTCTGATCGTTCCGCTCTTCGACACCGGGTTCGTCCTCGTGCTGCGGCGGCTGGCCGGCCTCAAGGCGACCAAGGGTGGCACGGACCACGTGTCGCATCGACTGGTATCGCTCGGGTTCTCGGAGCGGAGCGCCGTCCGGATTCTGTACCTGCTCGGCCTCGCGGGCGGCGCCACCGCGTGGGTGCTGTTCTGGGGTCGAGGCGTCGAGCCGATGCTGCCGCTCGTCGCAGCATTCGCCGTCCTCATCGTCCTGCTCGGGATTTACCTCGCACGCGTGCCGGCCTATGACGCGGAAGATTTCATCGCGCTGCAGAAGTCGTCGTTTGCGCCACTGCTGAAGGACCTGGCGTTCAGGTGGCACGCGGCCGAAGTGATGCTCGACTTCATTCTGATCGCCGTGTGCTATTACCTCGCGTACCGGCTTCGATTCGAGGGAGAGGATCTCGACAACTTCCTTCCGTACTTCACGGCCTCGTTGCCGGTCGTCCTGGGCTGCAAGCTGGCCGCGCTCTACGGTTCAGGGCTCTACCAGCGTTCGTGGGAGACGTTCGGCCTGCGCGATCTGACGGCTGTCCTGCGCGGCGTGGGCATGGGATCGCTGCTCTCCATCCTGACCGCCGCGTACCTCTACCGTCTCGAGGGATTTTCGCGCGTCGTCTTCCTGCTGGATGCGCTACTGCTTGGCATGGCGGTCATCGCCACGCGCGGGTCGTTCCGCGCCATGAATCTTGTGACGGCGGCGCGAAACAAGCGCAGTCGCCGCGTGCTGGTCTATGGCGCCGGTCAGTTCGGCCAGACGCTGGTTCGCGAGATGCGCGCGAATGCGCTGTGGAACATGAACCCGATCGCGTTCATCGATGATGACCCGATGAAGTCGCGCCGGTGGATCATGGGCGTCCCGGTCCGCGGCGCACTCGACGACCTCGAGGACACGATGCGCCGCTATGCCGTCGAGGAAGTGGTCCTCAGCAGTCCGTCGATCAACGGCAGCGTCGAGTACCGGATTCGCGAGATTTGCGCCCAGCTGGAGCGACCGGTGCGGCGCCTGCACATGGACATTCGGTGAGTTGTCCGTAAGTCAAGAGTCAAAAGTAAGCTCAAAAGGTGAGATGCTGTCGCTCACGACTTGCCTTTTTGCCTTTTGACTGTTGACCTACATGCTTCGCATCGGCATCGACGGCCGCGCATTCGCTTCTCCGGCGGCCGGCATCCGTCGCTACGTCAGCGGTCTGACGCGCGCGTTGCTCGCGCTCGGCGAGCCCATCGAGGTCGTGGCGCTCGGAGGCCGCGATTCGAGCGTCCTCCCTGCCGGCGCCGGCTTCATCGCCGAACCGTCGCATCCACCGACCAATCTCGGCTGGATGCTGGTCGGCCTGCCGCGCGCCGCCCGGCGCGCGGCCGTCGACGTCATTCACGCGCCCGCTTACACGGCGCCGTTCTGGTCGCCGGTGCCGGTGGTGCTCACGATTCACGACGTCAGCTATGAGCGGCATCCACAGTGGTATCCCTACAGACGTGACTGGGCGCGGCGGGCCTTCTATCGCCGCAGCGCTCACGCGGCCGCGCATATCCTGACGATCTCCCGTTTCTCGGCGGCGGAGATTACGGCCGCCTACCGCATTCCACCTGAACACATGACCGTGACCCATCTGGGTGTCGACGATGCCTTTGCGCCCGGCGATCCTGACCTCCCGGGCGAGCTCCCCGCGGGCGTCACCACGCCGTACCTGCTTCACGTGGGCGATCTTCACGAGCGCCGAAACCTGCCGATGCTCGTCGAGGCCGTCCTCGCGGCGCGGCGTCATTTCGGTGCGCTCCCCGCGCTCTCGCTGGTGCTGGTGGGCGCCGATCTCGGCGTGGGCGATGCCGTCTGTGCGATGGCCGCGCGGGCCGGCGCCTCCGATGCCGTGATTCGGCTGGGTCCGGTGAGCGAAAAGCGGCTGCGCACGCTGTATCGCGGCGCGATCGCCCTGGCGTATCCGTCGCTCTATGAGGGCTTCGGGCTGCCGCTGGTGGAAGCGATGGCGAGCGGCACCCCGGTCATCGCGTCCAATACCGCGTCCATGCCGGAAGTGCTGGACGGCGCAGGCGTTCTGGTCGATCCGGTCGACGGCGAGGCCTGGACCAGGGCCATCATCGACGTGGTGAACGACAGCCAGACCCGTGGCCGCCTGCGCACGGCGGGCCTGCGGCGTGCCGCCGACTTCACGTGGGAGCGCACGGCGCGACTGACGCTCGAGGTCTACCGGCGGACCGTCGAACCATGATTCCCGATCCCCGATCCCCGATCCCCGATCCCCGAGTCCCGAGCCCCGAGCCCCGAGTCCCGGAGGTATCGGTGGTCATCGTCACCTGGAACGGCCGGCAATATCTGGACGCCTGCCTGCGCGCGGTGGAGGCACAGCAGGGCGTGAGCGCCGAGATCATCCTGGTCGACAACGCCTCAACGGACGGCACGGGCGAGCTCGTTCGGAGCCACTTTCCGCGCGTGCGGGTTGTCACGCTCACGGAGAACCGCGGCTTCGCGGGCGGCAACAATGCCGGCGCGCGCGAAGCGCGCGGGCAGTATGTGGCGTTTCTCAACAACGACACGGTTGCGGATGCGAGCTGGCTTCGTGCGCTGCGTGCCGGCATCGACGTGCAGTCCGGCTTCGCGCTCGCCACGTCGCGCATCGTGTACATGCACGACCCCGATGTGATCGACAGCGCCGGTGACGGGCTGTTCCGGTGGGGCGGCGCATTCAAGCGGCATCACGGTGAGCCGGTGGCCGGCGCGGGCGCGGCCGTAGAAGTGTTCGGTGTGTGCGGCGGCGCCTGCCTGATGCCGAAGGCGGTGTTCGACGAGCTCGGGGGATTTGACGCTGATTTCTTCGCGTCCCATGAGGACGTGGACCTGTCCTATCGGGCGCGGCTGCGCGGCTACCGGTGCCGGTACGTGCCGGACGCCAGCGTCCGCCATCACGGAAGCGCGACGCTCGGGACGATCAGCGCATTCGCCGTCTTTCATGGGCAGCGAAACCTGGAATGGATGTATCTGAAGAACACACCCGCATCGCTGCTCATTCGGACGCTGCCGGGCCATCTCCTCTATAACGCCGCGGCGGCGGCTCACTTTGCGCGCCGCGGCCTGCTGGGGACCTTTCTCAAAGCGAAAGGCGCCGCTCTTGTCGGGTTGCCCGCCATCCTGCGGAAACGGGCGCGGATCCAGCGGGCCACCACGGTTGGTGTCGCGGCCATCGAGCCGCACCTCGAGAAGCGATGGCTGGCCGTCAAGGTGCGTGAGAAGCGGTTCGATGTGGGTTTGGCGGAGGGCACGCGGTGACGACCCCCGAGGTGAGCGCCATCCTCGTCAACTACAACGCAGGACGTGAGCTCGGGCTTGCGCTGCGATCGATTGCCGACGAGCTCGCAGGCCAGCGCTGGGAGGCGGTCGTCGTCGACAATGCCTCCTCCGACGGCAGCGGCAGCGGCGTCGCCGACTTTGCCCCGCAGGCGCGGCTGGTGCGCAACCAGCAGAACGTGGGCTTCGCCCGCGGCGTCAATCAGGGCCTCGCCGCGACATCAGGACCACTCGTCTTGATCATGAATCCTGATTGCCGCCTGGTGGCCGGCGCATTCGCAACGCTGCGTCGCGCGCTCGAGCAGTCACCATCCTGCGCCATCGCAGGGCCGCGGATTCTGGACCCCGACGGCTCACTGCAGGGTAACGCGCGCGGCGACCCCGACATGTTCACCGGATTGTTCGGTCGAACGACGCTGCTGCGCCGGGTGCTGCCGGATCTTGCCGTGTCGAAACGCAACGTGGTCAGCGACGCGGCCGTCGGCGACCGACACGCCAGCGTGATCGTCGACTGGTTGTCAGGCGCGTGCATGCTGGCGCGCCGCGATGCGCTGCTGCACGTGAACGGGTTCGACGAGCGGTACTTTCTGTACTGGGAGGATGCCGACCTCTGCCGGCGGCTGCGCGCGCACGGGCATCACGTTCGGTACGTCCCCGGCGCCACAGCCATTCACCGGGTCGGCCATTCCAGCCGCAGCGTGCGGGCGCCCGCCATCCGCGCGTTTCACGAGAGCGCGTACCTGTACTACTCGACGCACGTGGCCCCAACCGCCTCTCCGAAGCGCCTCCTCGCCCGCGTGCTGCTCGGCATTCGTTGCTGGCTCCACCTCAGGTTCGGGGTTCGGGATGCCTCTCGAGTCCGCGTCGAGACCGTCTGACCTCACCCGTCCAGCCCTTCTTCCACTAACTCCGCGACCCGCTCGCCGATCGCCAGGCAGGCCGTAAGCCCTGGCGACTCGATGCCCGCCGCCTGGACCAGGCGGGCGCATCGCCGATCCCGCGCCACCCGGAAGTCAGCGAACGATTCTTCAGGAGGGTGAAGCTTTGGGCGAATGCCGCTGCCACCGAGGCGGAGGTCCTCGAGCCGAAGATCCGGAAGCAGCGCACGCGCCGGCTCGAGGAAGTGTTCGAGGGGCAGGCGATTGGACTCGTAGTCGTCCTTTCCGGCCTGGAAGGAGACGGTTGGGCCCAGGGTCACATTGCCGTGCAGGGTTTTCGTCAGGTGCACGCCGAGCGAGTGGCCGGCCGCGTGCGGAAGCGGATAGACCAGTCCGTTGACGAGCGGCCGTTTCAGAGGCACCAGCTCCGCGTACTCGCCGCGGCACGGATAGATGGTGAACGTCTCGCCACCAAGCGCGGCCGAGACGTCGTCCGCGTACAGCCCTGCGGCATTGACGACCATCTGCGCGAGGATGCGCTCGGCGGGGGTTCGGAGCTCGAGGCCTTCGGCGCGAGGCTCCGCGCCGATCAGCGGCGAACCTGGCAGGATGGCGGCGTCATGGTCCGCACAGAGCCGCTCCAGCGCGCGGATGAGCCCCTCCGCTTCGATGATGCCGGTGTCCGGCGAATAGAGGGCTGCCGTGGCGCGCACGTGCGGCTCGCGCGCGCGGATGAACTGCTGGTCAACGATCTCGAGGCCGGTCACGCCGTTGGCTTCACCGCGTGCGCGAAGCGTCTCGAGTCGCTCAGCCTCCTGGGGGGCCTGCGCCACGATGAGTTTTCCGGATCGCCTGTGTGGCACACCGTACGTGGCGCAGAACTCGTACAACATCCGCGCGCCCTCCACACAATACTTGGCCTTCAGCGTCCCCGCCGGGTAGTACATCCCCGCATGAATCACCTGGCTGTTGTGCGTGCTGGTGCCCATGCCGGGCCGCCGTTCGCGCTCGAGCACGCAGACGCTGTGGCCGCGCCGCGCGATCGCCCATGCTGTCGAAAGGCCGACCACGCCGGCTCCGATCACGGCCGTGTCTATCCGGGACGTATCCATCATGCGCTGGGAGATGGTACGATATCGAGTTTGCGAGTGCCTGTGCCGGGTCAGTATAGAGCGTCATGACGGGCCGCATTCTGGTTGCCGGCGCGGCGGGCCGGCTCGGCGCCTCGATTGTCGAAGCGTTCGCCGGTTGCGAGGTGATCGCGCAGACGCGGGCGACGCTCGACATCACCGACCCGGAAGCCGTGCGCAGGGTCGTCGGGGAGGCCGCGCCGGCGGTCATCATCAACTGTGCCGCGTTCAACGACGTCGACGGCGCGGAGGATCGCCCCTCGGACGTCCTGGCCGTCAATGCCTTCGCGGTTCGAAGTCTGGCGCGCGCGGCCGAGAGCTGCGGCGCCACGTTCGTGCATTTCGGCACCGATTTCGTGTTCGACGGCAAGGCGACCGAGCCCTACGGCGAGGAGGCCGCACCGTCGCCGCGAAGTGTCTACGCGCTGAGCAAGCTGCTCGGCGACTGGTTTGCGCTCGACGCGCCGCGTGGGTTCGTCCTTCGCACTGAGAGCGTGTTTGGTGCGCCGGCAGGATGGAGAGGCCGTTCGGGGTCGCTCGACGTCATTGTCGACAGTCTCGAACAGGGTCGCGACGTGAGGGTCTTCACAGACAGGATCGTGTCCCCGAGCTATGCGCTGGATGTCGCCCTGGCTGTGAGGCACCTGGTCGAGACCAACGTGCCGCCAGGCCTGTATCACTGTGTGAATTCAGGACAGGCGACGTGGTACGACGTGGCTGAGGAGACCGCGCGGCTGCTTGGCGTGCGGCCTCGGCTCCAGCCCGTGACGCTGGAGCAGGTCGCCTTCAAGGCGCCACGTCCGCGATTCTGCGCGCTGGCAAACCGGAAGCTCGCGGCCACCGGCTTCACGATGCCAGCCTGGGACGACGCGCTGCGCCGCTGGCTGGCGGGACGGAGCGCCCACCGGGATAACATAGACATGGTGCATGGCTAAGCGGGCAATCATCAGCGGTATCACGGGGCAGGACGGCTCGTATCTGGCGGAGGTGCTGCTCGAACACGGGTACGAAGTCACGGGCATCGTGCGCCGGTTGAGCGCGACGAACTTCTGGCGGATCGAGCACCTGCTCGATCGGATCGTCCTGCGGCCCGCGGACCTCCTCGATCAGCTCTCGCTCATACGTGTCGTCCAGGACGTCCGGCCTCAGGAGTTCTACAACCTCGCGGCGATGTCCTTTGTGCCCGCCTCGTGGGACCAGCCGCTGCTCACGGGTGAGTTCAACTCGCAGGGCGTGACGCGCGTGCTCGAGGCGATCCGGCAGGTCGACCCGGGCATCCGCGTCTATCAGGCGTCGTCCAGCGAGATGTACGGCCGGGTGCGCGAGGTTCCGCAGACGGAGCTGACGCCCTTCTACCCGCGCAGCCCGTACGGGGTGTCGAAGGTCTTTGGGCATTACATCACGGTGAATTATCGGGAGAGCTACGGCATCTTCGCCGTCTCCGGCATTCTGTTCAATCACGAGTCGCCCCGCCGCGGAATCGAGTTCGTGACGCGCAAAGTCACCGACGGCGTCGCGCGCATCAAGCTGGGACTGGCCAGCCATCTTGGGCTTGGCAACCTTGATGCCTGTCGAGACTGGGGCTTCGCCGGGGACTACGTGCGGGCGATGTGGCTCATGCTGCAACAGGACACGGCCGACGACTACGTGATTGCCACGGGCATCTCGCACTCGGTGCGGCAGCTCGTGGAATGTGCGTTCGACCACGCCGGCCTCGACTGGCAGAAATACGTGCAGGTCGATCCCGCCTTCCTCCGACCCGCCGAAGTCGACCATCTGATTGGAGACGCCAGCAAGGCGCGGAAAGTCCTTGGCTGGAAGCCCCAGGTCACATTCGAGAACCTGATTGGCATGATGGTCGACGCCGACGTGGCGCGGATCTCGGGGCAGCCGGTGCGCGCCGGCGCGGCCCGGTAAGCCTCCGGACGAGGGCTCTGGGCTTTAGGCTTTGGGCTCTCGGCTTTGGGCTCTCGGCTGGGGCCGAAAGCCCAAGGCCCAAAGAGCCTAGGAGACATCTTGGATTTACGGGATAAAATTCGGGATCGTACGGCGCGGATCGGCGTCATCGGCCTCGGCTACGTGGGACTGCCGCTGGCCGTGGAGTTCGCGAAAAAGGGGTTCGACGTCACCGGGTTCGACGTCGACGCGTCGAAGGTCGACGAGATCAACGCGGGCCGCAGCTACATCCCCGACGTCAAGACCGACGAGGTCCAGGAGTGCGTCGGCGCCGGCCGCCTCAGGGCGACGCGCGAGATGTCGCACTTGAAGGAGGTGGACGCGATCGACATCTGCGTGCCGACCCCGCTCCGCAAGACGCGGGACCCTGACCTGTCATACGTGGTCCAGGCCGTGGATTCGGTGAAAGCGCACCTCAAGCACGGCCAGCTGGTGATTCTCGAGTCGACCACGTATCCGGGGACCACCGAGGAGGTCGTGCAGCCGGCGCTCGAAGAGAACGGCCTGAAGGCCGGCGTCGATTTCCACCTCGCGTTTTCACCCGAGCGCGTCGACCCTGGCAACCAGACCTTCAACACGCGCACGATCCCGAAGGTCGTCGGCGGCGTCAACCATCAGAGCACCGTGCTCGCGTCGGATCTCTACGGATCGATTATCGAGACCGTTGTGCCCGTGAGCTCGACGCGGGTGGCCGAGATGGTCAAGCTGCTCGAGAACACGTTCCGCGCCGTCAACATCGGTCTCGTCAACGAGATCGCGTTGATGGCGCACCGGATGAACATCGACGTCTGGGAGGTGATCGACGCGGCCGGCACCAAGCCGTTCGGATTCATGCCGTTCTACCCTGGGCCGGGTCTTGGCGGGCACTGTATCCCGATCGATCCGTACTACCTCTCGTGGAAGGCGCGCCAGAGCGGGTTCGAGTGCCGGTTCATCGAGCTGGCCGGGCAGGTCAACTCGTCGATGCCCGCGTATGTCGTGGAGCGCGTCGGCGAGGCGCTCAACACGATCAAGAAATCCGTCAACGGATCCCGGATTCATCTCTTCGGTGTTGCGTACAAGAAGGACGTCGGCGACATGCGCGAGTCGCCGGCGCTCGATGTGCTCGAGCTGCTGCACCGCCGCGGCGCGGCGCTGAGTTATACCGACCCCTACGTGCCCAAGCTGCAGCACGGCGACATCAACCTCTGTTCCGTGCCGGAAGACAAGGCGTGGCAGGGCATCGACTGCGCCGTGATTTGCACCGATCACCGCGTGTTCGAATACCGCGGTATCGTCAAGCGCTATCCCCTGGTCGTCGACACGCGGAACGCGCTGAAGGGGATGGAGGGGAAGCACGTCTTTCGCCTCTAGTTGGTAGCTGGTAGCTGGTAGTTGGTGGCTGGTAGTTGGTAGCTGGTTGTAGCTGGTAGCGTCCCTTCGACGACTACCGACTACCGACTACCGACTACCGAC
>Ga0184627_10000744_pt1 | contig 12621 bp, 15 predicted proteins | sample PLM3_127_b1_FD_133150 | JGI IMG/M metagenome (GOLD analysis project Ga0184627, IMG submission 133150) | Groundwater sediment microbial communities from an aquifer in East River, Colorado, USA - PLM3_127_b1 | ecosystem: Environmental > Terrestrial > Soil > Riparian zone | place: USA: East River...
AACGAATCGCGGCGGCAGACGCAGCGGAATGTTTCATGTCTCAGATATTACAGCTCTATACACTGTAATATCAACACCGCATTCCCAGCCGTAGGTCCCTTCCCTCACTTCACTGACGTGCGCTGGCTGGCGGCGCGTTGACTACTACGGGACACTGGTGAGTACAGCGCCCATCTCCGGTTGGTCCCGATCATAGAGAACCTGGATATGTTCAGGCCGAAGCGATTCTGTGTGGAGCACGAACTCGTCGTGCTGCCGCAGAAACGGCACCTTGCCGCAGCCGTCTGCGCGGCATTCAGGCTTGTGCTTCGGGCATTCATTGAAACAGCAGAGCCGGCCGAGATACTTGCCGGCTGCGTCGAGCAGGAACACATCGACCTGATGGTGGGCGACGCCGATCTCCTTCTCATCCCAGAGTTGATTCACGGCGCGGCTGCGCAGCACGCGCAGCCGCTCGAGTCCGGTGGCGTCATCGAGCCACACCGCGAGATCGACATCTTTGGGTTCGTGAAGATGACCTCGTCGCGCGCGTGCGCGCCCCGGCTCCATTCCGGGTGATGAAGAGACGGAGCCGAACAGCGCGACTCGGCTCACGGTGGGAATGCCCGAGAACGCGGCGGCGACATACTCGGCCGCTGCGCGGAAGTGCGCATACCGCATCAGCGTGTAGCGGTCGTCCTCGTTCAGCCGGCCTTGGTCCCAGCTGCCCTCGGCTGCTCTGTCCACGGTTCCCACTCGGGTAGCGTAAAGGGTAGCGATTTGCCGGCTGGAGTCAACGCGATTGACCAGCACAAAATCGCCACGAGCCCGAATCTCGAACGATTCGGCCGCTAATGTGCGGAAGACGGGATTTGAGGCGACGGCCACTCGGTTCCGACGGTTGATTCGGAACGCGGAACCGAGTGACCCGGCTGACTGAATTTCGAGGATCTTGTTAGGAATTGGTCAGGGCGAAAGGATTTGAACCTTCGACCCCTCGGTCCCGAAGCGAGGTGCAATTTGCGGAATTGTTCCGAGATCTCGCGATTCTGTCACCTTGCGTAAGGTCAGCATAAGCGCTTGGCGGGGACCATCGCTTGGCTTCACCGAGTACAACCGTCGTCGGAGGCAACGGGGATGCAGCCTACCGCGGCAGCGTCGCTCTATCCTGCGCGACTGCTCGCGAGTAATCAGCCGCAGCTGCGAACATTCCCAAACGGAAGTAGTCCGATCCCCCTCTGGTCCACCGTCTTCAAGTCATTCATTGTAAAGAGCTGAAATCGCCGCGCACTCCAATCGAACCATTCACTCACGAAGAGTCAGCGGACACGTTTCAACTTGCTCGCTCACGCAGGCTAGCGTCTGTCGACTTCGCGCACAATGACCGAGAGCTCGGGTCGCACGGCAATCGAAGTTACGACGCGCGCAGGATCGTCGCGGAGTTGACATCGTGGGCACGCCTCGCCGGGAGCCAAGCCGCAAGAAAGGCGGTGCCCACAAGCGCGGCGCTCGCAAGCATCAGCAGAAGCGGGTCCACAGGCGAGACATCGAAGAAGAGCGCTGAGACCAAGCGCGACAGCCACATCGACAGCGCAATCCCAAACGCGAGGCCGAACGCAATCGGTACGACGATGCGTCCTAGGACGGTGCGCATGACATCGCGTCGCGACGCCCCAACTGCCACGCGAACCGCGATCTCGCGGCGGCGCCGGGCAACCGAGTAACTTGTGATCCCGAAGAGACCCGCCGCTGCGAGGAACACCGCCATCGCGCCGAACAGGCCGGATAGCTCGGCGAGTATTCGCTCCTGCCGAATCGACTCCATCACTTGGTTCGCCAACGTTCGCGTGGTGACAGTTAATCTAGGGTTCACCCCGGTGATCGCCGTCGTCACGTCCTTGGTCAACGCCGCGACTGGGACGGTTTTCCCGCGAACATTGATCGCGATAAAGGCATTCATTGCCACGGGATAGTCGTACTGGGCCAGCGAGAGGTAGACCATCGGCGGCGGCGCCTCCCGTAACGATTGGTTGACGGCGTTCTCGACGACGCCCACAATGGCCCGTCTGGGCAGCGCGTACTCTCCCGCGACACCAAGCGCGAGTCCCACGATTTCACCGACCGCTGCGCGGCTGTCGAAGTAGCGGTCAACGAACGCACGATTGACAACCATCACCGGCGCCGAGCGGGCAGTGTCGCTCCGGGTGAAGTCGCGGCCTGCGATGACACCGAGCCCGTAGGTGGCAAACCAGCCAGGTGTCACGAAGAGCGACCTCGCTTCGCCACCCGAAGACGCTGGTGCACCTGCCCCTCTCACCGGGGTGACGACGATCGGCGCGTTTGAAAAGCTCACGGGCGTCATCGTCGAGGCCGATGCCTGTGCGACGCCCGGCACGGCGCGCACGACCTCCACGAGATGCTCATAGAGCGCCAGTCGCTGTTCCGGAGGGACGTTCGCCTGCGCCGTAGCCAGCAGCACGGCATCTCGATCGAATCCGAGGGGTACCGCCGTCAAACGCACGAACGTCCCGACGAATAGGCTCGCCGCAATGACTAGAGTCAGCGACAGTGCAATCTGTGTTGCCAAGAGCGCGTCCGGGACCCGAGTTCGCCGCGAGACTGTCGTGCGGTACGCGACATTGCTCAGCGCACTTCCAGGAGCAACCGTGTTGACTCTCAGTGCAGCCGCCGTCCCGCAGACGAGCGTGGTGATCACTCCAAGCATGGACGTGACGGCGAGCGCGCGCCAGTCGAGTGAGAGCGCCAGCGTCACTGGGGCGTTCGGCGTCGAAAACTGCGCGACCAGCGCCTGCGCCGCCCAGCGCGCCACAAGTAGGCCGACTGCTAGTGCACCGCAGGTGAGCAGCGCTGATTCCACGAGGAGCTGGCGGGCGACTCGACGTCGCGACGCGCCGAGCGCCAACCGCAACGCCGAGCTCCTGTTCCCGCGCGGTCGCCTGCGCGAGGAGCAGATTGGCGACATTGACGCACGCGAGCAGCAGCACGACTCCGACCACGAGCATGAGCGCGTTGAGTGGGCGCCGATAGAGTTGGCGCACGCGGGAAAGCCCGTTCGCTGCGGAGATGAGTCCGATGGGCTCGCGCAGGTGTGTCTCGCGCAGTTGTGGGAATCCTGCCGGGAGCGACGCCTCGCGCAACTGCGGCTGTAGGCCGCGCAAAATGGCGCTGCCACTTTCGAGCGATTGATCGGACCGCAGCCTGACGCCGATCCGCAACCACATGTTCATCCCATCGAAAGGTGGCCGGAGGAACGACTGCGCGCCACGGACAAGCGCTTCGGTTGAGAGCGGGAGGATGATGTCCGCCGCTTGTCCAATGTCGAGCCCGATGAAGCCCGGGCGCGTGACGCCGACCACGGCAAACGGTGTCTCGTGGACAAGAATCGTGCGTCCAATGACGTCAGCAGCACCGCCAAACTGCCGTTGCCAGTAGCCATGGCTGATGACAACGACCGACGGCGCTCCGTCACGGTCATCAGTCTGCTCGAGGGGGCGTCCCAGGCCGACAGGCAGCCGCAATGCGGCGAAGAACCCTCCGTTGACGAAAACGCCGTCGACGGGTTGCACGGTTGAATCGCGAGAGGCGGAGACCCGCACCGGCGACCACGCCATCACACCGTCGAACTGTGTGTGATGCGGCACGAACGCTTTCCAGAATGCGTAGCTCCAGCGCGAGCCGTCGACGCGTGTCGCATCCTGGTCGCCGAGCGAGAGCGCGGCGAGCCTGTCCGGGGCCGGCACGGGCAGCGAGCGGAGCACGAGTGCGTCGACGATTGAAAAGACGGCGGTGTTGGCGCCTATTCCGACGGCCAGCGACGCGACCGCGAGGATCGTGACGGCGGGGCTCCGACGGAGCTGTCGCGCACCATAGATGACGTCGTTCAGGAGGCTTTCAAGCCACGGCAGCGTCGTGACCGCGCGGGTGAGCTCGACGGCGCGCGTCCGATTTCCGAACGTGCGTTCGGCGCGGCTGCGCGCCTCGACCTCGGAAAACCCCTGGTCGCGAAACTCTTCCGTCAGGAGGTCCAGGTGCAGGTCCACTTCCTGGCGTACGGCCCGATCGTCGAATCTGGAGAACGCTCCGCGAAGACGCCGCCCGCATCGCCTCAGCCAGGTCATGTCAGGCTTCCCTGAGGACCGTCGCAATCGCTCCTGCGACCGCCTCCCAACGCGACTTCTCGTGGGCGAGCGCTCGTTGCCCCTTTCGTGTCAAGCGGTAGTACTTGGCGCGTCGGTTGTTCTCCGTCGTGTCCCAGTCGGCCTCGATGAGGCCGTCGAGCTCCATTCGGTGGAGGGCAGGGTACAGAGACCCTTGCTCAATCTTCAAGACCGCTTTCGAGATCTGTCCGATGCGTTTCGCGATGCCGAAGCCATGGTTTGGACCAGTCGAGAGCGTTCGCAGAATCAGCAGGGGCAACGTCCCTTGAAGAAGCTCGCCTCGTGTCTCTCCCATAGATGCTTGAGATGAGCGTAATAGTCCTCAGTTACTTCTGTCAAGCATCTAGATGAGACTGGCGGATGCGTCGAAAGACCATGGCTGTCGCCGCGGAGTATGTTCTCAGGAGCCAGCCCGTCAGTGGGATCCGACTGGTGAAAATCTGGGCCACACGAAAGGTACTGAATAACGCCGAAGGGGCTTCCGACCCACCGGGTCGATTTCTGAAAATACTTGGCGACTTTTCGGTATCTAACCCGTCAGGATGACCGTGAGGGTGAACTTCACACCATGACACTTACTGACCGTCGTGCTATTTCGTCTCTTCCGCTGAATATCGTTCTGGACCGATAAAACCTACCACCGGATCCTCTCGTGACCCCCACGGACTCTCGAACGTGTAATCGGGCGGCACCACGAAGAGGTGGGGAGACGGATCCGCTCGGCGGATCTTGGTCAGTCGATACTCGATATCACCACTCCGCGAATCGGTGTAGTGGCCGTAGATGAGCAGCCGCAATTCCTCCCAATTCCTCCGACTGCCACTCCTCATCGATCAGACGAAACGGCGCGTCGTTGCCGACATACCAGGCCGGAAAGGTCAATGTGGTCCGGTGCCCTGTCGTTTCCACACCCGCGATCCGACGTGTCCCAAGCGATTCCTGCAGGAACTCGGCGCCTCGAACCAGTTCCGGCTCTCGCCGAGCCCACTCCGCCGCGCGTCGGAATATGACGAATCGGACACCACCAACCGGCACCCCGAGAATCGCGCCGCCACCGCTCGAAAGTGGAAGAGCGCTCCCAGCCGCGCCGCGGGTGGTGCGCGTCACTTCGTCCAACGTGAAGACCCTCGGCTCGGCGACGTTCGGATACACGTCGGCCATCGGATACACCGCCAGCCGGATATGGCGTTCCGATGGGGTCTTCGGCGCTCTCAGGCCTTCCATCAGCCGCTCGACGCGAACCCGACCACCGCTATCGCGGTAGTAGCGGGCCGTCGTGCTCTGCTCCAGTCGTGTGGCATTGCGGAGATTGTGACGCACCGTCGTGATGGCGTCGGCCGAGAAGGGCGCGTTCACGAATGGGATCGGACCTGACAGAGGTCCACCAACGCTTTCATCGGGACCATCACTCTGGGCGAAGGCGGCGGAGGAGGCGGCGAGCGCGAGACCGACACCGAGGCACTTGACGTGCTGGACGATGGCCATCGATCTACCCTCCTACGGCAATTATCACGGAAATTCTCGGAAACATGGCGTGGCTTATCGTCCGAAGACATCGAGCCGTCGAATACTTGAGCTTGGCGCTGGCCACGAAGGGTCCGTAGGATCCCTCGAGGATGCGTTCCCAAAATGTTCGGCGAGGGCCAGCGATCCTGATCGCTGCCGTCCTCCTGCAGGTGGCGTGCGGCGATACTGACGGCGCGCAGCCGGCGCCGATGCCGACGCCCTGCCCGTGCCGACGCCCGTGCCCGCGCCGGCGCCGACCACCGCCACCGTGCGCGGCCACGTGTTCGACAGCACGACCAACGAGCCTGTTGTCGGCATCACCGTCGCGCTGCGGCGACCCGACGGACTCAACGCGTCGACGGTCACTGACGGCGCAGGTTTCTTCGCCTTCGCGAACGTGATGACAGCGACGTGACATTGCGCACGGCTTCGCCTGACTACCCGTTCAGCAGAATCATTGTTGTGTACCGCAGCTTCGTGCTCAGGGAGATGAGCGTGCGCTCAGACGCTGAAACTTCACGCACGCCCGTCGTCTGGCCTCGACCGGCGGCGCGGAGCCATGACGCCCGAGGGAGCAATCGCCTGGCCAAAAGGTAGCGGTACGCAAGAGCGCCCGATCGCTCACGCGGGGGCGTGAGTTGTCGGGCGTCTTCGCGTGCACGACGCACGCATCCTGGCAAGAGCCAGGATATTCAGTGTTGAAAACGGTTGTGCTTGTTGCGCGCCCCTCGACGATCATGCTGTCGGGGACGCGCCTATGGAGTCCGGTGGTATGTCCATGGATCCTCCACGCCGTAAGTGACGCGTATATCTAACTGATACGTCCTTCCGCGCGGGCTGTCAAAGTCATCCGCGCCATCTCGAGACTTAGTCCGTCGGCCACCGGCGCGACCTCGCGGGGCGGGCGCTGCTCGCCGGGTGTTCGCAGCGGCGCACGAGCGCGCTGCTCGGGGTCAGCGCGCAGACGTGGGCCGGATCGCGGAGGCCGATCTGACGGCCGCGCTGCACGATGTGGACGCGGTCGGGCGGGCGCGGACTTGGCTCGCGGAGACGGCCAGTCGTGGGAGCACGGCGGAGGAACGGAACGCCGCCGAGGCGTGGCTCAGGGAGGCCGCCTGTCGCCCGACGTTCCAAGAGGGCGACGCGGACGAAATGGACGCAAAACAGGACGCGATCGCCGAGCTGGCGCAAGAGATCATCGACGCGGCGTGCCAGATCAGGACCGTCCTGGATCCCGTTGCCGGCGTTCGAGGTTTCAGCGGATGTGCCCGCAGCCGGACGGCCCCCGCGACGCGTGCGCCCTAACACCCGTTCTGTCGGATCCGGCCGAAACCGCATATCCGCGTCCCGCACGAGCGTATGACCATCCTTGATACGTTGCAGAAAACTTTGGGTGAGCCAAGCACGCACGGCAGCAATAAGGTTGACCGCCTGGGTACGAGGTAATGGGCTTTACTCGTAACCTCGGGTTGGATTTCTTCTTCGCTTGGTCATTGACCGCCGCCGAACTCGCCTGAAGGGGACGCGGTGACGCGATGACGACGTGGGAGGAACGGTTCGCGAAACGCGCGCCATGCGAATCGCCGCTCACGCTGCTCGAGATGTGCTGGCGGATGCGCGGGCCGAGCGGTCGGATCCTCGCGTGAGGGATCTACCGCGACGACGCGCCGGGCCTCGAGGTCCGCGCCGGTTACAGTGACGAGGACCTGCTGCGGTCCCAGCAGACCGCGGAGATTTTGGATCGGCGCGCGAGCTCGCCGAAACGTGGCGTCAGGCGGTCCTCGCTAGGGAGGATTTGTCAGTGTCAACTGACTCAGGGAGTAGCGATGCGGGCCGGATGACTGAACGGCGCTGCGCGAATGGGTGAATCGGGCGCGTGCCGATCGCACCAACCGCAAGACGGCCGACAAAAAGTCTGCGGCCGGCAGAAAAAGCGAATCGGGCCCACGCTCCGAGCAATCCAATCCTTAATGCCCTGCGTGGTGCGCGAATTGCTAAGTTAGTCCTTAGCTCGCGCTTCCTCAATCGACCAAGGTGGCACGCGGCGTTCGCCGGTTCACGTTCACGCTGTGCATCCGCCGCGCGAAAGAGTGTGTAGGGCGCATTGGCGGCGGCCGTCTGGGGATTCCACTGCGCGACGTCACGCGCAGTGTGGGGTCTCTTGTGTCACGCTGCATATGCCGATACTCAAAGCAACCGCCGAGACTCCCGCCAACTTCCTTAACCGGCATTTGGGGGTTTCGCGGATGGAAGGCAGAAAGAGAAAGAGAACTCCACATGAGTTCTCTGGAAGAGTCGTGCGCAAATTGACGTGGACTTCGCTGCGGATCCGCTACACCTGGTACTGCGCAGGACTCTTTCTCATCGTGGCGACCTCGGTCATGCCGCGTTCGGTCGCGGCAGAGGGACCGACTCTTTCTCCTGCCGAGCAGAAACTTCAAATGGTCGTCGCCGATCTCAAGCAGCGTCTGGCGCTTCGGGCTCCCGTCGTCGTGTCACTCGTGCCGACCAACGCGCTGATGATGTCGGTGGAAGCCCCGGAGGAGGAAAGCAACCCGTTCAAGCTTGCCATCGATGCCGCATTTCTGCAGGCGCTGACCGACGATGAGCTCGAGGCGGCCATCGCGCACGAACTCGGGCACGTGTGGGTGTTCACGCACCATCCATACCTTCAGACCGAAGAGCTCGCGAACCAGATCGCAATGAGGGTTGTCAGCCGCAAGAGCCTCGAGCACGTTTACGAGAAGGTGTGGAAGCATGGCGGCACGAAGGGCGACCTCGCCCAGTTCCTTGGCCCAGCTCCACATGCTGCGGGGCTTACAGGTGAGACTCAGCCGCGATAAAGACGTCTCGACCCTTCGCGAAAACTCATCCGTGAAAAACTTACCCGATAGCGCCTTGCCTGATCGCCGCTGAGGTTCGACAAACCCAAAATAACTCTCTGAATTTTTATGGCATGGTCTTCGCTGTCAGCGGGCCGGAGGTAGTCAACCATGTCGAAGACTCGCGGAATTGTTGCCGTGCCCGCCTCAGTGGCGTTCGTCGCCTTCTTCAGTCTGCAGGTGGCAGCTCAGGCACCGGCCGAGCAGGCACCCGGCGCGCAGGCACCGGCCGCTCCAGCTGCTCAGGCTGGCGAGAAAGCCGAAACGGCGAAGGGAACGCTGAAGTCTGTCAATTCGGAGAAGATGACGCTGACGCTCGCGGCTGGGGAGACCTTTCAGTACACAGCCCAGACGAAAGTGACCGGCGCGCAGGGCGGGGTCGAGGGTCTCGGATCTGTGTCCGGACGACAGGTCACCATCCAGTACACGACCAAGGGCGCCGAGCGTATCGCCACGTCGATCGAGGTGGCGGCAGCCGGCGCGAAGTAAGCGGCGTTTGTGTGCAGCACGGGAGTCGTCGAAGAGTTCGCGCCTCGGCGCGCCCGTGCTGTTCCTCCCTCGTACCCACCATCGCGATCGCCCGAGGCCGCTTGCGTGGCGCCGCGCACTCCGGCGTGTTGTTCGACCGCGGCCTCCGCGCGTCTTGACGTATATCAGAACCAAGTACGGGCGGGACCTCTGTGGAGCAGGTACTCGGTATTGCAGAGGGCAAGGCCGGCGACGCGCCGGAGTGCCACGTAGGCGTCAACGGCGGCCGTCATGACCTGCTTTGCGTTCGCGAAAAAGGCCGAAGCTTGGCAAGGGAGTGGGCGGTCAAGGGCGGATTACTAACGCGTGACGCCGCAGGGACGATCTGATTGCGGTCGTCAGATTGCTCGGCACTGGCCACATCTCAGGACCTAAAGCCCCGCCATTTACTAGGCACCTCCCCGCGCAGTCAGTGGAAGACTCCGTGGAGGCGAAGTGCCGTGGTCACGAGCGCAGCGATGTAGATGACGCAGAAGCCGCCCACGACTACCGGCGCAAGCACTCGCCGCGCGGACCCCGTCATCACGTCTGCGCGCGCCGGGCCTTTCCGGCTTCGACCGAGCTGCGTGCGACACCGCATCCGCACGCGGTCGGCTCGCCCCAGCTCGGGCGCCAGAAACTGCAACTGCTTCAGCCCCTCGAGGCTTGCATCGTGAGTATCGCAGGACGTCATGTCGTGATCTCCTTCAGTGATGTAAGGCCTGGCCCCTGAGCGTCAGTCAGGCGGCGGGCGAACAGCGCGCGCGCACGGCTTACCCGCTGCCGCATCGCCTCTGCTGTCACACCGCAAATCTCAGCAGCTTCCGAGTGTCGGAGTCCCTCGACGGCTACCAGCAGCAACGCTTCGCGATACGCGAGCGGCAGCGATGCGAGCACCGTGGCCGCTCGCCGTTGGGCCTCGCTGGCTTCAACGGCTTCGAACGGTGAGGGCCCCGGCCGACCGTAGGGCCAGAGGCCGATCATGCCGGCGGCGTGCGAATCCTCCAGCAGCCGCGAGCGGCAATAGCTCGCGTACAGGTGACGGGCGACGGTGAACAGCCATGGGCCGAGGTGGGTGTCGGGCCGAAGGCGCCGGGCATGCACGACGAGCCGTAGCCAGGTCTCTTCAAGGAGATCTTCGGCAACGTCCCGGCGGTTCGACAGCCTCGCAAGGAAGTTGTAGAGGCGGCCATTGAAGGCATCGTGGACGGCATCGAACGCCCCAGGATCGCCCGTCCGCAGGCGGCCGACCAGCTGGAGCTCAAACTCGCGATCCATCGAGATATTAACGCGGACGTCGCCGAAACGTGACACGTCACGTTGGCGGGCTGCCGAGCGTTATACCAGATCGCGAACGCATTCAGGAGGTGTCGATGATTGGCGTACTGTCGCAGGCCAGTATTGTGGCCCTCGCAAGCATGTTCATGGGAGTCGTGCCCTTAGCCATGGGCATCGTCTATGTCATCTGGCCGAGCGAGCAACGCCTGGCGCTGATGCGTCCCTTGTCACTGGCCACGATTTTTGCCGCACTCAGTGGCTCGACGCTTGGTGTGATCAACGTGTTGGTTGCCATCGGTAGGAGTCAGGCATCGGCGTTCCCACAACCAGCTTGGCAAGGCTTCGCCGAAGCGCTCGTTCCCATTTTCTTCGGGTTCGGATGTCTGACGATCGCTTGGCTGTGTGTGGCCGTCGGGCTCTGGCGACGTCCATGAGCTCTTGTTATCGCGTTCGACCGGCTCACCCGTTTCAGGCGGATTTGCCCATCGCGACGCGGGATGAGCCTTGAAGACCCGACCGTGACGGGGGGACCGGATAGCGAGGCGGATTACTCCTCGAAAACGCCGTAGTGGCTTTCCATCCATCCATGGTCGCGCCGCTGGAAATACCCTTCGCGACTGATCGTTAGTAATCCGTCGAGGGTTTCATCACGCGGATGATGTTCGGAGACATGAGGAGCGCGCCCGCATCAGAAAGTCTTGAGGTATTCGATGAGCGCCCACTTGTCGGCGTCCTGAAGCTGGGAGCCGAAAGTGTGTCCGCGGTCGAGGATGAAATCGGGCGCCTTGTTGTTCGACAGCATGCGGCGGAAGACCGTCTCATCTGAGATCAAGTTGAGGATGACTGTGTTGCGGACGATGTCGGGTAGCCGGGTCGGATCGACGCGCGCCACGTAATCCACTGGCGTCCCCGCAGGAATCCGCACGGAGCGCGTGGTTCCGCTGATGAACACCGTGCTGTCGACCGTCGTCACCGGGATCGACTGGACGCCCAGCCTCCGCTCCGGCCAGAGCATCTTCTGCATGGCGTCAATGAACGCCGTCATTCGGCCCTGGACCGACGGGTCCTTGATGAAGGTGCCGACCGAGTTGTTGTGCAGATAGGGCGCCGTGGCCCAGATGCTGGTGAGGGACGGCGTCCGGTAATAGCCGCGCCCACCTCCAGGAAGCTCGAATGTCAGCGGCTTTGTCGGGTCGCGCGGGTTGTAGAGGTTCGTGAGGCGGCCGACGCTCGGCAGTCGCTTATAGGTTTCCGATGAGAAATTCTCCCAGATGTTATCGCTGGTGGCGTTGCTCGCCACCGCCCGCGCGACATTGGTGCCGAGCATGATTACGCTCTTCCGCTTGTCGTCAGCGAGAAAGTTGTCGGTCAGGAAGTCGTCGCGATCGACGGCGGTCCTGAACCACTCGGTCGCATTGGAGGTGCCGGCGGGGGGTTGCTTGCTCGAATGGCAGGCGGCGCAGTTGTCCGCGAACGCCCGCCGCCCGGCCCTGAGCGTTTCAGGCGATGCCGTCAGAAACGCCGCTCCTCCCGGCGCATCCTTGAGCAACAGCGGCTTCATTGTCTTTAGAAAGGCCTCGGCGTTGGCCATTCGCGCTTCGGTGTTGCGCCAGTCCCGACAGTTCCTGCGCGCGTCGTCGATCTCGAACGGCCGCTGGCGCCGCGCAATCCCAATCACGGCATCGTGACGGGTGAGCCAATAGTCGCTGCACATTCCGATGTTCACGTACACGCGGAGCGACGCGCCGGCAACGCCGATCGAATCAGCGCCGTCTTTGAGGATGTGATGAACCTGCACCGTCGTGCCGTCGCGCATGCGCTCGGGCTCGGTCGGTCTGGCCGACAGGTTGAAAATCGTGTTGATCGCGTTCGGGTTGTTGATGTGATCGGTCGCGAATCGCGACGTATCGGACGTGCCGGGCGGCTGACGCGCCCCCACGTGCCAGCGGAAGTCGTCCGGCTTCATGTTCAGGTTGAACAGCCTGCCCTCCTCCCAATACTGGTTGCCGATCGTGGCGGCGAGGTTGCCCCACGTCACCCGCTCGGGATTGGCCGGCGGGTTGGTCGGATCGAACCCGATGTGGCAGAAACCGCACGTCATGCCAATCAGGTACGGGGGCTGCATCTCGCCGGGGTTCTGCAGGTACTTCGCGGCGTCCCAGCGCGATTTGTCGAACTTCGGGTTGGGGAACTTGCGCAGACCTACGACGCCGCTCGCGTCTCCGGGCACACCGGGCACCGGCGGCTGATTGCACTGATCCATCCACAGTCCGTACTGATCGGGGGCCTTC
>Ga0184627_10000745_pt1 | contig 12615 bp, 10 predicted proteins | sample PLM3_127_b1_FD_133150 | JGI IMG/M metagenome (GOLD analysis project Ga0184627, IMG submission 133150) | Groundwater sediment microbial communities from an aquifer in East River, Colorado, USA - PLM3_127_b1 | ecosystem: Environmental > Terrestrial > Soil > Riparian zone | place: USA: East River...
CGGCGGGGGGCGTCGCCGAGGGCCACGACGACGAGGGCGCCGTACGCATCGACCGGACGAACGCCCCGTCCGTACCCCGCCACATGGTCGCAGAGCCAGCCGACGCAGGGTGTACGAGAGTCGATCTCGCTCTTGATCGCGGACCACTCTTCGGCGGCGCCGCCGCCCAGCGCCTGATGGCGCGCGTTCGACTCGATCACGAGGACCAGCCGCGCACCGTCGCCCTCGAGCCGCTTGAGGGCCGTCCGCGTCGCTTCGACCGACCCCTGGATGAGGGTCTCGGGGTCCGGCGCCGAGCGCGCCTCGAAGCCTTCGGCGTAACCAAGCCCGGTCGAGTAGGCGGCCTCGAGGCACGCGGCGCTGGCAAGCGGCTCGCTGGATGAGGCGCCGTACACTACGGGCGACGAGAGGACGCTGCAGACCGTCCGCATCTTGGGCCCCATCAGAACGCGCCACGGCTGCAGGAAGGCCTCGGCGGGCGTTCCAAAGCCAGGCTTCACGAACGCGAGGCCGAGGCCCCGCGGATACCGCATCCTGAACGGCCAGCCGGCGAGGATGAGCCGAGCCGCTCCTTGCCCCGCCTCGGTCAGATCGCGGCCGCCCGCGGCGGCGACACCGCTCACGGCCCCCTCGCTGTTGGTCAGGCAGACGACGAGAGCCCCGGCCGTGACAGCGCCGTTGTGAGTGAGGATCGCGGAGGTAGCGCCACCGGCGACGCCGACGGGTCCGAGCACGCCCCGGATCATCGGGACGACGTCCTGGGCGGGCACGCCCGCGGTGACGAGGAGCACGAGATCAGGTGAGGTCCCGTGGAGTCCTGAGCGCGCCATTGCGGTCGCGCGCACGGCGGCCCAGATCGCGTCCTGATGCGAGGCGAATCCGATACCGATCTGGAGAGTCTTCGACGCGGTTTCGACAGGAATGGTCGCGTACATGGCCCCAAGGATTTGCACCATGGGTGCCAACCAAAAGGGGTTGAAAGATCAGGGGCTTTCTCTGACGAATGACGGAGGTGGGTGTCAGTTCGGCAACCGTGTGCCTTTTTAGAGCATGCCGTACTCCTTGAGACGCCGGTAGATCGTCCGGCGAGAGATGCCGAGAGCGCTCGCGGCCGCCTCCTTGTCGTCTTTGTAGAAGGCGAGCGCGCGCAGGATGAGGTCCTTTTCAACGTCGGCGAGGCGGGGAACCGTGCCGCCCTGTGGAACGGACGCCGAGGGCACCGACGCGGTGCCGAGGACCGGAAGATCAGCGAGCGTGATCTGCTCGCGCGCGCCCATGGCGAAGGCACGCTCGATGACGTTCTCGAGCTCACGCACATTGCCGGGGAAATCGTGCCCGCCGAGCGTGGCCAGCGCGTCCGGCGTGATGCCCTTCACGTCCCGCCTGAAGCGCCGGTTGTAGCGGCGCAGAAAATGGTTCACGAGCGCTGGAATATCCTCGCGCCTGGTGCGCAGCGGCGGCAGGCTCACGCGGACCACGTTCAGTCGGTAGTAGAGGTCCTGGCGGAAGCGCCCGTCGGCGATCGAGCGGTCGAGATCACGGTTCGTCGCGGCGATGACGCGGACGTCGACCAAATGCGTCTTCGTCGAGCCGACCGGGCGCACCAGCATCTCCTGCAGGACCCGCAGGAGCTTCACCTGGAGGCCCGGCGACAGCTCGGCGATTTCGTCCAGGAAGATCGTACCCTCGTGCGCGCCGCGGAAGAGGCCGAGCGCGTCCGACACCGCGCCCGAGAAGGCTCCGCGGACGTGACCGAAAAACTCCGACTCGAGCAAGTCCTCCGGGATGGCGCTGCAGTTCACCGGGATGAAGGGCCCCTTGGCGCGATCCGAGAGCCGGTGGATTGCCGCGGCGACCAGCTCCTTGCCGGTGCCGCTCTCCCCCTCGATGAGCACCGGCGAGTCCGTGGTGGCGACCTTGCTGATGATCTCCTTCACGCGCTGCATCGGCGGCGCGTTGCCGACCAGCTCGTTGACGGTGAGCTCCTCGCCCAGGCGCACGCGGAGTGATTGGACCTCGCCCTTCAGGAACCGCTTCTCGGTCACGCGCGCCATGAGGTGGCGCAGCTCGTCCAGGATCAGCGGCTTGGACAGGTAGTCGTACGCGCCTACCTTGAGGGCCTCGACCGCCGAGGAGATCGTTGGGTAGCCGGTCATCACGATGACCTCGATCGATTCGTCGTGGCGCTTGATCTCTCGGAGGAGGTCGAGGCCGCTCATCTCCGGCATACGGATATCGGTGATCGCCGCGTCGTACAACCCGGTGCGGATCGCCTCGAGCGCTTCCGCTCCGGTGCCGACGCACTCCACCTGATAGCCCCACTGAGTCAGGGCTTCCTTCAGGAGCTTTAGGATCGAGGGCTCGTCGTCAACTACGAGGATGTTCGCGACTTCCATGTCCGTTCTCCGACTCTAGCATGATCAAGATGTCAAACTGACAAGCTATATGTTGGGTTTCCGGAGGGGCGCCCTTGCGCCGGAGGGGGGGCCATGTTAGCGTGGACGTTGACTTTTTATCGAGGAGACCGCGACATGGCAAACACCGAGACCGTTCACCTCACCGAGCAGAATTTCGACGAAGCGCTGAGCCGTGACCCCGGGCTCATGATGGTGGACTTCTGGGCGGAGTGGTGCGGGCCCTGCCGCGCCATCGCGCCCCTCCTGGAGGACCTCGCCAGGGGGTCGGCGGGCAAGGTGACGCTCGCCAAGGTCAACGTAGACGAGAACCCCGGGCTCGCCGCGCGCTACGGGATCCGCTCGATTCCGACGATCCTGTTCGTGAAGGGCGGCAAAGTCGCCGACCAGGTGATCGGCGCGGTGCCCCGGGCGAAGCTCCAGGCAAAGCTGGACGCTCTCGCCTAGCGCGCCCCCGGCGGGGACCGCATCAGCACCTCCGGCACAGGCATCCCGTCACTCTCCCCGAGTCGTGACGAGTTCCGGGCTCTCGCGGCGCAGGGCAACCTTGTGCCCGTGTTCGCCGAGCTCCCGGCCGACCTCGACACGCCGCTCTCCGCCTATCTGCGCCTGCGCCCGGGCCCGTACTCGTTCCTGCTCGAGTCCGTCGAGGGCGGCGAGGTGTGGGCGCGCTATTCGTTCCTCGGCGTCGATCCCCTGATGGTCCTCACGGCGAAGAACGGCCGGCTTATGCTCAGCCGGAACGGCCGCACCGAGCGGCTGCCGGAGGGCAATCCGCTCGTCGCGCTGCGGGATCTCCTCCGGGAGTTCCAGCCGGTGTCGGTGCCGGGGCTGCCGAGGTTCCAGGGCGGCGCCGTCGGCTATCTCGCGTACGACATGGTTCACCACATGGAGCGGCTGCCGCGCACCACCAACGACGATCTCGGGCTGCCGGACGCGGTGTTCCTCTTCAGCGACACGCTGCTCGTCTTCGACAACCTTCGCCACCGACTGCTCGTCATCGCCAATGCGGTCGTGGACCGACGCGATCCCGCGGCGCTCGACCGCGCCTACGACCGCGCCGCCGTCCGCATCGGGATGACGCTCGCGAAGCTCGCGCGCCCGGCGCGGGCGCCGTCCACGTTCGCCCTGCCGGCGACGGCGCCGCTCCTGGCCGAGGGCGAGGAGGGCTTCACCTCGACGATGAACGAGGCGCAGTTCACCGACGCCGTCCACCAGGCGAAGGAGCTCATCGCCGCCGGGGACGCCTACCAGGTCGTGCTGTCGCGCCGGCTCGACTGCCGCCTCACGGCCGATCCGTTCACGGTCTACAGGGCGCTGAGGACGATCAACCCGTCGCCGTACCTGTTCTTCCTCCGGTTCGGCCCGCTGTCCATCGTGGGCTCGTCTCCCGAGGTGCTCGTGCGGGTCGAGGGCACTCGCGTCGATCTGCGTCCGATCGCCGGCACGCACCCGCGCGGCGCCACCGAGACCGAAGACCGCGAGATCGAAGAGCGGCTCCGACACGACCCGAAGGAGCGCGCGGAGCACGTGATGCTCGTCGACCTCGGGCGGAACGACGTCGGGCGCGTCTCCGAGCTGGGGTCGGTCAAGGTCACCGAGTTCATGGAAATCGAGCGCTATTCCCACGTGATGCATCTCGTCAGCCACGTGACCGGCAAACTCAAGCCCGGGAGTGACGCGCTCGACGTGCTCCAGGCGTGCTTCCCCGCCGGGACGCTCAGCGGGGCGCCGAAGATCCGCGCGATGGAGATTATCGACGAGCTGGAGCCGACCCAGCGGGGACCGTACGGCGGCGCCGTCGGCTACGTGTCCTACTCGGGCAACCTCGACTCCTGCATCACGATTCGCACCGTCGTGTGTCACGGCCGGCGCGCCTCCGTCCAGGTGGGCGCCGGTATCGTGGCCGACTCCGATCCGAAGACCGAGTGGCTCGAGACGTGCTCGAAGGCGCGCGGCATGGTCCTGGCGCTGCGGATGGCTTCGGGAACGTCGCAACGATGATTCTCGTCATCGACAACTACGACTCCTTTACGTACAACCTCGTCCAGTACCTCGGCGAGCTGGGCGCGACGCTGGAGGTCGTGCGCAACGACGCTGTGAGTTGCGACGCGATCGCCGCGCTCAAGCCCGAGCGCGTGGTGATCTCTCCCGGACCCGGCAATCCCGACCACGCGGGCGTGTCGCTCGAGGTCATCCGCCGGCTCGGTCCCGCAACGCCGATCCTCGGCGTCTGTCTCGGCCACCAGGCGATCGGTCAGGCCTACGGTGCCACGGTCGCACGCGCGAAGACCCAGATGCACGGGAAGACCTCGGCGATCCGCCACGACGGCCGGGGCGTCTTCGCAGGCCTCGGGAACCCCTTCGTCGCTACGCGCTACCACTCGCTCGCCGTCCTGCGCGACACGGTCCCTGACGCGCTGGAGGTGACGGCCTGGGCTGAGGACGGGGAGATCATGGGTCTCCGCCACCGACGCGACCCCGTCGAAGGCGTCCAGTTCCATCCCGAGTCGATCCTCACGGTCGAGGGAAAGCAGCTTCTGAGAAACTTCCTCAGCGGCCCCGGATGAGCGCGCCCCCTGCGAGCGAGCGGCGCCTGATCGAGATCATCCGGCGGGCGGTCCGGAGGGCGCCAGGGGTCCGGGTTGGAATCGGCGATGACTGCGCGGTCCTCGAGCCGGACGCCGGAAGCCTGCTTCTGGCGACGACCGATCTGCTCATCGAAGACGTGCACTTCCGGCGCCGCTGGGCCACGCCCAACGACATCGGCTGGAAATCGCTCGCCGTGAACCTCTCCGATATCGCTGCGATGGGCGGCCGGCCCCGGTGGGCGCTGATCGCGCTCGCCTGTCCTGAGGCCGTTGGTCTCGACGAGGCCGAGGCCTTCTACGGGGGCGTCCAGGCGCTCGCGTCGGAGCACGACGTGGCGATCGTCGGCGGGGACACCGCAGCATCGCCCGGGGGCTGGATCGTCAACGTGACGCTGCTCGGCGAGGCGGCCCTGGCACCGCTCACCCGGTCCACCGCGCGCGCCGGGGACGTGATCGCCGTCACGGGGACGCTCGGGCGCTCCGCGGCCGGGCTTGCGCTCCTCGAGGCGACCCCGGCGCCTCGCGGCGTGGCCGCCGCCGCGGCGGCCGACGTGACGACCGCGCACCTGAGGCCCCGGCCACGGACATGGGAGGGACAGTGGCTCGCCGCGGCCGGCGGGGTCACGTCGATGATCGATCTCTCCGATGGTCTCGCGACCGACCTCGGCCACCTTTGCGAGGAGAGCGGGCTCGGTGCGCGTGTGGAGCTCGGACGGCTCCCCGTGGACGCCGCGGTGCACGCGGTCGCGCGGGCGCTCGATCGCGACGCGCTGGCCTGGGCCACCGGTGGCGGCGAGGATTACGAGCTGCTCTTCACCTGCGCGCCCGAGGCGGTCGAGCGCCTGGCCGAGGGCCTCGCGGGTACCACCGGGACGCGGCTCAGCGCGGTGGGCGAGATGACGGCCGCCGCCGATGGGATCCGGTACCTCGACGCCGGCGGGCGCGCCGTCCCCGTCCGCGCCGGGTTCGAGCACTTCGTGACGGGACGCGCCCGTGCCTGACACCCTCGGCCTGCGGTTCCTGGCCCTCGGCATCCTCATCGTCTGCTCCGCGATCCTCACCGGCGCCGAGGCCGCGTACTTCTCCCTGGGCCGCGCCAGGCTCAGACAAGTCGCCTCGAAGGGCGAAGCCAGCGGCGCGTCGAAGCCGCTCATCGAGCGCCCACACGAGCTGCTCGTCACGCTCCTGGTCGGCATCACGGTGATCAACATCGGGGCCGCCGCGATCGCCGCGACGATCGCCGACAGTCTCTTCGGCCCGAGCTGGGGGGTGTTCGTCGAAATGGTCGTGTTGATCTTCGTCCTCACGACCTTCGGCGAAGTCCTGCCGATGACGCTCGCGGTCAAGTACCCGGAACGGTTCCTGGCCTTCGCCGGCCGGCCGGTGGCGTGGCTCGGCGTACTCCTGACGCCCGTGCGTGCCGCCCTCGCGGGACTGACGGCGCTGACGGTGGGGCTCATCGGCCGCGAACGCGTGGAGCAGGTGATGCTCAGCGAGGAGGAGCTGAGGACACTCGTCGACGTCGGCGCGAGCGAGGGCGTCGTCGAACGTGAAGAGCGCGAGATGATCCACAAAGTGTTCGAGCTGGAAGACACCCTCGTCCGATCAGTCATGGTGCCGCGCCCCGACATGGTCTGCCTCGACGTCGAGACGCCGGCGGCGGAGATCCTGCCGGCGCTCCGCGAGCACTTGCATTCGCGGGTGCCGGTGTACGAGGGCTCGCTCGATGTCATCGTGGGCATCCTCTACACGAAGGACCTGCTGCCCCACATGGAAGGGTTGCCGGCCGGCTTCGATCTCCGCGCCCACCTGCACCCACCGTACTTCGTGCCGGAGTCCAAGCGCGCGGACATGCTGCTCCAGGAGTTCCAGGCCAAGAGGCTCCACATGGCGATCGTGGTGGACGAGTACGGGGGCACCGCCGGCCTCGTCACCCTGGAGGATCTCCTGGAGGAGCTGGTGGGTGAGATCTCCGACGAGTACGACGAGCCCGAGCGCCTGATCCAGCGGGTGGACGCGAAGACCTTCCGGGTGGCCGGCAAGCTGCCGCTCGAGGAGCTCAACGCCGTTACCGGGCTCAAGATCTCCAACGAGGGCTACGACACCGTCGGCGGCTGGGTGCTCGACCTCTTCGGGCGCGTGCCGCGGCGGGCCGAGCGCGTTGAAACACCCGAGCTGTGGCTGACGGTGGAGAAGGTGGAGCGGACGCGAATTCTCGAGGTGCTCGTCTCGCTCAAGAAGCCCGCCCCGAAGGAGGCGGCCGCGTGAGCCTCCTCTGGCTCGCCGGGCTGTGTCTCCTGCTCACGATGTTCTTCTCGGCGGCGGAGATGGCGTTCATCGCCGCCAACCGGCTGCGCCTGCGGCACCTGGCCGAGGAGGGCCGCACCACCGCAGCGCTCTACCTCGAGGCGTTTCGCCAGCCCGAGCGCGCGCTCTCGACGGCGATGATCGGGGTGACGATGGCCCACATCGTGGCCGGCTCGGCGGTGACGTGGAGTCTCCTGCCCGCGCTGGGGGCGTGGGCGCCGCTGGTGGCGACGATCCTCCTGACCCCGGTGATGCTCGTCTTCGGCGAGATCATCCCCAAGGCCATCGCGCGGGAGTGGGCGACGAGCCTGATCCTGACACTCTATCGGCCGCTCACCTGGGCAGCGACGCTGCTGGTGCCGTTCGTGGCGTTCGCGAACCTCGTCGTCGGCGCGATCCTGCGAACCTTCGGCGGGCGCCAGATCGACATGCGCGCGTTCGTCTCGCGCGAGGAGCTCAAAGCGCTGCTCCAGATGGAGCCCGACGAGGCGGACGTGACGACCCACGAGGCTCAGCTGATCGACAAGATCTTCGACCTCGGCGACACCACCGTGCGCGAGGTCATGGTGCCGCTGGTCGAGGTCGCCACGCTTCCCGACATAGCGACGCCCCGGGATGCCATCGCGTGCGTCCTGGAACGCGGGTTCTCACGGATCCCGATCTACCGGCGGCGCGAGACCAACATCGTGGGCGTGGTCGGCGTGAAGGATCTCCTGAGCCGCGGCGCGCTGGTGAGGATTCTGGACGAGCTGAAGCGCCCGCCGTATTATGTGCCGGAAACCAAGCGCATCGACGACCTGCTCCGCGAGATGCAGCGCAACCGCACCCACATGGCCGTGGTCGTGGACGAGTACGGCGGCTCGACCGGCGTCGTGACGCTCGAGGACATCCTCGAGGAGATCGTGGGCGACATCCACGACGAGCACGAGCGGACGCCGGCGGTGGCGGAGCGGCTGCCCGACGGGAGTTATCGGGTCGCCGCGCGCGCGAACATCGACGAGTTGAACGAGGCGTTCGACTGGACCCTTCCCAAGCGTGACTACGAGACCGTCGCGGGGCTCGTGCTCGCGACGTTGCACCGGATCCCCCGGCCGGGCGAGGTGTTCCAGGTCCCGGGCTATTCGATCACCGTGCTCGAGGCCGACGCCCGGCGCGTCGTGGCGGTGAAGATCGTGCCGGTCGCCGGCACCAACCAAGGAGGATCTTGAGCATGGCTGGAACGATGGTCGAGTTCGCGTCGAACGGCAGCAAGACGGCGGGGTATCTGGCGACGCCCGCATCAGACAAGGGCCCGGGCGTGCTGGTCCTCCAGGAGTGGTGGGGTCTCGTCGGACACATCAAGAACGTTTGCGACCGCTTCGCCGCGGAGGGGTTCACGGCACTCGCCCCGGACATGTATCACGGCAAGACCGCCAGCGAGCCCGACGGCGCCGGCAAGCTCTTCATGGCGCTGAACATTTCGCAAGCGGAGCGCGATCTAAGAGGCGCCGCGACGTATCTCCTGGGCCAGTCGTCCGCGAAGAAGATCGGCGCCGCGGGCTTCTGCATGGGGGGTCAGCTCGCCCTCTATGCCGCCACGCTCAATCCCTCGGTCGGAGCCTGCGTCAACTTCTACGGGATCCATCCGAACGTGAAGCCCGACTACTCGAAGCTCTCGGGCCCCGTTCTCGGCCTCTTCGCGGAGAAGGACGGCTTCGTGACGCCTCAGGTCGCCAAGGACACGGACGCGGCCATCAAGAAGGCGGGCAAGCAGTCGGAGATCCACATTTACCCGAACGTGGATCACGGCTTCTTCAACGACGAGCGACCGGACGTCTATAACCAGGCTGGCGCGACCGACGCCTGGCGGCGCACGCTTGCCCACTTCCGCCAGAATCTGAAATAGCCGCCTGGCGCGAACACGACAACGGAGGCGCCTCCTCCAGAGGCTCCCGCGTTGCCGTGTTCGGGCCGACCTTGTAAGACTTACTCGACCGTCGGTCTCCTGACGGTCCGCATGCGGCTCCGGAACGCGTAAATGCCTGCCCCCACGGACATTTTGACTCTGGCATTCCCGCTGCTTTGCACAGCTGTGTTGCAGTAAGACATCTTACCGAGAGGAGCGTCACATAGACATGCGCGCGCTCATCGCTGGGCTCGTCATCGCTCTCGGGATCGCCGAGATCGCAATGAGCGCAACGGCGCTCTACGCAGAGAGAACCGACATCACGCCACCGACCATGGGCCCGGAGATCCGTACGGATCAGAACCAGCGTCGGGGCACCGAACTGTCCGGCGTCGCAATCCTCGGTCTGGGCGCTCGACCGACGAGCGAGAAGCGCGTCGTTCGTTGAGACCCGAATAGCAGCCGCCCCTCGAGGTTCGCCTCACCAAGCCGTTGGGCGTCGCGCCGGAGGGCACGCATGATTCGCCTGTGTGACAGGAGGACGGATGAGATGAGCTGGAGAACGATCGCCGCGAGTCTTGTGATCGTGTCGGTGTCGGCGGGCCTGCCGGGCGTGATGCCCGCGCACGCCGGCGACGTCAGCGTCGGGGTCAACATCGGTGTGCCAGTCCCCCCGCCGCCCGTGATGATCGCCGCGCCGCCGCGGGTCGTCGTCGTACCGGGTTCGCCGGTCTCCTACGCGCCCGGGGTCGATTTCAACCTGTTCGTCTACCACCAGCACTACTATCGATTCCACGAGGGCGCCTGGTTCGTTGCCTCCTCGCACGGGGGGCCCTGGACGCACGTAGTGCAGGCGCGGGTGCCGCAGCCCGTGCTCGCGGTGCCAGCCACCTACTACCGAATCCCGCCCGGTCACGCGAAGAGGATGGACGGGCCGCGGTTCGAGCACCGCGGCAAGGGCAAGCAGGGCGGCAAGCACGACTAGCCCGCACTCACGAGCGCGGTAGGAGGACGGTGAAGCGGCTGCCCTTGCCTTCGCGCGACTCGGCGGTCACGCGACCTCCGTGGGCGCTCGCGATGCCCCGCACGATCGCCAGGCCCAGGCCGGTGCCGCCCCGATCTCGGTGTGCCTGCCGGTAGGGGTCGAAGATGTTCGGCAGGGCATCAGCGGGGATGCCTACGCCCGTGTCCTCGACCTGGAGCTCGAACTCCGGGCTCGCGTCGATGACCCGAACGACGACACACCCGCCGCGCGGGGTAAAGCGGATCGCGTTGGCGCCGAGGTTGACCACGAGCTGGTAAAGCCGTTCCTCGTCGCCGAGGTACGCGAAGTGCGACCCGTAGCGCTCGAGTTCCAGGGCGACACCGGACTCCTCGGCCTGCGGGTGAAGCTCCTCGACGGCGCGGTCCACGAGCCTCGCGAGGTCGAGCGGCTTCCGCTCGAGCTCCACGAGCCCCGCGCGCAGGCGCGACATCTCGAGGATCTGATTGGCGAGCCGGAGCAGCCGCTCGGAGCTCTGCGCGATGATGTCGGTCAAGCGCTCCTGCTTCTCCGTGAGGGGGCCGGGGGCGCCCTCGTGAAGGAGGTCGACGGCACCGCGGATCGAGGTGAGCGGCGACCGGAACTCGTGGGAGACGGTGGCGAAGAACTCCCGCTTCGTCTCCTCCATCTGGCGCAGCTGGCTCGCCATCGAGTTGAACGAGCGCGCGAGCGCGCCGATCTCGTCGCGGCTGTCGACCACGATGGGCTCTCGGAACGCACTCGCGGCGACCTCCTCCGTGGCCGAGGACAGCAGGTCGAGGGAGCGAGTCATCCGCCGAGCGATGATCGCCGTGCCGAGCAGGGCCAGGCCGACGGCCGCACCCAGCGCGATGAGCACCGCGGTCCACGTGCGCGCCTCGAGGTGCGCGGCCTCGGTCTGCGCCGCGAGGACCCGCGCGCGGGTCGCCGCCATCAGCTCGTCCAGGCTTTCCCGGACCTGCACGCCGAGCACTCGCGCAGCGGCGTCCGTCAGCCGCACGGCACGCGCGCGGTCGCCGCGCCCGAGGAGCGCTTGCTCCTCGGCGACGATGCGCCGGTACTCCTCGAACGCGGCGCTGGCCTCGCGGAGGTGCAGCGCCTCCCGTTCGCTCAGCGCGTACTCGGCGAGGCGCTGGAGATCCTCCGCGATCCGCGCCGCCAGTTCGGTCCACGCCGTCGTATAGCGCCGGTCGCCCAGCACCACCGCGCGCGCCTCGAGCCCCAGAAGCGGCTGAATCGCCTCGCGGGCGGACGCGGTGAGGCTCAGCGCGGGGATCGTGCGGGTCGTGATCTCCCGGTTGACGGACACGAGACGGCCCACCGCGCCGAGGCTCAGGGCGCTGACACCCGCGAGCACGACGATCACGAGCGCAGAGGAGAGGAAGATCTTCGAGCTGAGCCGCATGCCCAACCCCCGGCGAAGGCCCTCGTTCTTCATTCGGACATTCCCGCCCTGAGCCGCCTCACCAGTTCGTAGAGCGCACTCTTGCCACCTCGATACCCGGTGCCGCGGACGCGCCGAAGAATTTCGGCGCCCGAGAGGTCGGGATCCTCGCGTAGCCACTGTGCGATGAGGGGCGCGCATGGCGCCGCTACGGACCGGCGCCCGGGACGACGGGGCTGTGGAGTTCGCGACACCTGACCGGAGCCTTCCACGTAACGACTCCAGGGCAAGACTGATACCGGAATTAAGGTCCAGGAATATCAGTAGTTTCCGCGCCGGCTGGGTCGAGCGAGCTGGTAAGTCTCTAGGCAAGCCGATCATTCTCGAGCCAGCGCCTCTGGTCCAGGAAACGGTGCACGATCGGCGGGAGTCGTCGTCTTCACGGGTGGGCGCCTCGATCACGAGCCGGTGGCTTCACACGCTACTTGCTTCGGCGACCGACCGGCTCCGATACTCACTGCACCTCATTCAGGCTCGTGGTCGGTGGCTCTGATGGACTCCAGCCAGAGACACGCTGGCCCATACGGAGGTGAAGCCGATGTGGAAGCGAGAGGAACCGCTACGGCCGGGTGTCCCGGCCAACACCGCGCCGACACCATCCCACCCATCAGTGGTGCCTCATGGCGTTGATGCCGGCAGATCTCTCGATCCGACGTTGGGACATGTCCGGTCGTCGTTGAGACACGTCCGGTCGCCGCCGTTTCCGCCGAGCCCACCTTTTCGAGCAAGACCCTCGCAACGTTCCTGTCCCTCGTATTTTCGCAGCAGGCCGCCGAGTTGGTAGATCTGGGCCCGGGGATCGGCCCGAACATCACGTTCCTGGGGGAGCGGGTCGGCCGCAAGAGCCACGTGGAGAATTTTTCTCGCCGGAGAGTTGATGCGGGTGCTGCGGCCGGGAGGCGCGCGCTACTCGGGTTCTTCGGCGCCGGCGGGCCGGACGATCTGCGCTACAC
>Ga0184627_10000747_pt1 | contig 12597 bp, 11 predicted proteins | sample PLM3_127_b1_FD_133150 | JGI IMG/M metagenome (GOLD analysis project Ga0184627, IMG submission 133150) | Groundwater sediment microbial communities from an aquifer in East River, Colorado, USA - PLM3_127_b1 | ecosystem: Environmental > Terrestrial > Soil > Riparian zone | place: USA: East River...
GGCCAAATGACGAGCATCACGAGGCCCGAGGGAGGAGGCGGCCGGAGGCGTACGCCCTGGTACGTTGAGGACCGCCGACGACCGAGAACAAAGTGAGGCGAAGTTAGTTGGCCCGGCACTAGGGCGGCCGGTCGCCGGCACCGGTGGGGGGTGCCCCACCGAAGGAGACGGATCAGTGGCTCGCTACACGGACGCGGTGTGCAAGCTCTGCCGCCGGGAGGGGATCAAGCTCTTCCTGAAGGGCGACCGCTGCCACACCACCAAGTGCGCCATCGACAAGCGGGGGTACGCCCCCGGGGAGCACGGGCAGCGCGGGCAGCGCGGGCAGCGGCGGGCAAAGCGCTCGGACTATGGCCTGCAGCTCCGGGAGAAGCAGAAGATGAAGCGGATCTACGGGGTGCTGGAGGGCCAGTTCCGCCGCTACTTCCAGATGGCCACCCAGCAGCGGGGCGTCACGGGCGAGAACCTGGTCCGCCTCCTGGAGCAGCGGCTGGATAACGTGGTCCACCGGCTTGGGTTTGCCGCCTCCCGCGCGGCCGCGCGCCTGCTGGTCGGCCACGGCCACATCCAGGTGAACGGGCAGCAGGTGGACATCCCGTCCGCCCTGGTCCGGGTGGGGGATGTGGTGCAGGTGAGGCCGGGCAGCCGGGAGCTCACGGCCATTCACCAGGCCCTCGAGTCGGCGAAGAAGCGGCCGACCCCTGCCTGGTTGGAGGTGGACCCGGAGGGGCTGAAGGGGACGGTCCGGAGCCTCCCGACGCGGGAGGACGCCGGGCTGCCGGTGGAAGAGCATCTCATCGTTGCCCTCTACTCGAAGTAGGCGACGGGCCGGGGGCGGGCCGGTTCCGCCGGGCGTCGCCCCGCCGGGTCAGACGGGCGGGGCGGGTGGGGCCTGAGGAGGTGTGGATGCTGCAGAAGTTCAAGGGCTTCCAGAAGCCCAAGCGGCTGGAGTGCGAGCTGGAAACCCTCACCAGCACGTACGGCAAGTTCATCGCCGAGCCGCTGGAGCGGGGGTTCGGGCTGACGTTAGGCAATGCGCTGCGGCGGGTCCTTCTCTCCACCATCGAGGGGGCCGCCGTGACCCACATCCGTGTCCCCGGCATCTACCACGAGTTCTCCTCCATCCCGGGGGTCAAGGAGGACATCACCGACATCGTCCTGAACATCAAGGGGCTGCGCTTCAAGATGCTGGTAGACCACCCCAAGACCCTCGCCGTGAAAGCGACGGGGCCGGGGGAGGTGCGGGCCTCCCAGATCATCACCGACGCCGACGTGGAGATCCTGAACCCGGAGCACTTCATCGCCACGCTCGACAAGGACGGCAAGCTAGAGATGGAGCTGGAGGTCCAGCGGGGACGGGGCTACGTCCCGGCGGAGCGGAACAAGCGGGAGGGGCAGCCGGTGGACGTCATCGCCCTCGATGCCCTCTTCTCCCCCATCCGCCGGGTGAACTTCCAGGTGGAGGACACGCGCGTCGGACAGGCCACCGACTACAACCGGCTCATCCTGGAGGTCTGGACCGACAGGTCCGTCCTCCCCCAGGATGCCCTGGCCTATGCGGCCAAGATCCTGAAGGACCACCTCACCATCTTCATCAACTTCGAGGAGGAGGCGGAGGTCGAGGAGCCGGTGGTGGATGCGGAGCGGGAGCGGCTGGTGGAGAACCTGAACCACAGCGTGGAGGAGCTGGAGCTCTCCGTGCGCTCCGCCAACTGCCTGCAGAGTTCCAACATCCGCTTCATCCATGAGCTGGTCGTGAAGACCGAGGCGGAGATGCTGAAGACGAAGAACTTCGGGCGCAAGTCCCTGAACGAGATCAAGGAGATCCTCGAGGGAATGGGGCTCAGGTTGGGCATGAACCCGGCCGAGTTTCCGCCGGGGGTCGGCGCCCGAACGCACACGGAGTAGCAACCATGCGGCACCGGAAAGCGCGGCGCAAGCTGGGGCGGACCACGGAGCACCGGGAGGCGCTCCTCCGGAACCTCACGACCTCCCTGCTGCTGCACGAACGCATTGTCACGACGCAGGCCAAGGCGAAGGAGCTGCGGAAGATCGCCGAGCGGATGATCACCCTGGCCAAGCGGGAGGACCTGCACGCGCGACGCCAGGCTGCCGAGGTCGTCCAGGACGAGCGGGTCCTGAAGAAACTCTTCGACGCCCTGGGGGGCCGGTACCGGGGCCGCAATGGCGGCTACACGCGGATCACCAAGCTGGACTACCGGATGGGGGACGGGGCACCGCTGGCGGCGATCGAGCTGATCGGGGCGGAGGTGGCCGAGCGAGCCCGGCCTGCCCGGAAGGGGAAGGCGCGGGGCGAAGGGGCCCCGGCCGGGGCGGAGGGGGAAGCCGTGGCCGCGGTCGGCGCTGCCCGAGAGCAGGTCGCGGCCGCCGCCTCCGCCCGGGGCGAGGGCCAGTCGGGTCGGCGCCGCCGCCGGCGCCGCCGGGGGGGGCCGTTGGCCGCTGCGGCGCCGGCCGTCCCGGCCGCGGCCGCTGCCGCCGCCGAGTAGCAGGCGCGGTCCCGGTTGCGGGAGTGGCCTGCCCTCCCCGGTCCGCGCACCGGGGGGGGGCGGTCCTGTTCGGGGGTTTTCCCTTGCCAGCCCCGGCGGCCCTCCCGTATCCTCTTCCCGGATGCCCCGCGGCCGCGCCGGCTCCCCCCGCTCCTTCGGGCCCTCCGGCGCCGGGGACCTCCGGTCGGGCCCTCCGTTCCGCCTGACGCGCCCACCAAGCGAGGCGATCCATGAAGGGATTCCACACCGCCAGGATCCGGAACGTGGGATTGCTCGGTCACGGAGGCGACGGGAAGACGTCCCTCACCGAGGCCCTCCTCTTTGCAACCGGGTCGGTCCCCCGGCTGGGCCGGATCGAGGACGGGACCACCAGCACCGACTTCGAGGAGGACGAGGTCAAACAGCAGAAGTCCATCAACGTGGCGGTGGCCTTCTGCGAGTGGAAGGGGCACCGGATCAACCTGGTGGACACGCCCGGGTTCTCCAACTTCCTGGCGGACACCCGGAGCGCGGTGCGGGTCCTGGATACGGCCCTCATCTTGATGAGCGCCGCCTCCGGGGTGAAGGTGACCACCACCAAGGTCTGGGGCTACGCGGAGGCCGAGGGTGTCCCCCGCGTCCTCTACGTGAACAAGATGGACCGGGATCGGGCCAACTTCCCCCGGGTTCTGGAGGATGCCCGCAAGAACCTGAGTGCCCACGCCACCCCGGTGATGCTCCCCATGGGAGCGGAGGCCGCCTTCCGGGGAGTCATCACGCTCCTCAGCATGCGGGCGCTCACGTCTGCGCCCGACGGGACCGGGAAGGTCTCCGAGGGGCCCATCCCGGCCGAGTTCGCCAAGGAGGCGGAGGCGGCTCGCCACGCCCTCCTGGAGCAGGTGGCGGAGTCGGACGACGCCCTTCTGGAGCAGTACCTGGAGACGGGGACCCTGGAGGAGGCGGACCTAAAGGCTGGGCTCCGGCGGGCCATCCTGCTGGGCAAACTCATTCCGGTCTGCTGCGGCTCCGCCACGAAGGTCGTGGGGACCCAGGCCCTCCTGGATTTCATCGCGGAGTACCTCCCGAGCCCCGCCGACCGGCCGCCGGTGGAGGGGACGGACCCCAAGACCAAGCAGCGGGTGAGCCGCCCCCCCCGGGAGGAGGCGCCGCTGGTCGCCCAGGTCTTCAAGACTTTCGCCGACCCCTACGCCGGCAAGATCTCCCTGGTGCGGGTCTACGGCGGCGTCCTGAGCGCCGACGCGCCCGTGTACAACGCGACCCGGCAGGTGAAGGAGCGGATCGGCCAGCTCACCCTGCTCCGGGGGAAGGCCCAGACGCCGGTCCCGGCCGTGGGCCCCGGGGAGATCTGCGCCCTGGTCAAGCTCAAGGAGACCGCCACCGGGGACACCCTGGCCGACGAGAAGGCGCCCGTGCTCCTGGAGCCGATCCCCCTGCCGAGCCCGGTCATCTCCTACGCCATCGCCCCGAAGTCGAAGGGGGACGAGGAGCGGATGAGCGTCGCCCTCACCCGGCTGAGGGAAGAGGATCCGAGCCTCCAGGTGGGCCGGGACCAGCAGACGAGGGAGACCCTCATCTCGGGGATGGGGCGGGTGCACATCGAGGTGGCGGTGGAGCGCCTGAAGCGGAAGTTCGGGGTCGAGGTGCAGATGCAGAAGCCCCGCGTTCCCTACAAGGAGACGTTCCGGGGGACGGTCCAGGCCCAGGGGAAGTACAAGAAGCAGACGGGAGGCCGGGGGCAGTACGGGGACTGCTGGATCAAGCTGGAGCCCGTGCCCCGGGGAAAGGGGTACGAGTTCGCCAACCAGATCGTGGGCGGCGTGATCCCGGGGAAGTTCATCCCCGCAGTGGAGAAGGGGATCGTGGAGGCCATGGAGGGGGGGGTGCTGGCCGGCTACCCCGTCGTGGACGTGAAGATCACCCTCACCGACGGCTCCTACCACAGCGTGGACTCCTCGGAGATGGCCTTCAAGATCGCTGGCTCCCTCGGCTTCAAGAAGGCCGCGGCACAGGCCACCCCAGTCCTGCTGGAGCCGATCATGACGGTGGAGGTCGTGGTCCCGGACGAGTGCGTGGGGGACATCATCGGGGACCTGAACAGCCGGCGGGGGCGGGTCATGGGGGTGGAGGGCCGCGCCAGGAACCAGGCCATCAAGGCCCAGGTGCCGTTAGCGGAGATGCTGGAGTACGCCCCGCAGCTCCGCTCCCTGACGGGGGACCGGGGGGACTACACCATGGAGTTCTCCCACTACGAGGAGGTCCCGCCCCCCATCCAGGAGCGGGTCGTGGCGGAGGCGAAGAAGGCGGCGGGGGAGGAGGGGGAGGAGCCCTAGCGACATTTTCCCCTTGTGCGTGGCCCCGCTCCCTGGTAGAGTTGCCTTCGTCGAACAAGTGGGCCCGATGCCCACTTTTTCTTTTGTGGAGGCGGCCGTGGGACGGCCCGATGCGTTGCTCCTGGAGCGGCTCCGGGTGGTGGTGGACCCGGTCCTCCGGGGGGAGGGGTGCGAGCTGGTGGACCTGGAGTACCGCCGAGAGGGGCCGGGCTGGGTCCTGCGGATCCTCATGGACAAGCCGGGCGGAGTGGCCCTCGCCGACTGCCAGCGGGTGAGCGAGCAGGTGGGCGACCTCCTGGACGTGGAGGACCTGATCCCCCGCGCGTACACCCTGGAGGTCTCCTCCCCCGGCCTGGAGCGGCCGCTCACCCGGCCCGAGGACTTCGTCCGCTTCGCCGGCCGGGCGGTCCGGGTCTCCACCTTCGCCCCGGTGGACGGGCAGCGCCACTTTGCCGGGACCCTCCGCGGGTGCGAGGGGGAGGCGGTCCTCCTCGAGCTGGAGGGCCCCCGCCTGGTCCGGATCCCCCAGGGGGTGATCAGCCGGGCCCGGCTCCAGTTCCCCGGGTAAGGCCGGGGAGACGGGGCTTGCCGGAGCCCCCCGGCGACTGTAGACTGGAACGGTCCAGGGTCGGAGGCACGCGATGACGGCGGACCTGCAGCAGGTCATCGAGCAGATCGGGCGCGAGAAGGGCATCGAGCGGGATGTCCTCATCGACACGGTGGGGGCGGCCATCCTCTCCGCCGCCCGGAGGACGCTCGGGGCCTACGATCTCCGAATCGAGTTCGACCGCGGGACCGGGGCCTTCCGGCTCTACAAGGTCCAGAAGGTGGTGGAGGAGGTCGCCAACCCGAAGATGGAGCTCACCCTCGAGGAGGCTCGGGCCCTCAACCCCGAGGCGCAGTTGGGGGACGAGATCAAGACCGAGATGCCGATGCCGGTCCAGGGCTTCAGCCGCATCGCCGCCCAGACGGCCAAGCAGGTCATCATCCAGCGCGTCCGGGAGGCGGAACGGGACTCGGTCTACAACACCTTCAAGGGCAAGGAAGGGGAACTGATCACCGGCCTCGTCCAGCGGGTGGTGAAGGGCAACGTGATTGTCAACGTAGGGAAGGCGGAGGCCATCCTGCCCCCGCGCGAGCAGCTCCCCAGGGAGGACTACCGGCCGGGGGACCGGATCCGGGCCTACATCCTGGACGTGAAGAAGGTCCCCAAAGGCTCCCAGATTGTCCTCTCCCGCACGCACCCCGGGATGCTGACGCGCCTCTTCGAGCTGGAGGTGCCCGAGGTCGCCGAGGGGGTGGTGGAGATCAGGGCGGCCGCCCGGGAGCCGGGCGAGCGGGCCAAGATCGCCGTCCTCTCCCGGGACCCCAACGTGGACCCGGTAGGGGCCTGCGTGGGCTACCGGGGCTCCCGCGTCCAGGCGGTGGTGCGGGAGCTACAGGGGGAGAGGATCGACATCATGCCCTGGCGGGAGCGCCCCGCGGACTTCATCAAGAGCGCGCTCCAGCCGGCAGAGGTGGGGACGGTCTATGCGAACGAGGAGACGCACACCCTGACGGTGGTGGTGGCGGACGAGCAGCTCTCGCTCGCCATCGGCAAGCGGGGCCAGAACGCCCGGCTCGCCGCCAAGCTGGTCGGTTGGAAGGTGGACATCAAGAGCCGGGCAGAGCTGGAGCGGGAGCGGGCGGCGGCCGCCGCCTACGCCGCGGCCGAGGCGGCCGTGCCCCTCACCGCGTTAGCCGGTGTCGGGGAGAAGATGGCCGAGCGGCTTGCGGAGGCCGGCTTCGGCACCCTGACGGCCCTCAGGAAGGCCACCCTGGAACAGTTGACCGCCGTCAAGGGGATCGGGGAGAAGAGCGCCGAGAAGATCCTCCAGGCCGCCCGGGAGTACCAGGTGGTTCTCCCGCAGGAGCCGGAACCCGCCGCCGAGGCCGCGCCCGCGGCGGGGGAGGCGCCGGCCGCGATGGCCGCCCCGGTGGCCGAGATTGCGGAGGAGGCCGGGGGGACCGATGAGCCAGAGGCTCCCCCGCAGGAAGGACTCGCGGAGGCCGCCCCGGTCGAGGTGGCCCCGGCCGGCGAGGGGGAAGGGGAAGCAGGCGAGCGGCCCGGGGGCTAGGTGGGTTCTCCGGGGACGCCGCGGCGCACTTGCATCGGCTGCCGCGCCGTGCGGCCGCAGGCGGCTCTGCTCCGGTACCGGCGGGCCGCGGGGGGCCTCGTCCCGGATCCGGACCTCGCGGGGGGCGGCCGGGGAGCGTACACCTGCCCGGACCCCTCGTGCATCGGGCGCGCCGTCGCGCGGCGAGCCTTTGCCCGCGTGCTCCGCGGCGACGTGGGTCGGGTGACCGTGGAGGGCTTGGTGGAGGCAGTGGCCGAGGCGGTGCGGGGGAAGGTCAGCCGACTCCTGGGGCTGGGTCGCCGGGCCCGCCAGATTGCGGCGGGCCACGAGGCAGCGGAGCGGGCGCTCAAGGCGGGGGAGGCGGCCCTGCTCCTGGTCGCCTCTGACGCTGGAGTCGCCGAGGCCAAGCGTTGGGAGCGCCTGGCGGCCCGTCGCGGGGTCCCGATGGTCGCTCCCCTGGCCAGGGCAGCCCTGGGGGCGGCGGTCGGGATGGTGCCGCGGGCGGTCGTGGCGGTGACCGATCCGCACCTCGCCCGCGGAGTTCTGGACGTGCTGTCGAAGCAGGTTCCCGCGCCGCCGCGGCGGGGAGAGGGGAAAGGGTGAGCAGTGCGCGGGACCGCCAAGAGTGGGTCGGGCGGCCGGATAGCAGCCGCAGAGGCGGAGGTGGTCAGCGTGGTCAAGATCCGAGTTTTTGAGTTGGCGAAGGCGGTGGGGAAGCCGAACGCGGAGGTGCTGGCCCTCCTCCAGGCGGGCGGGATGGATGTGAAGAGCCACAGCAGTTCCGTGGACGAGGTGGCCGCGCGCGCCATCCTGGCCGACAGGAAGGGGGCGAAGCCGCCCGCGAAGCCGACGGGCGCCGGGACCAAGGCCAAGGCGGAACCGACCACGAAGAAAACAACGGCGGAGGCCAAGACCCCGGTCAGGGCCAAGGCGAAGCTGCCGGCGGCGAAGGCCCCGACCAAGCCTGTGCCTCAGGCGGAGAAGCCGGCGGCGCCGGCAGCGCCCCCGGCCGCCAAGGTGGAGGCCCCGGTCAAACCGTCGGGCTCCCCCATCCTGACGCGGGGCCCGGTCCCGCGCCACGCGAAGCCTGCCCCGAGCCAGGTGAGGCCCCCCAGCCCGAGTCCGATCCTATCTCCAGCGAAGCCCGTGCAGCCGGTCTCCCCGCCGGCTCCGCCGACAGCAGCCGCCAAGCCCTCGGCACCCCCCGTCGTCAAGCCCGCCGCACCCGCGGCGCCCCCCGCCAAGCCGCCTCTGCTCGGAGCCCCGATCCTGATGAGGCCAGCGGCCCCCGCGGCCCCGGTAAAGCCCGGGGCCCCGGCCGCGACCCCGCCCCGGCCGGGCCCTGTGCAGACGGCCAAGCCCGCACCACCCCTCATCGCCAAGCCCGCGGTGCCCGCCGCTCCCCCGCGCCTCGCACCCCCGGGAGCACCCGCGCCCAAGTCGGTGCCCCCGGCGGCTCCGGCCAAGCCGGGCGTGCCCCCGGTGGCCAAGGCCACTGCTCCTCCCGCGGCCCCACCCAAGTCGCCCGCCCCCCCGGCCCCCCAGGCTCCTCCCGCCTCCGAGGCGGCGCCGCCCGCCCCGGCGGCCCCGCAGGTCATCAAGGTCGCCGAGAACCTCACGGTGAAGGAGCTGGCCGGCAAGCTGGCGAAGAACCCCAGCGAGATCATCAAGAAGCTCATCAAGCTGGGGACCATGGCCACGGTGAACCAGACGCTGACCGCTGATGTCATCAGGAAGTTGGCGGCCAACTTCGGGTACGAGGTGGAGGTGGCGCCGCCCGAGGAGCTGGAGGAGGCGGCGGTCGCCGAGGTGGAGGATCCCGCGCAGCTCCGTCCCCGGGCCCCGGTGGTGACCATCATGGGGCACGTGGACCACGGGAAGACGTCTCTCCTGGACGCGATCCGCCACACCAGCGTGGCCGCTTCGGAAGCCGGTGGCATCACCCAGCACATCGGGGCCTACGAGGTGGAGGTTCCCAACGGGCGGGTGGTCTTCCTGGACACGCCGGGCCACGAGGCCTTTACCGCCATGCGGGCGCGCGGGGCCCAGGTGACCGACGTCGTGGTCCTGGTGGTGGCGGCGGACGACGGGGTCATGCCCCAGACCGTGGAGGCCATCAACCACGCGAAGGACGCCGGGGTCCCCATTCTGGTGGCCGTCAACAAGATTGACAAGGCGAACGCGGACCCCGGCCGGGTCAGGCAGCAACTGTCGGACAAGGGGCTGATCCCGGAGGAATGGGGCGGGGACACCATCTACGTGGAGGTCTCGGCCAAGAAGCGGCAGGGGATCCAGAACCTCCTGGACCACCTCCTCATCCTGGCGGAGGTTCAGGAACTGAAGGCCAACCCCACCCGGCCGGCCAAGGGGACCGTCGTGGAGGCCGAGCTGGATAAGGGGCGGGGCCCGGTGGCCACCGTCTTAGTCCAGCAGGGGACGCTCCGGGTGGGGGACCCGGTCGTGGCCGGCCTGCACCACGGCCGGGTCCGGGCCATGATCAGCGACAAGGGGCGCAAGGTCCAGGAGACCGGGCCCGCCACGCCGGTGGAAGTCCTGGGGCTCTCGGGCGTCCCCGAGGCCGGGGACGCCCTCCTCGTGGTGGGGGACGAGCGGAAGGCCCGCCAGATCGCCCTGGCCCGCCAGCAGAAGCAGCGCGAGCAGGCGGCGGTGGCCAAGCCCCGCGTCACCCTGGACGATCTGCACAAACAGGTGCAGAAGGGGGAGGTGAAGGAGCTTCGCCTCATCCTGAAAGGGGATGTGCAGGGTTCCATCGAGCCCCTGAGGGGATCGCTGGAGCGCCTCAGCACCCCCCAGGTGAAGCTGGAGGTGATCCACACCGCCGTCGGCGCGGTCACCGAGTCGGACGTGATGCTGGCGGCCGCCAGCAACGCCGTCATCCTGGGGTTCAGCGTCCGGCCCGAACCGAAGGCGCAGAAGCTGGCGGAGATCGAGCGGGTGGATGTCCGCCTCCACACCGTCATCTACGAGGCGGTGGACCAGGTGAAGAAGGCCATGGAGGGGCTCCTGGAGCCCCAGTACGTGGAGCGGCACGTGGGGCGCCTCGAGGTGCGCAACACCTTCAACGTGCCCAAGGTGGGCACCGTGGCCGGCTGTTACGTGCAGGAGGGGAAGGTCATGCGGGACGCCGCCGTCCGGTTGGTCCGGGACGGCCGGGTCATCCATGAGGGGAAGGTGGCCTCCCTGCGCCGCTTCAAGGACGACGTGCGGGAGGTCACCACGGGCTATGAGTGCGGCGTCGGTCTCCTGAACTTCGGCGACATCAAGGTGGGAGATCTCATCGAAGTACACGAGCTGGAGGCCGTGGCCCCCAAGCTGTGAGGGTCTTCCCATGGTGGTGGGCACCTGCGTGGTGGAGTTGCAACTCCCGGACAACGGCTCCCTGAAGGGCAAACGTCAGGTCCTCCGGAGCATCAAGGACCGGGTCCGAGCGCGGTTCAACGTCTCCATCGCCGAGGTGGACCGGCAGGACACGTGGCAGCGGGCGACGTTGGGGGTTGCGGTGGTGAGCAATGACGTCCGGCTGGTGGACGAGACGCTGAACAAGGTCATCAACTGCATCGAGGGGAGCCGCGACGCCCTGCTCCTGGACTACACCATTGACCTGGTGACCCACCGGTAGTGTGACTCAAACGAATTGTCCGAAATGCTCACGCTCGCACTAGGGTGCCGGGCCAGATGACGAGCATCACGAGGCCCGAGGGAGGAGCGGGGACCCGGCAATGGTGGGTGGGGAGGCGTACGCCCCGGTACGCTCCGGACCGCCGCGGGCACCACCCGAAGGGTGGTCGGAGAACGACGTGAGGCGAAGTGAGTTGGCCCGGCAGTAGGTCCCTCGAGGTGGTATGCCCCATTCGCGCGCCGAGCGCGTCGGCGACCTGATCCGGGAAGAGCTGAGCGAACTGTTCCTCCGGGCGGTGAAGGACCCCCGGGTGGGCATGGTGACCATCACCGGCGTCACGGTGACTGCGGACCTGCGGTCCGCCCGGGTCTACGTTGTCAGCCGAGCCGGGGAGGGCGCGGAGGACCAGACGCTCGTCGGTCTCCGGGCGGCCCGTGGCTTCCTGAGGGGGGAGCTCGGCCGCCGCCTCCGCCTGAGGGTTATCCCGGAGCTCACCTTCGTCGGCGACCCCTCTCTCGACCGCGCCATGCGCATCGCCACCCTCCTCCGGGGGCTCCACCCGGCGGGCGAGGAGCCGGCGGATGGGTGATTTCCCCCGGATGGTGGAGGTCCTCCGGGCCGCCCGCGGGGTGGCCGTGCTCTCCCACATCAACCCGGAGGCGGACTGCATCGGCGCGGCGCTCGGCTGCACCCTGGCGCTCAAGGAGCAGGGGAAGGCGGCCGTGGCCTACAACGCCGACCCCCTCCCCCGGGCCCTCCGCTTCCTCCCGGGGGCCGCCGACTTGGTGCAGGCCCAGCGGCTCCCGGGCCCTCTGGACTGCGTGGTCGTGGTGGACAGCAGCGACCCGGAGCGGGTGGGGGGGCTCCTCACCGGGGTCGGAGTCCCCGTCCTGAACGTGGACCACCACAAGACCAACGTCCGGTTCGGAACCCTCAACTGGGTGGTCCCGGAGGCCTCCTCGGCGGGCGAGATGGTCTTCCACCTCCTGCGGGCGCTGGGGCACCCCATCTCGCCCCCGGTGGCCATCAACCTCTACGCCGCGATCCTGACCGACACCGGCTCCTTCCACTACAGCAACACCACCCCGGAGGCGCTCCGGGTGGCGGCCGCCTTGGTGGAGGCAGGGGCGGTCCCGACCCAGATCACCGCGTCCCTGTACGAGCAGCGGGATGCCGGGGAGCTCCGGCTGCTCTCGCGCTGCCTCAGCACCCTGCAGCTCAGCCGGGACGGCCGGGTCGCCTGGATGGAGGTGACCACGGCCGACCTGGCTGACGTGGGGCTCACGCAGGATGCCCTGGAGGGGTTCATCGATTATCCCCGCTCCATCGCCGGGGTGGAGGTGGCCCTCCTCTTCAAGGCCCTCACGGGGGACGGGATCCGGGTCTCCCTCCGCTCCCGGGGGCGGGCGGACGTGGCGGCCGTGGCGGCCACCTTCGGGGGCGGGGGCCACCACAACGCCGCCGGCTGCCACGTGCCGGGGAGCCCGGCGGCGGCCCAGGGAGCGGTTCTGGCGGCGGTGGAGCGGGAGCTCGCCGGGGCGGGGTGCGGGGGGCGGGGATGACCAACCGGCGGGAGCGGAGCGGCGTCCTCAACGTGAACAAGTCGGCGGGGATGACCTCCCACGACGTGGTGGACGCCGTCCGCCAGTTCTACGGGATGCGCCGGGTGGGGCACACCGGCACGCTGGACCCGCAGGGGACCGGGGTCCTCCCCATCTGCCTCGGGCGCGCCACCAAGATCGCCCAGTACCTGATGGCGGCCGACAAGGAATACCAGTTAACCATGCGCCTGGGGGTGACCACCGACACCCTGGACGCGGACGGGAAGGTGGTGGACGAGAAAGACTGGTCCGGGGTGACCCGGGAGCAGCTGGAGGCGGCGCTCCCCCGCTTCCGGGGGGAGATTCAGCAGATCCCCCCCCTCTTCTCGGCCAAGAAGGTCCAGGGGGAACGCCTGTACCGGCTCGCCCGCAGGGGGCAGGTGGTGGAGCGGGCCCCGGTCA
>Ga0184627_10000748_pt1 | contig 12590 bp, 7 predicted proteins | sample PLM3_127_b1_FD_133150 | JGI IMG/M metagenome (GOLD analysis project Ga0184627, IMG submission 133150) | Groundwater sediment microbial communities from an aquifer in East River, Colorado, USA - PLM3_127_b1 | ecosystem: Environmental > Terrestrial > Soil > Riparian zone | place: USA: East River...
GAGAGGTCCTTCACCAGCTGGCCGTCGAGGACGTATTCCCCTTCATCGTGGCTGTCCAATAGCCCCAGCACATTGAGCAGCGTCGACTTTCCGGAGCCGGAAGCTCCCATGATGGACACGAGCTGCCCACGGTCGATGTCGAGGTCGATCCCCTTGAGCACGTGGAGCCGGTTCGCACCCACGGAGTAGCTCTTGTGGAGCCCGCGCAAGCGGAGGATCGGCGTCTGCCCGCCTGGGGTCGCAAGCGTGGAAGGCATACGGGTTCCCGTGTAGCTGGGGGACGTAGCACGACCCCATTGTACGGCATCTCGCGCCCATGAGTTGCGAGGAAGTTTTGTCTCCGTTCTCTTCCGGTTCCTCCGGCGGCTGAAACGATCCGTTCCGGCTTCGTCGAGATCGAAGCCCGTCCTTCTATCGGGGCATTGGCGGGGGTGGAGGTGGTTCTCGGGGATTCCTGCCCAGTCAAGTCATGGTTCCACTCTCAGGATTCTGTTTGCATTGGACTTGGGTCAGGCGTACTCTACAAGCGGTAGACGGCGTCGGAGCCTTTCTGAAGTGTTCTGTTGCCTTGTCGCCCAACAACGACGCTGGGGTTAACGCCATGGACAGGCCCTCTTTGCCCCCGAGGTCCTTCTCGTGGGCAGTCTCGTCGGCGCTCTGTCGCTGCCCTCTGCCCCTTTTACATCTCACCCTCCGACTGAAACTACGCGACCAGATTTCTGATACGGGCAGAGCGTCCATAGGGGGCTTTGGTCCGTCGTTCTCGTCGGTAATCTGGGCATGTGAACCGTGCTCTGTAGGATATAAGGAGCTTAGCAATGGACAAGCTACTTGCTCTGCTCGGAATGGCGACGTTCTTGTTCCTTCTTGTACCGTTGACGGCACAAACCGAACCAGTTGACCCATGCGATATTACCTTCAGTGCGTGCTCGGACAGCTGCGTGCCTCAGAATTGGGGGAAGCTGCTCAAGGTCCACTCGCGGGGACTCGAGTGCTTCAAGTTCTACCGGCGATACTGCGGCTTTACTCAGTGGACGCTGATCTACGAAGGGCCTAACAATTTTTTCTGCGACTGCGGCTACAACCCAGGCGGCAGCCAGCAATACCGGGCCGAGCGCTTCCAGATCATCTCGGGCCAGAGTTGTGGGCCCACCGTTTTTGATTCTTGCGAGTCGATCTACCGTCCGCATCCATGTAATCCCTAAGGGGTGTGTCATGCGAATGCACGAGCTCACCGCGATCAGCGCATTGCTCGCGGTCCACGCGGTGCGGGCTGAGGCAGGCCCTTGGACTGAACAGATCTCCAACAGTCCGCAAGAGCTTTTTGTCGTTCATGCGGTCAGCAGTGACATCGTATGGGCGGCTGGCGAAGGAGGCCAGGTTGTTCGCACCGTGAATGGCGGCTTCGATTGGGAGCCTCGACCGGTTCCCGCGAACCCCTCGATCTCCGCCATCTTCGCAATCGACGACCAGCTCTGCGTCGTCGGTGATAGAGCTGGGCGTCTTTGGCGCACCACCAATGGCGGTTTCAGCTGGCTTCAGGTCGCTGGCGCCGCCGGATCCTTCATTAACTGTGTCCACTTCTTTAACGCCCAGCATGGTTGGGCCGTCGGGGACCCAGTGGGAGAATCATGGATCATTTTGCAGAGCACAGACGGCGGCGCGAGCTGGGCTGCCTCGCCAACGCCGCCTCCGGCGGGTCCTGGAGCAGGGTTAACAGGTTCGTGCGACTGGATCGGCGACCAGACCGGCGTTTTCGGCACCAACCAGTGGGTGATCTGGAGGACTACTAACGGCGGCGCTGCCTGGTCGCCGGTGACAACTCACGTTCAGCAGGTTGCGGGTCTCGTCCTCAGCGACGAGGGCATTGGACTGGCGGCGGGTGACCTGGATCGACTCGATCGCAGCACGGACGCGGGGCAGACTTGGCAGCTGATTCAGAGCCCGACTCCTGAACGACTCCTGACCTTTGACTGGATCGAGGGGACTCAGGAAGTGTGGGGATCAACGCACCAATTCGGTCTCTTTCAGAGCGTCAACGCGGGCCTCAACTGGGTTCCATTCGTCTTTCCTCCCGAGTATATCGCCGAAGATCTGGACTTCGCCGATACCCAGACTGGCTGGTCCGTCGGCAGCTTAAACGGAGCGGGGCGCATTTGGAGATACTCCACTGCAGCCGGGATTGACGGCACCGCACCGCCCGCCGGCCTGCGGGTACTGACCTTCCCCAACCCGTTTACGAGCGAGGTTACTTTCAATGTGACCTTGCCCGTTGGCGGACCCGTGGAAATCGGGATCTACGACCTCTGCGGTCGGTGGGTGACGTCCATCGTGAACACCCTCTCGTCTCCAGACAGCAATCGGTTCCGGTGGGAAGCGAAGAACGCCGCTGGACGCCCCGTGGCAATGGGTTCCTATTGCTATCAGGTGACGAGCCGGGCCGGTATTGTGAAGGGAAAGGTGGTCAAGATCGATTAGCGGAGCCGGCCTGTATCTGGTGACCCACCCGCGCGGTCGCGGGTCCGACCTCTGCGTTACTGTTTGCCACGGAACTCGGCGAACCAGTTCTGCACCAACGTGATTCCGGGCTTGCGGTCCACATTCCTTTCGCCGGTCTTCTCGGCGCTCCGGACCACGACGAAGCGCCGCCCATCGGCGGTGACGTCGTAGCCATCGGCCCACCCAAAGGGCAGCCGAATCCCACTCGGCTCTCTCGTGAACAGCACCTGTGCCTGGCCAAGGACGAGTGTCGGCTCCGTCTCTACCGGGACGGCGATCATCTTGTCGCCTTCGACGTAGAAAAGCTCGTCGCCACGCTGGCTCCAGCGCGGCCAGTGGCCGCCGCTCACCGACACCTGCCACTTGCCACCGCCGCTCGGAAAGCGCCTGATATACACTTCCGGCCGGCCGGACTCGTTCGATACGTAGGCGAGATACCGTCCATCGGGGGACACTCGGGGCCAAAACTCGAAGGCTGGCGTGGCGAGGAACCGGACCGGCTCGCCCGGCTGCTCCCCCGCCTCGCCGTCCAATAGCGCCAGGTACCAGAGGTCGACGGTCCCGTTCACTCCGAACCGGTCGAAGACCAGGAATCTCCCGTCTGGCGAGACCGACGCTTCGAAACCGGACGTCAGCGCTCGCGCATCACCGCTTCCGTCGGCGACCCTTTCCATGACCGTGAAGCTGTCACTGCGGGCGAACTCGGCGAAGTAGATCCGGTCCCCAGACGGCGACCACGCCGGCCTGACGTCCCGGAGGTCCGAGAACGTGAGGCGAGTCTTGGTCCCGCGGACCGCGTCGTGGATCCAGATGTCCGAAGTCTCGTTGTGGTTGATCGGGATGGCGACGCGGATTCCGTCCGGCGACAGCTCCGGGAATGGGTCGAGCTCTTCGGGCTGGCCGATCGTCCCCTCGAGCAAGCCCTCCCGGTTCACCCACACGAGTTGGGCGAGCCCGGAGCGGGCACCCCGCAGGAAGGCGATTGTCCCTTCCCCGGAGGAGCTCGGCAGGTGACCCTCCGGCACGACGAGGAAGGGCTGGCCGGCCGCCTCGAGCCTGGCGAGCGAAAAGGGGAGCGCCCAGACACCCGGGTTCACGGGTGTTCGGTGATAAAGAATGTGTCCCGTCGGCGAATAGGATGGGAAGGCGACGGATTGTCCCTCGAGCTGGATGACCGTCTTCCGCTTTCCTCGCGCGAAGAGATCGATCGTGTCGTAGCCTTGCTTCCGGTGCACCACGAACAGGTAGCCCTTGCCGTCGGGCAGCCCGGTCACGTTGTGGAAGTCGACTTCCTTCTCCTTCTCGGGCTCGAGGACCGAGAGCGGGTCGCCGCCCTGCGCCGACACTTGAAAGAGACCGCCGTCGCCGACGCAGAAGACGATCTTCCCGTCCCGCCCCCAGGCGCCTCCCGATGACGGGTTGAAGTTCGCTGAGGCGAGCCCGCAGAGCACGCTGGGCTCGCCACCGGTCGCGGGCATCTTCAGCAGGCGCGAGGCGGTGCCGAAGGCCAGCCACGCCCCGTCCGGCGACCAGAAGGGCGCCGCAGCACCCTCGGTACCGAGAAGCGCGCGCGGCTCGAGCCGATTCAGCTCGCGGAGCCAGAGCTGCCCTTCGCTGGTGTAGGCGAGCCGGGCGCCGTCCGGGGAAAGAGCGAGCGTCGTCCCCGCGCCGAGACTCGTGTTCGCGTCCGCAAGCGGGATCTCGAACTTGCGGAGCGGCAGGTCGCGGCCCGCAGGCTTCAGCATCCAGCCGAGCAGGCACGCGAGAGCAGCGACGGCGAGGAACCCGATCCCGACCCGGGTGCGCCCCCAGCGCCCCCCGCGAGCAGCCGCGGGCACCGGGACAGCAATTGGCTCCGTTCCGGTCAGCACCTCCTCGATCGCCACCCGCGCGTCGCCGATGTCACGCAGCCGCGAGCGCGGGTCGCGCCGCAGGCACCGAGCCAGCAACTCTCGGATCCCCGGCGGCGTACTCGCCGGGAGCGCACCCCACTCGATCTTGCCCATGATGACCGCGGCGAGGATGTCCGAGACCGTCTCGCCGGCGAAGAGCTGCTTCCGGGTGAGCATCTCGAACAGCACGATCCCGAACGACCAGATGTCAGTCCGCCGGTCCACGGCCTTGCCTTTGGCCTGCTCGGGGCTCATGTACGCCGCGGTGCCGAGAATCACCCCAGCGCGTGACGCCGCCGCGCTCAGGGTCGGTGACTGCGCAAGATCGCCCGGCGCGAGTTCGTCCTCGAGCGCCTTGGCGAGCCCAAAGTCGAGCACCTTGACCGCGCCGTCCCGGGTCAGCTTGACGTTGGCGGGCTTGAGATCGCGATGCACGATACCCCGCTCGTGGGCGGCCTCGATCGCCTCGGCGATCTGCACGGCGATGCGGAGCGCTTCTTCGACCGGGAGTGGCCCGGCAGCGATGCGCTCGCTCAGGGTCTCACCCTTGACCAACTCGAGGATCAGGCAGCGGATGCCGTTCGACTCCTCGATGCCGAATATGGAGGCGATGTTGGGATGGTGGAGCGAGGCGAGGACGCGCGCCTCGCGGTCGAAGCGTGCCATGCGGTCGTGATCGGAGGCGAATGCCGCGGGAAGGATCTTGATCGCGACTTCGCGGTTGAGCTTGGTGTCGATGGCGCTGTACACCTCCCCCATGCCACCGGCGCCGATCTTGGCCGTGACGCGATAGTGCGAGATGGTCTGTCCGACCATGGCGACCGCCTCCGAAGCTATGTTGTACGTGTGAGTGATGACGATCCTACCACGCGGCGCTCCCCCTACGCGCTCCGTCCTAGGGCCGGCGCGGTAGCGTGTCGAGTGCCGCTCGGGCTGCAGCCATCAGCTCCATGGGCCCGCCCAAGGCCAGCGCCCGCTCGAGCGCGGGTCGCCCCCAATCCCCGGCCTCCTGCTTCGCCAGCAGGAGCCCGAGCCGGGCATGGGCCACCCCGGACTCGGGTGCGAGCCGCGTGGCCATGTACGCTTCCAGACCGGCCAGCAGTGGTGCACCGCGCCGCTCCAGGCTGTCTGCACACTCCAAGTGCGCGGCCGCCGTGAGCGGCCGTCGCAGCACGATGGCGAAGACGAGGGTGTGCACGGAATCGGGACTGCCCTCGAGAGCCTGGAGGGCGAGCGGAGGCGCAAGTGAATCTGCGAGCCCCACGGCCGCCAGCTCGCGGGCGAAACCCTGGGCGCCATCCTCGGCGCGCGCAACGGCTCGCAAGTAGGGGCCCAGGAAGCGGCCCGAACCCTCGGGAGCGGCGTAGGCCGCCCAGTGGTAGGCGGCCCGCGCGTAGCCACGGTGCAAGGCGTCCACCGAGAGCCCGAGCGCCAGCCCCGGTTCGCGGGGAACGACGTGCAAGCGGTGGGTCGTAACCGGATCGTATGTGAGCACCTTCATGCACGCGGCTGGGATGTCGAACGGCGCTTGATTCATGAGGTAGCTTCGGGCGGTCGGATCGGCGAGGACTTCCCGGATGGCGGGACCGTCGGCGGTTTGGAGATAGGAGCCGAAAGGCACCGCCGTGTAGAGGGCGACGACGCTTTCGGGTCGTTGCGCGAATGCCTGGCGCAGATCTGCCGTGAGACGTTCAGTCCGCCCCCAGATGCGCTGCGCTTCCGCCCAGTCGAGCCGCCCGGTCGTCCAACCCGGTCCCGAGAGGTCCGGGCGCTGGTAAGCCAGGCCCCAAACGTTGGTGACCACGAGCACGGCGAGGCCCCAGCGCCGCGACGTCGAGGGGACGAAGATCAAGGTGGTGCCGATCAGCAAGCTCAACCACGGTACAGCCGAATAAAGGAAATACGGCGACGGGGCGTAGAGCCCGACCAGGTGCATGGCGATGATGGGCGAGACCCCGAGCAGCACGGCCCCGCCGAGAAACGCGAACGCCCGCCTCGGAGTAGGCACCGGCGACCCCCTCCGCCTTGGCGCGGCGACCGCCAGCGCCAGGGCGCCGGCCACTCCCGCAGCCACACCCCCGAGCCAGGCGAGCGCGTCGGGCGGAACCCGGAGACTCACGAAGCTCGCGAGCATGCCGACCGCCGACGCTCCGAGCTCCGCAGTCATCGGCGGCTTCGCCGCTCCCCACCCCTGGTCGGCCCAGGTCAGGCGCACCAAGACGTGCACCGCCAGCGCACTCAACACCGCCAGTCCGTGGCGGGCCATCCAGGGTTCGAGGCGTCGTCTGCCCTCGAACAAGACTGCAAAGGCGAGGACCATCGGCGAGGCCAGAAAGCCGGTCTCCTTGGCGAACGGCGCCAGGCCCGCCAGCACCGCCGCACGGCTCCTCGAGCCCCCGGCGTGAGCCACGACTGCGGCGAGGATCAAGAGCGTGGCGAGCAGGTCCTGGAAGCCGCTCGCCCAGGCGACCAGCAGCTTGGACAGGCTGTTGGTAGCGAACAGCAGGGCCGCCGCGGCCCCTGCCGCCGTCCCCGCGAGTCTCGTGCCGAGGCGATAGACGAACCACGATGCACCCGCGAAGCACGCGACGCTGAGGGTTCGGGCAACCAGAAGCCCCAACGGACCGGCGGCGGCTGCGAGCCAAAAGTAGAGCTCGCGGGCGAGCGGCCGGTACCAGGGCCAGATGCCGTGCTGTCCCAACAGCACCTCGCCCACCGGCTTCCGTCGCGCCACGTCCAAGAAGTGGAAATCGTCGGCGTAGAAACCGAGGCGGTAGCCATCGAGCCCGACGATGACCGCACAGGCCACCACGCATACCGCCGCGAGCGAGTGCGTCCTTGATCTTGGGGTCATGTGGCCTTAGCGCCTCCTGCGCCCAGATCGTGAACCATCGTCTGCTATGATTTCGGAGTCGTGAAACGCTGGACCCGCAGACAATTCTTGGGCGGCCTTGCCGGCCTGGCCGGCGCCGTCTCTTTCGCGGCGGCGCCGCACGTCCTCAGCCAGGAGAAGACCGCGGTTGACCGCCCAATCCCCCGCCGCAAGCTCGGAAAGACCGGCCTCGAGGTCACCATCATCGGTCTGGGCGGTTGGCACGTCGGCTCGATCGGCGACAAGAAGGCCGCCGCCGCCCTGGTCCGCCGCGCCTACGACCTGGGGATCAATTTTTTCGACTGCGCCTGGAACTACCACGATGGACAGAGTGAAACCTACCTCGGCGCGGCACTTCAGGGCATCCGGGATCAAGTGTGCGTGATGACCAAGAGCGAAGAGCGGACCCGCGAAGGCGCCGCCCGGCAGATCGACGAGAGTCTCAAGCGACTCCGCACCGACCGGATCGATCTCTGGCAGTTCCACGCCATCGACAGCGTAAGGGACGCGGCCTCCATCTTCGCCAGAGGCGGAGCGATGGAGGCGGCAGAGAGGGCCCTCCGTGACGGCAAGATTCTTCACATAGGCGTGACCGGCCACACCGATCCCGCGGCGCACCTGCGGGCCCTCGATGACCCACGCATCGAGACGGTGCAGATGCCGCTCAATCCGATTGACTTCCATTACGAGAGCTTTCAGAAAGGTCCGCTCACCAAGGCCCGCCAAAAGGGGGTCGGGGTGATCGCCATGAAGGCTCTCTCGTTCGGGAAGGCGCTCGACAAGGAGGTCTATACCGTCGCCGAGGCCCTCCGGTACGTCTGGACCCTCGATCCGGATGTCTTGGTGAGCGGGGTTACGTCCATCGAGCAGCTCGAGGAGAACGTCGCCCTGGCGAAAAACTTCTCCCCGATGCCCGAGCGCGAGCGGAGAGCGTTGCTCGATCGAGTTCGCGATCGAGCCGGACCAGACATTGAATGGTACAAGAAGAAGGTGTGAGTCCCTCCTACTCGATCAGCACCATCGCCCGCGTCAAGGCCCTGCCGAAAAACTCCAACCGATAGTAGTAGACGCCACTCGCCACGCGGCGGCCGTCGTCATCGCGCGCGTTCCACCACCGGGTCTGGTGTCCGGGGGTGACGGAACCGTAGAGCAGGGTGCGCACGAGCCGTCCGTCCGTCCCGAAGATCCGGAGCCTCGCTTGACCTTCCCCCGGAGGCACATCGAAGCCTATGGCCGTGCTCGGGTTGAATGGGTTGGGAGCGTTCTGGTCCAGTTGGAGGCCGGGGGCGAGCCCACTCGGGGCGTTGGGGCCCCCGATTGCCACCGTCGTCTGCTCGCACTCGTCCGGGATTCCGTTACCGTTCTGGTCCAGGCTCTGGCCGCCAGCAATGTCGGTCGGGTCGGGGATGCCGTTGTCATTGCAGTCGTAATCCCCGATACGGAGGTAGTAGATGTCTTGCTCCCCCTGGAGTGTCGCGGCCCAGGCCAGGTGAGCCCCGACCCGATCTGACGCCATGTGGTAGTAGTCGCCGATCTTGTTCTGATTCGGAAAACCCACGTGGCTGTTCCAAGCCGGGCTCATCCGCTCGTTCGTGGACCAGGTCATGCCGCCGTCGGTGGAGAAACTGTAGTAGAGCGAGCTGATGTTAGGCACGAGGGCCTCGCGCGTATCGTTCCACACCGCGTCGATGCGACCTTCGGGGGACACCGACATGGTGGCAAACCACTGCCAGGCGCCGCTCAAAGGCAGGTCGTCGTTCACGCGCGTCGGAGGGGCGAACGATGCACCTCCGTCGGTGCTGCGCGCAATGTGGACATCGAGCGGGTCGGGGCCGGGCGGATCGACCGAGCACATGACATAGACGTTTCCGGCCGTCGGACCGTTAGAGTGATCGACGGCGACCCAGACCTGCCCCAGGAGTCCGTCCGGATTCGGATAGTTGAAATTGCCTACAGGTCGCACCAGACTTCCGCCCATGTCCACGACCGTGACCTCGAATGTCGGGGTGGACTGCGGATCCTGCGCGTCTGCCGATCTCACCACGTAGAAAATCGAATTGTTGTTCGGATGGACTCCGGCCGCGAAGAGCGCGCCATCCGGACCCACCGCGAGCGTCCCGCGGCGTGGGTTGTTGGTTATGACGATGGGAGTCTCGAAGCTCTGCGCGCCGTCAGTCGACCGGGTGAAGGTGTTCTTCCCACAACACCCGCCGAATGGACTCCAGAACTCGTAGATGTTGCCGGCACCCAATCCCTGCGTGCGGTCAACGGTGATCCACTGCTTGTCACCACCGAAAGCGGGAACCCGCGGTGACCAGGACACCCCCTGGTCGAACGACTTGAAGACATCGACGAGGAAATCGGTCTTGAGGCTCGAGTAGTAGAAGATCCCTGAGGCGTCGAAATCGAGCACCGGATCGCTTCTGAAGACTCCGGGCTCGATGACCCCGGGGAAGGTCCAGGTGCGCCCTCCATCGCTCGAATGGGCCCATCCGGCCTGGCGAAAGTTGGAGCTCACGGTGTCGAATTGCCGCCAGCCGATCGCCAAACGGTTGGGGGCCGTAGGGTCGACCGCCAGGGAAGGCTCGTTGGCGGCGTCGCCTGGGATGTTGGCTCCCTGGCCGTCGATGTTCACCTGGATCGAGGCGAAGCTTCCGTACACGATGGGCGCCACGGGAGGCGCGCCCGGTTGGGGGCGAGCTGGGTTTCCGGGTGGATCGTCCAGAATCTCGCTGGGTGACTCCGGGAACAGGGCGGCCCCCCTAGGAGCCTCCTGCGCCCACGCTGGCGATGGAGCGGATGGCGAAAAAAATGCGAGAAGGGCCAGCCCGCAGATGGCGGCGAGCATCGTCGATCCGACCGGCTTACGGTCCAAGATGGGGTTCGCGAGTTGCGCGAGTTGCACGAGTCGCCTCCTTCGATTCCGGCCAACGCGTCGCCATATCCATACCAATGATAGAATGAAATCAGTTCGGTTGCCTATCGCTCCCCATGCGATGAGATTCTCATCGTCAGTCCATTCGAACGGAGGTGGTCCCATGTTCGCCGTCGCTGGAGTGACCGGAAACACTGGGAAGGTCGTGGCCGAGACCCTCCTGGCTCAGAAGCATCCCGTACGCGTCGTCGTGCGCGACGAGAAGAAGGCTGCCGCCTGGAGGGAGAAGGGGGCCGAGGTGCGGGTGGCGTCTCTGGACGACGCCGCCGGCCTGGCGGCTGCGTTCTCGGGAGCGAGCGGCGCCTACGTGTTGATCCCGCCCCAGTATGCGGCCGACGACCTGATCGCCGCCCAACGCACCCTGACCGATGCGATCGCGCAGGCGGTGAAGTCGAGCGGCATCCCCCATGTCGTGCTGCTCTCGTCCCTGGGCGCACAGCATGCCGAGGGCAACGGGCCCATTCGCTCGGTCCACTACGCCGAGCAGGTGATCGGGAAGGCCGCGACCAACATCACGGTGTTGCGCGCAGCGTACTTCCTCGAGAACTGGGCCTCAGTCCTCGGTGAGGCGCAGGCGAGCGGTGTGCTCAACTCCTTCCTCACCCCCGGCCGCGCCATCCCGATGATCAGCACGCGCGACATCGGCCGCGTAGCCGCCGAGGCGTTGCTCGATCCGGCGCGCGGAACACGAATCATTGAGCTGGTTGGCCCCGCGGGTTGGACGCCCGAAGACGTCGCCCAATCGCTGGCCCGCTTGCTCGGCCGCGAGGTGCGCGTGCAGGGACTACCTCTGGCGGCGGTCGTACCTGCGTTCACGTCCAGCGGGATGACGATCGGAACGGCCAAGCTCTTCCAGGAAATGATCGAGGGCATCAACCGCGGCCACGTGGCGGCTGAAGGGGGCCGCGCCGTACGCCGCCGCGGAACGCTGGGGCCGGGCGATGTGCTCGGGTCGCTGCTAACTCACACGGCGGCGTAGCGAAGGATGGACGGGTTGCGCCCGCGCGCACGCCGGCCATCTTCGTCGCCACCTTGGGTTCGCTCACACGGCGTTCTGTGCAGTTCGGATGACGGGTGTCCATCTTGCTCGCGTTGCAGGCCATCAGGGAACGAACCAGATGGCCGAACCGGTGTTTTTACATAAACTTCGCTTTCACGATCGAAGGAAATGCTCGACCATGAGAACCTTGCGGGTGCCTGCCCCCGCGCCTAACATGGAGAGGAATCCGAGGAGATGAGGGACATCCTGAGGCCACGGCGGCGCCGCTTCCTTCGTCTCCTGGCCTGGTTGACCCCATTGTGGCTCGCGGCCTCCTCCGCCGGCGGGCTCACTCTCGAGGAAGCGATCGCCCTCTCCCTGGCCAATAACGAGCGCGCCAAGGCGGCGGATGAAGGGAGGCGCGCCGCCGGGGCGCGGGTGGCAAAAGCCCGCTCGTTCCTCCTCCCCGACCTGACGCTGGAGGGCGACTACACCCGCCGCTCCCACGAGACTCAGCGCACGGTGGACGGGAACACCTCCACCCTGCAGAGCCGGGATGGCCGCGAGGCACGCGCCACCGTCGACCAGACCATCTTCGACGCCCAGGCCTGGCCTCTCCTCAGCCAGGCCCGGCGCGCGCATGAGGCGGCGCGCCATCAGGCTTTCGACACCCAGCGGAATCTCGCCTATGAAACGGCCCAGACCTTCCTGACCGCTCTGAGCAACGAGCAGGTCATGCAGGCCGCGGCCGAGCGGTTGGATCTCGCGGAGCGCAATCTCGAGGAAATCCGCGTTCGCTTCGATGCGCAACTCGTGGGATCGAATGACGTGACTCGTGCCGAGCTCGAGGTGGCGTCGGCCGAGCGGGAGCTGGTGCGGGCGCGCGGCACCGCCCGAATCAGCCGGCTCGTGCTGGGCTACCTGGTCGATGCCGAGATCGCGGACTCACTCGCGGTCCCCAGCGCCCTGCTGGCGCAGGCGGCACGACCGGTGGAGCCGGCGGAGGTCGCGGTACCCGAGGCCACCCAGCGCCGTCCGGATGTCCAGGCCGAGCGGGCTCGCGCAGCCGCCTTGCGCTGGGCCGCCCGCGAGCCCCTGACGCGCTATCTGCCCGACCTCGACTTCACCGGCACCGCCTGGACAACCAATGAGAGCGGCTTCAGCGGGCGCGACCAGGACTGGACGCTGGGCTTGGGCCTCACGTGGGAGCTCTTCGACGGCGGCGAGCGCGAGGCTGACCGATCCGAACGGGCCGCCCTGGCGCGCGAGTCCGAGCTGAATCTCGAGCACCTCGAACGAGGTGTGGATGTGGACATCGAGACCGCCCGCGTCGCGCTCGAGAGCGAACAGGCCTCGCTCGCCCGTGCCGAGGTGGCGGTCGCAGCGGCTCGGCGCAATGCCGGTGAGACTACC
>Ga0184627_10000749_pt1 | contig 12573 bp, 7 predicted proteins | sample PLM3_127_b1_FD_133150 | JGI IMG/M metagenome (GOLD analysis project Ga0184627, IMG submission 133150) | Groundwater sediment microbial communities from an aquifer in East River, Colorado, USA - PLM3_127_b1 | ecosystem: Environmental > Terrestrial > Soil > Riparian zone | place: USA: East River...
ACGCTGCCATCGGCGTGCTGCCATGAATACGGCAGCGTGATGAGACCCACCACGAGCTGCGCCCACAGGACGACGAGAACGGCAATGTCGGTGGGATGGCTGGTGGCGCGGATACGCGCATCGAACACCCGGCGATGGATCAGCAACGACAAACCGACGAAACACACCAGGCCGGCGGCCCCGCCTGCCACGACGGCAAGCATCTGCTTGGTCGCCGCGCTCATGAAGACCCCATACACCGCGTGCGGCGTGAACAGCCCGACGAGATGGCCGAAGAACAGGAACAGGATGCCCGCGTGAAAGAGATTGCTGCCCCAGCGCAAGGTGCCGGCGCGCAGCATCTGCGACGAATCGCTCTTCCAGCTGTACTGGTTCTGGTCGAATCGGATCAGGCTCCCCACCAGGAACACCACGAAGCAGACGTACGGATAGACTTCAAAGAGAAAGGCGTGCAACGTGCTCATGCGGGCGCTCCTTTTGCGGAGTTGTCCTTGCGTACGATGCGGATGGGTTGCGGCTCGCCGGGCCGGGACTGGCCTTTGGGAGAACAACCGTCGAACGCCGGCGGCTCGGCCCAGCTCGCGTCCAGCGGTTCCTCCGGCGCCAGCTTGACGGGCTGCGCCTTTTCGCCTGCCAGCTCCAGCAAAGCGCCGATCACACTGGCGTAAGCGCTCTGGCGCTCCCGCAGCGCGCTGAAGAGGGCGTTGCAGATGTGCGCCATCTCGCCCAGAAAGGCGCGGGCCTCGCGCGGCGGCTGGGTGGACACGAACTCCAGCACCACCGGCAGGTAATCGGGCAGTTCACCGGGCGCGAGGTAGAGACCGGCTTTGTCATAGGTCTGCGCCAGGTCGATCATCGCCGGGCCGCGGTCGCGCGAGTCGCCATGCACATGCTCGAACAGGTGCAGCGAGGTGGCGCGGCCGCGGTCGAACAGTTGCACGTAGGCAGCCTCGGCGTCGAGCGGATCGGCGCTCGCGAGCGCATCCATCAGCACGTCCAGTTCCGCCAGGCGCCCGGCGGTGATGGCGCGCTCGGTGCGCAGCGCGTCGCGCATCTCGGGCAAGTGGTTGCGCAATTCGGCGCCAGGGTAACTCAACAGGCGCGCAAGCACCCGCAAGCTGAGAAAAGCGCTGGCGGTTTTGGAAGTGCCGGGCATCGTTATACCTGCGCCTTGATGGGAATGGTGCGCTTCCGGGTGCCCCCGAACAGGCTGATCTTGTTCGAGCCATCGGAGCAGCCGTTGCCGAAGGAAAAGCCGCAGCCGCCGCGGATGTCGAAGGTGTTCTCGGCGTACTCGCGGTGCGTGCTGGGAATCACGAAGCGGTCCTCGTAGTTGGCAATGGCCATCACGTGGTACATGTCCTCCACTTCGAGCTGGGTCATTCCCACCTGCTTCAACGCGGCCAGGTTGACGCGCCCCTCCACGTGCTTCTCGCGCTGGTAGACGCGCATGGCCAGCATGCGCTCGAGCGCGCGCACCACCGGCGCCGTGTCACCGGCGGTCAGCAGGTTGGCGAGATACTTGACCGGTATGCGCAGCTGGCTCACGTCCGGTATTTCTCCGTTGGAACCCACATGCCCGGCATTGGCAGCCGCGCTGATCGGCGAGAGCGGCGGGACGTACCAGACCATCGGCAGCGTGCGGTATTCGGGGTGCAGCGGCAACGCCACCTTCCAATCCACCGCCATCTTGTAGACCGGGCTCTTGCGCGCCGCTTCCATCCACGCGTCGGGAACGCCGTCGGCGCGCGCTTGCGCGATCACCGCCTGTTCGTTCGGGTCGAGAAAGATGTCCAGTTGCGCCTGGTACAGGTCGCGGTCGTGCTCGACGCTCGCGGCCTGCTGAATGCGGTCGGCGTCGTACAGCAGCACGCCGAGGTAGCGGATGCGCCCAACGCAGGTTTCGGAACACACGGTCGGCTGGCCGGCTTCGATGCGCGGGTAGCAGAAAGTGCATTTCTCGGCCTTGCCGGACTGCCAGTTGTAGTAGATCTTCTTGTACGGGCAGCCGGAGACGCACATGCGCCAGCCGCGGCACTTGTCCTGGTCGATCAGCACGATGCCGTCTTCCTCGCGCTTGTAGATCGAGCCCGAGGGGCAGCTTGCCACGCACGCCGGGTTCAGGCAGTGCTCGCACAGCCGGGGCAGGTACATCATGAAGGTGTTTTCGAACTGGCCGTAAATATCCTTCTGGATGTCGTCGAAGTTCCGGTCCTTGCTGCGTTTGCTGAATTCACCGCCGAGTATCTCTTCCCAATTCGGGCCCCAGACGATCTTCTCCATGGTCTTGCCGGTGATCAGGCTGCGCGGGCGCGCGGTCGGAGCCGCTTTCATTTCGGGCGCCGACTGTAGATGGTCGTAGTCGAAGGTAAAGGGCTCGTAGTAGTCGTCGATCTCGGGCAGGTTGGGGTTGGCGAAGATGCGCATCAGCAGCTTCCACTTCGCCCCCTGGCGCGGCTCGATGCTGCCGTTGGCCTTGCGCACCCAGCCGCCGTTCCACTTGTCCTGGTTCTCCCATTCCTTCGGGTAGCCGATGCCAGGCTTGGTCTCGACGTTGTTGAACCAGGCGTATTCCATGCCCGGCCTGCTGGTCCAGACGTTCTTGCAGGTGACGGAACAAGTATGGCAGCCGATGCACTTGTCCAAGTTCAGCACCATGCCGATTTGAGCGCGCACTTTCATCGGGTTTCCCTCAGTTTCCTTACGCCTGTTGGGCGTCCAGGGCGGGCATGGTCGAGGCCGGCGTGTCCAGCCAGTCGACCTTGACCATCTTGCGCACCACCACGATCTCGTCACGGTTGGTGCCGATGGTGCCGTAGTAGTTGAAGCCGTAGGAGAGTTGCGCGTAGCCGCCGATCATGTGGGTAGGCTTGAGCACGATGCGCGTCACCGAATTGTGGATGCCACCCCGCGCACCGGTGATCTCGGACCCCGGCGTATTCACGGTCTTTTCCTGCGCGTGATACATCATCACCATGCCGGGGTTGACCCGCTGGCTGACCACCGCCCGCGCCGCGATGGCGCCATTGATGTTGAACAGCTCCACCCAGTCGTTGTCAACGATGCCTGCACGTTTCGCGTCGTCTTCGCTCAGCCAGATGCACGGCCCGCCGCGGCTCAACGTGAGCATCATCAGGTTGTCGGTGTAGGTCGAGTGGATGCCCCACTTCTGGTGCGGCGTGATGAAGTTCAGCAGGATCTCGGGGTTGCCGTTGCTCTTCACCCCGTGGATGCCGGCGGTGGTCTTCAGATCCACCGGCGGGCGGTAGCTGACACAACCCTCGCCAAACGCCCGCATCCACGGGTGATCCTGGTAGAACTGCTGGCGACCCGTGAGCGTGCGCCAGGGAATCAGCTCGTGCACGTTGGTGTATCCGGCGTTGTAGGAGACGGTCTCGCTCTCGATGCCGCTCCAGGTCGGCGACGAGATGATCTTGCGCGGCTGCGCCTGAATATCACGGAAGCGGATCTTCTCGTCTTCCCGGTGAACAGCCAGGTGCGCGTGTTCGCGGCCGGTCTGCCTGCTTAGCGCCTGCCAGGCCTTGACGGCAACCTGGCCGTTCGTTTCCGGCGCCAGCATCATCACCACCTCGCAGGCATCGATGTCGGTCTCGATCTTCGGCATCCCGTGGGTTGCGCCCTCGGCCGTGTTGATGCCGTTCAGTTCGCCAAGCTGCCTCACCTCGTCCTGCGTATTCCAGGCGATGCCCTTGCCGCCGTTGCCGACCTTGCCCATCAAGGGGCCGAGCGCGGTGAACCGCTTGTAGACGTTCGGATAGTCGCGTTCGACCACCGTCATCTGGGGCGCCGTCTTGCCCGGGATCAGCTCGCACTCGCCCTTCTTCCATTCCTTGACGTCCAGGGGCTGGGCCAGTTCCGCCGGCGTGTCGTGCATCAGCGGCGTCAACACCAACTCCTTCTCCACGCCGAGATGGCCGACACAGACTTCGCTGAACTTCTTTGCAAAACCCTTGTAGATATCCCAGTCGCTACGCGACTGCCACGCCGGGTCCACTGCCGTGGACAGCGGGTGGATGAACGGGTGCATGTCGCTAGTGTTGAGGTCGTTCTTCTCGTACCAGGTGGCGGTGGGCAGCACGATGTCGGAATACAGGCACGTGGTGCTCATGCGGAAGTCCAGCGTGACGAGCAGGTCGAGCTTGCCCTCGGGCGCCTTGTCGTGCCACACCACTTCCTCGGGCTTGGCGTCGTCCGCACCCAGGTCCTTGCCCTGCACGCCGTGGCTCGTGCCCAACAGATGCTTGAGGAAGTATTCGTGCCCTTTTCCGCTGGAGCCCAGCAGGTTGGAGCGCCATACGAACAGGTTGCGCGGCCAGTTGGCCGGGTGGTCGGGGTCCTCGCAACTCATCTTCAACGAGCCGTCCTTCAGCGCCTTGACCGCATACTCCTTCGGGTCCATGCCGGCGGCCTGCGCATCGCGCACGACCTGCATCGGGTGGGTCTGCAGTTGCGGGGCGGAAGGCAACCAGCCCATGCGCTCGGCGCGCACGTTGTAGTCGATCATGCTGCCGCCGAACAGCTTCTTGTCGGCCAGCGGCGAAAGCACTTCTGCCACCCCCAGCTTCTCGTAGCGCCACTGATCGGTGTGGGCGTAGAAAAAACTGGTGCTGTTCTGCTGGCGCGGCGGGCGTATCCAGTCGAGCGCGAAGGCCAGCGCCGTCCAGCCGGTTTGCGGCCGCAGCTTTTCCTGCCCGACGTAGTGCGCCCAGCCACCGCCGCTCTTGCCGACGCAGCCGCACAGCATCAACATGTTGATGACTCCGCGGTAGTTCATGTCGCTGTGATACCAGTGGTTCATGGCCGCGCCGATGATGACCATCGACCTGCCCTGCGTCTTGTCCGCGTTCTCGGCAAACTGGCGCGCCACCGTGATGACCTGGTCGCGCGGTGTGCCGGTGATGCGTTCCTGCCACGCCGGCGTATAGGGCGTGTCGTCGTCGTAACTGCTCGCAGCCTGTTCGCCGGCCAGGCCGCGCGCCACACCGTAATTGGCAGCCTGGAGGTCGAACACGGTGGCCACCAGCACTTCGCGTTGCGCACCGGCGCTGCCGAACGACAGGCGTTGCACGGGTACCGTGCGCACCATCACATCGCTCTGCACGTTGTTGGGAAAATGGGCGCTCTCGATGCCACCGAAGTACGGGAACCCCACCTGCGCGGTGTCGCCGCCGGGGGCGTCGCCTTCGAGCAGCGAAAGCCTGAGCTTGACGTCCTGGCCGTGCTGCGCGTCCTTGGCTTCAAGGTTCCACTGACCCTGGTCGGCGCGGCCGTCCGGGCCCCAACGGAAACCGATGGCGCCTTTGGGCAGCACCACCTTGCCGTTCTCGTCGAAGGCTACGGTCTTCCAGTCCGGATTGTTGGTCTGGCCGAGCTGGTCGGCGAAATCGGATGCGCGCACGTAGCGATCAGGCACCAGGATCTTCTTGCCGCCCGGCAAGCTGTGTTCCTTCAGCATCACCAGCATCGGCAGGTCGGTGTAGCGGCGCGCGTAGTCGTCGAAGTAGACGCTGCGCTTGTCGAAGTAGAATTCCTTCATGATCACGTGGCCCATCGCCATGGCCACCGCCGCGTCGGTGCCCTGCTTGGGGTGCAGCCACAGGTCGGACAGCTTGGCGACTTCGGAATAGTCGGGCGTGACGGCCACCGTCTTGGTGCCCTTGTAGCGAACTTCGGTGAAGAAATGCGCGTCGGGCGTCCGCGTCTGCGGCACGTTCGAGCCCCAGGCGATGATAAAACTCGAGTTGTACCAGTCGGCGGACTCGGGCACGTCGGTCTGCTCGCCCCAGATTTGCGGGCTGGACGGCGGCAGGTCGCAGTACCAGTCATAGAAGCTCATGCATACGCCACCGATCAGACTCAGATAGCGGCTGCCAGCGGCATAGCTGACCATCGACATCGCCGGGATCGGCGAGAAACCGATCACGCGGTCGGGCCCGTGCTTCTTGATGGTGTAGACGTTGGCCGCGGCCACGATCTCGTTGACCTCGTCCCAGCTCGAGCGCACGAAGCCGCCCATGCCGCGCACGCTCTGGTAGTCACGGCGCCTGGCGTCGGATTCGACGATGGATGCCCAGGCTTCCACCGGGTCGTGCGCCAGGCGCGCCTCGCGCCAGCTCCTGAGCAGCCGCCCGCGCACCAGCGGGTACTTCACCCGATTGGCGCTGTACAGGTACCAGCTATAGCTCGCCCCGCGCGAGCAGCCGCGCGGCTCGTGATTGGGCATATCCCAGCGCGTGCGCGGGTAGTCGGTCTGCTGGGTTTCCCAGGTGACGATGCCGCCCTTGACGTAGATTTTCCACGAGCACGAACCCGTGCAGTTCACGCCGTGGGTGGAACGCACGATCTTGTCGTGCGCCCAGCGGTTGCGGTAGGCGTCTTCCCAGGTGCGGTCTTCACCGTTGGTCACGCCAAAACCGCCGGAAAAGGATTCCCGTGGTCGGGAGAAATAGGTCAGTCGATCGAGAAAGTGGCTCATGCGAATTTTCCGGAAGGTTGGCGTTGGAATACCGGCGGGACAAGCATCACGGGTTCTTCACGTACGCATCGGCGCGCAGGTAGCACCACCAGTTAAGCACCAGACACAGGGCGTAGAAGACGGCGAAACCGTACATCGCGATCTCGGGGGTGCCGGCCTTGATCTGCGCGCCGATGACCATCGGGGCGATGAAGGCGCCGTAGGCGGCAACCGCCGACGTCCAGCCCAGCACCGGGCCGGCCTGCGTGCGGTCGAAGATCACGCCGATGGTGCGGAACGTCGAGCCATTGCCGATGCCGCTGGCGGCAAACAGCAGCACGAACAGCGCCATGAACACCAGGAAGTATTCTTCCGGTGCCGGCGACTTGTAGGCGAGCAGCATCACGTAACCCACTGCGGCGGAGGCAACCACCATCACCGTCGAGATAACCTGGGTGACGATCGAGCCGCCGACCTTGTCGGAGATCCAGCCGCCCACCGGGCGGATCAGGGCGCCCACGAAAGGCCCGATCCACGCATAGGTCAGCGCCGAGGGTGCGTTGGGGTTCTTCAGCGTGTGCTGCATCACGCCGGCGGCGTCGGGTACATGGCTGACGCCGAAGATCACGGTGATCGACAGCGGCAGCGCCATGGAGAAGCCGATGAACGAGCCAAAGGTCACGATATACAGCAGCGTCATCGACCAGGTGTGCTTGTTCCGGAAAATCTCGAACTGCTTCGCGATGTTGTCCTTCATCGTGCCGAAGGCCGTCAGTTTCATCACCAGCAGCGTGGCTACGATGATGAGCGGCATGGCCACCCACATGTTCAGCAGGCCCAGCCCGCTGGGTGCGGGCAGGTAGAGGTACAGCCCCAGGCCCGCCGGCAGGAAGGACAACGTGTATAGCCAGGTGATTTTGAGGAAGGCGGCGATCGTGCCGCCGATTTTGGGCGACACCGTCAACAGGTTGTTCATGCCGAACCAGCACAGGATAGCCAGCGGCACCAGCGACAGCAGCCACGCGAGGCCGGCGTTCTGGATGTAGGTGGGCGTGCCGGCGGCGATCTTGCCGAAGATCCAGCCGCTGTCCTTCACCAGCGTCATCGGCTCGCCGCCCAGGGCGCCGAAGATGCTCATCGTCATCACCAACGGAATGATGACCTGCATGCTGGTCACGCCGAAATTGCCCAGCCCGGCGTTGATACCCAGCGCCGTGCCTTGCAGCCGCTTCGGAAAAAAGGTACTGATGTTGGACATCGAACTCGCAAAGTTGCCGCCGCCCACGCCCGACCACAGCGCCATCAGCTGGAACACCCACAGCGGCCAGTCCTTGTGCTGCAGGGCAATTCCAGTGCCGATAGCCGGGGCCAGCAGCATGGCAGTGGTCAGGAAGATGGTATTGCGCCCGCCCGCAAGGCGGATGAGGAACGAGGCCGGGATGCGCATGGTGGCGCCGGCAAGGCCCGAAATAGCGGTCAGCGTGAACAGTTCGGCCTGGGTGAACGGGAAGCCCAGGTTCAGCATCTGGACGGTGATGATTCCCCACATGCCCCAGATCGCGAAGCCGCACAACAGGCTCGGTACCGAGATCCACAGGTTGCGATAGGCGATTCGCTTGCCCTGAGATTCCCAGAAAGCAGTGTCCTCGACGTCCCACTTCGCGATATCGGCGGAGCGGTAGCCGACCGCTTTCTCTGCGCCCGTTGAACTCGACTGTTCCTTGTTGCTCATGGAAGTTCCTATCATCAGGAGAAGTGCGTGGGCTCGGGATGCCGCCTGCCCTGTTCCGCGCCCAGCGGCCGCACCTCAGTGAAGTACATCCACATCAGCGATACCCAGACGATGCCGAACATCAGCATGAATGCGGAAGAGCGCACGCCGGTCTGATCCACCAGCGCGCCGAACATGATCGGCAGGATGAAGCCGCCCATGCCCCCTGCAAGGCCCACCACCCCCGACACCACGCCGATGTTATGGGGATAGTCGTCGGAGATGTACTTGAAGACCGAGGCCTTGCCGATGGCGAAGGCAATGCCCATGGTGAACATGATGACGGTGAACACGGCCGGATTGAGCCCGACATGAAAGGTCCTGGGGCCGGACACGGTGTGTATGGTGAAATCGGTCTGCGGGTAGGACAGGAAGAACAGGCAGACCAGGCCGATCCACAACACCCACCAGGTGACGGAATGCGCGCCGTACTTGTCGGAGATCCATCCGCCGATAGCACGCAGCAGGCCGCCGGGTATGCTGAAGCCGGCGGCCAGCAGGGCCGCCAGCTGGATGTCGAAACCGTACTCCGATATGTAGTACTTGGTCATCCACAGCGACAGCGCCACGTAGCCGCCGAAGACGATCGAATAATATTGGCTGTACCTCCATACGGTGGGGTCCTTCAGCGCCATCAGTTGCTCTTTGACCGTAACCTGGGAAGCAGCCGCAATGTGCTGCTCATCGGTATAACTGAAAAACCAGAACAGCACCGCCGTCACCAGCATGAGCACGGCGTACACCTGCGGCACCATCGCCCAGCCGTAGGCCACCACGATGGTCGGCGCAACGAGCTTGGTTACCGCCGCCCCGGTATTACCGACGCCAAAGATTCCCATGGCGAACCCTTGACGGTTCCGCGGGAACCAGCGCGCGCAGTAGGCGATGCCGACCGTGAACGAGCCGCCCGCCACGCCCACGAACAGGCCGGTCACGAGGAAGTGCCAGAATTCGGTCGCCCGGGAAATCAGCCAGATCGGAAACACGGTGGACAGCATCAGTATGAAAAACACGATGCGCCCGCCGTAGCGGTCAGTCCACATGCCCAGCGGCAGACGGATCAGCGAGCCGGTGAGTACCGGCATCGCCACCAGAATCCCGAACTGCGTTTCGTTGAGGCCCAGGGTCTGCTTGATGGGAATGCCGATGACGGCAAACATCATCCACACCATGAAACAAACCGTGAACGCAGTCGTGCTCGCCGTCACCACCGACCATTGCTTGTATTTCTGCGATGCCATCAATTTCCCTCTCGCGCTGGATGTTCAGGGAGGAAGTTAAGGGGGGAGGCACCGGCCCGCTTTGATCTAGGTCAAGCTACACGCTGCGCGTGCTCATTTGCCTCGGAGCGCACCGGCGGGATTCCTGACAAGAGGCACCCGGTGGGGCCGCGCGGTATCATGAGCGTCGATACATTTCACAGGTCCGGGGCCGTAGCTGAATGCGGGACGTCGCAGCCGCGGGTCTAATCATGGATGGAAATCACCAGCGGCACGTTGCGGTCTGGCTCCTCACCTGCTGCGCCCTTATCTTCGCGATGGTGGTGCTCGGCGGCGTCACGCGGCTCACGCATTCGGGCCTGTCGATCGTCGAGTGGAAGCCGCTCGTCGGCGCCCTGCCTCCCCTCACCGATCAGGATTGGCTGGCGCTGTTCGAGCAGTACCGCCAGACGCCGGAGTACCAGCAGGTCAACCGGGGCATGAGCGTGGAGGAGTTCAAGGGCATTTTCTGGCTCGAGTACTTTCATCGCCTGCTCGGCCGCGCCATCGGTCTCGCGTTCCTGGTTCCGCTGCTCTGGTTCCTGTGGCGCCGGCGCATCGACCGCCGCCTCGGCGTCAAGCTGGGCGGCATTTTCCTGCTGGGCGCGCTGCAGGGCGCACTCGGCTGGTACATGGTGGCCAGCGGGCTCATCGACGAGCCGCGTGTAAGCCAGTACCGCCTCACCGCGCACCTCACGCTCGCATTCGCGATTTACGCCGCCACGCTATGGATCGCACTCGATCTGCTGCGGGGCCACGCAGCCGCGCCGGTTGGTGAAAGCCACCCCCGGTTGCAGCGCCTGGCGTGGTGCATCACGGCTCTTGTCTGCCTGATGGTGGTGACCGGCGGATTGGTGGCGGGAATCCGGGCCGGCCTCGCCTACAACACCTTCCCGCTCATGAACGGCAGCTGGGTGCCGCCGGAAATCTTCCTGATCGAGCCCTGGTACGAAAACTTCTTCAGCAACATGGCGACGGTGCAGTTCGACCATCGGCTGATCGCCTGGCTGCTCGCGTTCGCGGTTCCGTGGCTGTGGGTCGAAGCCGGGCGGGCGGGGCTGCCGGCGCGCACGCGCCTGCTCACCCATCTGTTGCTGGCAGCGCTTGCGATTCAGATCGCGCTTGGCGTCGCGACCTTGTTGCTGGCCGTCCCGGTGGCGCTCGCCGCGGCGCATCAGGCCGGGGCGCTGGTCGTGTTTACCCTGGCGCTCGCGTTCAACCACTCCCTGCGAATCATCGATGCCAAGAGCGCCTAACATAATGAAACACGCGCGGATCAACCTTCTAATGGGTATTCAGCGCGAGGCTCGCGGATCAATGAAAATATCAATCGTACCGCTGGCCTGTATTGCCCTGCTGCCGGCCATTGCCTCGGCTTTCCAGCCGCTGGTGACCGATGATACCGGCACGCAAGGCGCCGGCGGCAACCAGCTCGAAGCGGCTTACAACCGCACGGTCGACAAGGCGTCCGGCACGAGGGACGTCACGACTGAGGTGCCGCTGGTCTTCACGCGCGGAGTCACCGATGCGCTTGATCTATATGTGGGGCTTGGCTACCAGAAACTCGCGCCGCCCGCACCGGAGACCGTGCAGCACGGCTGGGGCAATCCGTCCCTGGGGGCCAAGTGGCGTTTCTACGAGAACGAAGCGAGCAAGCTGAGTTTCGCCCTCAAGCCGGAAATCCAGTTTCCTGTCTCCGACAGCCGGGAAGCGCGAGGGCTGGGCACGGCGAGAACCTCTTATGGCGTCAACTTGATAATGACGCAGGAGACCGGTTTCGGCGCCGTGCACGCCAACGCGGTGGCCGAACGGGTGAACTACTCCGATGATGCGCTGAACTCGGCTGAGCGGCGCACGCTCTATCGGCTGTCGGTGGCGCCGGTGTGGGATGTGGCCGAGGGCTGGAAGCTCGCGCTCGACGCCGGCCTCAGGACCAACCCGGACCTGGCCGCCAGCGCGCGCATGGGCTACTACGAGTTGGGCGTCATCTACTCACCCGGCAAGGATCTCGATCTTGCTCTCGGCATCATCCGCAACATCATGGACGGCGACGCCAGCACGACACAGGCGACAGTCGGCCTTACCTGGCGGTTCCGCTAGTGCCGTTCCAACGCTAAGAGCGCCTAACATAATGAATTCCCCTCCTGCCTGAGGAGGGGTGCCCGCGCAAGCGGGCGGGGTGGTGGGAGCGAGAGGTGCCCACGTAACCACCCCGCATCTACCGCGCCTGGAAGGCGCGATTTGCGTCTTTTCGCATACACCCCGCCCGGCCCGCCGCGCTGCATCGCGTCGGGCGTTCGCCGGCTCGGAACTGCGCAGGCATGTTCACTCCCACCACCCCGTCACTTCGTGCCACCCCTCCTCCGGCAGGAGGGGAGTACCCCGGCTCACCCTTGAAAAGGAGGGGAGTAGAGCAGGGCCCGTCATTTTGTTAGGCGCTCTAAGCTTTTCACCACGCGATAGAATGCTTGCGCCATGAATCTTTACCGTTTGCTTGCGCAACGGGCCGCGGATAACAAAGGCACGATTCTCACATGGTCCGATGTAGTGGTGACTGACAGCGAGATCGTGCGCGTCCGGCGCGAGATGGAATCGTTGTTTGCCGCCGAATGGGGATTGCGCCGGCACGGCGCAATAACGGTCGCCTGAAGGCGACCGGAGTAGCATGGGTCGTCATGTTTGATCCAATTGTCGATTGTTCGGTTCACGGCTCGCGGATCACCGTGTAGCAAATAAAGTTGACATCCCCCTAGCATTGTTTCGACAATTGGATAATGCAGCGGCGCGATTTCATCAAGGTTTGCGCGGCCGGAACGGCAGTCAGCGCTCACGATCTTTTCGCCGCGCAGGATCTCAATCCGCGCTTCTACTCCCGCACCCGGTTGACGGACGAAGCTGGCCGACCGCTCCGGGCCACCGGCCTGGTTGCCGGGCGCAATTACATCTTCCACTATCCGTTCGAGAGCACACCCTGCTTCCTCCTCAACCTCGGCAGGCCGACGGTGCGGGACGTGCAGCTGAAGACCGAGGACGGCTCCACCTACCAGTGGGCGGGCGGAGTCGGGCCC
>Ga0184627_10000751_pt1 | contig 12567 bp, 14 predicted proteins | sample PLM3_127_b1_FD_133150 | JGI IMG/M metagenome (GOLD analysis project Ga0184627, IMG submission 133150) | Groundwater sediment microbial communities from an aquifer in East River, Colorado, USA - PLM3_127_b1 | ecosystem: Environmental > Terrestrial > Soil > Riparian zone | place: USA: East River...
ATCATCTAAACATCGCTCATGCCGACACGCTAGATCTGCGCGCCCGTATGATGAAACGAAAGGACGGATTCAAGTAGCTCCGGCCGCAAGGGACGATGGCTCCGTTCATTAGCGCCCACGACGTTAGTCTGGTCTTCAAGTCGAAGGATCGCGATCCGGTCACCGCCCTCAACCGTCTTAATCTCGAAATCACCAAGGGCGAGTTCGTCAGCATCGTCGGCCCCTCGGGTTGCGGCAAAAGCACCTTTCTCAACATGCTACTGGGGCTCCTGCGGCCCGATTCGGGCCAGATGCAGATGAACGGCACGGCGATCACGGGGCCAGGACAGGAGCGGGCAATGGTCTTTCAAGAGTTCGGCTTGCTCCCGTGGAGAACCGTCACGGCGAACGTCGAGCTGGGATTGGAACTGAAAGGGATCGCGGCGGGAAAACGGACGGAACGGGCAATGGAACTGATCAAGCTCGTCGGCCTGCAAGGTTTCGAGCGCCACTACCCCCACGAACTTTCCGGCGGCATGAAACAGCGCGTCGGGCTGGCGCGGGCGCTGGCGACCGAACCGGAGATCCTGTTGATGGATGAACCGTTCGCCGCGCTCGACGCCCAGACTCGAGACTTGATGCAAAGCGAGCTGCTGCAAATCTGGGAGCGCACGCGCAAGACGGTGTTATTCGTCACCCACAGCATCGAAGAAGCCGCGTACCTTTCCGACCGGGTGATCGTGATGACCGCCCGGCCTGGGCGCGCCAAAGAAACTTTGAAAATCCAGCTGCCCCGGCCGCGCGATTACGAGATGCGTCTCACGCCCGAATTCAACGAGATCAAATCGCAGATCTGGGAAGTGCTGAAAGAAGAGCTGATTTCGCGAGTCTAGCTATGAAGCCTAAGGAATACTTTGCCGAACATCGTCGTCTTTGGCTGGGGCTCGGCTCCGTGCTTTTCGTGATTGCGGCTTGGGAAGCACTGTTGACCTACGTCATTCCGCTCAATCCTTTTTTCTTCACCAAGCCCTCGCTCATCGCGGTGGCCTTCAAGGAGCAGGTTATTTATGGCGCTTTGTGGAACGATCTTGCGGTCAGCAGCAAAGCTTTTTTGTGGGGGTTTAGCTTGGCGATTCTTTTCGGCATACCGGTGGGCGCGCTGATGGGTTGGCGGCGCAAGGCCGGCTATACGCTCGATCCGTTTTTCACCGCGCTCTACGCGAGCCCCCTGGTGGCCCTCGCGCCGCTGATTATAGTCGTTTTCGGTGTCGGCCTCTTTGCCAAATCGGTTCTGGTCTTCGCCCTCTCCGTCTTCCCGTTCATCTTCAACACCTTTGCTGGCGTGCGCTCCACCGACCGCTTGCTGATCAACGTGGTGAGGTCCTTCGGGGGGGGCGAAAAGGATCTCTATCTCAAGGTCATCTTTCCGAGTACGCTGCCCTACATCGTCGCCGGCGCGAGGATCGCCTTGGGCAGAGGCCTGGTGGGGATCATCGTGGGAGAATTCTACGCCGCTTCGGAAGGCATCGGCTACGCGATCTCCCGCTTCGGCGACACCTACCGGTTGCCGGAAATGTTCGCGGCGATCTTTCTGTTGATGATTGCGGCGGTGGCGCTCACCGAAGGCATGCGCAAGCTCGAATCCGTGCTGGCGCCGTGGAAGACCACGCAGGAGACGCGATGAAGCGGCTGGCGAACTTCTACACCGAAAGAGAGCCGTCGATCCTCGGCGGGGGATTCATCCTGCTCTTGATCCTCCTGTGGGAATTGATGCCACGCCTTCTGGCGCTGCCCCAGGGCTTCTCCCTGTTCTTCACCACGCCCTGGCAGGTCATCGAGGCCTGCTATCAATTATTTGTGGAGAACAAAATCCAGGAACACTTTTACGTGAGCTCGATCGAGTTCCTCGCCGGCCTTGGGCTGGCCATCGTCGTGGGCTTGCCAGCGGGACTTATCACCGGCCGATCGCGCAACATCGACGCCATGGTCGACCCCTTCGTTACCATTTTTAATGCCACGCCCAGGCTCATTTTCTTGCCGCTCTTCATCCTGTGGTTCGGCATCGGCATCTGGTCCAAGATCGTGATCGTCTTTATCGGCGCTGTTTTTCCTCTGCTCATCAATACCTACGAAGGGGTGAAGAACGTCGATCGAGTGCTCGTGAACGTGGTGCGGTCCTTCGGCGCCAACGAGTGGCAGGTAATGAAGATCGTGGTCCTGCCCTACTCGGTTCCCTATATTATCGTGGGACTGCGCCTGGCGATCGGCCGGGCGATCCTCGGCGTGGTCGTCGGTGAGTTTTTCGGCGCCAGCAAAGGCCTGGGCTTCATGATCGCCACCGCCGCCACAAACTACAAAGTCGACGTGGTATTCGTCGGCGTAGCGATATTTATGGGACTCTCTCTGGTCTTGACGATGGCGGTCAAGAAATTCGAATCCAAACTATCGCGCTGGCGCCCCGAGGAAGCAAAGACGTTCTGATACTTTTCCTAACGGATAGCCGCGCGAGCGTCGGGAATAATTCGCGGATTGCGGGAACGGATTCTCTCTGGAAATAGCATTAGCCGCCTGATTGACAAGAATCTGCCACCAAGGCACACTTCAAATATGGATGTGAAAGATTTTGCCAAATATATCCGGGGTAAGTCGATTGATAAGCTTCTCCACCGCGCCCGCAAAAGCAGTTTAAAACGTATCCTGGCCAGCGAGAAAGAGCTAACCATACCCCGGCGCCGGTCTCCCTCCACTAAGCGAGCGGCGGGCACAAAGTAATTGATCTATCTTGATACGTCGGTTCTTCTCGTCTACACGCTCACTCGTTCTGCCGAGATCGCGCGCTCCAGGGCTGTTGACGCCCTCTTCACAAAAATCAACTCAGGATCGATTTCAGCTTCCACATCATTTTATGCACTGCACGAGTTGTATGTGTTTGCGCTAGAGAATGTCCCTGCTCAAGAGACCGGATATGGTTTTGGAAAGGCGGCTCTCGAAACTATACTGCGCACGCCGGTACGCATCTTACCTTTCTCCCCCGAACGGAGAGAAGGCGTCTTTCCAGGAGGTTTGCCGCATTGAGAGATGCCAGCGACATACCTCATGCGGTCAGCGCCTACCTTGCCGATTGTGAGGCGATCGTGGCGTATGATGACCACTTCCGAACCATCGCGCAGATTATTCCTTACAAGACTCCGGAAGATTTCCAACAATCGGCAACGTAACAAGCTTGCCGAGAGCTAGAACAGAAAATTCTCCTGAGTCGCCACCGTAAACAGGCCCACGCGTGCGCCAACCCGGATCACGCCGCAATCCCGAGGTGCATTCCAGACACGGACGATGACGGCTGCGGTCGCGGCGACTCATTACAAACTGGACGGGAAGTTCGTCGGCGTGGCGATCTTTATGGGACTCTCTCTGATCCTCACGATGGCGGTCAAGAAAATCGAATCCAACCTCTCCCGCTGGCGCCCCGAGGAAGCGAAGACGTTCTAAGGACTTTTCCTAACGGGTGGCCGTGTCGGTTGAAGCACCCAGGGTACCAGTATAGAATCGCGTCATGAGCATTGAACTACCCGGCAGCGTGGAAGAGCAGCTTCGCAAGCTAGCCGCAAAGCAAGGCCGTGATGTGTGCCGGCTCGTGGAAGAAGCGATCCGGCAATATCTTGAGGCCTCCGCCATTACGGACCTCGATGCAACCCAAGCCGCCGAAACACAGACCAAACTACTTGGCGAACTCCCACAAGTTGCCGTCTGGAAGGCCGACGACGCGTGAAGCGTGGGGAGATCTGGTGGGCCGAATTGCCCCCGCCAGTCGGCAACCGACCTGTCGTGATTCTAACCCGAGATGCAGTTCTCGATAACATCGGTGGGATCGTAGTCGCGCTCGTCACCCGGACAGCCCGTCAACTCCCAACCGAAGTGGCTCTTGGCCGCCGGCAAGGATTACCCATCCCGTGCGTTGCGAATTTCGACAGTATCCTCACCGTTCCGCGCCAACGCTTGAAGCGGCTAATGGGCGCGTGCGACGCCAGCAAACTTGAGGAACTGAATCAAGCCATCAAGGTCGCCCTCGATGTCAAGTGACCCCGGAGCCGTAAGCGCCTGCCAGTTTTGAGCATTGGCTGGGGTAGGCTCCAGCAGGATATCAAGAACCTTTGTGGCGCGCGGCCGAGCGCGAAACGCGACTGCGTGGGCGTTTAACGCGGCGATGAACTCTTCGTAGTCGTGGGACGGCATCGATCCCCCGCGTTTTCAAACAGCCCTCAAGCGCCTCCGCAACCGCCTCGACGCGCTGCTCGGGGGTGAGCCTTTCATACCAGAAACGAAAGTCTTCGGCTTCTGCTTGGTCCTTTCGCACCTTGGCAACGGTCCACGTCTTACCATGCCTATCGGCGATTCGTACGCTTTCAGACATCTTGCGCTCAGAATATATCAAAGGAAAGAGTTCCGCCATCGATTGAGGAAAAGGGCAAAGACGTTCTGAGGACTCGTCGTAACGCAAAGTTCTCCGTCGCTCAAAGCGCTGGTTAGCTGAACTATGAGTCTGCAAACCGAGCTGATGAGATCAACAATAGCCGTTATGTGATGGCCTACCAGCGCGAGAATGGCCAATGGTCTGGCGTTGAGATGGTAAATCATCCAACGCCGAGCGGCTGCGAACGCTCGCAGCCAAGCGACTCGGACGAACGTCAATGGCCCGACGCCGCAACCGCGAAACGTGAATTTGAAGCTGTGCTGCCAAAACCACAGTTCATTTAACGTCGCGCTGTGCGGCCGGCCCGCACCAGCAGTTCATTCGGCACGCCGCTGACGGCCGGTCCGCACCAGCTACGTGTTAGGCCGCAGAAGCTTTTTACCTTAGACCGTATCGGCGGGCGTCCCCAAGCGCTTGCCGTCAATAATCTCGTCAATAACTCTCGCCTTCCACACTATTCCCAGCTGCGCCTTTGCTTCGTCTGCACCCACCCTGCCCGAATAGATGCCAATGAATTTACGGATTCTTCCAAAGATTTCGGTACCCCGAAAGGTACCTCCCTGCATGCCATGTATACCAACTCTCTGCATGATGACAGCCGAACCGGAAAGCCCAGGTCGGGTGGCCGTATCGATGAGAAGCTTGGGTAGTTGATCGAGATCTACATCCGGCTCACTGGCAATGCTTGCGCGTTTCCAGATCGGAAGTAGTAAATACGTTATATCTGAAAACGGATAGCCAATAACAAAGGCGTCGTCTGCGACTTCTTCTTTGAACTGAGAGTCGAACTCCACCCTATTGATTGGAAATAATCGACAGCGCGTTTGCAGGGCATCCGACAAAGGAATAGCCACAACATCTACTGACCGACCATGTGTGGGGTGCTCATACCAAATGGGCCTCTGCATGCCAGAATCGCTATACAGAGGAATGTGCTCCCGAAAGCCATTTGCTGGTTGAGCGATGTCACGAAACATCGTAGAAACCATGTCCGGAACCGCTAGAGTTTCAGACAAACACTTGCCTGTATTGGGGTCTCTTCCACTCACGTTGTGCCAGTTGGTGACGAGATACTTGATGTTGTCTCTCTCGTAGATGAAGCCAGTGCCAGAAGAAAGTACAGAATCGGTCTCCCGAAAGCATATGTGGAGGTGATGCGTCGTGAGCGATATGGGGTCCGGAGCTATTTTGGCCATCGCATCATTTTATCTGCGGCTTAACGAATAGCGGCTAAGCTGTAACATGAAAGCCGGCGAAAAAGGAACTTATCGGCTATCAGCTTAAGCCGCGGGTTAGATGGTATCTAGAATCCAAGTTGATGTTGTTTTGTCACACGGCGCCAAGAAATTGCAAAATCGTCAAGACCGCTGTGCTCCCAAAAAAGAAACCTGCAAGGAAACCAAGAGCTATCACGATAACGAAAACGAATTCCGGCATCTGAGGATAAATGATTGCCGCAATGTAGCAGTTAACCGCCGCCAAAAGGCCACCAACCAAACCATAAGCTAAATCCCGAATGGGGATTCGCTGCATAAGTCTCTTAATAGCCATCTAACGGATTGTGGCTCATCTGTGGCGGCCACTCCTACAGAACTCAAGCAAATGCTGGCCGCCGTCAGGTGCAGCCACGCGTTATCCGGCCTCGACAGCAATCGCTGTCCCGATCTAGCCGAATACTTCGTTCAAGAGCCAATCGACGATCCTAGGCTTCCCACAAATCATGTTGTATGCGGTCGTACCGTCAGCCAGCTTATTGCTGCCGGTTATCTCGAACCTTCTACCAGCCTCGCCTACAAGGAGTTCAGTTGCTGCATAGTCCCAATAGTTGAGGTAGTAATCCACCATAGCTCCAACCGTGCCCTCTGCTGCATAGGTGTGCCCAACGCAATCGGGAATCGTCCGAACGAGTGGATGTTTCTTGAGCAGCCGCTGGTATTTGCCGAGCGAGTGCGCGAGCTTGAAGGCATATGAATCACCGGTAGCAATCAGCTCCGAGTCGATTTGGCGTGGAGTGACATCGCTGATCCTGATCCTCTTGTTGTTGCAGTAGGCGCCACCTCCTCGAAGCGCATAGTAACGCCGCCGTAACGCGGGTTGCGAGACAACCGCCACGATCGGAAGACTCTGATAGCAGAGAAAGACGATTGTTCCGTACGATGGAAGCCCGAGCTTGAAACTCAAAGTTCCGTCGATTGGGTCGATGAACCATCTGTAGTCTGAGGCCTTCGCTGTACTGCCAAGTTCCTCTCCAGTGATGTCGTGGCCGGGGCAGGCTTTTCTCAGCGCCCGGCGGATCAATCTTTCGACGCCAGTATCAACGTTCGTGACGGAGGAGCCGTCCTCCTTCGTCTTTGCTGTAAAGGATCGTCTAACTCTGTCGTTTATGAATGCGTCGGACTTCTCAACGGCGGCCAGAGCCACATCGAGGAACCTAGCGGATTCGTCACGAGACTGTCTCATCGATCGTTCCTGTCCGGATAACCAATGAGTATACTGACCAGCGATATTGGTTTCACTGAATTCACGGTAACACGAAACTTACTCCTTCAATCAGCGAGTTGTCACTTATTATTTTTTCGCAGGTATAACCAATATCCTTGATCAGTATAGTATCAATATACCTGCGTGGGAGATCTGCGGACAAAATATTAATTTCTTACCGCGTCACCTTCCTGCCCATCTCTTTGAGAACTTCATTCAAGAGGTCGCGAGCGACGAACTGCTCGATGTCGGGCAGCGGCTTGCCCGCCGGCCATCCGAGCTCCGGGGTCGTGCGGGACTGAAACAGCTCCATCAGCAAGTCGTGGGGGATTTCCGGTCCGAAAGCGGTTGCCACCTGCTTGTAGATTCCCTCGGCCAAAGGGACGTCCTTGATTTCAAAATATTTCTGGATCACGTCGATGGTGCCCTGCTTGTTGGCCTTGACATAATCGTTGGCTCTGACCATCGCCCGGATAAATCTCTTGGTCGCATCGCGCTTCTCTTTGATAAAGTCCCGGTGGGTAATAAAAGTTCCTCCGAGCCTTGGGATGTAATCTCCCGTCTTCACCAGGATCTTCATCCCAGCCTTTTCCGCCCTTGCGGCATGGGGAAAGGAGAGGATTGCGGCGTGGATCGATTTGTTGATCAGCGCGGCCACCCGGTCGGTCTCCGCATTAAAGGTGATAACCTTGTAGTCCTTCCCCGGCTCCATCTTGAAGAATTTTCCAAGCACAACCACCGCCTCGGTGTAAGCGGCTTGGCCCGGTCTCTCAAGACCCAGGGTTTTCCCCTTCAGCTCCTCGACCTGTTTGATTTCCGGCTGGGTCACGATCGTCCACTGAGAGATCAGGGACTCCCCGACGATAAAAACCAGCGGCGCCCCCTTGAGCATCGCCTCGGAGCCTCCGCCAGGGATCGGCACGAACTCTATCTCCTTGGCAATGGCCGCCCTGACTAAAACGCCTGCGGTCGTTGCGATGAATTCGACGTTCAGCCCCTCCGCTTTGAACAGCCCCTTGTCCACGGCGATGTACGAGGGGATGTGAAAGCCGCTGCCGCCGATGGTCCTACCGACCTTCACCGATTGTGCGAACGTCTGGCTGGCGGCGACGAGCATCGCAAGCCCAATTGACAGCGCGAGGCTACGGCGCGCCGAGGCGCTTCGAATTGTGTTTAGCGTCTTCATAAGCTTCCTCCTTTTCGTCCTGGAATGATCGAGAATGGTCTAAGATAGTCCGGCAGACGGTATTAAGGCAAGGCGTTTCTAGTGGTTTGACAGCACCGCGGCGGCGACCTAAGGTGAGCTTCAGCTAAGTTCAGGAGGAGCAACGATGAACATTCTCATCACCGGCGCCGGTTTGATCGGAAGCCATACCGCGCGACAAGCTGTCGACGCGGGCAACAAGGTCGTCCTCTTCGACCTCGCTCCCAACCGCGATTACATCCAGAAAGTCGTCGGCCCGCAGCGCGCCGACGTAATCGCCGCCGACATGCGCGACTTGCCGGCGTTGCTGAGCGCGCTCGACCGTTTCCAGGTCGACACCCTCGTCCACACCGCCGGCCTCATCGGCAAGCGCGTCGCGGAGAATTCCTATACGGGCGCGACCAACAATATCCTGGGCACCATCAACGCGTTAGAAGCCGCTCGGCTGCGCAAACTCAAACGCGTCGTCTACGTCAGCACCTTCGGTGTCTACGACCGGTCGAAAATCGGCGGCAGCGCCGTCCGCGAGGGCGACGCCATCGGCGGCCACAACCTCTACACCGTGACCAAACTCTGCTCCGAACATCTGGTCCATTCCTATACGGAGCAATATGGTCTCGATACCATCATCATCCGCCCGGCCGGCGTCTTCGGCCGCGGCCACTACGTCGGCGGTTCCACCGTCGGCATGATCATGCGCGATCTCGCGTTGGCCGCGATCAAGGGAGATCCCTTCACCATCGACGCCAAAGTCTACGCCCCCAATGAAGTCGTCTACGCCAAGGACGTCGCCTCTGCGATTCATCTCGCCTGCCAGGCGGAAAATCCGAAGCAGCGAACCTACAACGCCGGCAGCGGCGTCGTCACCGGCCCGGAAGACCTGGCGCGGATCGTAATGGAATTGGCGCCAAACACCGAAGTAAAAGTCACCGGCTCCGCCGGTGGAGAGACAGGCAAAAGCGCGCCTCTCGACCTCAGCGTGTCCAAAGCCGAACTCGGCTACGCGCCCAAATACCCGCTCAAAGAAGCGCTGCGGGATTACATGGAGGAACTTTGGCAGGAAACGAAAGGCGCGGCGTGAGTCGACAGAGATGGGCACTGAGACTAAAACTCAACCATCGCTCCTAGCGACTGGACTGGGCGCCGGGTGACTTCGTGTCCGTATTAGGGATTACTGTGTTCTCGCGTCGCAACTTTTTAATGCTACAAGAGCCCCAGCCATTCCCGCAATGAACGTTGCAGGTGAGGGGCATCGCGCGGTGACAGCCGGCCGACGGTTTTTACGATCAAGGTTTGGTGTACTGTGTACAGGCCACGCTTCACCGCTGTTGCCACGTTGAGTCCTCCTGCCTTCCAATCATCGAGCAGAAACTCACCAGCAAGGAGAGGAAAAGTTTTGCTGATTAAGGGAACGATAAAAATGTCTTGAGAGGCGTGTGGCGCACTCACGACAATCGCAGGCCTAATTTTAGCGCCCGACAAGTCTGAAAATGGATACCTGACCAGGATGATGTCATTCTTTGAGGAGCTGGGCATACACGTCATCCTCGGGATTAGCCCAAATTGCATCGAGTGAAGCTTGGCTTGCTCCCAGCCAGAACTCAGCCTCTTCGTCGGGCAGGAGTGTCACCAGGACTTTTGAACCCTCAGGAAGGTCGACCTGCTCCAATGGCTCGATTTTTCCCTTGCGGATGACGGCTCTCAGTGTTTTCGACATAACGTATTCCTCATACTACGGCGATCAATAAACGATTGACTGATTCTAATCCAAACAGCATGTCCATGCAAAGCGCAACTACCTAACGCGGCATCGTCATCGGCCCGGAAGACCTGGCGCGAATTGTGAAGGAATTAGCGCCAAACATCGACGTGAAAGTCACCGGCTCCACTGGTGGAGAGGCAGGCAAGAGCGCACCCCTCGAGCTCAGCGTGTCCAAAGCCGAACTCGGCTTCGCGCCCAAGTATCCGCTCAAAGAAGCGCTGCGGGATTACATGGATGAACTGTGGGCAGACGGCGCGCGCGGGTGAAAAGTGATTACTGAATTTTGACAAGGTATTATCATCTCGGGAATCAGGCTGGTCAGAAAGGTCCAGCTACGAGGCGCGCGATGATCGATGAACGGAGGCGTACTTAAGCAGTACGTTGGAGCGAGGCGGTCGAGCGCAACGAAGTAGATGGGCCTTTATCACCAGCCTGTCAATCCCCCAGCCGGTAGCGGATCATATAGTAAAGCGCGGCGACGCCGTCTTTCCAGGTGATCTTCTTGCCCTCTTCGTAGGTGCGCCCGTGATAGGAGATCGGTACCTCGTAGAAGCGGCAGCCGCGCTTGGCGAGCTTCATGGTGATCTCCGGCTCGAAGCCGAAGCGCTGGGATTTTAGCTCGATGCCCTTCAGCGCTTCGGCGCGGAAGATTTTATAGCCCACTTCCATGTCGGAAAGGTTTAAGTTGGTCAGCATGTTCGAAATCATCGTGAGAAGTTGATTGCCCATGGAATGCCAAAAAAACAGCACCCGGTGCGCGCCGCCGCCGGCGAAGCGGGTCCCGTAGACGACGTCGGCGAGGCCGGCTTGTATCGGCTCCAACAATCGCGGGTAATCCGTTGGATCGTATTCCAGGTCGGCGTCCTGGACGATCATCACATCGCCGGTGGCGTGACTGAGCGCGGTCTTGAGCGCCGCGCCTTTACCCCGATTTACGGGATGCAAGAAGACCTGGAGCTTGTTCAGCGGATCGGCCCCGCGGGCGCTGTCGTCTTCCAAGCGCTTGAGAATTTCCCGGCTTCGGTCCGTGGAACCATCGTCCACCAGGATGATTTCCTTGGCGAGCGCAACGGAGCGGACGCGGCGCACGACTTCTGCCAACGTGCCGGCTTCGTTATAGACCGGAATCAGGACGGACAGGATCACTGTTCGAATTCGCGCTTCTTGAGCTCGCGCACGAAGGCCGAGAGCTTGGGGTCGGCGTTGACCGCATCGTTGATCTTGGCCTGGAAATCAGCGGCGGCCTTTTCCAGCGGGCTCGTATCGACCCGCAGTCCGATCCATTGATTAAGCCGCAGGAGCAGCGCCAAAGTTCCTCTGGGGTTCGGTGACACCGAAAGATAATGGGGCAAGGAGGCCCACAGGCTCAAATGGGAAACACTGGCTACGCGGCAGGCATCGGCCAACACGCCGACGATGCCCGTCGGCCCTTGATAGCGCGAAGGCACGAGATCGAGTTGCTCGACCAGCTTGGGATCCGTGGAAAAACCCGTCAGGGGAACCGGCCGGGTGTAGAGCACCTCGTCGAGATAAGCGCCCAGGGTGACGATCATCTCGACCTGGCACTCCCGCGTGAACCGCAACATGGTCTCGGTAAAAGTTCGCCAACGTAGATGCGGCTCGGCGCCGATGCCGAAGATAAAATCCCTTTCGACGCCCATGCCGGAGCCGACATAAAAATCATACGAAGGCCAATGGATTTCCCTGATTTTGCTCTCGTTCAAACGAACCACCGGCCGCTGCCTGTAGAAATCGTAGAACTCTTCGGGATCGATGCTGGCAAATTTCTTCGCCAGCAACTGGTCGGCGAGATAACGCACCGCGGTGGTCGCCGATGCGCCGGCATCGCTCCAGCCGGCGAACGCAAGCAGCAACACTGGGTTTCTCAAGGATGGCCGGCTATCGAAAGCCAGAGAATCGCTGGTCATCATAAATCTAACCTACCACAACCATACCCGCCGGCTCTAGTCCCTAGGACCCGTGCCGATTCGCAGATCACGCGCAGCGCCTTCAAGCACGCTCTCCGTTAAACGACTTGAACGGTTTAAACTGCTTGAACGGCTTGAACCAGGTACCCAATCATCTCTTTCAAGTCCGCGCCCTCCTTTGCTATAGTGCGTTCACGCCATGAACGAGCAGCAGCGCCAACTACCGCCGGTTTTCCAGAAAAACGAGGTCCTGTTCGGCCATGACAACACCGCAGGCTTGATCGCCTTCGAAGTCGAAGGCGCGGATAAGGTCAAAATTTTTTCGCGCGACGGCGCCGCGACCCGGACGGAAAACCAGCCGCTGGGGCCGTTCCTCTTGCTCGAAGGCGAAGCCGGTCTCAAAGGCTGGAAAGGCGAAGCCAAGATCGAGACGCTCAGCGGCAAAGGCGCCTTCAATCGGCTGGCGCTCTTTCCCGATCTCAACCAACTCGAGGACGCGCGGTCCCATCTCCAGAAGCAAACCGGTAAAAGTCCCTCGGCGACCGACGCGTCCTACTGGTACTTCAGCGATCCGCTGCACCAGTTTCTCCTGCTGTCCGGTAAAACTCATTTCCTGGGCATGACGTTTCGCGACCTCAAGCGCATGCAGCTCGACATCGAAACCTACTGCCAGGCGGGCTTCGAATTTCCCAACGCGGCGCGCGAGTCCGACCGGATCACCGCGATTGCCCTGTCGGACTCC
>Ga0184627_10000752_pt1 | contig 12564 bp, 14 predicted proteins | sample PLM3_127_b1_FD_133150 | JGI IMG/M metagenome (GOLD analysis project Ga0184627, IMG submission 133150) | Groundwater sediment microbial communities from an aquifer in East River, Colorado, USA - PLM3_127_b1 | ecosystem: Environmental > Terrestrial > Soil > Riparian zone | place: USA: East River...
ACGGCCGATGCCCGAACCGCCCGCGGTCACCAGCGCGCGTTGGTTCGCGAGCACGCCGCTCATGACCGCGTGCCCCCGCCCTGCGACTGGACCGACGCCAGCGCGCGCAGCAGCGCGATCTGCTTGTCATCGCGCTCGCGCTCCATCTGCTCCAACGGTGTCTTGCCGAACGAGGCGTTCGCCTGCTCGATGATGAGTTTTTGCAGATCGTCGTCGAGCGTGACCGGCGGCATGTTCTTCCATGCCGCACCCATGCTCGGGGCGAACTGCTTGAAGAACCCGGTGAACCCGTCCGGCCCACCGCCCATGTGAAACGAGCTGAAAGGCCCGTTGACGGCCCAGCGCAGCCCGACCGAATTGGTGACGATGTCGTCGAGCTGGTCCACGGTGCACACACCTTGCTGCACCAGATAACAACACTCGCGGAAGATCGCGCGCTGCAACCGGTTGGCCACGAAACCCTGGATTTCCTTGCGCAGCACGCGCGGCACCTTGCCCAGCGCCTCGTAGAACGTCACTGCCTCGTCGACCGCCTTCGGGTCGGTGCGCTCGCCCGGCACCACCTCGACGAGGGGGATCAGGTGCGGCGGGTTGAAGGGGTGGCCGACGAGCAGGCGGCTTGCGTCCTTCATGTCGCGCCCCTGTTCGGTGGCAGGCCGAGCCGAGCTCGACGACAGCAACAAGGCATGGCGCGGCGCCGCACGCTCGACGCGAACCCACAACTCCTGCTTGAACTCGACGCGTTCCGGGCCGTTCTCCTGGACCACGTCGGCGCCTTCGACAGCGCGTTCGAGGTCGGGCTCGAAACGCAAGTGCCTGGCGAGATCGTCGGTCGGCAAGCCGAGTGCGCGCAGGCTCGGCGTGATCTTCTGCAGGTCGCTCTTCACCACGGCGTCGATGTCGGGGCGCGGATCGTTGACCACGACCTTGAGGCCATGGGCGAGAAACAGTGCAGTCCACGACGAGCCGATCACACCGGCGCCGATGACGGCCACGTTCTGGTAGCGGCTCAGCACGGCTGCCTGGCTGTCTCGAGACGAAGGCATGGCATGTTCTCCTCGGTTGCATCGGCCCGCGGCCGCTCACTCCACGTTGTCGAGGTAGTTGTAAACCCGCTTCGGCGGCGCCAAGGTCAGATCCGTCAGGATGTGGCTGGCCGACACGATCTCCCTGACCGGGAAGTCCGCGAGCGTTGCGAGCGCGTGCGCGAACAATTGAAGGCGCGCCGGGCCGGTCCAGGCACCCTTGACGGTGATGTTGTTGATCTGCGTGCGCAGCAACTCGCAGATCCTCGGCCGCCCTTCGTAGCTCCAGATGATCTTCAGCATGAACATGGGCACGCAGACCTCGATCTTGGCCTGCTCCAGATCGAGCGGCTTGTGCTTGTAGCCCATCGTGGCCGTGGCCACCCGCAACGAACCGTAGTCCAGCGTGCCGACCAGCGTGTCGGAGTCCGTGTAGAGCTTGGGCGTGCCGAGCTTCTTCGGATAGGCGCTGACCTCGCGGCCCGCCGCCAGCGCAGGCAGGTTGTCGAGGTACATCGCGTGCAGGTACTCGCCCTTCTCCTCGCCGAACCGAACCATGATCGCCTGTCCGCACTCTGTATAGGAGCCGAGGCCCGTGGTGTCGGGCATCCTCATGACCTCGAAGCGCACCAGTGGATCGTCGATTTCGAGCGGCTCCGGCACGGCGGCGCGCAGCGCATCCATGTCCGTTCGATAAGTGATGTTCAGGTACTCGCGGTCGGTGAACCGGTAGGGCCCGCGCGGGAAAGCCGGTGAACCGAGCGGCGTCGTGTATTGCTTGACTACGTCTTCGCGCTTCATCGTTGTCTCCGAATCGTTCTATTGACGTTTGCGCATCATGCTCCAGACCGCCGGCGCACCGGCGGTCGATGCGTGGCATCGTCCTGCCTGAATCTATCCGCAGTTCTGCCCGCGCTGGAAGGTGCGTTCAGGCCAGCGGAGGGGTTATTTGCGGACAAGCGGGGCGTGCAGGATATTCTCGCCGCGCTGCATCTGCAGCGTGCCCAGGATCTCGATACCGTGCATCGCGCACCGCCCAGCTTCGAAGAGAAGATCTACCCGGCTCACAAGGTCGCTGCGCTCGTCGGCGCTTTGCTCGAGAGCGGCGTCCCCGTTGCGCAGGCGCTGGCGGGTAGCGGCATCGCGGAAAGTCGGCTTCACGCTCCCGCCACGCGTGTTTCGTACCGGCAGATGCTGGCGGTCTTTCGCAATGCACACCGCTTGTCGCCGGACCCGGCACTTGCGTTGCGCGCCGGCCAGCGCATGCGTGTCACCGCATACGGCATGTACGGCTATGCACTGCTCAGCAGTCCGAGCCACGCGGCCGCCATCGACCTTGCCATCAAGTATCACCGCGTCATGGGGCCCGTCGCCGACATCAGCTTCTCGCGGTCGGACGGTACCGCCATCTGGGAGTACCAGCCCATCCTGTCGCTCGATTCCAGCGAAGACTTCTACCGCTTCGTCCTGGAATTCCAGTTCTCGAGCCATCTCACGCTGTACAAGGACCTCTACGGATCGTCGTTCGAGTTCGCCGGCGTGCGCACCGTCTATGCTGCCCCGGCGCATGCGCGCCTGTACAAGCGGCTGTTCAAGTGCCCGGTGTCGTTCGGTCAGTCGAGCAACGAAGTGCTGTTCGACGCAGCCTGGATGAGCGACCCGACGGTCTATTCGGATCCGATCACCAATGCGATGGTGAGCGAGATGTGCGAGCAAAGTCTCGCCCAGCTGAACCAGGCGGAGGGCATTGCGGCTGTTGTTCATCGGCTGCTGATCGAGCACCCGGGGCGATTCCCCGACATCGACACGGTGGCGGCCGGGTTGTCGATGAACACGCGAACCTTGCGCCGAAGGTTGGAAACCGAGCAGACGTCCTATCGGAAGATTCTTGCCGAGGTGCGCATGCGCCTGGCCATCGAGTATTTGCGCAAGACCGACATGACCACCGAGGAGATCGGGACGCGGCTGGGCTACAGCGACGCTGCGAACTTTCGGCACGCGTTCACGCGCTGGACCCACAGGCTCCCCAGCGATTTCCGCAGCAGGTGATGCGCACGCTGCGCTGCCGGCGCACCGTCATTGCCTGGGTATCGGCAACCGGCCGAGCTCGCGCAGCGAGCCGTCACCCTTCGCGATGACCACGACGATTTCGCCTGACGCGGGATTGACGCCACCCGTCAGGGCGGCGATGTTGGCGCCGTGCGTCACGACGAGCAGCGTGCCGGGACCCTTCCATGCATTGATCACTGCCCGCCCGGCTTCGGTCAGCTCGGCGACGCGGTCGTTGAGCACCACGACGTTGCTGAAGGCCGGTTCGACCTGCACGGTGCCCACGCGCATCAGGCGCGCGGTGTCCACGCAGCGACACCACGGCGAGCTGAGCACTTTGGCGATCGGCACGCGCTGAGCCTTGAGCCTGTCGCCGACGGCCTTCGCGTCCGACTTGCCTTGTGCGCTGAGGTTGCGCTGCGTCTTGCAGTCGTCGAGTCTGAAGCCGGGCGGATCGCCCGGCGGCCCGGGCGCGTCGGCATGCCGCATCAATGCGAGATTGCCGCCCTCGCGCAACGCCGCCCAGACCGCCGCCTCGTCGGCGAGCGCCGGCGCGGCGAGCAGGATCTGCGCAATGAAGAACAGCAGCGTGCGCACGGATGTTGGTAGGCTGTGTTGAACTTGAACCAACGACCAAAAGGATTATGAGTTTGGGGACGACGATTCGGGACAACCCCGAGACGACATTTCCGGAAAGTTGACCGCAGTCAAGCTGCTTTTGGGACGACGGTTTCAGCATTCCATGAGCGGGAGCTCAGTTCTTGAGCGTGTTCGCAAGCGAGAAGGAGCATTCAATGCCAATCGTCGTGACCCGTGACCGTGCGGGAAAGATGAAGCACACCGTCACGGTGCGCCAGCACTCGCTCGTCGTCGACGAGCCCGACTCGAATGGAGGACAGGACGCAGGCCCGACTCCGCACGAGTTGTACGACAGCGCGCTTGGTGCGTGCAAAGCGCTGACCACGCTCTGGTACGCCAACCGCAAGCACATTCCCGTCGAGGACATCGAGGTGACCGTCGACCGCGACGACAGCGATGAACGTAGAGGTATCTACCGCCTGCATGTGACGCTGGCGCTGACGGGGCCGCTCACCGAGGAGCAGCGTCAGGAACTGCTCAACGTGGCCGCGAAGTGCCCGATCCACCGGCTGATGACGCAAGCGACGACTGGGATACGGACCGAGCTGAGACCGACGTCTTCGAGCGATTGACCCGACGCGGCGCCTTCTCGAAAGTTGACTCGGGTCAAGAGTTTTTCAGACGAAGCGTTCGACATTGGGGTCGCTTCCGACCATGACCCGTCCGCCCACGACACTCCCGCGCCTCACGCACAACCCGGTCTTGCTGACCCGCGAAGTCGAGGTGCTCGACGAATACGGAGAGCGACGTCGCATCCACATTCCCAACGAACGCCCGCTCACGGTGTACGTCGACAAGCGCGAGCTGATCACGCTGATGACGCTGGGGGCGGCGCCCGAACTCCTGGTGCTCGGCTACCTGCGCAACCAGCGACTGGTGACGAGTGCCGATGACATCGAGTCGATCACCGTCGATTGGGAGGTCTCGGCGGCAGCCGTCAAGACCCGGCGCGGCATCCACGCACTGGATGAGAAAACCGCGCGCCGGGTGGTCACCACCGGCTGCGGCCAGGGCAGCCTGTTCGGCGACCTGATGTCGCAGATCGACGCGGTGCAGTTGCCCGGGCCCGGCGAGGCGCGCATTCGCCAATCGACGCTGCACGCGATGCTGGAGGTGATGCGCCAGCGGGATAGCATCCATCGTCGGGCCGGGTCGGTGCATGGCTGCGCCTTGTTTCGCGGCAGCGAGCTGTTGACGGTCTTCGAAGATGTCGGCCGGCACAACGCGATCGACACGATCGCCGGCTGGATGTGGATGCAAGGCGACGACTGCGGGCCGGTGCGCGGCGCCGACAAGACCTTCTACACCACCGGTCGACTCACCAGCGAGATGGTGATGAAGGCCGCCCAGATGAGTGTGCCGATCATCGTGTCACGCAACGGCGTGACGCAGATGGGGCACGAGCTTGCGACACGGCTCGGCATGACGCTGTTCGGACGCGCGGCCAACCGGCGCTTCCTCTGCTACACGGGCTTCGAGCGGTTCGACTCGGACCCGGAAACCAAACGGCCTGTCGTGCTCGCGGCGGCCGGCTGAGCCCCTCGGCCCGCTCCATCGCGGGCGGCTCAATGCTTGCGAGGAATCGCTCCGTTCATTGCTCCGGGCGGGGCGCGCTCAGCGAAGACCGATGCGCGAGGCGTCCCGGCGCAGCACGGCAGCACGCGCCGGGTCGGTGGCCTCGATGCGGTTCGCCTCGACGTGCAGGGCGCGCATCTGTTCGACTTCGTCGATGATCTTGCCCGGGTTCAGCAGGGCCTGGGCGAGCACGGAGGCTTCATCGGCGAACGTCTTGAGCGCGCCGACAAGACCACCGGGTGCAGTGAAGCTGGATGATTCGTTGAGGGTAGACATGGGAACTCCCTGGGTTGCAGTTGTCGAACTGGGCCGATTTTATAGGGTATACCCGATAGCGGGTATACCCCTAATTTATTCAGGACGCATCAGGACGGGGTGAACCACATGACGACGCTGATCTACACCCATTCCGCATGCCTCGGTCATCGCCCGGGCACGCACCACCCCGAGTCGCCGGAACGGCTGCTGGCGGTGCTGGAGGCGCTGAAGACACCCGAATTCGCGGATGTGCAATGGCGCAACGCCCCCCTGGGCATGCGCGAGCACGTGCTCCTGGTGCACGCACCCGAATACGTCGAAAGTGTCGAGGCCCTGTCTTCAACGGAAGGGCTTCGTACGCTCGACGCCGGTGACACGGTCATGTCGCCGGGCACGCTGGAAGCCGTGATGCGCTGCGTCGGCGCTGCCTGTGCCGCCGTGGACGCCGTCGTCGGCCGGGACGCCCGCAATGCCTTCTGCGCCACCCGTCCCTGTGGCCACCACGCCGAGGCAGACCGTGCGATGGGTTTTTGCGTCTTGAACCAGGCTGCGATCGCGGCCTTGCATGCGTGCGAGGCACACGGCTTGAAGCGGGTGGCCGTTGTCGATTTCGATGTGCATCACGGCAACGGCACGCAGAACGCCTCCTTCCGTAATCCGGACCTGTTCTATACGGCTCCTGCCACCAATCGCCGTTCTATCCCGGCACAGGTGCGCGACACGAAACCGGCGTTGCCATCGTCAACGTTCCGCTCTCAAGGAATTGCGACTCGGCCACATTCCGCGCCCGCATGGCAGCCGACATGCTCCCTGCGTTGCGCCGGTTTGGGGCCGAACTGATCATCATCTCGGCAGGTTTCGACGCTCACCACATGGATCCGCTCGGCGGCCTCAACTTCACCGACGACGACTACCACTGGATCACCAGGGAGCTGATGAAGGTGGCCGACGAGTCGGCCAGCGGCCGCGTGGTCTCCTCGAAGGTGGTTACAGCCTCGAAGCGCTGGCCACCGGCACGGCGGCGCATATCCGAGCGCTCATGGGCCGATAGCAGGTCCGCTCACCTCTTTGCGGACATGCGGCTGGCGGCGATCCGTGGGTGTGCGCGGGCAAACCCCATAGCGGGCTTTTGAAAAACTTGACCGCGGTCAAGTTGAGTTACCGCACCAAAGTCGCAGCATTGAACCATTGGGACGGGACAGAGATCCGACCCCCAAAGTGCACCTTTCAGACACACAGGAGACAGTATGGTCAAGACGCTCATTTCCCGCTCTCAGGCTCGCCTGACAAGCATCTCCGCCGCGGCCGTTCTGGCACTGGCAGCGGCAACACCTGTCCTCGCATGGGAGCCGTCCAAGCCGGTCGAGTTCGTCGTGCCGGCAGGTACCGGGGGCGGTGCCGACCAGATGGCGCGCCTGATCCAGGGCATCATCGTCAAGCACAAGCTGATGAAGGAGTCGATGGTCGTCGCCAACAAGGCCGGCGGCGCCGGCGCCGAAGGTTTTCTGGCGGTGAAGGAAGCCAAGGCCGACCCGCACAAGATCATCATCACGTTGTCGAACCTGTTCACGACGCCAATGGCCACCGGCGTGCCCTTCAGCTGGAAGGACATGACGCCGGTGTCGATGATGGCGCTCGACCAGTTCGTGCTGTGGGTCAATGCCGAAACCCCGTACAAGACCGCCAGCGAATTCGTCGCGGCCGTCAAGGCCGCGGGGCCGATGAAGATGAAGATGGGCGGGACCGGCTCCAAGCAGGAAGACCAGATCCTCACCGTCGGCTTCGAGAAGGCGACCGGCACCAAGTTCATCTACGTGCCGTACAAGGGCGGCGGCGAAGTCGCCGTGCAACTGGTGGGCAAGCATGTCGATGCGACCGTCAACAACCCGATCGAGGCCGTCGCCCAGTGGCGTGCCGGGACGCTGCGGCCGTTGTGCGTGTTCGACGACACGCGCATGCCGTTCAAGGAGAAGGTGACCACCACGCAGTCCTGGGGCGACATCCCGACCTGCAAGGAAGCGGGCGTGCCCACCGACTACGTGATGCTGCGAGGCATCTTCATGGCCCCGGGTGTCACACCCGACCAGACAGCGTATTACGTCGATCTTCTGACGAAAGTGCGCGCAACACCCGACTGGAAAGAGTACATGGAGAAGGGTGCCTTCAACACGACCACGATGTCCGGTGCCGAGTTCCGCAAGTGGCTCGAAGGGGCCGAGACCAACCACCGGCAACTTATGACCGAAGCCGGTTTCTTGATGAAGTAGCGGTTCGGCTCGGAGTGCGCGCCGCTGCCACACAGTGACGTGCATTCCCGGTTGACCGAAGGCGTTGCGGGGCGTCGTTGACTCAGCGCTAGCACCTTCTCGGCGAGCACGCCAGCCGCGGCGTGGCAGTTCTCGCCAGTGCGACGTGGCTGCGTGCCGCAACACGCGGGCAGCGAAACGACTATTGGCTCACCTATGGAGCGACCCATGTCAGACAAGCATCCATCCGACACGGCAGAAAGCCCGACCCTCGCGAGGAACAACACGGTCGACGCGGTGGTGGCGGCCGTCCTCTTCGTGATCGGGGCGGTCGTCATCATCGAGGCGCGGCGCTTGGGCGCCGAGTGGATGAGCGACGGTCCGGGCGCAGGATATTTCCCCTTCTACATCGGCCTCATCATCTGCATCTCGAGCTTGGGCATCTTCTACCAATCGGTGTTCAGCAAGTCGCGCGACACGGGTGCCTTCGTCGACCGCGTACAGGCGGTGCGTGTGCTTTCGGTGCTGGTGCCTGCCGCCGTCTATGTTCTGGCCATCCTGTTCCTTGGCCTGTACGTGGCCTCGGCAATCTACATCGCCCTGTTCATGATCATCCTGGGCAAGTACCCCCTGGTGAAGAGCGTTGTGCTGTCCGTGATCGTCATCGCGGTCTTCTTCGTGATGTTCGAGGTCTGGTTCAAGGTGCCGCTCTACAAGGGCACCCTCGAGCCACTGCGCTTCCTCGGCTACTGAGCTTCAGCGCCTTCGATCAGGCTGCGGCCACCGATTCCGACCCCATCTCCAGGAGCTCGATCAAATGGAAGAACTGAGTGCGTTGATGCAGGGATTCGGGGTCATCCTGACCCCGGTCAACATAGGCCTGATGTTCGTCGGGATCATTCTCGGCGTGCTGATCGGCGTCTTGCCCGGTCTGGGCGGTGCCAACGGCGTGGCGATTCTGTTGCCGTTGACGTTCTCGATGTCGCCGACCTCGGCCATCGTGATGCTGTCGTGCATCTACTGGGGTGCCTTGTTCGGCGGCGCGATTACCTCGGTGCTGTTCAACATCCCGGGTGAACCCTGGTCGGTGGCCACCACCTTCGACGGGTACCCGATGGCCCAGAAGGGCAAGGCCGGCCAGGCTCTGACAGCGGCCTTCACGTCGTCGTTCATCGGGGCGTTCGTGGCCGTGTTGATGATCACCTTCCTGGCCCCGCTGGTGGCCAAGTTCGCGCTCAAGTTCGGCGCACCGGAGTTCTTCTCCGTTTACCTGCTGACGTTTTGCAGTTTCGTCGGCATGGGCAAGGGATCGCCGTTCAAGATCCTGGTCGCGATGGCGCTCGGCTTTGCATTGGCGGCCGTGGGCATGGACACGGTCACCGGGCAGTTGCGCCTGACCTTCGGCCAAACGGAACTGATGCGCGGCTTCGACTTCCTGATTGCCGTCATCGGGCTGTTCGGGATCGGCGAGATCCTGCTGTCGATGGAAGAAGGGCTCAACTTCTCCGGCAAGTCGGCGCGCATCAACCCGAAGGTCGTTTGGGAGACATGGAAGGAGCTGCCTCGCTACTGGGTCACATCGCTGCGCAGCTCGCTGATCGGCATCTGGATGGGCATCACGCCGGGCGGCGCGACCCCGGCCTCGTTCATGAGCTACGGCCTGGCAAAGAAGATGTCCAAGAATGGGCCGAAGTTCGGCACCGGCGAGATTGAGGGTGTGGTGGCGCCGGAGACGGCAGCGCACGCCGCCGGCACCAGCGCACTGCTGCCGATGCTGGCCTTGGGGATCCCCGGCTCGCCCACGGCCGCGGTGCTGCTGGGCGGCCTGCTGATCTGGGGCCTGCAGCCCGGACCGCTGTTGTTCGTCGAACAGAAGGACTTCGTCTGGGGCCTGATTGCCAGCATGTACCTCGGCAACCTGGTCGGCCTGATCGTGGTGCTGACGACGGTGCCGCTGTTCGCGTCGATCCTGCGCATCCCCTTCTCGATCATCGCGCCGGTGATCATCGTCATCTGCGCCATCGGCGCCTACACGGTACACGGCGCGATGCTCGACATCTGGTTCATGCTCGGCTTCGGTGTCATCGGCTACGTGTTCAAGAAGCTCGACTACCCGTTGGCGCCGCTGGTGCTGGCCCTGGTGCTCGGCGACAAGGCCGAGGACTCGTTCCGCCAGGCCATGCTGGTGTCGCAGGGCGACGTGATGATCATGTGGGCCAACCCGCTTGTCGGCTCCATCACGACGCTGGCGCTGATCATGCTGTTCTGGCCGCTGATCTCGAAGGCGCTGAACGTGATTCGGCCGCCGAAGGCCGACAAACTCATGGCGCAGCGGCCCGTGGATTGATCAAAAGGAACAGACATGCCTGTTATCGCACTGACGCAAGGGATGGGGTCGCTGGCCACGGATGTGGCCGAACAATTGGCCCGGGATCTGCAACTCACCACCTTGCAACATGAGGTAGGCGAGCATGTGGCCAACAAGATGCACGTCTCCAAGAGCCTGATCAACCGGCTCCGGGAAGGCAAGGCGGGCACCTTGGAACGGCTGACGGCCGATCGCGACAGCATGGCCATCTACACCGCGGAGGAAGTCCTCGAGGCCGCTGCACGCGGAAACATCGTTCTGCGCGGCTGGGGGGCCACCTGCCTGCTGCGGCCGGTACCTCACGCGGTGTGCGTGCGCATCCTGCGGCCGTTCGCCAAGCGCGTGCAATGGCTGATGGAGCATCTCGAAATCGACGACGCCGATGTCGCCGAAGCCGAGATCCAGCGCAGCGACCACGCCCACGCCGCACGCATGAATGAGCAATTCGGGGTGACCTGGGGCGATCCGCTCCTCTACGACCTGGTGCTCAATACCGACCGTATCTCGGTCGACAGCTGCGTCCAGCAGATCCGTGCCCTGGTGGCCCGGCCAGAATTCGCCGAGACCGAAACGTCGCGTGCGCTGCTGCAGAGCCTGGCGCTGCAGGCCCGCATCCGCTCTGCGCTGAGGGCCGACGAGGGAACCCGCGACGTCGACATCACGATCGAGAGCGTCGAGGGCCGCGTCACCCTGCGCGGCATCGTCATCAATGCCGGCGAGCGGGCTGCGGCGGAGCAGGTGGCTGCGGGAGTGCCGGGTGTGGCCGGCGTCGACAACCAGCTGCGCGTGATGACCCAGTCACGTCTGTTCACCTCGTCGAAGACCTGAAGCCGGCCAAGCTTCAGATCTTCCCGCTGTGCCTCAATCGGCTCAGGGTTTCTGCCGATAGATTCAGGTATGAAGCCAGCTCCTTCTGCGGGATGCGATCCACGAGCTCCGGATGCTTGCGAAGGAAACGATGAACACGCCCCGGCGCGTCGAGCAGATGCAGCGTGATCGTGTGCGCCATGATCTCGCTCATCCCGCGCATCACGGAGTACTCGAACGCCTGCTTCGCTTCCGTGCGGGGTTCGAGGAACGCGGCCCATTCCTTCAAGGGCATGCGGGCGACCCGCGCCTTGGTGACGCACACGATGCCATACGGGGTCGGTGTGCCCAGGCGCCATGCCGCGTAGCTGGTCTCCATGTCGCGCTCGTCGGCGAAGCGCAGGATCATTTCCTTGCCTTCCTTGTTGGCGACGACGCGCTTGAGTATCCCGTCGAGGATGAAGTACTGCTCCATCTCGCGCACGCCCTGGTGCAGGAGGAAATCGCCTTTCTGGCCGTCGACGATGACGAGATGCGGCTCCAGCTCGGCGCGGTCCTCTTCGTTCAAGCCCTGCAGAACCACGTTCTGCTTGAGCTGCAGGCGGATCACGTTCTTCTCAGGATGATTCCCAAGCCACGTCATGGCGAGCTTCGATTTTTCCGGAATCTTGACCGCGGTCAACGGCGCAAAGGATCGCGCCAATCATAGTCTGGGCTCCCGCCCCCGAAACGCAACAACGCAGCGTGTGCAGCGCCAACCAGACACTGCGCCAGCCCACCGCTCATCTTGCAAAGCAAAAGGAGAGACATGCCTTCCGTCATCGAAAACCGCGCGGCCGCCAGCACGGCCAAGGACACGCTCATCTCCGGCGACCATCTCGTGGGCGACACACGATCAAGCGAACTGACCGACGGGTTCCATCTTGTCATCGATGCCCTGAAGCTCAACGACATCGACACGATCTTCGGTCTGCCAGGCATTCCCATCACGGATCTCACCCGCATGGCGCAAGCCGAAGGCATGCGGGTCATCTCCTTTCGCCACGAGCAGAACGCCGGAAACGCGGCGGCGGCCGCCGGCTACCTGACCCGCAAGCCCGGCATCTGCCTGACGGTGTCGGCCCCGGGCTTCCTGAACGGCCTGACCGCGCTCGCCAACGCGACGACCAACTGCTTCCCGATGATCCTGATCAGCGGCTCGAGCGAGCGCGAGATCGTCGACCTGCAGCAAGGCGATTACGAGGAGATGGACCAACTCGCCATCGCCAAGCCCCTTTGCAAGGCGGCCTATCGGGTGCTCCATGCCGAAGACATCGGCATCGGCATCGCGCGTGCCATCCGTGCCGCCTTGTCCGGCCGGCCTGGCGGTGTCTATCTCGACCTTCCCGCCAAGCTGTTCGCGCAGACGATGGACGCCGCGGCGGGCCAGAAGTCGCTGGTGAAGGTCGTCGATCCGGCCCCGCGCCAGATCCCCGCGCCGGACGCCGTCCAGCGTGCGCTTGCGTTGCTCAAGGGCGCCAAGCGCCCGCTCATCCTGCTGGGCAAGGGCGCGTCCTACGCCCAGGCCGATGCCGAGATTCGCGCGCTCGTCGAGAAA
>Ga0184627_10000753_pt1 | contig 12561 bp, 7 predicted proteins | sample PLM3_127_b1_FD_133150 | JGI IMG/M metagenome (GOLD analysis project Ga0184627, IMG submission 133150) | Groundwater sediment microbial communities from an aquifer in East River, Colorado, USA - PLM3_127_b1 | ecosystem: Environmental > Terrestrial > Soil > Riparian zone | place: USA: East River...
CGTGTGCAGACAGGCATCCCCCCCTGGCATGCGGCGTATTGCGCCGTGGAGTTGGCGCTATTGGACTGGGCTCTTCGTCGAAATGACAGATCCTTAGCCGACTACCTCACTCCGAAGAGGACCCGGGTGACATATGGCGGAGTCATTTCCGCCGAATCACCGGAGGACGCCGCGTCCCTTGCACGTCAGTTCGCCGCACTCGGCATCACCCAGCTCAAGGTGAAGATCGGCATCGATGACGACGAAGCGCGGCTGCACGCGATTCGGGACGCAGTCGGTCCATCGTGCGAACTTCGGACGGACGCGAATGGAGCATGGACGGCAGGGCATGCGGTCAGGCAGTTGACCAGGCTTGAACGCTACCGGTTGGCCTGTATTGAGCAGCCTGTGGCTGGCGGCGATGTCGACGGGCTGATTCGTGTCAAACAGGAATGTGGGATATCGGTGATGGCTGATGAATCCCTTGTGACACGGGACCAAGCCATAAACCTAGCCGCCAGGAAGGCTTGTGATCTATTCAACGTTCGGATCTCGAAGTGCGGGGGAATTGTTCGCTCCTTGGACATCGCCGCGATTGCTCGAGCCCATGGGATAAGAGTACAGGTCGGTGCCCTGGTTGGCGAAACTGCAATTTTGTCTGCGGCAGGCCGGCACCTGGCGGCCTCTCTGCCCGACATCGCCTATGCCGAGGGATCCTTCGGTACCAAACTCCTCTCGGAAGACATCGCCAAGGAAGATCTCGCGTTCGGGTTCGGCGGAGAGGCGCCCGTACTAACTGGGAAGGGCTTGGGCGTGACAGTGCAGGAACATACACTGGACCGCTTCGCCGTCCAAAAAATTATCCTAAACCGGTAGGTGCCCGATGTTCGCGAAATATGCATTGGCGTTCTTTGGTCAGCGGCTTTGGCGCCAATTTGAACCATTGACGGTCAGCCCGCAGGCAACTCAGAAACAATGGCTCATGTCGATGCTCCACCGGAACCAGGACACAATGTTCGGGCGCGCTCACAGCTTCGCCGAAATCCGTTCGCTGGAGGATTACCGCACCTCAGTCCCTTGGGGTGATTATGAGTCCATTCGTCCCTATGTTCAGGCGATCCTAGAGGGGAAGAAGCGCGTCTTAACCGCAGAGGCTCCGTTCATGTTCAACCTGACCAGCGGCACGACCGACAAACCAAAACTGATCCCCGTCACGAGATATGCCGCGCGCATGAACGCCCGTTTGACCACACTCTGGCTGTATCGAACCCTGGTCGATCATCCACATGTCCTTGGTCACACCTTTCTCTTTCTGGCCAGTCCCCCAGTGGAAGGGTACACGCCGGGCGGCCTTCCTTATGGATCGGCGAGCGGCCTCGCACTGACAACCGCACCCTGGCTACTCAAGCGACAGCACGTAATCTCTGATGCGGTTCTGGGCATCAAAGACTATGACGCCAAGTACTACCTCACCATGCGGTTGGCGCTGGAACACCGCCTGTCGTTTATCACAAGCCCCAACCCCAGCACATTGATCCGGCTAGCAGAGACCGCCGATACAAGAAAAGAGGAGCTCATCCGAGACATCCGGAACGGGACTCTGTCCCGCAGCCTGGATGTGTGTGCCAACATTCGGGAAAGCTTGAAGGGCCGCCTCCGGCCAAACCCTCGACGGGCGCATGAGTTGGCTCGCTATGCTGAGCAGCACACAATCCTACGCCCGCGCGACTACTGGCCTGACCTACAAGTAATCGGCTGCTGGAAAGGTGGAACCCTCGGGCTCCAGCTCACGAAGCTGGATCGGTGGTTCAGCCCAGGCACTCCGATTCGGGATTTAGGGTACCGCGCAAGCGAAGCGCACTGCTCCCTTCCGATCAGCGACAGCGGAGCGGAAGGCCTGCTTGCCATTCACACTAATTTCTACGAATTCATCCGCGAAGAGGAACGAGACAAGGCGAACCCTCGCGTCTTGACCTGCGACGAGCTTCGGCCAGGCGAGAGTTACTACATTCTTCTGACCACAGCAGGGGGGCTATACCGCTATGACATCAACGACATCGTGAGAGTCACCGGTTACTACCGCAACACACCGGTGATCGAGTTTCTCCGAAAGGGTCGCGACGTGGCAAACCTGACCGGCGAAAAGGTGCATGTGACGCAGGTGATCCAGGCTGTGCAGCAGGCGCAAGATGATGCTCAGCTTTGTTTACGCCACTTCCGCGTCGTGGCGGACGTAATTCGCTGCCGGTATGAGTTCATGCTTGAATTCGAGGAAACCTGCTCGAGCACGGAGCGGCTCTCTGCCTTTCTTGCACGTGTTGACGAAGTTCTCGCCCAGGTGAACGTCGAATATCTCCAAAAGCGTCGTTCAAGGAGACTGGGGCCGCCATGCCTGCACGTGATGAAACACGGTTGGTTCGAGCGGACCGTGCGAGGAAGACTCCAACAAGGCGCCCGAGACGCTCAACTGAAACTCAGCCTCCTAACCGAGACGAAAGAGGGCGTGGAAGACATCCTCTTGACAATCGAACGGTGAGGCCAACGGATTCCACGGAGCGCGCCCTATGCGGAAGCACAGATCGAGCGCCACTGCCCATGTCATCGCGTGCAGTGCTGTCTTCCTTTCACACGAGCCGCGATATGCGCACCTCGTCCCCGCCCTGACTGTAGAGGCCAGCACCTGGTTTATGCGAGCTTGTTCACCCGTTTCACGACGACTCATCGGCCTGATGCAGCAGCACTGGTTTCGGGCGGTGGTGGCCACGCTGGAACGCGCGATGGTTCCCGGCATTATGCTTCATTACCTGCTGCGGAAGCGTTGGATCGAAGACCGCGTGCGAGCCTGCTTGGCCGAGGGCGTGGACCAGATCGTCATCCTGGGCGCCGGGTTCGACACTTTGGCGTTGAGGCTTCATCGCGAGTTTCCCCACGTACGCTTTTTCGAGGTGGATCATCCGGCCACCCAACAGATCAAGAGAAGGGCCTTGGAGAGCCGGTTCATGCTCGCTTCAAACATCACCTTTATCGCCGCAGACCTCACCCAAGAGAGTTGGGAGAGAGCCCTCTTGTCCCAATCAGATTATCGCGACCAGGCGCACACACTGGTCATCGCAGAGGCGGTGCTGATGTACCTCCAACCCAACGATCTGGATGCCATCTTCAAGTTTCTGCGCGAGCACACGGATCAGCGTTCCCGGTTACTGTTTACGTTCATGGAGCCCCGGGGCGACGGCAAGATCTCCTTCCACAATGCGACCCGGCTCCTCGATTCCTGGCTCCGGTGGCGAGGGGAACCGTTCACATGGGGTGTGAGGCGAGAAGCATTGTCGAGCTATCTCCACGAGGGCGGTTTCTCGCTTCAGCAACTAGCCACACCCGAGACATTTCGCCGGCGGTTCTGCAACCCCGGGCTCTCAGCCATTCCGCTGGCAGAAGGCGAATACATCTGCCTGGCCGAACGATCGGATTCCGCAACCAGCTCAATGCGCTTCCAAAGTACGTCTGCTTAGAGCAGTCCGCTTTCCCTCATACCAGCCCGTTGTGTCCTCCACACACTGTGAACAGCGGTTCCATCGCTATGAATCACCGTTCATGACTTTGCGCTTGCCGGGTCGGATCAGGGTTTCCTTCTTATTCACTCTTCCGCACATGACGCTCCCGATAAGTCTCCATCAGTGGCCAACTTACGGAGAATCCGCACAACCGGATCACCGCCTCTCGATCACGTTCTCTGCTGGCACGCGAATTGATCTACCTCTTCAGCGTCGGTAGGAGATCCAGAAGGTTATTACCTATAAACACAGAAGGAGGTGGACCATGAAACAGCTATCGTTTTGGCTCCCACTTAGTTTGGTTGCCCTGCTCTCCCAAGGCTGCGGTGTGTACCTTGCTGCGACCCAGCCCCAGCAAGTAGACGTGGATGCCTTGGCGTCAGGAGGGGTACCGCGAGATATGGTGATCGCTAGACTTGGAGTGCCTACTTCGTCAGTGAAAAACGAGGATGGAACACGAACAGAGATCTACGAGTTCTATGGAGGATCCGCAGCAGGCTGGAAATTTGGGCGGGCAGCATTCCACGCTGCTGCAGACCTCTTCACGTTCGCCTTGTGGGAAGTTGTCGCGACGCCGACCGAGATGACCATCAAAGGTGAAAAGCGGACAGCCCGTGCGGAGTTCGATAAGACCGATGCCCTAAAAGAATTCAGAGTGCTTGGTGCCGACGCCAAATGAACAAAAGAGGAGGCAAAGAAGATTCCTTTTGAGAAAGAGGACTAAAGACTGTGGAACCTGGAACCATGCAATGCTAGCGAACGTTCTTATCGCGGGTGGGGAACGATGAGGAACTGGCACAGAGAATTTTACCTTCGGTGGATCGAACGGGTTGAAGCCTGGGTCTTGAGGAGTTCGCACCGGTTTCGCTGGGCTCTCCGGCTCCTGAACGAAGAACAGGCCATGAAGCTGGGACGGTGGCGGGCTGAAGCTGCAGCGTGGCGAGCCTGGCAGAGGGTGCCCGCCTACCGTGACTTCCTGATTCGGTACGGACTGACGTCTCCCCACGTGTCCTTTGAACGACTACCCGTAATGAGCAAGGAACAGTACGTCCGGCGGTACTCTACTGAGGATCGGTGCATCGGCGGCACCTTCTTCACTCCGGGCGTCACGATTGACGAGTCTTCAGGTTCGACAGGCATGCCATACAACTGGGTCCGAGGGATCGAAGAACGGCAGCGGGTCCATCGGACCATCGCCCGCCTGATCGAGTGGTCATTGGGGACACAGCCCAGAATTGCGATCAACGCGTTCAGTATGGGCGCCTGGGCGACGGGGGTGAATATGGGCGAGGCGCTGGAGCAGCAGGGCGTGGTGAAGTCCACTGGACCTGATTTGGAGAAAATTCTCCACACGCTGGAGTTCTTCGGTCCTCAGACCGGATACCTTATCTGCGGCTATCCACCCTTTCTCAAGCTACTGCTCGATACCATGCTCCAGCGCCGGATGCCGCTCGATAGATACGAGATCCATGCACTGGTAGGAGGTGAAGGGATGAGCGAGGAGTTGCGGCGCTATCTCCTTCGATATTTCCGTTCCTGTTATAGCGGCTACGGTGCCTCCGATTTGGAGATCGGCGTCGCGGTCGAAACGCCGGAGGCTATCCGCATTCGCAGCCTCTTGCACGATCATCCCGCCCTGAGGACCTCGCTTCTGAACGGTGATCATCGGGTTCCCATGGTATTCCAGTACAATCCAATGACCCACTACCTGGAAGTCACCACCGAACATGAGTTGATCGCTACACTCACCGACTCCAAGATCCTCTCCCCGCGTATTCGCTACAACATCGGGGACGAGGCCGTGCTATTCACGCGTACCGAGTTGCTAGGGCGGTTGAGCGACCTGGGATATCCAATCAAGCCGAACCAGGAGGCAGTCTTATCCTTTCCCTATGTGATGGTCTTTGGACGCTGTGACCAGACCATCAGCATCATGGGCGCCAATATCTACCCGCAAGACGTCGAACGGGCGGTCTTCACACAACCCGAATTGGCCGGCCTTCTTGCGTCATTCATGCTGAGCGTCGAAGATTCCTGCAACGGGGCAATTCATCCGCGAGTGAATATCGAGTGTGCCTGTGCCACGCCCCCGGCCCTGCCGGTTGCCGTGTTGGCCGATCGAATTGGATTCACGCTCCAAGAAATTAATTCCGACTTCCGCAACGCGACAAAGGAATATCCGGACCCACTGCGGCTGGAACTGCGTCTATATGGGTTCGGTAAAGGTCCGTTCGCAGGCCGCAGCCGCCTCATCAAGAACCGCTATCTCGTGGGAACGCGACCATGAAACGGACAGAAATTCATCTTCTGGTTTTTGGATCGGCTTCCCTCGTGGTGCTCGCTCTGCTCGGAGCGTGCTCTATGATCAAGCCCGAGCCACCGTCCACCGTTGCCGGTCGCGAGTACTTCCATCACCGCGCCATCGGGTCTCCCTACAGCACGGGGATCCCGTATGCCTTGTGGCTGGCGACCATGGAACGCTATCCCGACGACCTCGGTCGGAATTGGGACGAATTCAGGGAGAAGTTCGGCCTGCTCAAGGAGGACGATGATCCCAGCGGCTTGCCGGTTGGCTTCGTCCTCGAAGACGACCGACTGAGCGGGACCACGTTTCTGATGACTACCTGCGCGCTCTGCCATACAGCAAAGATCGGCGATCAGAGGATTGATGGTTTGGGTGCACGAGACCTGCGACTCAATGCCCTCAATAACACGGTCATGGGGCTCGCGGCGCGCCACGACTTCACGCCGAAAATCCTGGTAGGAGCCGCCGAAGAGGTTGCTCGACGCGGCAATATACCTTGGGGTTGGCGTGGCAGGCTGGTGACGAAAGAAGCGGTGAAACAGTTACAGCAACGAGCCTCACGCCACGTTGAAATAGACGCGGGCCCCGGCCGCAATACCCCGCTCGAATTTACAAAGGCGGTTCTTCAGGTACCGATCGAGCCTCCCTTCGGCTATGTCCGATTTCATCCGGTGTGGACCTACGGCAAACGGCAGTCATTTGGTTCGGATGGTGTCATGACAGGCGATCTCGCCCTGGCGGCAGCGTTGGTTGAGTTCAACAAGGGCATGTCACCGTATGACATCGTGCGAGACCGGGCGCGCTTCGACAGCATCTATGAGTATCTCGCCACAGTCCGGCCGCCTCCCTATCCTGGTCAGGTGGCCCCGATCCTGGCTGACCGCGGCCATATGCTTTTCCTTCAACAGTGTGCAGGTTGTCACGGCACGTACGGCCCCGGCACGTCCATCCGATATCAGGAACGCACTGTCCCGCTTTCTGAGATCGGGACCGATCCGGATCGCTTGCGCGTTATCACACAGGAGTTGGTCGCGGCATTCGATCGAACTCCACTCGGAAAACGTGCGCCGATGAAGCCCACTGATGGTTATATCGCTAGGCCGCTCGATGGCATCTGGTGCAGAGGCCCCTACCTGCACAACGGCGCGGTGCCGACTCTCAATGACCTTCTGCGACCCGCTCGGGAACGACCGGTTAAATTTTATGTCGGTGGCCGCACGGGCTACGACCTCGATCGGCTCGGACTCTCGTATAAGGAGGAGCTCTTGCCAGATGGCAGGCGCACAGCGCGGCTCGCTTCACCGCCACAGTTCGAGTTCGACACTACGGCACCAGGCAACAGCAATCTGGGACACGAGTTCGGCACGGACTTGTCGGCCGAGGACCGCAACGCGTTGCTCGAGTACTTGAAACGTCTCTGAACAGGAGCTCGTTCGCCAGGGAATCGTTCGATGCTTTCCATCCAACCCGTAAAGTCTCCGCGGGACAGACAAGAATTCGTCGGTCTTGCGCGCGCCCTCTATCCTCCTGAGTCGCCGTGGGTGCGCCCGCTTGACAGTGTCGTGCTTGGATACCTCGACCCCCAGCGCAATCCTTTGTACCGCGATGGAGAGGGTCGTGCGTTTGTCGTCAAACGAGGGACGCGGGCGGTTGGGCGGATCGGGGCGCATGTGTGGCGGCGCCATCACCGCCTGCACGCGGAGCGAGTTGGATATTTCGGATTCTTTGAATGCGCCGATGACCCCGAGGCGGCTCTCCGGTTGTTCGAGGCGGCGGCGGACTTTGCGCAATGCCACGGCTCCGAGGTCTTGCGTGGGCCGTTCAACATGACCGCCACACAAGAAATGGGACTGGTCACGAAGGGATTTGACGAAGTCCCCGCTCTCGATATGGTCTACACGCCGGCCTGGTACCATGGCCTCCTGGAGAAAGCTGGACTGCGTTCGTGTTTCCGCATGCAGACATGGCGAAACGACGACATCACCTTGCTCGAACCCGATAATTTGCAGGACGCACGACATCGGCAGCTCATTACGCTCGGGGTCCGTATTCGCCCTATCAACTCGTGGAGCCGCCGTGCCGACCTGGAGCATGTCCGCGAACTCGTCAACGCCGCGTTTCTCGGTAACTGGAATTTCGTTCCGATCACCCGCGAGGAGTGGGAACTTCAGACCGGGCCCCTTGTCCCAATTCTTGATCCGGCGTTGATCCTGCTCGCCGAAGTGCAAGGCGTGCCGATCGGGGTGACCTTTGCGGTACCGGACTTCAACCATGTCCTCCGCCGGTTACGGGGAAGTCTCTTCCATCCGGCAGCGGTTTCACTGCTCCGTGGCGCATCGCTCAAAGCAGCCGTCGTCATCCTGTTCGCAGTCCATAAGCAGTACCAGGGGCTCGGCGTTAGTCGGCTCCTGAACGCGGAACTCGTGCGCGCGCTCAGACGACGCGGATACCGGAGCTTGGCGATCACCTGGATCGGGACCGACAATGCGGCCAGTCGTGCTCAGGCGCACGCGCTCAACATGCGCCCCATACACGATCTGACAATGTATGAGCGATTGCTGTAACTATGGATCCCCTCTTGGCCCATATTCTTGATGCAGCGAGCCGAGCTCCATCGGCTCACAACACGCAGCCTTGGCTGCTGCGTTGGCTCGGCGCTGTCCTAGAAGTACGAGTCAATCGTGGGCGATGCCTCCCTGCCGCCGATCCGTCCTACGTCGACATCCTCCACTCGCTAGGCGCGATGTTGGAGAACGTCCTGCTGACCCTCGCTCACTTGGGCTACACACCTTCGTATAGGGTTGCCGAACATATGGATTTCGATTTGCCCATGGCGTTGGTTTGGTGGCGCAAGTCGAAGGAGGCGCCTCCTGATCCGGCGTTGTATCGCATGATCCCCATCCGACGCACTTCGCGCCTGCGCTACGGTCCAGAACCTGTCGAGCCGGAGGCCTTGGATGCGCTTCGCGCGGCGGTCGGTCCACGATGCGCGCTGCACTTCCTGACCAATGCCGAAGCCATCAGTGAGGTGCGCGCACTCGTGGCAGAAGCGACCGCGGAATTGCTGACAGAGAGGCACACCGCGATGGAACTGCGTGAATGGATTCGCTTCTCGTCGCATGACCGACGGTGGTATCGGGATGGCCTGACAGCGGCTTGTCTAGGGTGGAAACCTTGGGAAGCGGCCGTTGCCAAGTTGATGCTTTCACCAGCGGTGCTCCGCTTCCTCACCCGATGGGGATTGCACCACACCCTTTGTGCGAACGTGGATCAGCAGGCCCCGCCCGCACCTGCTCTCTGTCTCCTAATGGTCGAGACGGACAGCTGTGCGGCCCGAATCGAGGCTGGTCGTTGCCTCCAGCGCCTCTGGCTGACTGCCGCCAGGTTTGGCCTCGTCACTCACCCTCTCAATGCAGCGCTGGACGTTTCCAGCACCCGCGAACGAACACTGGAGATCTTTCACACCCTGCCGACTCAGCATCATGTGAATCTCTTCCGCCTCGGGAGATCAGCTACTCCAGCACGCAGCCCGCGCTTACCTGCTGACGAAATCCTCTACACCAACGCTTGAGCGTAGTGGCGCATAGACCCTTCGTTCCGCTGATCCCACCTCAAACCGCATAAGCCCACAAAGAGGGGCAACAAGCATATTCACGCCTCCCACAGAACCAACATTTGAACTGAACCCTGTCATCCCTCTGGTCCGCTACCGAAGCGAGACGGACCGGGTATCTCGTGGGATCTCTTCGGAGGACTTGTAGGAGTCGATCGACGAAGGATCGACCCCGCGTGAAACTGTTCTGGACTCTCTCGAATTGAGATCGCCAACCCAGGCCGTGATGGCATGGACTGCCCGCAGGAAGTATTTGCCTGATGTCGCAAACACTGGCACACTGCAGCCTCAATCGTACCGATCGAGGGGGCCAGCATTCCACACGAACCTGTTCAGAACAGCTCATCGGCTCATCCACTCCGCGGTCTGCTGATCGCGCAATTCTGCGGCGCGTTCAACGACAACGCCTGGAAGCTCATGGTGGCCTTGCTGGCCATCCGACAAGCTACCGCGGGGATGGCGTCAGGCCCTGAGCTGGAAACCGCGGCACAGACGCAAACCGCGCTCACCTTTATCATCTTCACCTTGCCGCTGATGTTGCTGTCATTGGTCGGCGGCACCTTGGCCGATCGCCTGAGCAAACGCACCGTCATCATCGCGATCAAAGTCGTCGAGGTGTTCCTCATGAGCGCCGGCACCGTCGCACTCTGGCTGAACCCCACCGGCGGCATTCTGCCGTTGATCGTCTTATGCGGGATGGGTGTGCACAGCGCGCTCTTCGGCCCGTCGAAATACGGCATTCTCCCCGAGTTGATTCCGCATGAACGTCTCGCCGCCGGCAACGGCCTGTTGGAGATGTGGACCTTTGCCGCCATCCTGACGGGCACAGCAGCCGGAGGCTTTCTCTTGCAGACCGCGGGTGACCAGCTCTGGATGGCGCCCCTCACCTTGGCCGCCTTATCGGTGGTCGGCCTGGTTGCAGCCTTTGCCGTTCCCCACGTCTCGCCCGCCCGCGCGACCGGCGGCGTGGGGTCGACGGTCCGCGGCGCCTGGGCTGCAATTCAGACAGAACGCCTGCTGCGTCTTGCCATCCCCGGAGAAATCTTTTTCTGGACAATTGCGAGCCTCTTCGCCCAGAACATTCTCGTCTATGCCAAAGCCGTTCTGCATCTCTCGGATGCGATGTCGGGGCTCCCGCTCACGCTGTTGTCCGTCGGCATCGGCCTCGGTGCGATGCTGGTCGGGCGGCTGTCTCAAAACCGGATTGAGTACGGACTGATCCCCTTGGGAGCCACGGGTGCGTCCATCGCACTGTCCTTGCTCGGCGCAATGACCCCAGCATTGTTCGGAACGTTTCTGGTATTGGGACTCCTCGGAGTCTCCTGCTCCTTCATCTTCGTGCCGCTGAACGCCATTCTCCAATGGAGATCGCCGCCCGATCGGCGCGGCGCCGTCATCTCGTTTTCCAACACTTGCGTCTTCACCGGAATTCTATTGGGATCGCTCGCCGGCGGCGCGCTCGCCAATGCCGGCTTCTCGACGAGCAACATTTTCCTCGTCACTGCCGGAGTGACCATAGGGGGCACGCTGTGGGCCCTCTGGCTGATGCCCGATGTGTTCCTGCGGCTGTTGCTCGTCATCTTTACGAACACGCTCTATCGCCTCCGCATCGTCGGCCAGCAGCATATTCCCCAATCCGGCGGAGCGCTTCTCGTCCCGAACCATATGTCGTTCATCGATGGCTTCTTGATCATGGCCAGCGTCGATCGGCCCATACGGTTCGTGGTGGATGCCGCCTATGCCACGCACCCGCTGTTCAAATGGTTGATGAGCGTCATGAAGGTCATCCCGATTACTTCTGCAGGCGACACCCGCATGATCCTTCGGGCGCTGCGCAGCGCGGGGCAGGCACTCGACGACGGAGAGATCGTCTGCATCTTTCCTGAAGGACAGATCACCCGCACCGGCACGCTGCTGCCGTTCCGTCGCGGCTTCGAACGGATTGTGAAGGGACGGCAGGCGCCGGTCATCCCCGTGCACTTGGATCGCGTGTGGGGCAGCATCTTCAGCTTTGAGCGCGGTCGCTTCCTCACGAAATGGCCGGAGCGCATTCCCTACCCGGTCTCAGTGTCCTTCGGCACTCCGCTGCCATCGGACACGCCGGCGCACAAGCTCCGCGACTCGATTCGCACACTCGGAGAAGCGGCCTGGGGCCTGCGCAAAACCTATCGCCGTCCACTGCACCGTGGATTCATCCATGCCATGAGGAGGCATCCCTTCCGCTTCGCAATGGCAGACCAAACCCGCCCACGTGTGTCGTCGCTCCAAGCCCTGATCGGGTCCATCGTACTCGCCAGAGCGCTTCGGCGACATTGGGAGGACCAGCGCCATGTCGGCATCCTGCTCCCGCCGACCGTCGCCGGTGCATTGGTCAACGTGGCTGCGCCACTCTGCGGAAGAACCAGCGTGAATCTGAACTACACGGTCGGCAAATCCGGCCTCGAAGCAGCCGTGCGACTCGCCGGCCTTCGCACGATCGTCACCAGCCGAGCCTTTGTCGAGAAGGCCAAGTTGGATCTGCCGGACGGGCCGTCGATCGTGTGGCTGGAAGACGTCGCCCGCACCATCGGCACAGGACAGAAACTCGTCGCGAGTCTCCTCGCCCTCTGCGCCCCTGCGAGGCTGATCGAACTGGCCTGCGGACAGAACCACCCGCTGACAATGGATGACCTGGCCACCATCATCTTCAGCAGCGGCAGCACCGGGGAACCGAAAGGCGTGATGCTATCTCACTTCAGCGTCGACGCCAATGCGCAGGGAACCAGCCAAGTCCTCCATCTCTACCAGGACGAGCAAGTGCTTGGCATTCTTCCGTTCTTCCATTCGTTCGGCTATTTCGTCTTCTGGTTCGTTATGTTCAACAACGCAGGCCTGGTCTTTCATCCTTCCCCTCTCGACGTCGCCGCCATCGGCGAACTCGTGCGCCGCTACCGCATCACGTTCCTCGTGACAACGCCGACCTTTCTCCAGCTGTATCAGCGCCGTTGTACTCCAGAGCAATTCAGCTCGCTGCGCGTGGTCCTGACCGGCGCTGAGAAACTTCCGTCCCAGCTCGCGCAGGCATTTGAAGATCGGTTCGGCATCGGACCGATCGAGGGCTACGGCATCACCGA
>Ga0184627_10000754_pt1 | contig 12556 bp, 12 predicted proteins | sample PLM3_127_b1_FD_133150 | JGI IMG/M metagenome (GOLD analysis project Ga0184627, IMG submission 133150) | Groundwater sediment microbial communities from an aquifer in East River, Colorado, USA - PLM3_127_b1 | ecosystem: Environmental > Terrestrial > Soil > Riparian zone | place: USA: East River...
GATCGCTGGGCGAGCTAACCGATGTTCACCCCCACGGGCCACAGAGACACGGAGACACAGAGAAAACATCTGGCTCTGTGCCTCTGTGCCTCTGTGCCTCTGTGGCTCGTCTCATTGACGAAACGCGTAGGGCGGAAGCCAAGGTTAAAGGATCTACGAGAGACTGTTTAGGCCGGGCGACTTCAGACCCGTTGCAACTTCAGAACATTCGACGGACCGCGGGCCAGGTCAGGCGTGATGCTGACGAGCAGGATCACGGATGACGCGGGAATGGACCCGCGCGCCACGAGCAGCTGCCCGATACGGCTGGCCGCTTCACTGACATCGCCGCTGAGATCCGCCAACACCGGCACGACGCCCCAGACCAGGGCCAGGCGCCGCGACATCTCCGGCTGGTCGGTCGCGGCGTAGATCGGCACGCGTGGCCGCAGCGCCGACAGCAGCCGCGCGGTCTTGCCTCCGCGTGTCATGGCGACGATCGCGCCGGCATCGCCGCGCGCCGCAAGCGTGACCGCGGCTTCGCAGATCGCACGGCCGTGGCCGCCGAGCACGCGCGACCCTTCGAGCGTGGAGGTTCGCTCTGGCGGCATGGCCTCGGCGTCCCGAATGATCGCGTCCAGCGTCTGGACCGCCTTGATCGGATAGAGGCCCACCGCGGTCTCGCCCGCCAGCATGATGGCGTCGACGCCGGCGTCCACCGCCTGAGCGGCATCGCTCACCTCGGCACGTGTCGGCCGAGGCTGCGTGCGCATCGACTCCAGGACCTGCGTCGCGACGATCACCGGAATGCCGAGTGCCCGGGCGCGGCGCGTCGTGTCCTTCTGGACGCGTGGGACGTGCTCGAGCGGGAGCTCGAGTCCGAGGTCGCCCCGGGCCACCATCACGGCGTCGGCCTCCTCGAGGATTTCCTCAATCCGTGCCACGGCCTCCGGACGTTCGAGCTTGGCCACCAGCGGCAGATGAGGTGCGCCTGCCTCACGGAGTGTCTCGCGCGCCACCCTCAAATCCGCGGCACTGCGGACGAAACTCAACGCGATAAAATCCACGCCTGCCCGGACGCCGAAATCGAGATCCTCCATGTCCTTCCGGGTCAGGCCCTCGGCCGGCAGTGCAACGCCCGGGGCGTTGATGCCTTTGTGCTCGCCGAGCACCCCGCCATCCACCACGATGGTCCGTATACCGCCTGCGCCGGTCTCCTCCACTCGCAACGCGATCCGGCCCTCATCCAGTAAAAGGGTGTCCCCTGGTCGCACGGCCCCCGGCAGGCCGGCGTACGTCGTCGACACGCGGCCTGGGCTGCCGACGAGGTCGCCGGCGACGATCTGGAGTTCGTCACCCTCGTGCAACTCAATGGGTGCGCCGTCCGCCAACCGGCCCGTACGAATCTTGGGGCCGGCAAGATCCTGCAGCACGGCCACACACCGGCCCTGCTGCTGCGCCGCTGCGCGAATGCGCGTCAGCGCTTCCCCGTGCGCCTCACGCGTCCCGTGCGAGAAGTTCAGCCGCAACACGTCGGCGCCGGCGGCGATCAGCTCCGTGATGGCCGCTTCGCTGCTCGTGGCCGGCCCGACGGTCGCGACGATCTTTGTCTGCCTCATGGTCTGTCGTTTGTAGGTTCCAGGGAGCCTTACTGTCAAGATCACAAAGACGAGATAGCCACAAAGATCACAATGGTCTCAAAGGTTTTTTCCCACTGTGATCTTCGTGTTCTTCGTGGCTGATTCGTCTTCGTGGCCTTCGTGGCTTAACATGCTCGAACGGATTGCGGAGGTGAGCCGGATTCAATGACCATCAAAGTGTGGCTGGAGAATGCCGTGCAGGATGCGGAGCGTCGAGGGCTGCCGGCGCTGCGGCCCCTGCTGGAAGCGCTCGCGCGTGCCACGTCGGCACTGAGGACCGCCGACTGGAACGCCGACGCCACCGGCGAGCTCGACGAACCCAGGGGTCCGGATGCCCGCTGAGCCGCGCACGATTGCGGCGCTGGCGCGGGCGCTGCAATCGCGGGAGCTGACCGCCGAGGCGATCGCCGAACAATGCCTCAGCGCCATCGCCGAACGTAACCCGTCGCTGAACGCATTCATCACAGTGCTTGCGGATGCGGCGCGTGCACAGGCCCGGCAGGCTGATGATGACATCGCCGCGGGGCGGTATCGCGGGCCGCTGCACGGCGTCCCCATCTCGCTGAAGGATCTGATCGATCTCGACGGCACGACGACGACCGCCGCGTCACGGGTACGTCAGGGACACATCGCGACCGCGGACGCGACGGTCGTGACGCGGCTGCGCGAGGCGGGAGCGGTGCTCATCGGCAAGACCAACCTCCACGAGTTCGCGCTCGGCACCACGAATGAGGACTCCGCGTTTGGACCGGCGCGCCATCCACTCGATCCCAGCCGGTCGCCCGGCGGATCGTCGGGCGGCTCCGCCGTGTCGGTGCTGGCGGACATGGCCTATGCGTCGATCGGCTCCGACACCGGCGGATCCATTCGGATACCGTCGGCAGTCTGCGGCCTCGTCGGGCTCAAGCCCACCATCGGCGAGATCCCGACCGACGGCGTTGTGCCCCTGAGCGGCACGCTCGATCACGTCGGGCCGATATGTCGATCCGTCGAGGATGCCCAGATTGTGTACGACGTGCTTCGAGGCGCGCCACCGGGGCAAGGGAAGCGGCCGCAGGATGCGCGAGGAATTCGCCTCGGCGTGTTGCGCGACTATTTCATGGCGCTGCTCGATTCGCAGGTGGCGACGGGCTTCGAGAGCGCGTGCGCGCGCCTCCGGCAGGCTGGCGTCGAGCTGCAGGAGGTCGTCGTCCCGCACGCCAGCGATATTGCGCCGATCTACCTGCACATCGTGCTGTCGGAGGCCGCCGCGCATCATGCGAAGACGCTCGAAAGCCGCGCCGATGACTACACGCCGAACGTACGCCAGCGGCTCGAGATGGGCCGCTACATCCTCGCGGAGGATTACGTGCGGGCCCTGCGGGGGCGCGACGTGCTGATGCGCGAGGTGGATGCCGCGCTGACGGGCTTCGACGGGCTGCTGCTCCCGTCGCTGCCGATACCGGCGCATAAGATCGGCGTGGCGGACGTGCGCATCGGCGGGTCGGACGAGCCGGTTCGGAACGTGATGCTGCGACTGACGCAGCTGTTCAATCTGACCGGCCATCCAGCCATCACGGTCCCCTGCGGCACCACGCCGGACGGACTGCCGATTGGCGCGCAGATCGCCGGCCGTCGAAGCCGGACGCCGGCGCTGCTCGATGTGGCGCGGGCGGCTGAGCCCTACCTGGGCCCTGGAACGTCGCGTTGAGTATCGGGAGATGATCGCGCCGCTGTTTCATGCGTGGGAACGCCGCCTCGCCTCGATCGCCAGGGACCGCAGAGTGCGCCCCTTCGAGTGGGGCCTCGAGTGGATCTCGGCCAATGGACACGACGGCGCCGGCGCCGAAGAGCACCTGGATGCCTGGGTGGCTGAGGTCATGTCCGACACCCCTGCGTTCTTCGACGCGCCGGCCACGCGTGACTATCAGTTCGAACAGGCGCCGATCACCGGACAGACGCCGGGCGAAGCAGGCACGCTGCGATTTCCGAGCGCGCTGGTCACGCCACATGCGGAGAACAACACGGTCGAGGCGAGGTGGTTTCCGTCGCCCGGCGAGCCACCGGTCGGCGCGCAAGGTCCGCGCGGCCGCGCCGTGATCGTCCTGCCGCAGTGGAATTCGGACCCCCAGGGGCATATCGGCCTGTCGCGCGTGCTGGCTCGCTTCGGCGTGTCGGCCCTGCGCATGAGCCTTCCCTACCACGACGCGCGCATGCCGGCCGAATTGACGCGTGCCGACTACATCGTGAGCTCGAACATCGCACGCACCATTCAGGTGTGCCGACAGGCGGTGCTCGACGCGCGGCGCGCGATCGCGTGGCTGGCGCTCCAGGGATATGAGCGCATCGGCATCCTCGGCACGAGCCTCGGGTCCTGTCTGGCCATGCTGACCACGGCGCACGAGCCGCGCATTCGCGCGCAGGCACTCAACCACGTGTCTCCCTGGTTTGCCGATGTCGTCTGGCGGGGGCTGTCCACCCAGCACGTGCGCGAAGGGCTCAACGGCCATATCGATTTGAAGCGGCTCAGACACCTGTGGCGCCCGATCAGCCCGTTTTCCTATATCGAACGCGTCGGCCATGCGCGGACGCTCCTGGTCTACGCACGATACGACCTGACGTTTCCGGTCGATCTGTCCCGGACGCTTGTCGAGGAGTTTCGGGCGCGCGAGGTCCCTCACGAGGTGACCGTGCTGCCATGCGGTCACTACAGCACGGGAATGGCCCCGTTCAAATTCCTTGACGGATATGTGCTGACGAGGTTCTTGAGGCGGAACCTGTAGGGACCGCTTTCAATTTTCACGTGCCACGGAGACACGGCGACACGGAGGCAATCATTAGGGATTCGTCTCCGTGCCTCTGTGCCTCCGTGGCCCGTCAAAGTAAAACCGGCGTTGGGATCACACGTCAGCGGGCAGCAGCTGCGGCTCGCCGAGGCCGAGCGGCCGCAATGACTCCCCGACGGCCTGGTAGTCGCCGACCACGAGTGTGACCGCGCGCGCGGGATCGACGTATCGCTCGGCGACCCGGATGACATCCGCCGCCTCGACCACATGCACTCGCGGCACAAACTCCTCGAAGTAGGTGTCGGAAAGTCCGTACAGCGCAAGCTGCGCGACGGACCGCGCGACCTGCGGCGCCGTCTCGAAGCCGCTCGGATACCCGCGCGTGAGCGAGGCCTTGGCAAGGGCCATCTCGCGCTCGGAAGGGGGCCGTGAACCCCTCATGCCGTCGAGCTCGGCCAGGCAGTCGACGATCGCGTCCGCGGTCGACGCGGTGTGGACGCTGGCCTGCAGCGAGAAGGGCGCAAGCCCGCGGCGCCAGTCGAACCCTGAGCGCGCGCCGTAGGTGTAACCCTTTTCCTCCCGCAACTTCAGATTGATCCGGCTGACGAACTGCCCGCCGAGCACGGCGTTCATCACGAGCAGCGCCGGGTAGTCCGGTGTATCGCGCCGCGCCGAGAGGTGCCCGATGCGCAGCTCCGACTGCGGCGCAGCCTCGCGCGGCACCACGGCCAGACGGGTCAGGGGGACGGCCTGCTCGGCGTCGCCGGCCGTGTGCCCATCGACGGGGGTCGAGGCTTCGGGCCATTCCGAAAACGCCCTGTCCGCCAGCCGCAGGAGCTCGTCATGCGAGAGCGGCCCCGCGAGGACGATCGTCGCGCGCGACGGCCGGAACCGCGCCGCGTGGAAGGAGGCGACGTCCTCGAGCTCCAGCGCGCCAAGGGCCGCGGCGTTCCCTATCGGCAGATGTCCGTAGGGATGCTCGTCGTACATCAAGCGCAGGAACGCGCGCTCGGCCACGGCGGGAGGGAGGTCCTTCAACTGCCGGAGGCGGTCGAGCCGCATCTGCCGCACGCGATCGAAGTCATTGTCGCGGAGGCTGGGCCGAATCAGGATATCGGCCAGCAGAGACGCGCCGCGCTCCGTAAAACGCGAAAGGGTGGTCATGGAAAACGACGTGGCGTCGGCGCCCACGTCGACGCCGTACTCCGCGCCGATCCGGGCAAGGCCTTCCGAGACTTCGATCGCACTCAGTGCGCCGGTGCCTTCGTCGACCATGTCGGCCGTGATCGCCGCGAGCCCTTCCCGGCCCCGTGGATCCGCCACGGCCCCACCGTCAATCTGCACAACCATGGTGACAACGGGCACTGTGTGGTGCTCGACCGTCCGCACCTGCAGGCCGTTTGGAAGCGTGTGGCGGGCGATGAGGGGAAATCTGAACGCCGGATCGGGCCCGACGTCCGGCAGGCGAGAGCGATCCACGCGCATCAGGAGACCGACACCGGTTCCGCGCCTGGAAGCGCCAGCTGGTGCTGCCCGCGCGGAACCACGCTCAGGATGACCCGCCGATCGAATCCGAGGAACCGCCCTGCGGCCGCCCGCACCGAGGCCGTCGTCGCCTCACGGTATCGCGACAAGTCGGCAGGAAAAAAGCCCGGGTCGCCGCGGAGCACGTTATAGGTGTTCAACTGGTCGGACTTCCCGCCAAACCCGCCGACCGTCTGGAGGCGGTACATGAAATGCGCTTCCACCTGCGCGCGGGCGCGCTCCATTTCGCTCTCCGTCGGCCCCGCTTCCGTCACCTGCTGCAGCTCCATGTCGATGGTCGCGGCAATGTCCGTCAGGGATCGCCCTGGTGCCGCGGTGGCCGCGAGGAGAAAGAATCCGGCGAGCTCTCGGGAGCTCTGGTATGCGGACACGTCGAGCGAGGCGCGGCTCTCGTACACGAGCGTGCGATAGAGGCGGGAGGTCTTGCCGTTGGCGAGCAGGTCGGCGAGCAGATCCATCTCGGCATCGCCCTCGCCGAACATGGCGGGCGACAGCCACGCCATGTACACGCGCGGCATTTCGACCCGGTCTTCGAGCACAAGCCGCACCTCGTGGGTGAGCTCGGCCGTGCCGCGCACCGGCGCAGGACGCGACCCGGGCGGCAGTTCCCCAAAATACCGTTCCGCCAGATCGAAGGCCTGCGCGGTCTCGATGTCGCCGGCCAGGGTCAGCGACGCATTGGCGGGGTGATAGTACGTGCGGAAAAACGCCTGCACGTCTTCCAGGCGCATGGCGCGGATGTCCTCCGCGGACCCTATCGTCAGCCAATGGTAGGCGTGATCCTCCGGAAAGAGCGCCGCCGTCATCGCCATCAACGCAAACCCGTAGGGCCGGTTCTCGTAGTTCTGGCGCCGCTCGTTGAGGACCACGTCGCGCTGGTTTTCGAAGCGCTCCGGCGTCAACGCCGGCAGCAGATAGCCCATGCGATCCGACTCCATCCACAGGGCCAGGTCGATGGCGCTCGTCGGCACCACTTCCCAGTAGTTCGTGCGGTCGGTGTTGGTCGATCCGTTGATGACCCCACCCGCCTGCTGCAGCGGCGCAAAGTAGCCGGCATTGTGATGCTCGGACCCTTCGAACATCAGGTGTTCAAAGAGGTGGGCGAAGCCGGTTCGGCCTAGCCGTTCGTCTTTTGACCCGACGTGATACCAGATGTTCACCGCGACGATCGGGACGTGATGGTCTTCGTGGACGATGACGTCGAGGCCGTTGGGGAGCGTTCGCTTGGTGAAAGGGAGCGCGAGGGAGTCCACTCCGAGCATCCTACTCAAATCCCCAACCCCAAATCCCAAACCCCGATCCCCCTCACTTGACCGACCAAACTCGTCGGATATAGACTTCCCAACTGAAAGTGAGACTCAGTCTCATTCATACCCACATTCGAAGGAGCCCGTTCGATGCGCTTTCGTCCGACCGCCCTCGCCTGCCTTTTCCTACTTTTCTTACTATTCTTACTGTCCCCGCTTCCCGCCGACGCCCAGGTTCCCGCCGCGGAGCCTGAACGAGGACCGTCCGAGGAAATCGCCGCCGAACCGGCCCCCTCCCAGGACGCCGTTCAGGTGGACGAGCTTCGCCGCCGTATCGATGTCCTGGCCGCCGAAGTCGAGCAGCTCCGAAGCGGGGAAACGCCGCAGGTTGAGCTGACCGATGAGCGTCGCCGGAGCCTTGGCCTTGCCCCTTCGGCCGCAGCGACCTATCGCCGCGCGTCGGAGGGCGTGTCTTTCGCCGGCTACGGCGAGATGCTGCTCGAGAATTTCAACAGCGAGAACGAGGCGGGCGCCGGTGGCGCGCCAACGACGCGCCTGGACTTCCTGCGCGCCGTTCTGTATGCGGGCTACCGCTTCAACGACAAGTTTCTGGTCAACTCCGAGATCGAGATTGAGCACGGTAATGAAATTTTCGTGGAGTTCGCCTACGTGGATTACCTGGCGAGCGAACACCTCACCGTGCGCGGGGGTTTGCTGCTGCTGCCGCTGGGCCTCGTGAACGAATTCCACGAGCCCAACGTGTTCCTTGGCGCCAAGCGCCCTGAAACCGAACAGCGGATCCTGCCGTCGACCTGGCGCGAAAACGGCGCGGGCATCCTCGGCTCGGCCGGCATGCTGAACTACCGCGCCTACGTCACCAATGGCCTGAACGGCGCCGGCTTCCTGTCGGCGGGTCTGCGCGGTGGGCGGCAGCGCGGCATCCAGGCACGAGCCGCCAACCTGGCGTTCTCCGGCCGCGTGGACCTGACTCCGATCCCGGGCATCGTGGGCGGCGTGGGCCTCTACAACGGCGGCGCGGGCCAGGAGCAGGTCGTCCTTGATGGCGCCCGCCTCGACGTGGATACGAGGGTCATCGAGGTGCATGGCCAGGCTCAGGTGCGCGGCTTCGACCTGCGCGCGCTGTTCGCGCAGGCCTCGGTGGACGAGGCCGGACAGGCGAGCCTGGCGCTCCGTCTTCCGGCAGGCTCGCCCATCGCCGAAGCGATGCAGGGCGGATACGTGCAAGCGGGCTTCAACGTCCTCTCGCAGTTCAACACGCGACTTGCGCTCACGCCGTACGTGCGGTACGAGCACGTCGATACGCAGCACCGCATCCCCGCAGGCTTTGTTCGCGACCTCTCGCGCGATGGCGTCTTCAACACGCTGGGCGTCGAGTTGAAACCGATTCCGAACGTCGTGCTCAAAACCGATTACCAGTGGATCACGAATGAGGCGGGAAGCGGGCGCAACCAGTTCAACATCAATCTGGGATACGCGTTCTAGCGATGAGACGGGCCACAGAGGCACGGAGACACGGAGCGAATTCTTGGATGCTGAGACTCCGTGTCTCTGTGTCTCCGTGGCCTGTTGCGGTGATTGTTGCGGCGATGGCGACTGCGGCCCTCTTTGCGCAAGGCCTCAGCCGGGACGAAGCGCTCGCAGCGGTGTACCCGGGCGCGGACATCCGCGCCGAGCAGGTGTTTCTCACGCCCGCACAACTCAAGCAGGTCGTGATACGGGCTGGCACAGACCCGGCGTCGGCCCTCGTCGCCCGGTATGTCGCCACGCGCAATGCGCAGATCATCGGACGCGCCTACGTGGATACCCACACCGTCCGGACGAAGAGGGAAAGCCTGCTCATCTCCCTGGACGCGCAAGGCCGCGTGATTCGCGTCGACGTCACCGCGTTTCTGGAACCCTCCGAGTACCGGGCGCCCGAGCCGTGGCTCGGCCAGTATCGGGGACGTGCGCTCGATGACGATCTCGGTATCAACCGCGCCATCCGGCCGATTGCGGGGGCGACGCTCACGGCTCGGGCCGCCAATAGCGCGGTCCGCCGCGTGCTCGCCATCGACGAGATCCTGCGGGCGGCCGGAGGCGCGTCATGAAGCGCTGGGAACGGTGGACGTTCAATGCCCTGTCGCTCGCGGTAGCCGCCACCGGGTTTGTCTACCTGTGGATGAGATACGCGCTGCAGAATGACGACCCCTTCGCGGTTGTCAACCATCCCTGGCAAACCGTGATGCTGGACCTGCACGTCGTGGCGTCGCCGGCCTTCATCCTGATGTTCGGGATCGTCTTCAACTCGCATGTCATGAAGAAATTGCGCGCCCCGCGCCTGCCGAACCGGCGCTCCGGTTTTGTCTCGCTCGGCACCTTCGCGGCGATGGTCGTCTCCGGCTATCTGCTCCAGGTCTCGTCCAACGAAGCCTGGCTGCAGGCGCTGGTCGTCCTTCACGTCGCCAGCGGCGCCATCTTCTCGGTCGCCTACGCCATTCATCTCGTCCTCAGCGTCAGGCTCGCCCGCACCCGTCCGATTCCCGCCGTCCGCGAAGTGGCGTGAAGCGAATTGCCCTGCTCGTCCTCACGGGCTGCCTTCTTCTGACGAGCGTCGCTTTGGCGGCCCGCCAAGGGCGGCCCTACGACCCAGCGGCGGTTTTCGTGTCGCGGGATGTCTATCTGATGGGGACTCGTGCGCAGCTGTCGGCGTATGCGGCGACACGTGACGCCGGTCTCGCGAGGCTCGAATCGGCACTGGCAGCGCTCGAGGAGACCGAAGACGAGCTCAGCACCTGGCGCGAATCGAGCGATATCTCGGCGCTCAACCGGCAGCCCGTCGGCGAGCCCTGGATCGCGACACCGCGCCTGTGTCGCATGTTTGCCGACGTGTGGGAGTGGCATCGTGCGACCGGGCGCGCGTTCGATCCAGCCATTGGACGACTCCTCGCCGCATGGGACGTCCATGGCAAGGGAGCCGTTCCCGCCCCCGACGCGCACGCGCGGGCCCTGGCGTCATCCGGAATGGCGCTCGTCGCGTTCGACCGGGACCGTTGCACGTTGACGAGGCGCGCCGACGTTGCGATCGATGCGGGCGCCTTCGGGAAGGGCGAGGCCCTGGATCGCGCAGCGGCCGTGCTCGGCGACGAGTCGTGGATGATCGACCTCGGCGGCCAGATCGCCGTCGGCGGCCGCCTTCCTCCCGAGGCCGGATGGACGGTCGCGGTCGCGGATCCGCGGCGCCGCGATCACCCTGCCCTGCGCGTGCGGATGGCGACGGGGTCCCTCTCTACGAGCGCCGGCTCGGAACGAGACCTTTTCGTCAACGGCGTGCGGATAGCACATCACTTCGATCCGCGAACCGGTCTCCCCGCCACTTTCGATGGGTCCGTCACCGTGTGGCACGAGCGCGGCCTTGCGGCCGATGCGTTGTCGACGGCGTTGTATGTGATGGGGCCGGAGGCGGGGCTGCGGTGGGCTGAGGCACGAGGCATCGCCGCCTGCTACCTGATTCCTGAGCGGGGCACGCTGCGTGTGGAGATGACCCGCTCGTTCCGCCCGCTACTCTTGTAGGGGCGACGCATGCGTCGCCCCTACCAACCGGGGCGACCGATGCGTCGCCCTTACCAACCGGGGCGACCGATGCGTCGCCCTTACCAACCGGGGCGACCGACGCGTCGGCTCTGCCCTACCGGACCTGGATGAGCGGAATCTTGCCCTTGTTCGCCTCGGCCACCTTGTGGGCCGCGATCGAGAGCTGGGCCGCGGCACGCTCGGCCACGGTCACGAACGCCCTGCCGGCGGTAGATCCCGGTTCGCTCACGATCAGCGGCACGCCGCTGTCACTCCCCTCGCGAATCGGCTGATAGACCGGCAGCCGCCCGAGGAAGGGAATTTCCATCGACGTGGCGAGCGCTTCCCCTCCCCCATGCCCGAAGATGTCGGCCTCGTGGTGGCAATTGGGGCACGAGTAGTAACTCATGTTCTCGACGAGCCCGATTGGCTGGATGTTCAGCTTCTGATACATCCGGACCGCGCGCCGCGTGTCGGCCAGCGACACCTGCTGGGGCGTGGTGACCAGGATGGCGCCGGCGACCGGCACGGTCTGGCTGAGACTGAGCGCCACGTCTCCCGTTCCCGGCGGCATGTCGACAATCAGGTAGTCGAGGTCTTTCCAGGCCACCTCGCGAAAAAACTGCTGGATGGCGCCGTGCAGCATCGGGCCCCGCCAGATGACCGCCGCGTCCTCCTCTGTCAGGAAGCCCATCGACACAACCTGGATCCCGTACCTCTCCGCAGGCACAATCTTCTTCCCGTCCGTCGTCAACTGCGTGCGCAGGCCCAGCATGATCGGCACGTTGGGTCCGTAGATATCCCCGTCCAGAAGGCCCACGCGGCTCCCGCATTGCGCGAGCGCCAGCGCCAGGTTCACCGACACCGTCGTCTTGCCGACGCCGCCTTTCCCTGCGCCGACGGCGATGACGTTCTTCACGCCCGGCAGCGGAGTACGCCCGGTCTCGGGTGCGGACACGGACCGGACGCTGGCGGTCATCTGGACGTCGACGCCGTTCACCCCCGGCAGTGCGCGCACGGCCGCGGCCGCCTGGTCGCGCAACTGATCCTTCACAGGACAGGCCGGGGTCGTCAGCTCGATGGTGAACGAGACCCTGCCCATATCGATGGCCACGTTCTTCACGAAGCCAAGCGAGACGATGTCGCGCCGCAGGTCGGGATCGACGACGACCTTGAGCGCGGCCAGGACCGCTTCACGATCAGGTATGGTAGCCATTGAGATCCACCTATCTTAGCGCGCCCTCGGAGGACGGCGCGTCACCAGCCTCGAAAAGACGTCGTCCTTCATGGGTGAGCAGGGTCCAGAGCGCGTACGCGCCCATCGCGGTACCGAATGGAAATACCAGCAGGTTGACGACGCCAAGACCCAGCATGAGGATGCGACCGGACGCAGCGCGGCGGCGCAGCAGCACTGCGGCCCACATATGTGTCACGCCCCACAACAGCGAGAAGACGCCAATCGAGACGAATATCGCGGCCATGAGGCCCGCGGCGAGCGCGACCGTTTCGCCGTCAGGTCCAGCGGAAAGCACGAGCGCTCCCGCCGCGAGCAAAAGCATGGACACGCCAACCAGCGCCGCGAGCGCTCCCCACAGGCTGGCGAGGATGCCGAGAAGCCTGACGTGACGATCCACTACGCGACGAGGACGCGAAGCTCGACGCGGGTAGGGGGATGATGGCGGGGGGTGACGGTGAAGTGGAAGCAGGCGCCGTCGAGGACGCCGGCGGGTACCGCAACCTGAACCTGATGATGCCGGAGCTCAACGCCGCTGCCCTGGCATCGGGCGCATGGCTCGGTCCACGTTTCGCC
>Ga0184627_10000756_pt1 | contig 12553 bp, 8 predicted proteins | sample PLM3_127_b1_FD_133150 | JGI IMG/M metagenome (GOLD analysis project Ga0184627, IMG submission 133150) | Groundwater sediment microbial communities from an aquifer in East River, Colorado, USA - PLM3_127_b1 | ecosystem: Environmental > Terrestrial > Soil > Riparian zone | place: USA: East River...
CCCGGATGAAGTCACGATCAACAAAGGCGGGACTGTGTTGTTCATCATGAACGGCGGTGGCCACAGGGTCAATATTTATCCGGTCAGCAAGCAGACCGTTCGTGCGGATATCGAGGAGGATCTTTGCCAGGGCGGTCCTGGCGGCATCTGCGTCGGAGGCGCCACTGCCAACCTGCGATATGTCATCACCGATGCCAAGGGCGATGTCATCATCGATACCCAAACAAATGTCGAGCAGCCCTTCATCAGCCATCAACACGACCTGATGTTATCTGTCGGCGGGCCAGCGGTCCTTACGGGAACGGTTCCACCCGTTGTACCTCCTGCAGTTCAACCTAATGGGCACCAGGTGCAGTATCGGTTCGAAAAGACTGGTCGGTATCTGGTGATCTGCGGGACCCGTCCACACTCCTTGAACGACTACATGTTCGGTTTCGTCAACGTTGTGGGCGACGCCGACCACTAACCCAGCCCCTCCAAGTCAGTCTGCCCGTCCAGAATTCGATCAAGAATCTCCGCCTCACAGCGGCGGAAGAGAAAAAGGCGGACCTTGAGGTCCGCCTTTGTTCGTCAACCGCGCAGCGCCTCGATGGGCTCGAGGCGCGCAGCCCGGGACGCGGGGATTGCGCCAACGGCGAGACCGAGGAAGGCCGAAGCGGCAAAGCCGGCGCATGCGGCGCTCCACGGGACCACGAGATCCCACGGGCCAACGGCGGCGGCTGCGCCTGCCACCACGAGTCCTCCCACCATGCCGGCGCCGCCGCCGGCGGCCGCCAGAATGGTCGATTCTAGAACGAATTGCAGGCGGATGTCCCGCCTCGTCGCGCCCAGCGCCCGGCGCAGCCCAATCTCACGCGTACGCTCCCTCACTGAGATCAGCATCACCGCGACGATGCCGATGCCACCGAGGACAAGGGCCAGCATGGCGACGCTCACGGCCAGCCGGTTCATCGCGCTCGCCGTGCCGCGCTCTGTTTGCAGCAGCACGGCCTGGTTCTGAATCAGGAACGGTTCGGGCGTCCCCGCTCTCACATCGAGGCGCCGACGGAGCGTCTCGTGTACTTGACGTTCGAGCTCGCCCAGATCCGCGCTGCTCCGTCCTTGTACGAAAATCGAATGGATATACGGAACGTTGAGTACCCGCCGCATCGCCGTCGCGAGCGGGATCACCATCCGATCGTCCATATCGGTGCCTCCGGGGTCGGTGCCCAACGGTCGCGCCACCCCGATAACCTCGAACGGAACCTGACCAATGCGGATGAGACGGCCGACAGGGTCGACGCCACCGAACAGGGCGCGCACGACGGTGCGGCCAATCACCGTCACCCTGGCCTGCGCACCCGCTTCGTGATCGTCGAACAGACGGCCCGACTGGGCCCCGATGTTGCGGATGCGCAGTCCCTCGGTCGTCGTGCCGAGTAGCGTCGTCGTCGTGTTGAGACGTTCCCAGTGCACGACGGCGGATCGGCTCACGGCCGGGGCTGCCGCGCGGGCGAGCGCGTTCTCCTCGACGATCGCGGCGGCATCCGCTGCCCGAAGCGTCGTCTGGATCGCGACCTGCCGCGGCCGGCCCGCGACACGTGGCGCGGGCGCCGCGTTCACGACGAGCAGGTCCGTTCCCATCGCCTGCATGCGCTGCAGGAGGCGCCGCTCCGCGCCCTCGCTGAGAGCGACCATCACGATGACGGCCGCAACACCAATGAGAAGGCCGGACACGCTGAGCGCGGTCCGCAGCGGATGCGCCGCGAGAATCTGCAAGGAAAGCAGCAGTCCACGGGCAAGATGCCTGCGCCGACGCGAGCGCCTCATACGACGTCTGCAGGACGGCGGCGCGAGCTCGAGGGAATGGTGTCGTCCGCGGTGATTCGGCCGTCCTCAAGCACGAGGAGCCGATCGGCGCGTGCGGCGACATCGCGATCGTGCGTCACGAGCACGATCGTCCTGCCAGCATCGGCGAGTCGCCGAAGAATGTCCAGTATCCCGGCGCTGCTCTCCGCGTCGAGATTTCCCGTGGGCTCGTCGGCGAGAATCAGCGCCGGGTCGTTGATCAGGGCCCGGGCGATGGCGACGCGCTGCTGCTCACCCCCGGAGAGCTCGCTCGGAACATGCTGCGCGCGATGCGACAGCTCCACGGTCTGCAGCGCACGCTCGGCGCGCGCGGCCCCGGCGTCTGCGTTCTCCTCCGAATAGAGAAGCGGCAGCATCACGTTGCGCAACGCGGAGACGCGCTCCAGCAGGTGAAACTGCTGGAAGACGAACCCGATCGTCCGGTTCCGGGCCGCGGACACCTCATCGTCATCGGCGCGCGACAGATCGACGCCTTGCAGGCGATAGCTCCCGCTGTCGGGTCGGTCCAGCAGTCCGAGAATGTTGAGCAGGGTTGATTTTCCAGAGCCTGAGCGTCCCATGATGGCGACGAACTCACCCTTGCGGATGCCGAAGGTCACGCCCTTCAGGGCTTCGACGACCACGGGACCCTTGCGGTACCTCCTGGCCAGCCCTTCAGCCTCGATCATCACACCGCCCCTGATCGAGCGTCAGGCCGTCTGCTGTCGCAGCGTGGTCGCCGGCTCCACGGCTGCCGCTTTTCGCGCCGGATAGACGCCGAACACCAGGCCGATCACGGTGCACGCGACCAACGCGACGACGAACGGAACCCACGTGACCCGCCCGTCCACAATCTCGGCTGCCGCGAGACCGCTGGCGATGGCGATGCCGGCGACAACGCCCACGAGGCCTCCGGCCAGCGCAACGAGCAGCGACTCGAGGAGGAACTGCCGCTGGATATCCGACGCGCGCGCACCCAGCGCGCGCCGCAAGCCGATCTCGTGGCGCCGCTGGGACACAGCGGCGAGCATGACGTTCATGATGACCAGGCCCCCCGCGACTAAAGCAACAATCGCAATCGCAAGAGACAGCAGTGACAGTGTGGATGACGTGTCGAGCGCCGCGTTCTCCACATCTTCAGGCTCCCGGACGAAGAAATCGTCCTCTTCGCCCGCTGCGATGGAGTGGCGCACGCGAAGCAGCGCACGCACCCGCGCAGCGGTGTCCGCCATCTGGCGCGCGTCTGCGGTGCGGATCACGAGTTGCTCGAGATACGGCCGGTTGAACAGCCGCCGGGATGACGTCGTAAACGGCACCACGATCCGGTCGTCCCAGTCGTCGCCGCCCGCATTGACACCCATTTCGGTGAACACGCCCTTGACGACATACGGATCGTTCGCGACGCGCACGGTGCGCCCCACCGCTCCGCCCTCGGGAAACAGCACCTGCGCAACCTTGTAACCAAGCGTGACGACGCGCGACATGGCGGCCATGTCGGTCTCGGAGACGAACTCGCCCTCGGCCATGTCCCGGCGCCGAATCTCCATCCAATCCGGCTCGACGCCAAAGGCACGTGTCGTCACCGAGCGGTCCTCGTACACGACAGTGATGTCGCGCTGATTCTGTACAACGCTGACCATCGTCACGTTCGGAATCTCGGCTTCGATGGCGCGAGCGTCGCCTTCAAGGAGCACGGTGAGGCCACGGTCCGCCGTCGGCGCGAACACCTGCACCTCCCCGCCGGAGCGCACCATGAGCATGTCGAGGCCGTGCCTGGCGACGAGTCCCATGATCCGCTCCTCGGTGCCCTGCGAGATGACGATGACCGCGGACAGCACGGCCACGCCGACGGCGACACCGAGCATCATCAGGATGCTGCGTTGCTTGTGCGCCGGCAGCGATGCCAGAACATCCAGCGTGATTCGATGGGATCGAGTCATGGGTTATTCTCCTCCTCCGCGCGTGCCGGAGCCTCCACCAGGATACGCTCGCCGGCGCTGACGCCCTCCGCCAGCTCGGTCCACGGGCCATCGCGCCACCCCGGCCGCACCGGGCGGGCCACGGATGCCTCCCCTTCCACCACGTACACAACACTTCGACGGTCTTCCTGTCGTATCGCGCGCGTAGGGACCGCCAGCGCGGTCCGTTCCTCGAGTTGAATACGGACGCTCGCGGTCATTTCGGGACGCAGGAGGCCGCCGTAGGTGTCCGCTATATCAACCGCAACGACGTACTTCACCACGTTGTCCTGAATGGTCGCGCCCGGGTAAATCGCCGTCACCTTGCCGGTGAAGTCCCTCGCAGGAAATGCATCGACGGTGAACGTCACAGACTGGCCGGCCATGATCTTGCCGATGTCAACTTCGTCGACGTAGGCGTTCAGTTGCAGGCGTTCGAGGTCGATGATCGTGACAAATGTCGGCGCGCTGAGGCCCGCGGCGACCGTTTCACCTTCCTGGGTCGAGACCGACGCGACCACTCCCGATATCGGCGCACGCAGCACGGTAAAGGCTCGATCGACGGACGCGCTTTCCAGCGCAGCGCGGGCCCGCTCGATGTCGGCGTCCGCCTGTTTCCGCTCCTCCGGGAGCTCCGCGCGGACCAGATCCAGCGCTCGCCGGGCGGAGTCGAGATCGGCCTGCGCCACTGCGTGTCGATCCCTGGCGGCATCGGCCGTCGCGCGTGGCACAAGGCCCTTCTCGAGCAGCGCCTGTTGGCGCCGCAGTTCCTCTCCCGCCAGCTTCGCTTCCGCCTCCGAGCGCGTGACGCCAGCACGCGCCCGAGCCTGTTCGTCCGGCGCGAGCGCTTCAAGCGCTGCTCGCTTGGCCTCGACGAGTTTCAGCTCGGCGGTGCGTTGCGCCAGCACCGCGTCCAGCTCGGCCGTCTCGAGCTCGGCGAGGACCGCTCCCTTCTCGACCCGATCGCCGATGTTCGCTCGCAACCGCCATACACGGCCCGATACACGCGAGCCGACCCGCACTTCGGCGCCGATCTGCGGCTTCACGGCTCCAATGGCGACTACAGTGGCGGTGAACGTTCGCGGTGCAACGGTGACGACTTCGTTCGAGGCCTGTGCCTCCTGACGGTCTCCGACACCGAGCCAGGCGACCAGCGCGGCAGCGCCAAGCGCCGCCGCGACGAGGGGCAACGCGATTCGACGCCTCACGAAAGAAAGGATATCGGATCCCTGGCAGAAAAGGGCGGACCTGAAGGTCCGCCCCTACATGGATGTGGTCCGGCTATAAAGCCGGACACTACGTACGAACACTGCTGAACACTTACGAACCGACGCGCAGGGGAATGAGCTCTTTCGCCTCGCCGGTGGCGCCCTTCGCGGTGATCTCGATGAGGTATTCGCCCGTGGCGATCGCGGCCAGGCCCATGTCGATCTGGTGCGTGCCGCCGGCGGCGGCCGCCGCCACAGGCACGTCGGCCATCTTCTGGCCGCCGCGATTGAGCAGCGCCGCGGTCGGCGTGGCGTTCCCATAGACATCAAACCGGATCAACAGGCGCTCGGTGCGCGAGAAGTCGCGTGCCACGGCGGGCACGGCCGCCGGGTCGGCGGCGATCGTCTGAAACTCCCGCGCGTTCCGCGCGCGATACACCCGAGGCGTGCTGACCGCGGCGTCGGGCGCCGTCAGGTCGGGCACGGTAATGGTGCGAATCTCGCTGTCCAGCAGGCCGCCGCCGGCCGCCGCTTCAACCGACATCCGCAGCTCGAGCTCACCGGGCGGCGCGTCGAAGACCAGGCGTTGCGGGCCCGTCGCGGGAGGCGCCGCGGGCGTCGTGGGCGGAGCGGTCGACGCCAGCGCCGCGTCGGGCACCCGGCCGCGGAACACCAGGTCGCCTTTCGCATCGGCGGCGATCACGGACACGCGGCCAGGCTGCGGTTGATCGCGGCGGGCTCCCGGCGATTGCGGCAGCGGTTCCCAGATGAGCGTAACGCGCGTCTTCCCCTGCTCCCCGCGCGCCGTGCCCAGCCAGGTCCGCACGTACTTGCCCGCCTGCACCGACGTCGCGATGGACGCCAGCGCCTGCTGGACCGGCTTCGGCGTGTCGGGGACCACCGTGGTGGCGCGCGTGACCATCTCCGCGGTCAGCGCCCAGTACCCCTTGCGCGCGCGCACGTCCAGGTTGCGCCGCTTCAGGCGCACGCTGATCTGATGAAACTTGCCATCGGCTGGAGCTTGCGTCGAGTTGTACCCAAGGAGGTAATAGAAGCTCGAGTCGCGCACGATCTGCGCGAGGCCCGGCCCGAGATCGTTGCGGTTGACGATCGCCCGGCCGTCGGTCTCCTCGGAGAGCGAGCGCAGCGAGTCCTGCGTCATCCGGAGCGTCCGGGCATCCTGGTTGGGCCCGACCGCCTCGTCGATCCCGAATTCGAAGGGCGTCAGCCCACGGGGATCCACGGAATAGATCGCGGTGTTGTTGCGGTTGGCCGCGGTAAAGACGTCGCGCAGCTGTGAGTACAGATCCGATTCCGCGAAGAAGGCGGCGGTTTCCTCGCGCTGGCTGTTCTCGCCGGTCAGCGGGCTGGTGCGGCCCTGGGTCCCGAGCCGGCCCAGCGACGCGTCGGCCGTGCGCAGTTGCGGCGGCAGCATCGCGGTGAACCCCTCGCTGACGTAGATGACCGCCTTGCGTCCCTCGCGCAGGCCGCCGAGACGCGTGGCCAGTCCACGCAGCGCGGTCATCACCACCTGGTTGCGGATCTGCTCGACGATTTCCGACGGCGCGCGCGCGTACTGCTCCTCGAACAGGTTCCGCGGCCGGTAGTCGAACTTGCGCCCCTCGAACCGCTCGATGGCGCTGATGATGGACGCGGGATTCCTCGTGAAGGAGATGCCGTCCACGGGCGTGAGCGGGTACATCATGCCGACGATGTCGTTCGGCCGGAGCTGCGTCTGCACGAACCGGATCAGGGGCTCCTTGACCGACAGCGAATTGCCGAGCCTCACGTGATAGTCGTCGAAGAAGAACACGAACAGGCGTACGTCGTCCTTCGAGATCTCGATCTCTTCGTCGATGCGGTTGCGGAGCTCGCGCGGCGGCGGATCGCCAGGCCGCGGGTTGCCGTCGACCCGAATCAGGCGGAACTGCTCGATCGCCTGCGGCTTGCCGTCCTCGAGCACCTCGAAGTCGACCGCGGTCAGATCCGTGACCGGCACGCCTTTGTTGTCGTTGACAATGACGTCAACGCGGACGAAATTGATGCCCGCGCGGAACGTGGGCTGCTGGGGCGCGTCGCCCTGCGGGGCGCCCGCGTCCGCCGGAGGCGCGCCGGCTGGCTGCGCAGTGTTACCCTGCTGCGCGGCGTCACCCTGCCGCGCAGTGCCACCCTGCTGCGCAGTGCCACCCTGCTGCGCAGTGCCACCCTGCTGCGCAGTGCCACCCTGCTGCGCAGTGCCACCCTGGGCAGCCGTCGATTGTTGTGCCGCCTGCGGACGGCCGGTGCCCACCTCGAGCAGACCGACGGCCAGGGTGAGAAAAAGTGCGATCGGCGCGCGGGTCATAAACATCGTGCTCCGCCTTTCCGCGATAATACCACCTGAAGCACGGGCCACGAAGGCACGGAGTCACGGAGGAACAGCCACGATATCTCCGTGTCTCTGTGTCTCTGTGGCTTGGCGGAGTGAATAGTGCAGCAACTTGATGCCGCCCGCGGATTGACGACACTCCACGAGGACGAAGCCCTCTTCCGCCACAGCGTGTACGAATTCGCGGACCGCGAGATACGGCCGCTCGTTCGCGAGATGGACGAGCAGGCGACGATCCCCCGCCAGCTCATCGACAAGCTGTTCGACCTCGGCGTCATGGCGATCGAGATCCCCGAAGCGCAGGGCGGTGGGGGGGCGGCGTTCTTTCACGCGGTCCTGGCGGTCGAGGCGCTGTCGCGGGTGGATCCGTCGATTGCCGTCCTCGTCGATGTCCAGAACACGCTCGTCATCAATGCGCTGCTGCGTTGGGGCGGGGACGATCTCACGCGCCGCTACCTCCCCCGACTTGCGGACGGGCACGTCGGCGCATACGCCTTGTCGGAGGCCGGATCGGGAAGCGACGCCTTTTCGCTCGCGACGCGCGCCTCCGACACCCCCGACGGATTCGTCCTGAATGGCCGCAAGCTCTGGATCACCAACGGCCATGAAGCCGGCGTCTTCATCATCTTCGCGACCGTCAATCCTGAGGCAGGCTATCGCGGCATCACCGCCTTCATCGTCGATCGCGACGTTCCAGGATTCACCGTCGGCAAGAAGGAAGACAAGCTCGGCATCCGCGCGAGCAGCACGTGCGAGCTGTTGCTCGAGGACTGCCGGGTGCCGCGCGCGAACGTGCTGGGCGACATCGGCAAGGGCTACAAGGTGGCCATCGAGACCTTGAACGAAGGGCGGATCGGCATCGGGGCGCAGATGATCGGCCTGGCGCAGGGCGCGCTCGACCACGCCGTGCAGTACACGAAAGAGCGCAAGCAGTTCGGGAAGGCGATCGCGGACTTCCAGGCCGTGCAGTTCCAGATCGCCCGCGCCGCGACCGAGCTCGAGGCCGCCCGGCTGCTCGTCTACAACGCGGCGCGGCTGCGGGACGCCCGCGAGCCCTTCGTGAAGGAGGCGGCCATGTGCAAGATCTTTTCGTCAGAAGTCGCCGAGCGGGTGACGTCGCTCGCCGTGAATCTGTACGGCGGCTATGGCTTCGTGAAGGACTATCCGGTCGAGAAGCTGTATCGCGATGCCAAGATCGGCCAGATCTACGAAGGCACCTCGAACCTGCAGCTCCAGACGATCGCGAAACAGATCCTGGGTTAGGCGTTTGCTCGTAAGTCAAAGGTCAAGAGTCAAATCATGTCCTACTCAGAATTTGACTTTTGCCTTTTGCCTTTTGACTTACGCGTTTCTCTTCATCCGAGCGTCCACAGTGTCAGCGTCGACACGTCCTTCACGAAGATCCGGTTGCCGGAGATCGCGGGCTGCGCCCACGTCTCGGCCTCGGCGACTTTGTACCGGCGAAGCGGCTCGAAGGCTGTCTGGCTCGCGCGCAGGACCACCAGCTCGCCGTCGTGCTCCAGGCTGAACACCACGTTGCCCGCCCTCGCCATTGCGACGTTGTTGGCCTGGCGTCCTTCCGAGGTCCACAAGACCTTGCCGGTCTTCGCGTCCAGGGAGAAATACTGGCCCATGTTGCGGCTGGTCAGGCCGAACATGACGTCGCCGTCGAGCACCGCATTGCTCATGCGTGCAGGCAGCTCGGGGCTCTCCCACACCGGCTCGGCCACCCACTGATTGTTCCGCCGCGCGATGTTCAAGGCCGTCAGGGATCCGATGTTGGTCCAGATGATGATCGACTGGCCATACCGCAACGGGGTGATCGAACTCGTGAAATTGGAACTGGCGAACGGACGCTCCCAGAGCAGGGCGCCGGTGGCCGCGTCGACGCCGACCGCCTTTCCCTGCGTGAGCGTGACGACCTGCCGAACGCCGCCGAAGTCGGCCACGATCGGCGAACCGTAGCCGGGGCCGTCGCCGTTCCAGCTCCACTTCACCGCACCGGTGCTCACGTCGTAGGCGGTCAGGGCTCCCTGGTTGTGCCCTCCCACGTGAAAGATCACCGTCGCGCCTTCGATGACCGGCGAGAAGGCATGGCTCGTGTACATGGGAACCGGATCCGACCCCGGCTTCTGCCAGAGCTGCTTGCCCGACGCCGCGTCAAAGGCGGTGACGGTGCCGGTCATGCCAATCGCAAACAGCCGGCCGCCTGAAAACACAGGCGTTGATTTCGGTCCCTTGCCGTGCGGCGTCGCCGAGCTGTTCATCGTGAAGGGCGCCGCGTACGCCGTGCGCCACACCACCTTGCCGCTGTCGGCGTCAATCGCGCTCATCACCTCGTCGTCTGCTTGCCGCGAGAACACGTAGACCCTGTTCCCGACGACGAGCGGCGTGGCGTATCCCAGGCCGACCTCAATCTTCCAGCGCTGATTGAGCTGCTCCGGCCAGGCGGCGGGTTCGGTGAAGCCCGTGACGACCCCATCGCGGTTCGGTCCACGCCACTGCGTGACATCGGCCGGGGCGCGCTGCGCCTGGTCCACGGCGGTGAAACCGATCAACAACACGGTGACGATCAAGGCGCGGCGCTTCAAAGTCATGTCCTTCCTCAATTTGCCTGAATATTATAGGCGGTAAGAATACCCTGATTCCGCAAGTACAACCGTCCGCCGCTGATGACGGGGTGCGCCCACGACGGCAATCCCTGATCGGCAATCGTGAAGCGTCCCTTTTCGCGATATCCGGCCGGCGTCGCCTCGGCGAGGCCGGCGACGTTGTTCTCGCTGAGGAGGTACAGGTGGCCGTCGGCATAGCTCAGCGACCCCTTGCCGACGCTGCGGTGCTGCCACATCTGCTTGCCGCTCGCAAACTCGAGGCACGTCAGGATCGAATTGTCAAAGCCGTACAGGTACCCGTTGACGAGGACCAGACCGCCATGGTGATTCTGCATGTTGCGGGTGAAGTAGATTTCCTGCGCCCGCACTTCCCCGCCTTCCGCGCGCAGGCCGAGCAGCGCGCCGCCCGTGCCGTAGTCCGAGCTGTAGAACACCTTGTTGTCGGAGAACACCGGCGTGGCGATATTCGCCGTGTTGTTGGCCACCGCGCGATGCCGCCACATCAGCTTGCCGTCCGACGCGCGCACCCCCACCCCGGCTTCGGCGGTCAACGTCATCACCGTGCGTACGCCCTGCACGTCGGCGACGATCGGCGACGAGTACCCGGCTTCGTCGCTCAGCTCTTTGGCGGTCCAGATGGTTCGCCCTGACATCTTGTCCAGCGCCACCATGCCGGCGCCGCGGCCGCCGGGCGTGACGATGACCTGGTTGCCGTCGACGAGCGGCGACTCACTGATGAGCCAACCGATGTTACGGCCGCCGAAATCCTTGAGGATGTTGCGCTGCCAGACGACGCTGCCGTCCTGGACGCGCAGGCAGGCCAGGTCGCCGTTCTCGGTCAACGCATAGAGACGGTCGCCGTCGACGGTCGGCGTGCCCCTGGGCCCGGAACCCATGTAGTTGTCGCCCGCGGCGCCGAGGCTTCTCACCCACACCAGCTTGCCGTCCGCCCGGTTGAGGGCCGACACCACGCTCTGGAAATTGCGCATCCCCTGCACGAAGATGCGGTCGCCCCGGACGGCGATCGAGCCGAAGCCGGCCCCAAGATTCGAGACCGACCAGACCCGCGGCGGCCCGGCAGCTGCCCACTGGCGAAGCAGACCGGTTTCGCTCGAGATGCCCGATCGGCTGGGACCCCTCCACTGCGGCCAATCGGCAACGGGGGTCGCTTGCCCGCCGAGCGGAATCGACCCAGCGACGATCAGCGCGACAACGGCCATGCAACGCGAATGCATTTGTGCTCCCGGTCCGCCTGAAGAACCTCTGAAAAACCTGTCAACTCCCAACTCCCAACCTCCAACGCCCACAGGAACGATTTGGAAATTGGGAATTGGGAATTGGGAGTTGACGCATTTTTTCACACCCTCTTCAGCCGGACCTCAGAAGGTTACTCCAGCATTGATGCCGAACGTGCGCGGCGCGCCGCTCTCGCCGAGAAACCCGGAGGGCGCGAGGCGCGGATCGAACGCGAGGGCCACTGGAACATAAAAGGTGTCAAACGCGTTCCTCACCCACACTTCGGCAAACACATACCGGCCGCGCACGCCGGCCCGCACGTTTGCCAATGAGTAGGCGCCCTGCTCCGCCCTGTTCAGGTCGTCGTACTTGAACGCGCCGTAGAGCGCCATCTCGGCGCGGCCGTAGGCGTCCACTCCGGCCCGCAGCGTACGGGTGAGCTGCGTGCCGAAGGTCGCCGTGTAATCGGGCGTATTCGGAATCGCGTTGCCTGACACATTGACGCCACTCGAGATACTACCGTCCTTGAAGCGGGCATGGGTATAGCCAAGGGCGCTGAAGAGATCGATGCCAGGCTGGACCCGCGCATGCACCTCGACCTCGACACCGCTGCTCGCGGCGCCGCCCACGTTGGCAATGTAGAACTGCGCCGGCACGGCAGGATCCGGCAGGTTCAACTGGAGATCGGCCCAGTCGATCCGGAAGGCGGCGGCGTTGGCCGTCACACGGCCACCCGCCCACGTCGTCTTCACGCCCCCCTCGAGATTCCATGTGTGCTCTTCGCCGTACGCTTCGCGGCCGGCCGGTGATGCGGCATTGAAGCCGCCCGCCTTGAACCCCCGTCCGACCGCGCCGTACACCATCCTGTCAGGCGCCATCCGCACCGCGACCGACACCTGCGGCGACACGTTGGAAAAGCTTTCTTCGGCGGCAACCAGCCGCTCCGGAGCAATCGCGGGCGAGAAGAACGTCCGGAGCGCGGCCGTCTTGTTTTCGCGGTCCATGCGCGCACCGACGGCCAGATCCACGGTCTCCGCAAAGGTGGCGGTCGCCTGGCCATAGACGCCGACCCCGACGTCGTCAAGATTCGACTGCGGCGCATGCTGGCTGATCGGGAACGCGAGGAGTGGCGAGAGCACGAACGGCGAGAAGGCGTTCACCGCATCCTGCTCGTAATTCTGGGTGAAGACGAACACGCCGGCCTGCCACTTCAAGGGCACGCGATCCGCCAGATTGAGGGGGGCGCTCGCCGCGGAGGCCGCGCGCACCTCCTGCGTGAATTGAAAGCTCTTTTCGGTATTGTCGCGTCTCAACAGCGGCTGCACCGTGTAGTCCAGGTCGGTC